>OCZV010000019.1_pt1 | contig 60510 bp, 64 predicted proteins | sample 1539051 | NCBI WGS metagenome assembly OCZV01 (sample SAMEA3113581, study PRJEB22503) | soil metagenome
TATACATCCAACAATATCCCAATCTAGCCGACCAACCTGAATTTGCCTCTATTGCTAACAGTAATATCACAAATGAGAATCTTCTGGAATATCAGATAATGAAACTTCAGAGGCTTGGTTACAACGAAATTAGCATTCTCCACAATACGAACATGACGATTAATGTTATCAATAGCGATAGAAATAGTACGATAGCAGGAGTAGCGCCAGCCAACCTTGTGGAAATGAGATATAACAGTCCAAATTCAACTGACACAAGAGGCTACTTTATGTTAGCTGCTACCAATGCTACATCAAATTTAGGAATAATATCAGGATATAGCCTCTCTTATGAGGCTAATGCTGCAACATTGCCATCCAGCTTTCCTCCAGAACTGATTCTAAGCATATTCAAAAGCTTCGAGTTTGTCAAAGAAACAAAAGAAGGAAGGTTAGCAGCGCTAAATGAAGAAAATAATGATTACGGCAATGAGGCTTTTAATTCAACTCGGAGCCCAACCCGATATCTTGAGGATCCTATTCTCTCCTTCCCTTGGTCTTCCTGAGCGGATTACTAATGGACAAAAGAATCGCTGCTGCTACTACCATCATATAATGAGAATCACAACTCCTCTAGGACTATAGACAAAAACATAGGAGACAGATCTTGTTTTAGCGACGTGATGGTTGTTGCCTTTTGTACTACAGTTAATCAGGTTTGAATTGTTCCATGGAGCCTGTGAGTCTTGTGACTTTGGCTACATATTCTTCAATTTATCGCTAGATGTAGGAATAATAGAAGATGCTCTCTATTGATTTGATATTTATTTACCATCACCAGAAATTTTATCCATTAGATCTTTGGCTTGATTTTGTTTTTCTTCCGTTATGTAGACAACAACAACCCCTTCTAACGGCTGCCCATAGAGAACGGCGGAACCCTTAGGGGCTAACGTGAATAGCGGCAGGGCAAGCATGTCCTCTTCGCCTTTTACTTTCACGGTAACGGGGGGAGGTGTTTGTAACGCAAATTGCAAAACTTGAACTGCTTCCTTTGAAATCGTGCCTGCAGGGTTAGTGCATAATATTTCTTTGGCATGATAATCGATGGAGCGGTCTCGCCGCAACCTACGTTCCAGGCCGTCGATCACTGCAATGTCAGGCGTTATACCAAAAGATATCAGGCGTTCAGTGGTTGCATCGCCAACTGTGATTATCTTCTTGGCGCCTTCTAGCATTGATAAGATTTTTTGCTTGGTTATGTCTTTTTCAGGTATAAGCACCCCAAAGGGTCTTTTTAGAATATATTTGTCGGTTGTATCAGTCGGCATTACTCTTTTTTTGCCTGCTCAGTTGCTTGACTTTCAGACTGCTCCTGTGCTTTCATTTCTGCAGCCAGGATGCTAATCCTTCCTGCAATGAGCTTGGCAGCCTTTGTGAAGGCATGTGACTGCACTGACTCTGGCTCTGAGATTACAGTCGGCTTTCCTACGTCACTGCTTTCCCTTATACCTGGATGCAGCGGCACCTCGCCTATGAATGGTAATCCAAAGTCTTCGCTTATCTTCTTGCCGCCGCCTTTTCCAAACAGAGAGATCTGCTCATTGCAATGTGGGCATTGAAGGTAGCTCATGTTTTCAACGACACCGACAATTGGCACATTGAGCTTGTTGAACATCCCGATCGCCTTGACTGCAACATTCATTGCTACGTCCTGAGGCGTGGTTACTATGAGAATACCCGTTATAGGTATTGTCTGCGCTATTGTCAGTGGCGCGTCGCCTGTGCCGGGCGGAAGGTCTATTATCAAATAATCTAACTCCCCCCAGCTCACATCTGTCAGGAATTGTTTGACAATACCTGAAACAATTGGGCCCCTATAAATGCCGGCCTGTTGTGATTGCTCATAGAAAAAACCCATTGAAATAACTTTGACACCTTTAACCTCCGGCGGTTGGATCTTATTATTGACTACTTCTGGCGATGCTCTTAGCCCAAGCATTAAAGGCACGCTTGGACCATAGACATCAGCATCAAGCAATCCAACCTTTGCACCAGTGTTGGCTAGCGCAAGTGCAAGGTTAACGGAAACAGTGGTCTTTCCCACGCCGCCTTTGCCGCTTGCAACCGCGATAATATTTTTGACACCGGGTAATAGCTCATCCATTGAAAGCGATCTGCCTTCCATAACCTTAGCAGTGACCCTCATGTTTAGATCTTTGACTCCTAGCGATGCTATTGCAGCTCGCACGTCACCTTCGATTTCGCTATTGAACGGGCATGCAGGTGTTGTTAACTCTAGCGTAAATGCGACCTTCCCGTCATTTATCGATAGGTCTTTGATCATACCCATTGATACAATGTCTTTGTGAAGCTCAGGATCTACAACTTTCTTGAGTGAGCCGAGAACCTGATCTACAGTTACCATTAGAAAAATTTTGCCTTTACTGTATTTAAATCATCGTATTGGAGTAAAAATCAACTAATTTTAGAAACACTCTTCGAAATTATATTACACAGTTTTCTTACCAGACACTAAGAAGTAACCACCACTTCATGTTTTCTGACTCGAAAATGCATTACCTCTACCTGGATATCTTGGCCGCTTAAAGAGCAAAGAAATGTTGAATAAGTGTCCAATCAGATATTTGAACAAGTCTATGTTGGATCTATTAACCTGTAGCGCATGATGCTCAAGTATTATAGCTAGGACCTAAGAAAAAATTAGATCGTTCCTAAACAATTAGGAAGAGAAGATTTTTCTCACATCTTGGAATCTTTTTCTAAGGGTCACGATACTAATATCGCCGGACACGGCTATTTGAGCTTGACTTACATTCTCTCCTTCTCTTAGACATGCAGCATACAGCACTGCTACAGCAAGTGCGTTAGGATCTTTACCGTGTGAAATAGGATCATTCTTGATAGCTGATAGCATATCGAGTGCAGCCCTATAGGTCTTCTCACTTACCTTTGCTTTATTGGCGATCTTCGCTAGGTATTTATTTGAATCTATTACTGGCAATTGAAGCTCAAGGTTCTGCACAAGGAGCCTGTAGCATTTGCCAGCAAATATCGGATCAGTATTAGCGGCTGAAGAGATCTCTTCGAGCGTCCTTGGTACAGAAAGGTCTCTGCATGCAGCGTACACTGCTGCAACTATTAGAGCCCTAATTGATCGTCCCTTGATTATCCTCTTGTCAAGGGCTTTCCTATAGTTATAGGCTGCTTTCTCGATCAAAGTATCGCTGAGGGAGAGCTTGTCCTTTATGGTGCTAAGTATGGCAAATGCATTTTTCAAGTTACGGTGGTAACTCCGATTATTACTTGAAATCTTGTTCCATCTGCGCATCCTCTGAACTTTGCTTCTCTGCTCAGCACTTATAGCGACTCCATTTGCGTCTACGTTTGAGTAGGAGATGAAAGTAGATAATCCCATGTCATGAAAAGCAAGTGAAGAGGGCATACCTGTCCTACTCTTGCTTTCCATATCTTCGCCCGAGTAAGACCTCCATTCTGGCCCCATAGATTCAATATTGTCCTTAACTACCACTCCACATGACGAACAGATGGCTTCGCTCGTTTCAGAATCGAAAACAATCGAAGTACTATTGCATAAAGAGCAAGCCTCTGCAGGTTCTGATGCAAGTTTGTAACTCATGGTGCAAACGATAAGGCTGGAATTAATTTAAATGCCATGTGTACAATCCCTGAGTTTGCAGTACAGTGTACTGCATATCGCTACATAAAACAATACTATAACACAGACGCGTTCTGTTTAAACGCCTAATCTTCTTCCTAATTGACATAATGACTGTATTTGCAGACGATGCCCGCTCCTCTTCTATTACGCGATCATTTAGGTTTGAATCTGATGTTCTGAATGTGCTCGACGAAGAGGCAAAGCGGATGGGTATATCGGTAAACGCGCTTGTAGGCATTATATTGCGCAGATATGTCGAATTTAACCGCTACCTATCAAAGTTAGACATGGTTGTGATAAACCGTGAAGTTCTTACGTCTCTCATTGACCAGCTAGGTGAAGAAGAACTTTATAATGTGGGAATAAAGCTTGGGAAAACAGTACTAGCAGACACAATCCTGTTTTGGAAAAAGGAAACCACCGAAAAGGCAGTGATGGAGTACATCGAGAAAATGGTCTGCAGATACGGCCATCTTGGCACTTATGATGAAAGGAGGATGCCCGGAGGACAAATGGCCATAGTGGTGCGACACAGGCTCGGTAAGAATGGCTCGCGCTTTCTCGAGGGTTATCTGCAGGAGGGACTAAAACACACACTAGGCATCGATGCCATCTTTGAAATTACTGACTCGTCAGTCAAATGTGAAATTCCTGCTAGAAGGTAGCAGGCCTTCTGTAGGACAAAAAGTTCATAATGACCTATCCATCTAGATTGCCTGGATTATGTTTGCCATAGTGCATATGAGCGATGTTGTTAGAATTCCACCAAATAGGCTCACCCACTCTCTAAATAATGCTGCTGTCCAGATCCTCAAAGAAAAATATGAAAGCATGATCAGTCCCGAAGTCGGATATGTTATTATGATAACAGATGCCGATCCAAGTTCTGTAGGCAAGCTGGTAGCTGGTGATGGTGCGACGTATCACAAAGTCACTTTTAAGGCCCTTGCATTCTATCCGAAACTTCAAGAAATAATTGAAGGCGAGGTAGTTGAAATTACAGACTTTGGGGCGTTTGTAAGGATTGGACCTACTGACGCTCTTCTTCACCTCTCTCAGATTACTGACGACTATCTTAAAAGCGATGTCAAGCAGGGAGTCATTGTAGCTAATCAGACTGCTAGGTCCCTCAAGATCGGATCTAAGATTAGGGCAAGAATAACGGCAGTAAGCCTTGGCAAAGGAGCAGGGATGGGCAAGATAGGCATAACCTGCAGACAGCCTTTTCTCGGTGCCGTAGAGTGGGTTGCCGATGAGATTAAGAAGGCAAAGGTTGGCGGAGAACAACAATCATCTGCTGCAAAGGAGAAAAAAGGTGGGGACAAGAAGTAATGGTCAAAGAGAAAGCATGTAGAAAGTGCAAGGTGATAACCACAGGGAAAGTATGTCCCAACTGCAAATCAACGGACCTAAGCGCAGACTGGTCAGGTATTATACTGGTTTTTGATGCTGTAAATTCGCAGGTTGCTAAGACACTTGACATCACGACTCCTAACAAATATGCGCTTAAGGTCACTTAGATGGACGATCTGCAAACATTTCTCAATGTTAGAGAAATACTTGCCAATTTTTTGCGAGAAGACGTTGGTGCAGGCGATATTACAAGCGATAACATAATTCCTGCAAACCTTGAAGCCACGGCAGAAATCATATGCAAGTCGCGATTTGCAATCGTATGTGGGCTTGAAGAAGCCTCCATGCTTTTTGATATTTGTGGCTGCAAGAGCGAGATTCTTGTTAAGGATGGCTCAAAAGTAGTAAAGAGAATGGTGGTTATGAGTGTCTCCGGCGATGCTAGAGCTATCCTCAAGGCAGAAAGGACAGTGCTTAATCTCTTAATGAGAATGAGCGGTATAGCAACTGAGACTAGGCGCATGGTGCAGCTTGCAAAAGGCGTTACAATACTGGCGACCCGAAAGACAGCACCAGGGCTACGTTATTTTGATAAAAAGGCAGTGGTTTTAGGTGGTGGAGCGACCCATAGAATGCGCCTAGATGACATGGTGTTAATAAAGGATAATCATCTTGCTCTTGTCTCTGATCTAGGAAAATGTATTAGGCTTGCCAAGAAAAATGTCGGCTCGTCGATAAAGATTGAATGCGAAGCAGGGACGAAGGAGGAAGCATTAGCAGCGGTTGCAGCCGAAGCAGATACTGTCATGCTGGACAATTTTACTCCAAAGCAAGCTCAAGAGACTATAAGGCAAATAAGAAGAATGGCAGTCCGAAAAAAGGTAAAAATCGAGCTTTCAGGGGGCATCAATCAAAAGAATATCAGACATTACTCGAGAACCAGACCGGACTTTATTTCGCTCGGCTACATTACACACTCGTGCAGGGCAATTGATTTCAGTCTTGAAATTATGAAATAGCTAGCATTCGTTCAATTGCAAGTCGAGCCTTCTCCGCAGTAGGGTCTGGCACCTTTACTTCATAGATACCATCCCTCAACGAATTGTAAACCTTTTCTAAAGTGATCATTTTCATATACTTGCACGAAGCATCGGACTTGATAGGTATGAACTGCTTCTCAGGGTTCTCCTTCTGCATGCGATACAAAATCCCGGTTTCAGTAGCTATTAGGAATTGCTTTGCACCAGATGCTCTTGCGTGTTTCATCATACCTTCAGTCGAAAGTATGTGGGCGTTCTTTGCCAAGTCGTCTTTTGATATGTGATATAAGACCGAAGAAGTACAACTACATTCTGGATGAACTAGAAAGTCAGCATTTTTGAAGCTTGCAAACATCTTGTTAAGATCGTCTGCCTTAATACCAGCATGAACATGGCATTCACCAGGCCAAATGTACATGTTCTTTCTCTTAGTTGTTTCTGCCACGTAAGAACCTAGAAACAGATCAGGCAGAAATAGTACTTCTTTGTCTTTAGGGATGCTATTTACTACCCTTACTGCGTTTGAGGACGTGCAGCAATAGTCAGATAACGCCTTTATTTCTGCAGATGTGTTGACATAGCTTACGACTAATGCGTTCGGGTGCTCTGCCTTCCAAGCTTGCAACTCCTGAGCGTTAATTGTTGAGGCAAGTGAACATCCAGCCTCAAGATCCGGTATGAGAACTTTTTTATCTGGACACAGAATCGAGGCTGTCTCAGCCATAAAGTGGACCCCACAAAATAAAATCATGTCTGATTCTGTAGTGGCTGCCTTTTTTGATAATGCAAGCGAGTCACCTATAAAGTCAGCTATGTCTTGCACTTCCGGAAGCTGGTAATTGTGTGCCAGAACCAAGGCATTTTTTTGTTTCTTTAATTCAAGAACACAATGCTTGTAGTCTAAGTCCAACATTGTCATATCAGTTGATAACATGAAATATTAGAGAGCGTCTACATTTAAAGTAGTACAATGGAGGACAACACTGCCTTCGAGATTGAGATTAAAGGCAATACTTGCCACCATCTCCCTCAAAGCTAAGATATTTACTCGTACGGCGGCTTAGTATTGGTTTGTAATGCATACAAATATAAATATTATTAGATAGTTAGACGATCTGATAAATGCCAACACACGGATCACTTACAAAAGCGGGTAAGGTAAGAGGTCAGACACCAAAGATTCAAGGTAAGCCAAGGTTAAGACCTATTGCTAAACTTCGTAACAAAGACAATTTTATCAAGCGGTTTGAAAAGAAGAGGCTTCCAGGCCAAAAGAAACCAGAGCGGCGCGGGGGCAGAAGGTAAAAATCCCCTGTTCGACATCATATATCCGGTCACCCTAGATGCCAAAGAAAAATGTTGGGCTGATAGGTTGCGGTACCATAGGAACACATCTAGCTCTGGCGATAGAATCCCGCAGCATAGCTAATGCCTCGCTTATCGGATTGTTTGATGTTGTTTATAGCAATGCAAAGAGTCTAAAGTCAAAGCTGAAGAGTAGCCCTGAGGTTCACAATGATTTTAAAAGCTTAATTAATTCACCAGTAGACATCCTAATAGAGGCCGCCTCGCAGGAGGCTGTCAGAAAATTTGGCAAGCCGATAATTGAGGCTGGCAAGGACCTAATGGTAATGAGTGTGGGCGCCCTCGCAGATACAACCTTTTTCGCGGAACTGCTTGACCAAGCTGCTATAAGGAAAGGACGCAGCAGGATATATGTGCCAACTGGAGCAATAGCGGGCATAGATGCAATACGTAGCGTCAAGCACCTTTTAGATTCCATCACACTTACAACCACGAAGAGTCCAAAGGCGCTAGCTGGCGCTCCGTTCTTTGCAACAAGAGAGATTGACCTCGACATTCTAACGAAGGTCACAGAAATCTATGAAGGCTCAGCCGCAGAGGCTGTCAAGTTGTTCCCTGCAAATATCAATGTTGCCGCGGTGCTGAGTCTTGCCGGCATAGGTGCTGACAAAACCAAGGTTCGAGTGCTAGTAGATCCCCACGCCACTACTAACCAGCATGAAATTGTGGCAACCGGTAGATTTGGTGATATCAAAATAACTGTCAATAATGTAACAACTCCTGGAAACCCCAAGACAAGTTTTCTTGCTGTACTTTCAGCAATAGAATGCCTTCGTTCAATATGTGACGACGCCCTAAGGATAGGCTCTTAGAAGTTATCCTCTTCTTAGTTTATATTGGGTTTAGACTTGAGCAATCCCAAAGATGAGCTACGGAGGAAGAAACGATAGCTTCGGCCCAAAGCCTGTGGAAACAGGTAAAGAATACGACGTGCAAATTACTGAAATAAGCCGCAAAGGCGACGGGATTGCCAGAATACAAGGATTTGTTATCTTTGTAAAGGGAGGAAAGGTAGGTCAGAACGCGAAGATCCGGATTAGCCAGATCGGACCAAGGTTCGCCACGGCAGAAATCATAGATGGCTCGACTGCTTCACCAAACGAACCAACAAGTTAAGTTACTGCGCTCTGACAGACGTACGCAGTGACACTTTTTTTCTTATCATCATGATTCTTCTCATTCAACATTTATCTTTTCTACTCTTCGAGCTTTCTTTATCCTTGTCTGTTGTAGCATTCTAATTAGACCATGCCAAATGTGCAATACAACAGTCAATAACCCTTGGATCCAAGATTCCTTTTGTTTGCGCCAGATGTGCTCACGGTACCTCTTCGCTGCAAGGGAGGAATATTGTGACATGTTGTATATCAGCTCGTATCTCTCCATGATATAAAAGTTAACCAGCCCAAAGAAATTTAGGTTATTTTGTTGAAAGGTTAACTGCACACAACGATGCACAACAATATAATTGCCATTGTAGCGATTTGCTTTGTGATAGTAGGGGCATTGTGGGGTATAGGCAATCTCGTGAATCCTGAGCCAGACATTGATCTACCTGTCGAGGATATTCTCCTCATAGCACAGAGAAGCACATTTAATGATACCAATCCGGACGTGTATGTCGCCGTAAATGTTCCAACGAAGCTGGTTGTGCAAAACAATGATGCCGTAACCCATGACCTGAAAGTTGATGCATCCTCAAATGGCGGAATAACACCGATAAATACTGCCCCGCTGCGTGGCGGCCAGGACTTTCTGACAGCTATCGTAGCATCAAAACCTGGCATATACGAATATTACTGCTCCTATCACCCGCAGATGCGGGGGTATATCATTGGGCAATAATGTCAGAGACATCTCTAAAAATTGTTGTTTGAGCTGTAGGTATTACTATTTCAAGTTACTAGATACAGTGTTCTGCTCTACCAGATCCGTTTTACCAGTAACAAGGCGAGAAAACTGGTTGAACTGTAATTTTTTTATGCCTTGTCGGGCGGAGTTTCTTTTCGGGTTAAAGATTGAAGAGCTTAAAATAATGGTAATACAAGTTGACTCCTGTATACCCGGACAATCTAGTATTTCTTGTACCTTTAGATAGATGTCCCAGAAAGTTTCACTATCGTGAGTACGTCTTCATCTGCTAGCTTGTGGTCAAGACCTACCTTTTGTCCAGCAAATTTAGCACTCGTGCCCCATACAAGTCCATACCGGAAGTTCTTGGCCATGTTTCGATGAATCTTATTGCACACATCCTTCACAGTTGCACCTTTCTTCATTATCAGAGGCTCTTTGAAATCAGTTTCACCTCCTTTGGGTCGCATATAAACTCTGATGAATCCAAGTCTTTGATATATGGCCTCTTTTAGGACATCGATGTTAATACCGGAATCTGCAGAGACAGCGATAAAGTAGTTGTTATTATTATTATTATTATTATCATCACCTAGTATCTTTGATTTGATCTCATGTACAAAGCTTGCGTTGACGAGATCTATCTTGTTGAGCACAATAAGTGAAGGAAGGTATATGCGGTTGCCACTTAGCACGTCTATTAGCTGATCATCGGTAAAGTTTGGTTCCCTTATTATCAGTCGACCATTGTGCAATCCGTAAAGCCTCATTATTTCCTTTATCAGCCTTTCAGAAACCTTAATGGGCACTTGTGCATTGACTGATATGCCGCCAGTTGATGTCTTTTCAATCAATATGTTCGGTGGCTGCTCGTCCAATCTAATGCCTCCTTCTGCTAACTCTCTTTTCAGCACACTTAGGTGCTGCGGCTGAAAAACATCGAGCACTATCAAGACAAGATCTGCGCCGCGGGCAACAGATAGTACACGCTTACCAAAGCCCTTTCCGCCAGAAGCTCCCTCAATGATACCTGGCAAGTCAAGCAGCTGTATCTTTGCTCCCCTGTAGTGTAGCATGCCCGGGACAGCTGTAAGTGTTGTGAATTGATAGGACGCCACACGCGATTTAGCATTTGTAAGACTATTGAGAAGCGTCGATTTGCCTACACTTGGCAGGCCAATAAGCACCACAGTTGCGTCGCCTGCCTTTCTGACATCAAAGCCAATATTTTCACCGCCGCTATGCATCGTCTTGCCATGTACATTTTCCTGCATCTCTCGTTTGAGGCGTGCTATCTTGGCCTTGAGCAGACCTATATGAAATTCCGTAGCCTTATTGATCTGAGTTCTATGTATCTGGTCCTGTATCTCCTTGATTTTCTCAGGAATGCCCATTGCTAGAGGCCATTATCATTAGCTGCATGGCGATAAAAATTTTGCCAGCTACAGTAGTAATTTGGCCGCTTAGGTCAAGTCAAACCAACATGTGGATAGAAAAAGCTTTTTCTTACGTGCATGATACTAGGGTACGTATTTGTGATACTCCGACATTATTTCCTTTTTCAAGATTTATTGCCTTGCTAGTAATGCCAAACTGGTACCAAAGTTTAATTTATATTCTGCAGGTTATTGAGACTGTCAGGGCTCCGGTGGTGTAGTCCGGTTAAGCATCTCGCCCTCTCAAGGCGAAGATCACGGGTTCAAACTACTGTGAGATCATATTTTCCAGTGGGGATAAATCCCGTCCGGAGCACCTTTTTTTGATGCTTTGGCTAGAGGCGTAGATTTGATCATCTGTAAGCCTCTCTTGTACTAACATAAAAATACTTTTAGATCCGAGATATAACACAATGGGAAAGAAATCTTTAGAAATAGCCGGACCTAATGTTGATAAAAATATAGGAATGCTGCATAGAGCCTATGCATTTGAAATGCAAACATCTCACTACTTTCAGTACATAGCTAACAACATAGAGGGGCTAGGAGTCTTATTCGAAGACTTTTTTGGAGAGCGTGCAAAAGAGGAGCAAGGACATGCATCTGAGATCAATGACAGGTTGATGGAACTTGGAGCAAACCCAACAGACGATCCCGGCTCATGGGAGAAGGAAAGTGGCTTAGGAAAGACTGAATCTAAGAAGTATCTTTCGCTTAGGAGCGCGCTTGAGAGGGCTCTAGAGTTGGAAAGGTTTGGAATTGGGCTTTACAATGACCTTGCAAACGCAACAAAAGATAGGGATCATGGAACGTATCAGCTTGCATTGAAATTACTTACGGACGAACTTGAAGACGAGCAAACCATCGAGGATATTTTGGCAAGGCTCGAAATAAGGGATGTAAGAGAGTCTGCAGCATCATAAGAACAAAAAAACTACAGAACAAAAATAGAAAACAAATAATTGAATTAAAATATGGGCAAAGATCTCTTGCCTCTTTTCCTCCTCTTTTTTCTGAGCGATGTCAAGGCAGACGATTTCGGCATTATGCTTGCCTTGATCAACTCCAAACCGCACCTCGAACATTTTCCTTTAATGATAGCCCTTCCGTTGGCGAGTCTAACATAGGCCGCATGTGCAATAGCGACATTTTCTTTACAGGAAGTGCAATAGGTTTCTCGTTGTATAACTTCATGTCTCGACATCTCTTTATTGTATATCAGAGTAGCAATAAGCAATAATTCAATTTCTGTAGTCTAAATAAAAAGGCAAAAAGGCAATAGAGAGCAATTTATTGCTACTGTGGTAATATCATAAAAATTATGCTGGACACTCTGTCTCCTAATGCATGTAAAGATGGAGTGGTTCAAGTTCTGATGAGCATAGGAGGGATCATCTCCTCCTATGCTTAGGCTACAGAGATTCGGCAGTCCGGTAAATTCTCTTCATCTTGTCTGCCTTTGCTGGCAGATAATAGGGGGACTGTTACGTCGTCATCATCTTGCTGTAGCCTAGCATACGAAACAGCATCCAGATAAAAAATTCTACCTGTGATTTGTAGAGTGTGCAAAGCCGGTCCTAGAAGAGAGCCCCTTGGGTGGTAGAAATAATGCAGTTGAATTGAACTTGGGAATTCTCAAACTTGGATTATTATCGAACCAGCTGTATTAGAAAAATAATTGCTGGTCTTAGACTGCCAGCGTAATTTTCTTGCTAACATATACCTATACCTTTGGCTTTGATTTTTTGGCTTTTTCCCCTTTAATATTATTTTTTCTTGTTAGCTTGTTATTGCCAGTGCTACTGCTGTGGCCACGGCTACCGATTCTACTCTTGAGTACTTTCATTACTTTGTCGCGGATCTTATTCGTATTAGCCTTGGGCATCGCAGAAAGACAGAGTATACCGTCTCCGAGGGGAAAAGTCATGAGTATAACTCTTTCATGCTCAGTGAGGCTGTAGCGCACCACTCCAAGCCTATCACTGTAGGATTGCAGTGTCTTAAGGTTCGATAGCGAGTGGATATACATATGCTGTTCATCAGTCCCACTTAGCAGTGGCTCGATCCCTTGCTTGAATCCACCTTCAATGACTTCGCCTCTATTATTGACAATACCTACGAAGCGAATGTTGCGGTCAAGCTTGATAATTTGTCGCAGAGACTGAGTCGTCGCATACGCTGGCTATTGCTCTCCAGAATATAAATCGCTTATAGTTTATTGTTATAAGTAGTCTTTGCTATCACAGTCTTCCGTTTCTATAAGCCTCATTTCCATGGAATGACCCTTCTTGATGTGTGTAGAAAAATGCGACCGTACAAGCACATCAATATTAAGGTCTGTAAAGTATTTTGTAGAGTATCTCGCAAGCACCATCTTGCAGTCAGAGCAGAAAATTTCTTTGAACTTCAAGTTGACGTTGTAACATCTTATATGTATATTACGTATATATGTTCAATCGAGTTTTTGCCTATTTTTTGCTAGCGGATCCTTGTAATTGTAATGTTATTGTCTGTAAAGTGTATTGTTGATGCCTTGTAGTATATTACTTCCCCTCTCCTCTCTATTACTGCAACAACTGCTTCCTTGCCCATCTTTTGTATTTGGTTGACAGCCGAAGCAAACTCCTTTGCTGTAGTATTCGTACCCTCATTTATACCAAAGACGACGTACTTCGCAGGCTTTTTCTCGTAATCACCTCGTTCATATACCCGAAAGTCGTTGCCAAAGCCAAAGCCCTCCTTCGCCACATAACCTCTGCTTCGGAGGTCGCGATAAAGGAGAAACTCGCTCATAATATTCCTGTTGTTTTTTAGTAGTAGTTCAAAGAGCGAGTTGAAGCCTATGGCCGGCTTGTTCTTGAGCTTTAGGCGTTTTGTGTGAAATAGATATAAAGCCTCGTAAGGCTTTAGGATGAATTCAGCATTTTCTTTCTCTCCAAAGCCTTTGGAATGCAGTTCATCTTGGAAGCGAGTTTCATCAATCACTATCTTGCGACTGCCTGCCAGGCAACCTTCTATAATAGAGGGTTGTACTTCTGCTGCTGCTGCGGCTAAGGGCTCACTAATCTTCTCAGAGAACGGTTGTGGGCTGGTCGCAGGCGAGGATGGTGACATCATAGCTATCATGTAAAGGTGATTAATTAACTAAACTAGTTGGATAATCACAGTTTTGGGAGAATTACATAACGATTAAATCAGAGCAAACCACCAAAAGTGATCATTACTTGAGATTTGGTGCATTGAGACATGAAAGGTGTTAATTATCGAGAAACTCGTGGAATGCCATATGTTAGGCGGGAATACATAGCTGGCAAGCCACAAATGAAAATCGCTAGGTTTTCATCTGGGCTCGCAGGAAATAATTATGATTACAAGATCGAACTTATAGCTACCGAGAAGCTCCAGATAAGGCACAATGCCTTAGAAGCCGCCAGGCTTGCAGCAAACAAAAGGATGGCACAAGCAGGAGAGACAAGTTTCTTTTCGATGTTGCGCGTTTACCCCCATGTGCTCCTAAGAGAGAACAAAATGATTGCAACTGCAGGTGCAGACCGACTTCAAGAGGGAATGAGGAGGGCTTTTGGTAAGTCAACTGGTCTTGCAGCGAGAATCAGGCCAGGTCAAGTGATCTTTGAAGCATACGTCACTGCTCCCAATCTTGAACTTGGCCAGGACGGCTTTAAGATGGCAGCAAGCAAGATCGGCCGGCCAACGATTACTAGGATAACACCACTAAAAGAGCAGGCAATGACAACAGCTGAAGATTAGATCAAATCAAATCAAATCTTGTCAGCCAATGACTTTAGGGCATCTACATTGCATGCATCTGCCTTATCACCTATGCTCTTGCAGACAAGCGCAGCAATGTTGTCTGCTTCTATTTTTATGGCCCTGCCTACTGTTGATGCATGATCAGCACTTGTAGTCTCTACAAGTCCTTCAGAACTACCAAAATTGGTAAGCGCACTCACAATAGCCCACCGCTCGCTAGCGAAGAAAGCACAGAACACTGCGCCCATAAAGAATACCAGTGTTTTACCACCACCCGGCCGTCTCAGCGGCTGACTATACACCTGCATGAACTTGCCAAGAACCTTCTTTGGAATGAAGGAAGTGCCGCTATTAGCATCCATAGCAAAACACGTTCTGATATTTAGTTATTAACATTAGGAATCAACAGTATATCGAAGGTGTCGAAGCTCGTAGCTTCATTACCATATCACATTGATGGAATGCTTGTTTATGTTATAAACCCAAAAATAAGGGACTTACAGCTCCTTGTGCACTCAGAGATCATCACGCATAGAAGCAAAAATTCTAAACATAATTGGCGTTAGCGTCGATACAAAAACATTGCATTTTTGTAGCAGCACAGGATGAAAACAAGTACCAAGTATTCAAGTTTTCTTTAAAACATCGAAATTAAAACAAATCAAACAAATTTGAATGTCTAGAAAATTTGGCAAATGCAGTCTTGCTCACAATTATAATTCCTAAATAGTCCTTGAGCGTATCTTAAATGTGCCTGATGAGCCTTCGAGTTGGACCGACCTTATCAACGAGTCAGTACATACAAGCGACGATCAAGACATAGGAGAAGTTGAAGCAGTAAGCCGCAATTTTATAGTCGTAAAAGAAGGCCTTGTCAATGTCCACCGGTACTATATTCCTCTTCACAGGGTTGAAGGTTGGGATGGCAAGGTGGTTTGGCTAAAGATCACAGAAGACGCTGTGAAGACCAATTATGAGAGAGATTCAGCGCCAGACCCTTATAACTATCACTATAGCAGAGCCCCTACAGTTGACCCGTCAAATGTCGTGCGCAGATTTCAAATCAATATGCCGAAAATCCCTCCTAGAGCCCAAGAGGAAAAACCATTTCTTGTATCTCAAGAATCATCACGAGAGGAGGAGCGCGTCTTCCTCTGTAATCTTTGCAATGCAGCCTTCAAAACTGATGATGAATTGGGCAGCCACGTAGAGTCGAATCACTAGGCACCAACTGCTTATTCGATAGATAAAAAAAGATAATGCCCGATGAAGAAAAATTGCAACGTCTAATATGATATCTCAGATGTATCGAAAATAACAGCTTCCTACCACGATGCTTGAAATAGAGAAAGGAGAAGATAGCTAGGCAGTTTACGCTAAGGGAGACATAGAGTCTATTGATTTTTATGATCACAAGACGCTGATAGAAAAACTTTTCATCTTAGCTATCTTCCAAGAAATTGACGAACCAATGTAACCAACCTCCAAGAAAATCACCTGCGCGCAACAGATCCTGGCTGGTTTTTTCTGTCACCAAAAATTCCTCCAAACTTTCTTGTCGTACTTTCTTGTTTTTGCTGCGGATGTGAATGCGGTATTGAGGATATTCTTGCTATTGCAGGGATCTGTGATCGGATGGACATTTCTATCATAACAAGCAATAGTTCTACATCTGCAAGCCTCTTGTTACCATCGATCTCAAGATGTACTTCAGCTTGCGCAAGTGCTCCAGCTGGACGTAGCAACACAGACTTGACTCTGATATTTTCTTCCTTGAACTTTTCCTCGACTATCCGCTTCACCATATCAGTCAATTTTGGATTCTGCCACGAATCCACCAAAATCAGAGAGGACTGCTTGAGGGAAATATATGATACTGAAAATATATAACCTGCGATTATCATGCCCCCTATCGCATCCATCTGTAGAAAGCCAAACTGCGATGCAATTAGTACACTGAAAAATCCAATAACGGATGCTGAGCCATCCTTTATAGAATTTTTGGCATCTGTCTTCAATGACAAGAGGTTGTATTTGTTCGCTACTGAGTTCATCTGGAATGCTCTATGAAGGGAAATACCACCTGCTGCGGCTAGTACGATCATCGTCAATATTGGTTGCTTAATCTCCTTTGGGTCGAGTAGTGCTTCAAATGAATGATAAAAGATGAATATTCCTATTCCAATCATTCCTATGGCTGCAATGAGTGCAGCAAAACTTTCCACTTTGTGGTAACCGAAAGGGAATTTCCTATCTGCCGGCCTGTGCGCTATGCGTAACCCAATAAGAACTATGAATGAAATCATAGCATCTGAAAGTGAATCTATGCCATCTGCTGTTGCTACAACGCTGCCGCTTATTTGACCCATCATGATTTCGGCAGCTCCTATGCTCAGCAAGGTTATAACAGAAATCTTGGCAATCTTCTGTCCTGCAATAAGGCCTTCATTTACAAGGTCGGCCGGCTTACCGGCTGAGGGCTTGTTGCTGCTCACGACAATACTATCTTTTACTTACAGACCATCGTATTTAACGTTTCAAAAAATGTATGAATAGCAGCATTAACAACTATTCATGGCGGACCGTCCTCTCGAAAAGGCCTATTTTTTATTATACAGATAAATAAACCTTAAGTATTCTAGCAACCGTTCACTTGTATTTGAGAACACTTTCAGATTTGGAAGACTCGCAATTTCACGGCAAGAGGGTCTTTGTTCGAGTTGATTTTAATGTCAGCATTAACAACGGCTGTATAGGTGAAGATTATAGAATCCGAATGTCTCTTCCGACAATTGAGTATCTGTCAAAACTAGGAGCCAAGGTCATATTGGCTTCGCATCTTGGAAGGCCTGAAGGTCATGACCATAAATATTCGATTGCGCCTGTAGCCAAACGACTGACTGAGATCATAGGCAGATCAAGGCCAGCAATACGGTTTGCAAGCGACTGTGTGGGGATACAAATTGAGGAGCACATCGACAAAATGAATAAAGGAGACATTCTGCTGCTTGAGAACCTGCGTTTCCACAAAGAAGAGGAATCGAATGACCCAGACTTTAGCAAAAAGCTTGCTTCTCTTGCAGATATTTACGTGAATGACGCCTTTAGCACATCTCATAGGAAGCATTCTTCAACCTATGGTGCCGCATGGATGTTTGATATCCGGCTGGCTGGCTTTAATCTGATAAAGGAAGTAAAGTACCTTTCAATGATAAGGGAAAACCCGATTAGACCATTTACTCTTGTGCTCGGAGGAGTAAAGATAAAGGACAAGATAGGAGCGCTTGAGCATTTGTTGCCAAAGGCAGACAAGGTGATAGTGGGTGGTGCGGCGGCATATACATTTCTCAAGGCAAAGGGTCTCAATACTGGGAACTCGATCATAGATCACGAGCACATACAATGGGTGGAAAAAGCGCTTTTCAGTTATGGTGACAAGATATTGCTGCCAACGGATCACCTTTGTGCAAGTTCCCCAAACGATACCTCTGTCACGATGGTTAGCGGCGACATCCCAGATGGGATGTCTGGCTTTGACATAGGCAATGAAACAGTTGAACGCTATTCAGCAGAAGTTGGTTTAAACGGAGGAGGAGCTCTATTTTGGAACGGCCCAATGGGCATGTTTGAGGTAAAGGCCTTTTCAAACGGTACGATAAACATCGCTAAGAGCATGGCTCTTGCATACTGGCGTGGAAGCAAGACCCTCATAGGCGGTGGCGACACACTTGAAGCAATGAAGAGAGCTGGCGTTGCTGAGAACGAAGTAAGCCATGTATCAACCGGCGGCGGAGCAACACTACGTTATCTAGCAGGCGACGATATGCCTGGACTAGTCATTCTAAATAACCATTAGGCTTCAGTCCACGACTGCAATAGCTCGATAATTCAATTATAAATTTTATCAAAAAGACAACAATGAGTACATGGCTCCACACCATCCAAGTTTTTCTTATTAGCAGATACCGCATTTCTATATCGCAGTTCTAAACTATATTGACTCTGACTGCTTTCATATAGGAAAGGTCATCATTCCCGGCTCCAAGCATTATCATATATTGCCTCCGGTCTAGGTTGTCCGCTGCGGTGAACGTATATGAAACCTCTTTTGAACCTCCAGAAGAGACAGATATTGATTCTTCGCTGAAAATACCTGTAGAGTTGCCAAGAGCCCCGTTAGGGGTAAATGTTCCGGCGGCAATCATTTGACCGGCGAAATCGGTTGAGGCAGAAACTGTCACTTTGATTTCGGTGCTTTCGCCCCTTGCAACTGTAATTTCAACCGGCGTTGATACTGAAATTGGCACCTGCTTTGATCCGTCTAGCTTGGCGATCTTGTTTTCTGTCCATTCTGTGAACCATAGTTGATTGTCGTCATTTACTGCAAACTGCATAACATTTGCAATGCCGCATGTTGTTGCTTCAGGAGAACAAAGAGTCCAAGCTCTGTTTTGCGACGGCACCCAATATTCAATTAGTGCAAGCTCTTCAGGGTCAAAGCGGGCGATCTTATTGCCTGTATGTTCGTTGAACCACAAGGAGCCGTTCCCGCCTTTATGTATCCAATATGGAAGCGTATACGCGTTTGCAGGGGTGCTGCCGCCATAAATCTTGGGAGATGCTATTGACGTTACAAATCTTGTTATGTTGTCCACGCTAGGATCGTATTTGAAGAATGTGCTTGTGGCGTGATCTGCCACCCAGACATTTCCATAATTGTCAAGTTCCATTCCAACAGGTGAGCCAAGATCAGGCGGAAGATCCACTATCCGGATAACTCTGTCAGATTCAATATCATACTGGAAGAACTGCCCTTTCTTTTGTTGGAAAGCAAGGAGCGAAACCCAGACATCATTTCGTTCTTTATCGACGACCAATCCGCCGGCGGTTACTAGATCCAAGTTAATGCCGGCAAATCCCTCGAGAGGTAGCGAGATTTCTCTGAATCCTTCCGAGGTTGCATTTTCCATCTTAGATACATTACCAAAGAAAAGAGCCTGAGAGTTTATTCCTATAAAGTACAAGTTACCATTTGAGTCAAAGTCCATCATAGAGGGATATTTAGCTGGAACTCTGAATATATCGAAAGCCTCTGTTGACTGGTTAAAGCGCCATATTGTGTTGTTCTGATCAGTGAACCAAACATTTCCGCCGGCGCCATCCAGCTTTACCGTCCACGACATCGACCATGAGGGAACCACTGTGAAGGGTAGTGAACGCGTGGGCCACAATGGGATTTCGTACTCAGAGAATGTACCTGCGGCACTATCATATTCGCCAAGTAGGCCAGGCTTTGTTGATACATACCACACTTTTGAGCCATCTATGGCAATTCCAACCGGCATTTCGCATTCTGTAGGCAGGCTAATCTCAGTAATGTAAACATTAGAATTAGGCGACGTATCAGTTCCGCAGAATTGTTGCTCGAATCTCTGCTCCATCGCTTCCTCATCTTGCGTGTTTGTTGTAGGGGCAGAGGTTTCAGGGGCGCCCCGTGAAAACATTGTAGTATAGACTATGGCAACAGCTATAACGCCGATTATAGCATAAACAATAATCTTTTTTGATGATGCGCTCGTGACTTTTTTACGGGACGAATCTGACAATGGTTAAAAAGGTAGCTGCATTTCCACTTTATATCTCTTGTCGGAACTATAGGCAGAAATACCGATGAGGATTATTACCAGATTTGAGTGGTTACAGAAAAAGGAGAAGAAAGCCACAGGCAGCGACCTCTCATAGGCTACCTCTCGGTGCTATTTGCCGCTGTTCTTTTTGGCTCCGTATTCAGCATAGCAAAGGTTCCTCTTGCTACGATAGACCCGCTTGCTCTAACAGCAATAGTCTATACTATCTCAGGGTTAGCCCTGATTCCCTTCGCAAAAGGCTCATTTACGTTTGAAAGAAGAGACGACTATTTCTATGTAGTAATCGTAACAATTTTTGGAGGAGTATTGGCGCCTGTGCTCTTGATGTATGGCCTTCAGCAGACAGCTGCTTCCACCGCAGCCATATTGACAAATGGCGAAATCGTATTTACAATAGCAATTTCATCAATATTTTTCGGTGAAAAGCCCCACGGAAGGGTGGGATTGTTTGCAGTAGTTCTAGTAGTGATAGGTCTAATTATAGCCACTACAGAAGACCTAAAAGCTTTAGAGACAATCCTTCAATTGAACGCAGGTAACATCATGATACTGGCATCTATGTTCATGTGGGCAATAGATAATAACGTCAGCAGGCGTCTCACATCAAGGGCAAGCCCTGCCAAGATAGCCATGGTCAAGTCACTCTCCGGCGGTCTTGTCATGATTATGATTGCATTAGCACTTGGCAAAGGAGGCATCATAACAGGGATCAAATTTGACATGTGGATCCTAATAGCTGGAATGTCAATTGCAGGGTTTGGCGGCGCACTCCTGTTATTCCTCGAAGGCATTAAGAGAATTGGAACCGTGAGGACAATGTCAATGTTTTCTTTGACTGCCATTTTTGGTATAGTGATCGCAGCGCTAGCACTTGGAGAATCTATAACTGTATTTCAGGGCATTGCGACAGGCCTGATAATTGTAGGCATAATTCTCATAGGCCGATACTAGAGGAGCTTAAGCTCGAAAGTTACTTTGTCAATTAGGGCCGAAGGAGCGGGCCCTATTCCAATGCAAGTAATAGTCCCTGAGGGTATCTGTGTCAAGCCACTATCCTGTACTTGGACCACAGGCAGGTTCAGCTCTTCGGCTCGCATTCTTACGTTCATCAATTGTTCGATATTCTTTACCTTCACTACTACCTTGGCCTGGCCGGCGGCAAACCAAGCGTTGAACCATTCTCTTCTAGATGCCTTTACCTTTTCTGCACCCATGACCGCAGCATGGGCAACCTGCGCGGCTACCTTGCCAGTACCCATGTTGACATCACGCCTGACAATAATTACCTGCTTAATGTCCATATCTCATACTTGCTTGCTCATAGTTTAATTAACAGACTGAAAAATACATTACTAGTCATTTGCCAGATGCCTGAGTATGATGTGGTGATTGCAGGAGGAAGCATATCCGGGCTCCTTGCTGCCCGTGAAATTGCTGCTGGAGGTCTTTCTGTCGCAGTACTTGAGGAAGACGCAGAAATTGGCACTCCTGAGCACTGTGGTGGGCTTGTAAGCATTTCTGGCATACATAACCTCGGCATCGTGCCAGATATCGACACAATAGAGAATAATAGAATAGCATACGCCAAAATCTTTTCTCCTTCAAGCTGTTTTGAAATCAGCGCAGAAAGGCAAAAGGTCATCGTTATAGACAGGCGCACATTTGACAAGCAGATCGCCTTTCAGGCACAAAAGAAAGGCGCCGAGATAAGAGTAAAATGCTCAATGCGATCATTTGGAAAAGAAGGATCTGAATATGTAGTTAAGACCTCTGAAGGGGACTTTTCATGCAACTTTTTTGTGGATGCAAGAGGTATAGCATCAATAATTAGCAGAAACAGGGATGGTGTTCTCCACTCAGCCCAGTATGAAGTTTATGCTTCATGGATAGAGCCCCACACCATTGAGGTCGTATTTAATAGCCAGCATTACCCAGGTTTTTTTGCATGGATAATCCCTACTGGTCGAGGAAGAGGCAAGGTAGGCGTTGCCGGTAGGCGGATTAATGCTGCAAGCGCTCTCCAGAGTTACCTTGATAGCAAGGGAAAGTATTCTGTAGTGCGCAAAGTTTACGCGCCGATATGGATTAATGGGCCATTGAGAAGTTTTGTCTTTGACAGGACTATAATAGTGGGCGACGCAGCAGGCCAGAGCAAGCCTACGACTGCGGGAGGCATTTACACATGCGGCATGGGAGGCGTGCTTGCAGGGCGGGCTCTGGTAAAAGCAGCAGACAAAAAGAATGACGATAGGATGAAGCAACGGATGTTGCTAAAGCAGTACGAAACTGACTGGTTGTCTATGTTCAAGCCCGAATTTGACAAGATGTTACTTGCACGCAGGCTCTTAGAGCGGATGGACAACAGGGCTATAGACGACTTGATTACGTCGATACCAAAAGAGATTGTTCAAGAGGCGTCTATCGATGGCGACTTTGACTTTCACTCGACTGCCCTTGCTAAGATCCTGGGAGCAAAAGGCACTGCCAGAATAGCCAAAGCTTTGCTTGGCAACGAAATAAGGCGTTTGATCCCGGAGAGGTAAGGAAGATATAAATTCCGTTACTCATAAGAAGCAGCACTGATGTCCAAGCCATTGCAGTTGCCAGTCTGCAGTTCATGTGGCAGGCCAATTATGCCTAATGATGAATGCGTTAAGTATTACTGTGCAAATTGTGGATATGTTATGATGTGGCGATGCGAGAGCTGCCGTGAGTTCGCAAGACCTTATAAATGCATAGGCTGCGGTTTTGAGGGTCCATAGCCATGGCACGATTGGTAGTTAGGATAAGAATACTCCCAGCTGATGCTGAGTCCAACCTTGAAAATGTTATCGAGTCGATAAAGAAATCTGTGCCAACAGGAATGGAGATGAAAAGCAGCTCAATGGAGCCAATCGCATTCGGGCTGAAAGCACTTATCGGCGACTTTTTGTTGGATGACGCTGAGGGACAAATGGACAAGCTTGAAGAATCTATCAAAAGCGTGAAAGGTGTAGGCGAGATAGAGGTAACGAATATCAGCAGGCAGTCAGTAAGAATCAAGTAATATAATATTACAAAAATAATAGCGGAGGCTCCTGAGGAATGAAAAAGATGCGCATTGGAAGTGACGAATCGTCCCCGATCCAGCTCAGAGTAGCGGAAGCTAAGCATCGCGATGTAGGAAAGAGGCGAGCCAGGATAGATCCACGCCATATGGAGCATCTCGGAATACAGGCTGGAGAAGTCGTCGAGATCTTGGGAAAGCGTACTACAGCGGTGACTGCATGGCCAGCGGATGAGGAAGAAAAGGAAACAGATATTATAAGGATAGATGGCCAGACAAGGAAGAACGCAGGTGCAGGACTCAACGACCTTTTGAATGTTAAGAAGATAGATTGCAGGCAAGCAAAGAGTGTCACCTTGATGCCGCTAGGCAATAGCACTATAACAGTCGACAAGGAATTTTGTGATTTTGTCAAACATAGGCTCAAAGGCTACCCCCTCAATGAGGGTGACGAAATTTCAGTAGTGATTTTGGGCAATCAGATGGACTTTAACGTTCAACGAGTAATACCGAAGGCCATTTGTAGAATTGAGCAGTCGACAAGACTCACTATAATGGCGGAGATCACAAGTGACAGAAAGCCCCGCGTCACATACGAAGAGATTGGTGGAATGAAAGATCAAATAAAAAGACTGCGAGAAATAGTCGAGCTCCCTATGCGCCATCCTGAGGTCTTTGCAAGGCTCGGGATAGAGCCTCATAGTGGCATCTTAATGTACGGATCTCCAGGTTGTGGCAAGACTCTCATAGCAAAGGCATTGGCCTCAGAATCCGAGGCCAACTTTTTCATAATAAATGGCCCAGAAATCATGAACAAATATTATGGCGAAACTGAGGCAAGGTTACGAGACATTTTCAAGGAGGCTCGTGAATCTGCCCCCAGCATAATATTTATCGACGAAATTGACGCTATTGCTCCAAAAAGAGAAGAAGCATTTGGTGATGTTGAAAAACGCGTGGTGGCCCAGCTGCTGGCATTGATGGATGGTATGTCCGAGCGTGGCCAAGTTATTGTACTCGGAGCCACCAATCGGTCGGAAAGCTTGGATCCAGCATTAAGGCGACCAGGCAGGTTTGACCGGGAAATCGAAATAGGTGTGCCAAATGTAGAGGGTAGGCTTGAGATACTTCAAATTCACACACGTGGTATGCCACTATCAGAAGATATTGACCTGCAAGAACTTGCGGCTAGACTTCACGGATACACAGGCGCAGACATTAAGGCATTGTGCAGAGAAGCTGCCATGAAAGCCCTAAGGCGATGCCTGCCTGAGATCGAACTAGAGGGTGAGAGGATCTCGTCGGAGATCCTTGAGAGCATGGTGATCACTGATCGCGACTTTAAGGAAGGTATGAAAGAAATCATCCCGACGGCAATGAGGGAATTTTACGTAGAAGCAGCAGGTGTCAAATGGGAGGATGTCGGAGGCTTGTATGAAGCAAAGAGGACTCTCCATGACAACCTCATAACGGGAATCAAAGAGCCCGACAAGTTTGCCAGGATGGGCATTAGACCGTCAAGAGGAGCATTGCTCTATGGTCCTCCAGGCACAGGCAAGAGTCTCCTTGCTAAGGCATTAGCCACAGAAAGCAACGCCAACATTATCGTTGTGCGGGGACCTGAAGTGCTCAGCAAGTGGGTCGGTGAATCTGAGAAGGCGATACGGGAAATCTTTAGGAAAGCCAAGGCTTCATCCCCTTGCATAGTTGTATTTGATGAGCTCGATTCCCTTGCAAGGCCAAGAGGGCAAGAAGATGATGTATTAGGCAATGAGCGGGTTCTCAGTCAGATACTAACAGAAATGGATGATGCAGGAAGTGCTGGAGTGATAGTGGTTGGCATTACAAACAGGCCTGATCTAATCGACACTTCATTGTTGCGGCCAGGCAGACTAGACCAGATAGTCTATGTCGGACCCCCTGATGAGAAGGCAAGGCTTGAGATACTGAGGATAACCGCACGGCCTATGCCACTTGCAGCCGGGATAGACTTGGAAGGCATAGCGCAGTCTACAAAAAACTTTAGCGGAGCAGACTTGGTTGCTCTTTGTAGAGAAGCTGGTGTCCTAGCTCTCCAGAATAGATCTGATGTCATCTCAAGTTCAAACTTTGCCAACGCGCTAAGACTCGTACGTCCATCAATAACAAATGATGTAGAGGGCTGGTACGAATCGATGAAGAAAAATATTACATATGCCATGCCTAAGCCCATTGATAGGACCTTCTACGGTTAACCATAACACGTCCGTATTATGAATAGGCTCCTATTAGTTTCGTTAGTTGTCTCTATCTTTCAATATATCCGTCTTTGAAGTTCGCGATCAAACCATAACAATAATTGCAGAAGTTGTGTTAACTTTGATATACCTAAAAAAAAGTTGTCAGAGATGAGGAAAATAAGAAGTACTTCGTCTCGACGGCTTTTTTCTCTCTCCCTCTCAGAAATGAATCTTTCACGGTCAAAGAGTAGAGCTACTAGCCCAGATATCTAGCAACAACTCTATTTAGAAAATCCACTCTATCAAAAATAAGGTCAAGAGAAAGATTTGCCATCACATATTTTTCTTGAAGATAAAAACAAATGTTAAAACAAGAAACTATCTCTCCGTTCGGCCTGCTAGACCGGTTATTTGCTCATCTTTGATGGAAAGAGTATTTGATAAGACTGAAGAATTCTAGTAGCCATGATGGCTAATGTTACAATGCTGGGCCTAGCGTTAGACGACTCTCTTGATATTCTTTAAGGTGTTTAGTGTTCTCGATACTGATTGCGATAGCCGAAATCCTTATCTATCTTAGTGCATGTACTTTAATTTCGCAAGTTGTTAGTACCTTCAGGGATGAATAATAATAATAATGAAATATCCAATTCGAAACCTTCTCTATGAGAAGATACGCCAAGCAGGCACGATGACAGATACTGACCTTATGAACGCGCTGCAAAAGGAGGGTCTCGCTCTTGCAGATTCTGAGTTTAATAAGACCCTGATGGACCTCGAAATATACGGCCTTGTAAGGGTTTCCTGGGTAACTAAGGAGAAGCGCAGAATCGAGCTCATAACAGAGTCCGAGACTCATTCTAATTGGTAACAGGAAGGAAATGAGTCTAAAATGGTGCCATTAGTGGATAGTAAAATAAGGCATCAAGTGCTAACGCGATAAATATCACGACAAGATACGGTGCAGTGACCTTGTATGCTTTCCATGCAAATTCCGGCGTCGGGCTCTTTGTAAGCTTGTAGTGATAGGCTAGCATTAAGGAGCCCGAGACTGCCGCAACTGTGGTGTATAGCAAACCAAGTCCAAAAAATGCGAGGGCTAGTGAATATGGCAACAGGATTGCGGTATTGATCATGATATAGCTTGCTGTCCTCTGATTTCCAATGAGCACAGGTAGCATCGGAACATGTACGCTTGCATATTCCTCTCTTGCCCTTATTGCAAGGCACCAAAAGTGGGGAGGCGTCCACATGAAAACTAGCCATCCTACCAAAAAGCCTAATAGATCAATAGATCCGGTTGCCGTGGCCCAGCCTGCCATAGAAGCGGCGCTTCCAGCAAAACCGCCAATGACGATATTTGAAGCGTTGCTACGCTTCAGCCAAGCCGTATATATTATGACATAAAAGAGGATGCCGATAGCAATCATTGCAGTGGCGACTGGATTAAGGGTAAAAAATGCTAAGACAATCGAGAGTATGCATAGTGTAAACCCATATGCAAATACACTTTTTGCGGGAAGCCTCCCGTCAGGTATCGGTCGCTTTGCAGTTCGCGGCATCATGCTATCAATATCTCTATCGTAATAGTGATTAAGAGCACTGGCTCCCATCGAAGCTAGAGCCCCTGCAAGAGTCAGAAAGCCTATCTGCCAAGCACTCACATCCCATGCGATAGCAGGAGTAGAATCAAACCTGCTAGCTGCCAAAAGTGAAGCAATAGCAGTTATTACAAGGACAACCACGATTCTTGGTTTTGAAACTTCTACGTAGTCACGTACAGTCACAGGCTTAACTCAATCGGACAGTTCCCCTCGCTCGCATTTAATTGATTCGTTCTCTCGTTGGTTAATATATGAAATGTTTTAAGTTGGCCACCTGTAGCTTGAAGAACCTAATCATCTTTCGCTTTAATAATGCATGTTCACCATCTGATAAGCCACACAAGCATTTCATATTCTGCTTGTCTATGGCGTGAGATTCAGCAAGCATATAGATCTTCGCTATCTTGTTGCGTGCCTGCTGGAAGTTATAATATTGACTGATCTGCTGAATGTTCTCAACTATATCTAGTAGAGTCACCGTGTTAAGCCAAGCATCCCACACCGTATCGCTCTCGCTTATGTCGAAAAGGTCTGCTAAAGGCACGCCTCTTTGGTGCACTTTATGCACTCTTAAGACCCGATATCAATAACAATAGATTTCTAGTTTGTTTTAATGCACTAGACAAAACGTCTAGGAAGGTTCATAGAAATTGTGATAGGGGTACTCGCTTTATTCCTGGACAACAGGGACTAAAACAGTGACAAATAGGCCATTGGATATGAGTGCATTTCTCTGGTATACTCTAATCGTATAGAAATCTTCACTTTTCAAGCTTCTTCTGCTACGAAATCCCAAATATCTGACTAATTGCTGAAGGTTGTAAAGTTAGCGTACGTCTTGCGAGCAGAAGAGATGTATTCAACCAACGATTTCAACTGCTATCTAAGTAGCGGAAGAAAGGATTAAGTATGCAAACAAATCCCAATAAGCGTACAACAACATGACTGACTGGGACCTTATGACACCCGGTATTGGTCTTACTTCAATAGGGATCGTTGGTGTCGGAATTTCTCTTTCAGGCATTGCCAAGACATTCCTCGATGGGATGCATGCCGTTACTCTTTTGACAATGTTCATCGGTATGATCTTCCTTGCGTCGGGCCTGTTCAAGGATGGATTTCCGACCTCAGGTAGAGCCAAATCTGCCACATTTGTCACGCTAGGCTTCTTAGTGACTTTTGGTTTTGCTGCTGCTGTGACAGTAAGCACGCAGGTTCCAAGCATTTATTCATACATAGGTCTCATGCTTATAATCTCGATTCCAGCTACAGTACTTGCAGTTGCCTCATACCGAGGGACTCAGTACCTTAAGGCCATGGCTGTTATATTTGTCGGTGCTGCCGTTGTAGGCGGCTTAACATTCTACGCGTTTGGGCTGGTGACTCCTAAGCCACCGGCTCCAGAAGAAGAACAGGCAGAAGAGGGGCCGGAATCGCCTCCTGCTGAGGAACCAGCAACTCCGCCTGCAAATACTATCAGCTCAACGATACTTCCTGGTGCTTCTGCACAGGGCAATCCCGACTACGACCCAGATCCTATTACAATAAAACTAGGTGATGGAGTCCAGTGGACAAACGAAGACAATGCACCACACACCGTGACCAGCAGTCAGCAAGGTGTATTTGACTCTGGGCTAATCAATGCGGGCGACGCGTGGTTGCTAAATTCCGCTGAAATTGCGCCCGCAACATATGAATATTTTTGCACACTTCACCCATTTATGGTCGCAACGCTTGTAGTTTCAGATGGGGCAGCCACACCCTCTGAGAGCTCAGAAAACGCCGCGACTACACAAGGCGCAGCGGTTAACAATCAGTCCAGCACGTCAGCCAACAACACTGCAGCAGCCAACATTACTACTACTGCAGCATCAGCTCCAAGCGCTTCTTCTGCAGGTGGCTCGGTAACTACGGTGTAAATAATAATTGGAGCATAATTTCCTACGAATGAACAGTTTTACGAGCCGAATAATGTGGAGAGTACCATTAGCAAATTCCAAAACTTCAAGAACCATTAGCATGGTGACAAGGGTTAACGACGATACTGCGCCGCTTACAGTAACATCAGGGATTGTAGAAAACAATAGACCGGCAACTGATGGAAGCTTTGTCTTGAGAATAATGAACCCGGGAGATAGCTTTCCATTTGTTTTTGACAAAGTTGGCGAATACACCTATTATTGCACGACTCACCCGAGGATGACCTGCAGGGTTACTTCAAATTAAATGAAAACTATCTTCCTTACTGCGGCACAGATTAGAAAGCTTGTAGGCGTCGCTAAAGATGCACTTCCAAATGAGTCCTGTGCTTTTCTCCTAGGTCGTAATGATAAGGTAGCCGAGATATTACCAATGCGAAATATTGATGAGTCACCTGTCACATTTAACATAGATCCTACAGAACTCATATACGCCTACAACCTTGCTGAGAGTAAAGGAATGGAAGTGATTGCAATTTTCCATTCACATCCCGCAAAGGCATGGCCGTCCAGTACCGATATAAGATTCATGGAGATAAATCCTGTCGTATGGGTGATTTATTCAACGACCGAGAGTCAGCTGAAGGCTTTTCTTTATGATGACCATGAGTTCATAAGAGAAATTGATATTGGAATTGCTGGTGCTAGGGCGTAAGCCTTTCAGTATCCCTTGGGTACAGGACAACCTCCCGTACATTCAGTTGCCCTGTAAGGACCATCATCAGCCGGTCGTAGCCAAGACCCCACCCAGAGTGTGGCGGCATGCCCCACTCAAAAGATTTGAGATGGTCTTCAAAGGCAGCGGGGTTGAGTCCCTGTTCTGCAAGCCTGGTCCGCAATTTTGCAGGCTCGTGCAAACGTCGTCCCCCTGATGCAAGCTCCAAGTAACTGTATTGGAGGTCAAAAGATTTTGAAAGCCTGAGATCTTCCTCCTTTGCATGTATATAAAAGGGCTTAAGTTTAAGAGGCCAATCCACGATGAAGTAAAACCCCGGATGCAAGCTCCCAAGTTTTCTAAGCGCCGAATCTGACAGATCGTCTCCAAATTCCAGCTTTTCGCCCTCCTTAGCAATTTCCTCCAGGCATTGCTCATAAGTCAATCTATCTATCTTTGCAACTGAGATTTCCTTTGCGCCAGCTGTATGAAGGTCAGGCTTATATCTTTCATGAAATTCGATAGTGACTTTTCTTATTACCTTTTCTAAAATATCCATAACATCTTCGTAGTCAAGGAATGCAGCTTCAATATCGACACTTGTAAATTCCGACAGGTGCCGGACGGTATGTGACTTTTCAGCACGAAAATATGGTCCAATCTCAAAAACCTTGTCAAGGCCAAGCATCAATTGCTCTTTGTACAATTGCGGACTTTGTGCAAGGTATGCCTTTCTGTTGCCAAAGTAACTAAAACCGAATAGGTTTGCTCCTCCTTCACTAGCGCTGCCAATTATTTTAGGAGTATTTACTTCGATGAAGCCCAGCGAGGAAAGTGTATCTCTTACAATCTTAAGTCCTGTTGAGCGCAGCCGGAAAATGGCTGCTATTCTTGGGTTCCTTAAATCAAGTGCACGTGCATCGAGCCGCTTATCAATGGCAGATTCTACTCGCCCAGTAGGGTCTATCGGTAGGGGATGGAGTGCTTCTGTAAGCACCGTAAATTCACTTACCTTCACTTCAACAGGAAAGTCTCGCGCCTTGCTCTCTTGTACAATTCCTGTAGCGGTTACTGCACTCTGCCTAGGCGCTTGCATGGCAAATTGCAGATTGCCACCTGTCACGATGACTTGGCATAGACCTGTAACATCCCTTATTGTTACAAAAGCAAGTTTACCAATATCGCGGATGTCCTCTATCCATCCTCCTACACTCACCTGCTGGCCAATCAGGGTACCGTTAAGCTGGGATGCATAATGACTCCTTTTGATGTTTTTCAGGGCCATTTTGCTTAGATCCTCTTTTGACTATTGTTGAACTCCACTAACAATTCGATGTTCCTAATAGCCTTTGCAATCTTTTGAACTTTGTCTAAATTGACTCGGGCATTTTTGCCATCGTCTGCAATAATGACCTTTGTAAGCTTGTTGGCTTCCGGAAGCCAGAAGAAGTTTACTGACAACACCTTCAGTGGATGAAATAGGCTTTCAATGAATCGCCTGTCAGACGCCTCTGTTTCAACGAACCAGACCTTTTGTCCTATTTGTTTTTCAATCTTGCTGGCAAGCTCTTCGTTACCCCGCAGCACGCTTACATCAGAACCGCGGAACACAAGTACAAAGTCGCCATGGACTTTTGTCCCCCGGATAAGCGTAAATTTGTTGATTTCCTGATTGCTATCTGCCAAACCAATCAACTTTGTTGCAGCCTCAACGTCATCTTGCGTTATACTTCCTGACTTGAGTTTAGCTTCGCACTTTCTGCAAAGCACGCCAGACTTAGCATCAAAGGAGCAGATCGGGGTTTTCAATTATTATAAACTTACGATGATGTGTCTTTTGGGTTATATAACCCATATGCGATCTCGCAGAATACATTGAATACCCTCTATAACGAACCATTGAAACAACCGCAGTAGAGGAGTAGATAAAGGACCTAATCGCGCAGGGAGATGTACAGGGCAGGGATATCGAGTACTGAAAGGTACTTGACAGAATCAAGATAGTAAGGATTAAAGGATAGAATCAAAGCCAAAGCTAAAGTTCATACAACAGATTATCTAATTGCTAGATGGATGCTGATGAGGAAGATCTTAGGAAGAGCCGTCTGATATAGAGACATATGTGTGTGTACGTGTTTTTGGCTGTTTGTTTCCATAAGAAAGAGGCAGAATAGACGCACGACCATACACCTACACAAACACATCGCAGATGATGAAGATTATGAGATCCTGAGGCATCCACGCATCCACGCATCCACACACACTCACCCTTTATTGTCATATTCTCCTGGACCTAACATTTACTATGTTGTCAAGGGCGTTGCCAATAAGGACAAACGCAAGTCCTGTTATTGTTATCATCAGACCTGGTGGCACTACCCACCACCAGAGACCTCGTGACATTGCCCCTGCAGAGTGGGCGTCATGCAGGATTTGGCCCCAAGTAGGGATTGATGGGTCGCCAAGGCCTAGAAAAGAAAGCGCCGCCTCACCTAGAATTGCACCTGGAACCGCAATCGCAATACTCGCAAATGTTAGTGGCAGTAGCTGTGGGATTATATGCTTGAAAATTATTTTTGTGTCTGATTGACCCATGAGTCTTGCTGCTTCGATGTACTGCAGGCTCTTTATCTGCAGCGCAAGACTTCTGCTTATCTTTGCCATTCCGACCCAGCCAAATATTACCAGAAATCCGGTTATCAAAAATATGCTACGTCCTACGGTTATTGACAAAATCACCAGAAGAGGAAGGGTGGGAAGCGAATAAAATATATCATTTATACGCATTAGACCTTCGTCGGTGCGGTTTCCCTTGTAGCCAGCGACAACACCGTATAGCAGGCCGATTGATATTGCTGCGACTGATACGGTAAGGCCAATAAAGAGCGCGACAGGTGCAGCCCATAGGAGGCCAATAGCCAAATCACGACGCAAGTCATCTGTACCCATTATACCATAAACCTTGCCGCCTAATATGACTCCAGAGTCGACAACAGTATCGTTTGGATTAAACAGATAGAACGTGTTGCGGATGACATATCTGCCTTTTAGCACTTTATTTTCTTCTGTGTTAGAAAAAATCATAACTTGTGGCCTAGTAGGATCTACTGCATATGCAAAGAGATTGCTATATCCGGTAAGGCTATCTGTAATAAGCCTATCTGTAGAGAAAATCCTAGCAGAGAATTGATTGCTCTCATCCTGAGAGGAAGGGAGAGATGCAAAATAAACCTGGAATTCATTACCATCTGGCCTAAGCACATCGATCTGAACTGCTGGTTGAATACTACCATATTTGGCAGAATACATAACCATAAAATCGCTTGGATAAGAATCGTAATTGAAATTGAGGCTGTGAGAATAGGTCTCGATGCGCACGCCATCTTCCAAAATACTGGACTTGTCAGCATCTTTGGCGGTCATGATCAAATGCTCTGGCAGATTTAGCCCCAGTATATTTATCCACACGGGCATAGCCGACTGGGGTTGGTCGATCCAAAAGTTTGGATTATTCCACTGCGTGAAAGATTGCAGCGGAATAGCTGCAACCGCATAAATTGTTACCAAGATAAGTCCAACTAATATGGCAACACCTGCAAGGCCGCTCTTGGAGCGCTTAAATCCCTTGACAATATCTGATGCAGAAAGAGCTTCTACAGGCTCCGTCAGGTGATCTTCACCCTTGGATCAAAGTACGCATAGACTATGTCAATAAGAAATACTGTGAATATGAAGATGAGTGTAGATATATACGTCAGTCCGATTATCACTGGTATATCGAAAAAGCCTATTGCCTGGTAGTATAAGCTTCCCATTCCTGGCCAGCCAAAAACTGCTTCTACAGTAATCGCACCGCCAAATGAGCTAGCGAGGCTCAGGGCTACTACAGTAATGATCGGCGGTGCAGCATTTTTTAAGGCATGCGAATATAGGATCCTCTTTTGTGGTATACCTGCAGACTTCTTTGCCATGATATAGTCTTCTCCCAAGATCCCAACCACAAAATACCGTACAATATAAGCCCACGAGCCAAAGCCAACTAGCACTATTGTCACAAGCGGCAAAATCATATGATAAAGCAGGTCCACTGCATAACTAGGATCGGATGGTGCAGTAAGTGGCGTCGCCCGAGCAGGAAAAATATGATATGTAAACGCAAAAGCAAAGATCATGAGCATTCCGACCCACCAAGTGGGAAAACTGCTGCTAAATACTGCAAAGGCAGAGTTGATCTTATCCCAAAAGGACCCGGCTCGATTTGCCACAAAGGCGCCAAGATAAAGGCCTATGACGGTAATAATCAGAGTTGAAGTAGTAAAAAGCAATATTGTCTTTGGCATCTTTTCCAAGATGATGTCACGTACATTTGCTGATCCACTCTCACTTGTAAGGTAGTTAGACCTCCCAAGGTCGAGCACCATCACTTTCAACACGGTGTTTGTAAACCGCTTGGGAGAGTACCATGGCTCGTCAAGACCGATTGTCTTAATTTGAAGGTCAATTCTTTGCTCTATGTACTTCTGGCGCTCCTGGGTATTTTGGAACTTGAGATCGCTGGTATTTGTTTCTTCCACAACAGAGGCTCTTGTCGCATCAAGCAATATCTTATCCATGGTAGGACCAAGGAGAACCATTGTTAGGATCAAGGTAGAAAGGAGCACTATGACCATATTCAGCGAGCGTTTTAGAAGAAAGCGGCCAAAGTTTCCCAACTATACTCAACCATCGCCTAGGCGGTTATATTTTCTACCATTTCATTCTCCTGATATATATATATCTGGTGTATATGCTGCTCTTGCAAAGGCTACTACGACCTTGTTCGGCATAACCGTTACCCTCGTATAATAAAGACCAAAAAAATGTTGCTTGTTCTCACAAGCTGGACGGATAGGTACACGATTATAGTCACAATGTTGAGTCAGAGAGCGATACAGAGAAAAGCTCCTTTGTGATCCTTATTGCTATTTGTTGTTATTATTCTCGTTTGATTGTATAGTTGAAATATCTAAAGATACATTCTCTCTAAATGCGTATGTAATAGGTTCTGAACGTATAACTCCTACCTTGTCAACACTTGACGCAACCGCAACCGTTCTTGAAAATAAGGTGCAAGAAATTCTGCACGATATATATCGCACATTCAAATGTTCCTAATTTCATAACAATAACTGTGTTCAAGACTTATCAGCTTGCCTGTTATATACTCGGCGCCCTGTCGACCAGCTCAATAATAGATCGAATTAGAATATTCATGATGCTATTGTCGTCTATTGCGCAACATCCAAAGCAGAATTATTCCCACCTATTTGATTGTTGTTATTATTATTTGTAGCCTGAGGGAAGCCAAGTGCTCCTCCGGCAGCAAGAATAGTGTTTGAGGAAATGTCTGGGCGGAGGGCTTCATTACTAGTTGCAAAGATCCTGATTTGATTTGGTCCAGGGGACAGCTTGGCAGTCATGTCTGATGTCAAATTAATATTGAATTGGCCGGGGCTTTCTGGCTGGGCCTCTCCTCTTGCTACCACTATTCCATCCTTATTTGAAACAAAATAGTTCACAGTAGCATTGCTGCTTGGCTGACCAGCCACCTCAACATTGACTTTGATCGGAGTAGACTGACCCATGGTTACTATTCTCGGCACGTTAACGCTGCTAATGTCAGCAACTCGAGCTATCTCGTACTGAGACCAATGGCCCACTTCAAAGGGGTAAGAGGAGTCTCTGAATGCATTAATAGTCATTGTTCCTCCTGCTACATTGAAATTATCAAGGAAGAATGCGCCATTCCTAATTATTGCATGGCCATGGTTTTCAATCCAACTGATGCTTGCATCGTAACGCTTGATGGCATCTTCGATTGTAATTACATCCCTAAGGGCAGGCGGCACAAATTGCTCATTTTTCATCGTTTGAAGCTCTGCCTTGATTATATCTGCATGCTCTCTTACTATAGGATCGTACCATTCAATGCCTTTAGCTTGTGCTTCGCTTCTAGAATAAGCAAGTCTGCCATCCATGACAATTCTTTCAGATGCAGCAAGAATCTCCCATGGCTCAGTGGCAAAGAATGCTGCCGAGCCAGCGATCTCCTTCTCGTCGTAATGCCAAATGTCAATGTAGGATTCAATTCTATCAGGGGCAATATACCTCGAGCCTTTCGAAAGCTTGAGCGCTTCACTTGCTGCTGGCGTATATTCAGGATCTACCGTCCGGTCTCCTGGCCCAGTATTAGTGCCCCATTCATAAGTGAAATAATCAGCATACATTATATCAGAAACATCTATTGGGATGCCATGGTGCCAGTTTGAATAAAGTGGCGTAAATGTTACCTTACTTATCGCAGTTGATCCTTCGCCTACTTGAACCCACTGCTGTAGTGTTTGATTCCATTTTATTACACCAGAAGGTACATCAATTTTACCAATAGGACCTTCCGTGATGACCTCTGTCCAAGGGCTCCTAAATGAGATCACCTCTCCAGTATATGGGTGTCTGAAGGTAGCAGCGTCTGCAACCAACGAATGAATACTTGCGCTATACAAATCCTGCACACCAGTGATTGTGTTCCAAGATCCTTGGTGGATCTGTTTGACACCTACGTCAAGCGAAAGATTTCCGTTGCCGCCTGATCTTGCATTCAGTAGGGAATACTTGCTTCTTATCCCTGCTCCAAAATCATTTACCAAACCTTGCACATTAGCAGAAGCAACAAAAGGGTCAGTCTTCTGGGCAACAAAAATCCTAACAGATTCTTGAATACCCATCTTTACAGCGTTAGCTACAAGCTGGTTCCTTTCCTCCTCAGACGTAAAGTTGAAAAATGCTATCTTTTGGGTAATTTCATCAAGTGTAGAATTTTGATAGTTCCAATAGCTTGGGTTCTGATATCCAGGCATTCTGCTCAACCAAGGGGCATACATCTGGGCCGGAATTATTGGATTATACTTTACAAACGCCCTGGAGCCAGCAAACTCCTCAGTGTATATTTGCCATTGCAAGTTCTTTGGATCTGAACCATACACAACTGTGTTTGCCTTGTTCAAATCACCGTAGTCTCTCTGGATACTAAAGCCGATCTTTTCAAGCTCTGAAGCGACCAGCTCTCCCATTGATTCCTTTTTAGGATCGTCTTGTCTCATAAAGAGCTTTATGGTAACAGGATTGCCATTGAATACCCACCTGCCATCGCCATTTGTGGCGCCCGCCGCAATCATTGCCTGAGATATCATGCTTGATGCAAGGGAAGGATTATACCTAAACCCAAATGATTCGACTGTGTCGATAATGTTCAGATATTCAGGTGAATATATGCCAAATGGATCAATAAGGGGACTGCCATATCCTTTCAAAATTTCATTAACAACGAAGTCTCGGTCGATCAGATAGTTTAAAGCATAACGAACTTCCTTGAATTGAAATGGGTTGAGAATGTCCGGGTCTGCTGCAGGAGCAGGATTTACAAGAAATCCTAGCGAGCCAGCAGTCGTATCATATACCTTAAGCCTAGGATCGTTCCTTGCATCGTTGGCAGCTTCATAGGGGATAGGGAAAAAATACATGTCAAGGGAGCCAGATTTAACCTCTTCAAGCGCAAGATTCTCATCAGCACGATGGATAAATCTCGCCTGCTCTAGATAGGGACCCTTTTCTTGCACCTGAGAGAAAGAAGGATTTTCAGATGCCACAGAAGTAAACGAAAGCAGTAAAACAACAGAAAGAATAGATGCTAATAATCCCAGTTTTTGCAACGCTATCAGAGGCTAATTCACACTAATATATTTTTTCTAAGGATAGGTATGATTCATTAACTTTCTATCTCTGGTATTGCATTTATTAGCATCTTTGTATATGGATGGGCAGGATCCGAAAGGATCTTATCAATTGGACCTATCTCGACTATCTTACCTGATTTCATTATAGCTAAATCATCTCCGATATACCGTGCTGTCGATAGGTCGTGTGTTATGTAAATATAAGATATTTTAAATTTCTGCCTTAGGCTCTGCATAAGTCCTAATATTTCCCCCCTAACGGATACATCAAGCATTGAGACTGGTTCGTCGGCCACGATAAGTGTTGGCCGCAGCACTAGCGCTCTTGCTATCGCGACTCTCTGTCTTTGGCCTCCTGAGAGTGTGTATGGAAGCCTGCCTGCTACCTCTTCTGCTGGCTCTAGTCCGACTTCTCGTAGAGCATTTAGAACTTTTTCATACTTCTGCTGCTTTGAGATTCGGTTATAGTGAATGTTGATTGGCTCCATTATTATTTCTCTAACCTTCATCCGGGGATCGAGCGATGCATATGGGTCTTGGTATACCATCTGGACGGCCCTACGGAAGTGTCGGAGCTGGTTTCCCTTGTAGCGCGTTATATCTTTGTCTTCGAATATTATCGAACCACTATCCGGGTCTATCGCGCGCATGACAAGCCTTGCCACCGTCGTCTTGCCTGAGCCAGATGAGCCGGCAAAAACCAACACCTTACCTCGCTCAACAACAAAGCTGACATCGTCTACTGCCTTTACAAAGAGTTCGGGCTGTGATGAGTTGAAGAACTGGCGGAAACTTTTCTTGATAGGAAAATATTTTCGCAGTCCTCTTGTCTCAAGCAGTACGCTCAATTTGCTCCAACTTCTTCTACTGGTAATATAAATACAGTTACAGTGGCTGGTTGAACCGGCCAGAATCCTCATATAACATACAATTGATCTCTTCTCTTGTTATTGCCGAGATTAGAAGTATTGGGCCTCAAGGCATATTATTTTACCGATGGCGGGATAATAAGGGGGGTAGACGGCATTAACTTTGAGATCTCTGACGGTCAATCGCTTGGCATCGTGGGCGAGTCAGCATGCGGCAAAAGCACACTAGGAGCAGCGCTTATGCAATCAATACAGCCACCGGGCAGAATAGTTGAGGGAAGCATAACCCTGGGAGACGATGACATTACAAAAATGTCTTCCTCTGAATTCGACAGCAAGATACGATGGAAGAGAATAGCGATGGTCTTCCAGGGTGCGATGAATGCGCTTGATCCAGTGTACACTGTCGAAAGCCAGTTGCGTGAAATTCTAATACAACACCACTTCCAAGACAAAAAAATTGATGATAAAATAACAGAATCTCTCCAAGAAGTCGGCCTTGATGTGTCGATTGCAAAACGTTATCCTCACGAACTCTCCGGGGGCATGAAGCAACGTGTTGTAATTGCGATGGCCCTTTTGCTTAAACCTGATGTTTTAATAGCCGACGAACCGACAACTGCCCTCGATATGTTGGTACAGTCGCAAATAATCAGCTTGCTTAAAAAATTGCAGAAGGAAAAAGGAATAACGATAATACTAATAACACATGATCTTGCACTTGTCTCCCAGATAACAGATAGGATAGGCATTATGTATGCTGGACAACTGGTCGAGTTCTCCACTACAAAGGATATTTACAAGAACCCCCGCCACCCCTATACTCAGGCTTTAATTGAAGCAATCCCCAGACTGAGCACAAAGGACAAGAAAATACACTTTGTCAAGGGAAGCCCGCCATCATTGCTAAGTCCTCCACCCGGTTGCAGATTCCAAGACCGCTGCGCCTATGCTATGGACGTGTGCAAGCGCGACCCTCCAGAGTTTGAGACAGAAACAGGGTACGTCCGGTGTTGGCTGTACGAAAAATCTGAATAGAACCCTCAACCTTAAAAAGCGTGTCATGCCTAGAGACAGCACTGTCTGAAGGTAATTTCAAAAAAATGACAAGCACCATATTAACACATTTTCCTTTTCCCACAGCTAGGGAAAAACAAAAGAAGGTTCTTGAGATGATTGATTCAGCCATTAAATCAGGCTATAGGCAAATTTTTCTTGAAGCTCCCACCGGTTTTGGCAAGACACCCGTTGCAATAACTCTTGCCCGCTATCTTGGAAGTTCTCATATCTGTACAGCAACTAAAGACCTTCAGACTCAATACCGGCGTGACTTCCCGTTTATAGTCGATGTAAAAGGAAGAAGCAATTTTCCCTGTATAGTCAAGGAGGATATGGGGCTTGATGAAAGTTGCAATTATGGACCATGCATTAAGGACGAATCTTACGACTGCTCGTATAAGACACGTCTTATTGACTACAAGGTTGAGGGTCAAGGTACTCATCACGAGATCGTGAAGCTTGATCCCTTTGTGGAACGCAGATATCTTGAGAAGATGAGATCAAAGCCAAAACTACTAGACCTAGATTGGCGTCCATGCCATTATTACCACCAAAAGTGGATAGGTAGTCATGCAACTCATACTGTTTACAATTATAGATATTTTCTATCCGACATCTTCTATGCTGGCGCAACGCAAAGACGTAAGCTACTGGTTCTAGACGAAGCACACCAGCTAGAAAATGAAGTGGGCGAGTTTAGGAGTTTTACGGTCCGCAAGAACATGCTTCCGTTCTTGAAGATGAATATGCCAGATAATAACATTGACGACATCGAAACGTGGCTCGACTTTTGCTTGATGCTAAAGGAACGGCTGTTTGAGTTTACAAAAAAGGCCCAAGGTATCATAGAGCGCAGCAACCAGAAAGTCACACTAGAGCCATACACCGAAAAGAATCTGATAGATGCGCTGGAGCTCGACAAGAATCTTACAGTAGTAATCGATGACATGAAAGCAAATAAGGATAATTGGATAGTATCAGGTGTCCAGCGCGATTCTGCTAACCAACTGGTCAAAATAACTCTGACTCCACTTGAAGTCTCTAGCTATTTTGATACGATCCTTGACAAGGGCTCGGTCTCGCTTTTCATGAGCGCCACTATTCTTAGCAAAGATCACTTATGCAAGACTACAGGCCTCAATCCTGAAAAAGTCAAATTCATCCGAGTTGAAGATTCAGACTTTCCGGTCAAGAATAGGCCTATCCACATGATGAATGTGGCGTGGCTCAGTGCTAAAACAATGAATGCGAGTATGCCTAAAATTGCTCAGGCAGTAGACAATATCATGTCAATACACAGAAATGAAAAGGGCATAATCCATACCACATCATATTCACAACTCCAATTTATTAGAGACAATCTAAGCAAGGAAAATGCAAGTAGGCTTATAGAGACAGCATCCAGTCTTGATAGAAGCGAAGTACTGCAAAAGCACTATGAGAACAAGAAGCAGACAGTTCTGATATCTCCCTCTCTACACCTTGGAGTAGACCTAAAGGATGATTTGTCAAGATTTCAGGTGATCGTCAAGGTACCATATCCAGACCTAACAGACAAGAAAATCGCAGCGAAAAAAGAGCGTGACCCAAAGTGGTATACATGGAACACGGTTCTACGACTTGTTCAGGCTTATGGTAGGAGCGTCCGTAGTAGCGATGACTACGCAACAACGTACATCTTAGATAGCAGTGCTTCATATCTACTTAAAAACGCACATGGGTTGATGCCACGCTGGTTCACAGAAGCAATTGTTCAGTTCTAGAACATTTTTATCCCCATCATCGCCGATAAAAATGTGAAATTTGTCGAGCGACAAGACTGTTGCTTCCGACGGGACTGAAGGCCATCTCACATTTGGCATCAGCTCAAGCATAGCCGCCATTTTGATACTTATTTCACCGATTTTGTATACACTTGTAGCATATCCTAACACATTTATTCTTTCTTGGAATGAGGGCAGGGGCGGCTTTTTGTTTGCTATGGCATTTATTGTAGCAGAGCTTGTCGGACTGAAATACTCACCGACAAGGAAAAGACTCCTCGTGGTGGCAGGCATAGCAGCGCTCGCTATTTCATATTTTATTGCATTACCATACGGATTAAGTGACTATATCAGAAATGGAAAAGATGTGTACAATGTCTCGCTTGTGGATAGTTGGATGTGGATGTGGGATTTTATTATAATGGCCATATTTGTGACCAGCTCAACCATATTGCTATTTGGCAAAAAGTGGTATAAGATAGCATCTGCAGGAGCGATATACCTTGCAGGGAGCGCGCTGATCCTTGCACTAGATGCGTTTTTTCCATTTGATTCTCTTGGACCCCTTCAGATTATAGTGCCAATTTATTTGCAAATTGATCAGACATTGATTAACTTTATAGATACATATGTCATTAATGTCGGGCCGCAAACACCAAATAGTTCTGCAGAACCGGCCATTGCAAGGGGTAACTTGCTTGTGATAAATGGCCTCCATGGCCCCTTTGCATTGCAGGTCTTCTGGCCGTCGGCTGGTGTCCACAGCATGATAATCTATACACTTGTAATGCTGGCTCTGCTGATCAAGATGGATTTACCATTAACTAGGAAGATGATATACTTTGCCGCAGGAACCTTTGGGACTGTTGCTGTAAATCTGGTTCGAATAGTTTCGCTTTCTCTCTATGCACTTGTAGTCACGACAGATGTACAGGAATGGGAGGCATTTCATTCAATAGCTGGAGAGATAATGTTTCTGCCTTGGCTGGGCATATACCTTGGTGTCGTAATCTATATTGAGAACAAGAGGATCCGGAGGTTGCAGGCAAAAGCAGGGGGTGCAGCAGCTTCTAATCAGTCGACTCGCTAGGATCAAGCATTATGGTTCTGGCTTCGTCCTGCTCTCTTCAGCAGATGTGATGGCACCTGGGTGAGCCATATTTCTGTATCGGAGTGACCTGTTTCGTCATGTAATGCACTAAATTTGGTTCACCTATTCAGATTCAAAGTTTATGCAATGTACTACTGGTGAGAGAAAGAGCTTGCTCCGACAGTTAATACCATTCAGATTATATACAAGCTTGCTGTCTCATAAAATAGAGGTTTTTTTGAATGGTACAAAATAGTTTTCCGATGAGAGAATGGCACGTTGAACATATGGAAAAGACAGTTGTAAAGTACGTCAAGGGTTTGTCAGAAAATGCATCAGGATGGGAGAAGAGAAATCACAAAAAATATGGCAGCCTTGCAAATATCTGCAGACAAATTGAATATGACATTAAACATGGAGTTAGCAGCGAGCAAGTTACTTCTATCTTTGAGAGAATTAGAAATGATTCGTGTTTTTCAACTCTAAGAAAAGGGAATGGTTCAATGGAAAGATTGGCTGAAATAGAAAATCAGTTTAGCAAACCCAAAATAAGAGTGTCACAGTGGAGCTGATAATAGTACAGTGTATTCCATCCCGTGCCCAATACTGTTGCTGATCATGCACCCTAATTTTCTTGTTCAGTCTAATCAAGTTCTCTAAATCACAAAAAGTCAAATAATAGACCAATCAACTGGAAGACGCATATTATTATTATTATTATTATTATTATTATTATTATTATTATTATTATTATTATTATTCTGCAATATGTTGACTAAAATATCAGTTTCTATGTGTTTATATAATTTAGGTTAGTGAAAAAAATTGAAAGTACAAAATATTTTTTACTTTCGTACCTGTTGATTTCCAAATGTCGACGGTAATGTTTGCTATTTTGAGTAGCAGAATGCTAATCTTGCGTGTTTCATTATCCTCAACTTAAATAGCCAAATCGATTAACAAATCTCCAGATGTCTGCGATAGACAATGACTACCCAGTGGTAGCAGAACACGACGGCATTAAGATCAAGACCGAGAAAATGATCACAGACAATCTCTATCACTGTATCTACGACAACAAGGTCTTTTTATTTTACAAGGACGACCAATCCCTGCTTCATTGCTATGAGGTACAACATCCTGATGCGGTAAGGGAGATAGCAGAAAAGCCTTCTGAACTTCAAAGTATTCTCAAAAGATATGCTTTGATAACTCAAGAGAAGTCGCAATAAACGTTATATTGTACCGTGCTGAATTATCTCGCACGATGTCTACAAGCACCAATTCAGTCAGGCAAAGGACTTCAAGCAACGAGATATTCATTGGCAAGAAACCGCTCATGACTTACGTGACAGCAACTCTAGTGCAGTTAGCAAATGAGCCAACGGTGGTAATAAAAGCTAGAGGGAAGAGCATCACTAGAGCGGTAGATGTGGCGCAGATTATTGTAAAACGTATGGACACATTAGGGTATAAGATCGGACCAATTAAGCTTGGCTCCGAGACAGTGCAATCGGATGACGGCAAGGTGAGGAATGTCTCCACAATAGAGGTCCCTATTTCTCGTACTCGGTAGAAGATTTTAAGATTCGTGCGGGCGCGGCAATCCCTTAGCACAGTAGCATGCATATTTCTTTTCTCTAAGTGATTATACTGAATAAGCTATTATAATCCCAAGCAGACGTCATCTGGTTCAGGACGAGGATGGGATCGGATGCTGAAAAGTACTTGGAGGCAAGTTAGAAGAGAGATTGCTTTAAATGGAAATTCAAGGTCAACAATCGCAAAGAATGTTATCCGAAAGTCTATATCACCATATCAGGCTCGCCTATTGCCATGTAATCAAGTGTTAAATGAAATAACAATGCTTTAACTCAAATGATATCTTTAGAATCCAATTATATTTCTCCAGCCAGAAAAAAGAGCCATGATAATCGGCACAAGATTGGATAGCAGAGTTAGATATGCCGGACGAATTTCTCAAGGAACTTAACAAATAGATAATAGCATCTTAGGAGCGCATCAAGAGTAAAACTCTCGATCTGAACTCGAGATTCAGCTTCAAAGTCCTTAGAATTTCCTCAAGGATAGATCTGTTGTGAGACTGCCTGCGACACAAAGCTAACTCCATAATATATCAGAACCAGTGTGAGTCCTAAGAGTAGAATCGGGTAATATTTTGACCTAAGAACAGAGGCACCCTTTGAAGCAAGATATGCAGTGCTGGCAAGCCATGCATAGTCCATCCAGATGTGAAGTACAAAAAGGATCGCAATACCCGTGGTGACCCCAAACGCTGCAGAGTCGGCTATCAACTTCAATCCGACTGTGAACCACCATAAAATGAAGAACGGGTTAAGCGCAGTCAGCGCAATGCCCACGATAAATGGGGCCTTGCTGCCTGCGAGATTGGGCGTGCTAGGTCCCCGCTTTTCTTTAATAATAGTTGCTATTTGGAAGCCTGCAAATGCAAGGATAGCGATTCCTCCAATCAGTCCTACAATGCTAGCATATTTTCTTGCAATATCAAACGTAAATAGGCCTGCTGCTAGTATGATTATTAGAGGGAGCTCGATAGCGGTGTGGCCATAAGCAACCTTGATGCCAGACCATTTATCGTGGCGTGTAGCGTAGGCCAGGTTGGCAAAAAACAGCGGGCCAGGGGCCAATACACCTGATGCTGAAAGAGCGATGACCTCGATGCCATAGTCTAGCACATTCATTTTGTTTGAGATAAGAACGTCGCCGTAGTGTTAAGGTTTTCTATGCAGGCGAATTGCTTAAAAGGAACAGCTGCTGCAAGAGTCCGGCATTGGTTGATACCATTCGCACGATAAGGCTCATCAGCAAATGGGGCACAAATATGGCATTAGGTAGAAGGCGACCTGTTGTCGCGGTATTCAGTATGACACACTACTGCAATTTTTATTGTCCCATGTGTCCCTTCGGTGATCCCGACAAGGAAGGACAAATAAGGCTCGCCAAGACCTCTGATCTTACGACGAAGCAATGGAAGACAGTCTTTGACAAGGTTTCCAAATACTGTGTTTGGTGCATAATAGAAGGCGGCGAACCCACTAGCAGACCGGACTTTATGGAGCTTGTTGAGTATCTGAACAGCATCAAGATGCCCATAACGCTTATCACCAACTGCTCACTCCTCCACAGGATTGATTTAGAGAATCTGAGAAAATATGTTCAGTTTGTGACATGCAGTATCGATTCCACTTATGAAGAGCCCTACTGTAAAGTGCGGGGAGTGTCTCCCCATACGTTCGGGAGAGTCATGGACAACTTACGTCTGCTGACAAAACATGAAGTACCCCACTATTTTAACAGCGTGATAACGAAATTCAATACGCAAGAGTTCATCGATCAGACTTACTTTGACAGGGCAAAGGATCTCGGAGCAAGCGCAATCTCTCTCACATTTGTTGAAGACAGGTCTGATGTTAAGTACTCGCTGTTGCCGGATCGGGAAACAATGGTCAAGGTGTGTAGAAGTGTTCTCAGTTATATGAAAAAGTCCGGCTCACTGCGTATGCTGATACCACCTGAATATTTTCAACAGATAATAGAACATGGCCGGACGCTCTTTGATGAATGCGGAGTTTGGAAGAGTATATTTGTAAACGGAAACGGCACTGTTATAGTACCATGTTGGAAGTATAATTCACCGGAGAACACGTATAGCCTTCTTGAGAAGAGCATAGATGAAATTTGGGATGCTCCTGAGTGGGACATTGCTAGAACATGTCACGATTGCAAGGTGCTCGGTTGCATTTGGACCTCATCACAACCGATCCGGACTCTTGCGAGAAGCTATATGCGAGGTATATCGAGGCTCATCGGGCAATATCGGCCGGATCTACAAGAGATGACTTAGAAGACAATAGGCCACAGAGTCGTGAAAATTTCTTGTATCGTTATTGAGCGTAATGTAAAGCATAGCAAGATTATTACTTAAAGTCCTCATGACAGTGCTAATCTGCGATCTTAGAGCAAAAAGGCTAAGTTTCTTATTCATGGGCTGAAAGCTGTAACAGAAAATATGAGTAGTAGCATTTGAGACTTCTCGAAAAATCTTATATAAAAACTTTATGAATTAAAGAACTGTTATTCTGGCAGTGAAGTCATCTATATTATAGGTTAATAACCATGTTTATTTTCTAAGTTCTAGAATGCTCCACCTTTTAAGCAATTTCATATACTATACACTAAAATAAATTCAATTTTTTATTAATAAGAACAATTCGTTAGAGACAGAAATAACCTGTAAATATGAAACTCTAACATACTGTATTACAATATGTTAACCGATGATGGCGAGGGTCTTAGAGTTCCATTGCAGCATCCAACATGCCAGGTAGCTGCATGCTTTGAGCGCGCTTCCGTTTATGTTGTCATCAAGGAAAGTGATATTAATGCTTTGAACGTTGATGCTGGCGAAAAACAGGTGATAGTAGAAAGGGACTCGCTTGCAGACGTCAACGCTTTCAAGCTAATATTGTACCTTTGTCCACGCCATGACTATGACTTGAGGTACCTTCTCGAGGAAAACGAGCTCGAGATAACAAAAAGGCGTCACCTCATGGTTAAGGAAAGTCAATAGCCATTTGCTTTTGCGGTCTGGCGCAAAGAAAGGGATAGATTCCGATTTTGAGATTGATGTTGCACAAGTTCCAACAATTGAAGAATCATGACGTTAACTAGCAGAACCAAATTGCTTTAGTATTAATGTGAGCATTATGTTTATCAACGCACGCATAAAATCCTCCTATTTTTGCTGGTCCGTACCATAACTTCTGCATGATTATCTTTCATATAGGTTAGACCTCAGCTTCATTAAATATCAAGAACAAGTGATGCGAGGACATGAATCCAAATCGTGGGACAATTGTCACAGATCCTCGACCTACGAAGTCATTGCACGGGCAACAAGGTTGCAATCATAGCAGACATCCATGGCTGCTATTATGAGCTCGGTGAATTGCTTGATGCCATTGATTGGTCGCCACAGAGTTATATTCTGATATTGACTGGCGATCTTATCGATCGCGGGATAAGGCCGGATAGACCAATCAATAGACAGCAGAAGGATCATTGTATCTATATTAGAACATGGAATCCAAAGACTAAGAAAATTTCCAATGAAGGAGTGGATCTATGGTGGTATGAATATCCTTATCTCTACTCATCACAGAGGCATCATTCTCCTCCTTCGATAAAGATCTTTTTCGGACACCAACGACACGATAAGGTAAGGGTCTCTGACTGGGCTTGCGCATTGGACGGTAGTATTGTATTTGGTGCGACATTATGAGCATATGTGAAGAACAAATGAGTGCTAGAGATCAATGCCAAAAGAGCCTATGAACTGGAATGAGAAAAAGACCTTCATCATCTTCAATTGCACTTTGATCCGTTACCAAAAGAATTATACAAGGTTATGATCAAAATTATCACGGAATGCTGAAGATGTGGCTCAAAGGATAGTTTTTGCTATTAAGTATGGACTGTAAAGGTAACATTTTGTTTCAGTCAGACCTCTCAACTAGCTGATCATGTAATCCTAACATTAGGTGCAGCACTTTAGCACTTATTCTGACCGAACAGTAGTGCCCTTGTATTGCCTACGGTTAATAACGTGTTGAAGGTTGATAAAGGTATTTTGAACAAGTTAAGAGATTTCATCTTTAATCTTTTGTGCTATTTTAGCTATGTCTTCCTGAGAGGCTACCCTCCTGGAAGGCCATTTTCCGTCGGGGCTGTCATCATGAAATCGGGGGACTATGTGAACGTGTACATGTGGAACAATCTGGTTTGCAGCTATTCCGTTGTTCTGCCCTACATTGAAGCCATCGGCCTTTACAGCTGATATTATTGCCTTAGCAATTGTCGGTACCAAAGAATACAATTTGCCCACTTCGGCAGGAGGCATTTGAAGCAATGTCTCGTAATGTTTTGTGGGCATCACTAGGGCATGGCCGGGGTTGATTGGATATTTGTCCATAAGGACTAAGAAGCCATTTTCATAGTGGATCTGGACGGAGGGTTCTCGCCCGGCTATTATGGAGCAGAAGATGCAAGGTTTGCTCATTCTATGCGTAATAGGTTGTGAGCAGATTGGTTGTTTATTTTTTGCTATCACTCACATGAATTTTTAAATAGACCAACGATCCGAATTTTACCTAGATGGGCGAAACACTCGAGCTTGATAGCTTTGATATGACTTTCTCTTTCCGCTGCCCCAAGTGTGACTACTTGAATGAAGAGGTGCTTGCTAAGGATCTTTCAAGTGGTAACGCGGAATGCGGTATGTGCGAAACTGTATTCAAGGTAGAAGGGATTGACGCTGTCAAGATAACGGCGACTCTTGAGTAGCTGAAGAATCTTAAAATATGCACCTGTACCGATAATTGCAATGAAGCTCGAGAGTAGAAGGGCGCTTGAGGGGCCAGAGAGAGCTCCGCATCGGGCAATGTACAAGGCAATGGGGCTGACAGATGAAGACTTGGACAGGCCTCTGATAGGAGTATCTTCTACATGTAATGAGGCCACCCCATGTAACATCCACCTTGGACGACTTGCCCAGAGCGCTAAACGCGGTGTAAAAGATGCAGGGTGTACGCCAAGGGAGTTCACGGCGATTGCGGTTTCTGATGCTATTGCCATGGGCCACGAGGGTATGAAGGCCTCTCTTGTGAGCCGTGAAATAATCGCAGACTCTATTGAAGTAATGGTAAGAGCTCACCAATACGACGGTGTAGTGGGTATATCAGGCTGTGACAAGAGCTTACCCGGGACACTAATGGGTATGGGACGATTGAACCGACCCTCAATATTTGTTTATGGGGGGACTATCATGCCAGGTTTGTGGAATGGTAAGCAGGTAACAGTGCAGGATGTTTATGAAGCCGTGGGGGCATATGACGCCGGCAAGATGACATTGCAGGAACTCGTCAGCCTTGAAAATGTTGCATGTCCTAGCGCAGGGTCATGTGCTGGCATGTATACTGCAAATACTATGGCCTCAATTAGCGAAGCGCTGGGAATGTCAATCCTTGGAAGCGCTTCTGCTCCCGCTGAGAGCGAAAGAAGGCTCGAAATCTGCTATAACACTGGCAAAGCCATAATGAACTTGCTTGAAACCAATATCAGACCACGCGACATCATGACCTTTGAAGCCTTTGAGAATGCAATTATGATCGCAAATGCAATAGGCGGTTCCACTAATGCTGTGCTGCATCTCCTCGCAATAGCAAGGGAAGTAGGAGTAAAACTGAGGCTTTCAGACTTTGAAAAAATTCGCAAGCGCACGCCTCATGTCGCAGACATGAGACCCGGTGGAATGTATATAATGGCTGACCTGGACAGGGTGGGTGGAGTACCAGTAATACTCAATAGTCTGCTCAAAAAGAATCTCTTAAACGGCAATGTCTTAACAATCAGCGGCAGGAGCATGAAGGAAAATTTGGAATCCGTCAAGTTTAACTTCGAAATTGACAGTAAGGTAATCAGGCGGCTCGACAACCCAATCAAGCATGAAGGCACACTCAAGGTGCTCAAAGGCTCACTTGCACCTGAAGGCTCGGTAATGAAGCTTGCAGGAGTACAAAGTAAGAAATTTGTAGGCAGAGCAAGAGTATTTGACACAGAAGAGGATGCATTTGAAGCTGTATCAAAGCGGAAGATAGTTGAAGGCGACATAATCGTGATCCGTTATGAGGGCCCGAAAGGAGGACCGGGAATGCGTGAAATGCTCTCAGTAACGGCTGCTGTAGTAGGACAAGGTCTAGGAGAAAAAGTTGCGATGGTCACAGATGGGAGGTTTTCGGGCGCAACCCGGGGATTTATGGTAGGTCATGTTGCTCCTGAAGCGATGGTTGGTGGCCCAATTGCCTTAGTAGAGGAATATGATCGAATCATAATTGACATGCAAAAAAGCAGAATAGACCTCATGGTTTCGGAAGGTGAGCTTAGAAAAAGGATAAGAAAGTGGAAGCCTATCAAACCTCGCTATACCACAGGCGCTCTTGCAAAATACGCATTGCTGGTTGAGTCTGCATCGGAAGGTGCAGTCATGGCTACCACCAAACGATAAAGGTTTAAATTTTATTTTTTCTGCAGATTCAATCGTAGGTAGGAGAATATGGGCAAGAGTGATTGCTTTTGGTCGTCTTGTAGGCAGTTCAGTCCACGTACAGAAGCTCAGCACTTCTGAAAACCAGTTTCAACTTTTTAAAAAGCTCTGCCTCCTTTATAAAAGGGTCTTCATCTTAGAATCGCTCATCGGGCCTGAAGAGCTAGCTGAAATGTCCGTCATTGGCTTTGACCCCAAACTGATCGTAACATGCGACTCTGATAATTTCATGGTCAAAGATCGGACTGGAAGAATTCTGCAAAGCTCGCCGGCAAAAGAACCACTATCAAGCCTCCGGGACTTGATGCCCCAAGTCGATGATGACCGTTTCCGCTATATTGGTGGCGCGGTAGGATACATCAACTACGACGCGATCCGGTTCTGGGAGCATTTGCCGGTCAACAAAAATAAAAAAGCTAGCGAGTTTCCGCTGCTAGAATTTGGCATCTATGATGACGGTATACTGTTCAACCACAAAGAAAATCAAGCTTATTATTTTTTCCTTGAGAAATCTAGGCTAGAGCAAATCGAGCACAAGATGGCCCAGATGAAAAGTAAACCTGCTAGGTTCTCATATTCGACGCCAAAGAGAAACATGACGAAAAAAGACTTTGTAAAAATGGTTAGTAAGGCCAAGCGCTACATATACGATGGCCATATTTTCCAAGTAGTGCTCGCAAAGAGCATGAAGTTTACAGTCAAGGGCAACCTTATTGATCTGTACGCTAAACTTCGGGAAGTAAATCCATCGCCATACATGTACATGCTAAAAATGTCTGACAGGTGTATAATAGGCTCAAGTCCTGAAATGCTCATACGTATCACAAAGGACTATATCGAGACGTTTCCTATCGCGGGCACAAGGCAGATACTGCAGGATGAAAAGAAGAACGAAAAGTTGCGTAAAGAATTACTCGAAGATGAAAAGGAGATTGCTGAACATACGATGCTAGTCGATCTAGCAAGAAATGACATAGGAAGGGTCTGTGAATTTGGCACGGTTAAGGTTACAGAGCTCATGAGTGTTAAGCGATTCAGCCATGTTCAACATATTGTGTCTCACGTAGTAGGTAAATTGCACAAAAATTTTGATTCGTACAGTTCTGTTAAAGCTGTCTTTCCAGCTGGCACTGTATCTGGTGCTCCTAAAGTTCGTGCAATGCAAATAATAGATGAGCTCGAGCCTTCGCTCAGAGGACCATATGCTGGCGCCATCGGTTACTTTTCATTTAATGGCTCATGCGACTTTGCAATAACTATAAGGTCTCTATTTGTGAATGGCAGAAAGGCATATATCGAGTCAGGGGCAGGCATCGTTATTGACTCTGATCCTGGGCTTGAATGGTCAGAAACGGAGCATAAGGCAAACGCGATACTTTCCGCTCTAAAGCGAGCAACATCTGAGTGAGAGGATTTTTGCTCGATCAATCAAAGCATATTTTGTAATGTTTGTTGATTTTGTTGCCATCAAATTAAAAAAGAAGAGGATTTAGACAGCAATCAGAAAGTCCAAAAAGAGACTATTCCTCTAGTATCATTTTGAAAAAGTAGGCAATAAAGTCATATCAATGCTATTAATATTAAATTATCATTTTAATACTATCAATATAGTAATAAAGTCATTGGAGTTCTTTTTTGGCACGAATAGAGAAAATCTAGTGGCTCGTGGGTGGCCTTGCAAACATATTGTCTATATTTGTATGATATTCTACTGCAAGTACAGGATCTTTCTGCCTTCCGGTAAGGATGCCAACCACAATGTCATCCATCTTGATCAGCCCTTCCCTGCGGAGCTTTCTAACACCTGCTGGAACTGCGCCTGATGCCATTTCGCAGTCAAAGCCATTTAAGCCAACGATTGACATGCCATCGCTCATTTCCTTGTCGCTCACCTGCACCACTACACCATTAGTAAAGTCTAGCGCGCGTAGTGCCTTGACAATATTGGCAGGTCTACCTATCTGAATAGCAGTTGCATGGGTCTTTGGTCTAATTCCTTTTCTGTCCAACTCAGCATAATAGCGGTCAATGATTGCAAGATCTGGCCTGCCTCCATTCCATCTTAGGGCTTTGTCTTCATAGAACCCATTATACAGACTGTATAATGTATTTGCTCCCTCTGCATTCACTACTACAAGCCGCGGAATTTTCTTGATCCAGCCCCATTCGTAGAGCTCAATCAAGCACTTCCCACAGCTCGATGCGTTACCTAGAGCTCCACCCGGATACACTATCCAATCCGGGGGGTTCCAGTCGAGGTATTCAAGTACCCGGTAAAGGATGGTCTTCTGACCTTCCAAGCGGAATGGATTGACTGAGTTTACCGTGTATCCTCCGGTTTCTTTCGCGTTCCTAAGCGAGGCAGTAAGAGCGTCATCAAAATTTCCTTGCACTTGTATTATCTGGGCGCCGAACTGAAAGGCTTGACCAAGCTTGCCAGGGGCAATTTCGCCCCTTGGGATGTAGACATCACAGGCCATATTTTCGTTTGCAGCATACATTGCTGCAGAAGCTGAAGTGTTGCCGGTGGAGGCACAAACTATCCTTTTGACACTAATCATTTTTGCATGTGTCATTGCAGTCGACATGCCGTTATCCTTAAACGAACCTGAGGGATTGTATCCTTCTGGCTGAAGAAATAATGAATTATGGTCCATGCTTGCATATTCAGCAACCTTGCTCATTTTGTAAGGTTTTGAAAGGCGGCCTTCAGAGCCGTCAAGCGATACTAGCAAACGGGCGCATTCTTCAAAGTCTTCTGTGTCTACGCCGACAAAATTGATTAGTTCACGAAAGCGCCATACTCCGCTTTCATTGTAAATATTGCCTCCGTGATCTCTACGCTGGTAGAACTTTTCTATTAAGTCCCGGCTTTGCCTCTCACTATACCTTATATCGAGGAGCGAGCCACAGGAGCACCTGTAAATATCGTTATTAATATCATGAGTTAAACCGCATGAGGGATTGATGCATTTTTTGACAGTAAGTGCATCCATATTACTGGAGCCTTCTGATTGTTATTTAGACGTTGTTCTAGATGCTACTACTTTCTGGTGGTTTTTTCATACATTTTCAGTAATTGCTGGATAACACCGTCCATGTCGTCTTCCCTTACTTCCGGCGAAACAGCATGTTTTAATAAATTGCTTACGGTGTTGGAGATCTCAGAACTCACCTCGTCAAAGCTGTCCATGTCGCTATAGCTCTGTTGATAAAGCCTCCTCAATCGCATTGCATACATATGTGTCTGTTCATTCATTGTGACATCATAGCTGCGATTGTTGACCTTTATCTTCTCCTTTATCATGTTCTACACGTAACCAGACTATAGCATTTAAAAATGTGTCTACATTATAAGTCCATGGCAGTCACGAAAAGAGTATAAGTTCTGTAACCTTTGATCCCTGTTACCGCGGTTACAGGCTGCTGCATTACAATGCTACTTTTATGGTCTTAATACTATAATGGCTGGGTGCTATAATAATAAAAATGCCATTTGATAGCAGGTGGATTAAGCCACAAGGAGAAAGCGTTGGTCACAAATTGCTTGAGGGCATCAAGCCACAAGCACCACTGAAACCAAGGATAGAAGAAGCACAGAAAAAATTGCATATGCAGATCGCGAGGCTGGATGCAATAGCCTCAAGAATGCAAGAAAAAGATAAGTTAATTTTCAAGCGCGTAGTGCTTGCAATGCAGAGTCATGATTCTTCGCATGCAAAGATCCTATCAGGAGAACTGTCGCAGATCCGAAAGATGAACAAGATGGTCACGTCAGCAAAGCTAGCTTTAGAACAGATACAGCTTAGGCTCAACACAATGACAGAGCTTGGAGACGTAGTGGTAACGCTGAGCCCTGCAATGTCTGTCATAAAGGGATTGCAGAGCGGATTATCAGGAATGATGCCGGAAGCAGATCAGTCATTCGGACAAATCTCCGAGCTGCTAGGAAACATTATGACAGACTCGGGACAGATACCAAACAGTGAAATTGCAAACTTCAACACGATAAATGAAGACACGGCACAGATAATGGAAGAAGCCAGCGCAGTAGTAGAAATGAACATGAAGAATAAGTTTCCAGATTTGCCTTCTCCAAACCTGGCAGCTGCAAAGAACTTAGAGGCAACGAGCTATTAGTCCTAGCTCATTAGATCTCTCTATTTTTTGTTTGCTATTTTTTGAACTTGTTTTTTTATCCTAGATATTGTGGGATAGCTATAACCTTTCTCCCTGTAAGCCTTGATCATGGCCTTCCAATTATTGAGCCGCCAATTTGCCTGATCCTCGGTGAGCGAGAGTGTTTCTCTTTTCACAAGACTCTTCCGCCCCGGCATCAAGTACCCGCCACTTTCAGCGGCATAGCGACTGTATGCAAAGCGGAGTGCAAAGAGCAGTTCGTGAGGTGGAAGCGATCTAATATACAGCGCGATTTCTTTACATTGGTCTTCAGACAAGTCTAGCTTGAACATAAATTCCCTTAAGGGCATGTATAAGTAGGCAATTCTGCTTTTATAATAAAAACCTTTATTTCTAAATTCGAGTTTAGAAATATTTCTATAGGATGCCTGTCTTTTTGCCCGCTTTTTCAAGCGCGGCGACCGCAGAATCCAAGTGTTCTTGGCTGTGTAGAGCAGTCAGTGAAATTCTGAGGCGGGCATGACCCATCTTAACCGTCGGATACCGAATTGCTTGAGCAAAAACGCCCTCCTCTAGTAATTCTTTAGAAAGATCTAGGGCCTGCATTTCGTTACCAACTATGATTGGAATTATCTGGCTTGTAGAGTTTCCAAGTTTAAATCCTAGCCTTTTGATTGCATCTGAAAAATAAAGGATATTCCATTGAAGCTTCTTTTGCAAATATCCGCTCTTTGCTATTGGAATAGCAGTGATAGCTGCAAAGCATAAGTGGTGAGGCAGGGCTGAAGTATAGATAAATTGCCTTGATGTATTGATTAACAATTCTCTAATTGGGAATGTAGTGGCTACATAGCCTCCAAAGCAACCTAACGCCTTACTCATACTGCTGACATGGATATCAAAGTTTACTCCCATTTTAGCTGGCATGCCTGAAAACGAGGGGCCAAAGATAAAGTCACTATGTGCATCGTCAATAATGGTTATTGCATCATGATGGTCTGCTATGCTCTTTATTTGTGCTAGTTTTCCCGTGTCTCCGTCCATGCTAAAGATACCTTCTGTTATCACAATTTTTCTGCCGGCGCCTCGCTGCATTAGTTCTTGCAAGTGATCGGTGTCATTATGCCGAAAGACAACAATTGTCGCTCCGCTCAGCCGGCATGCATCGACTATGCTAGCATGGTTCAGCTCATCGCTAAATATTGTTGAGTTCTTGTCTGCAATGGTCGTTATTACGCCCAAGTTAGCAGTGTAACCTGTAGGATACAGAAGGGCTGATTCTGTCCTACGATGGAATGCAAGTAGACCTTCAAGCTCGATGATTTTTGGATGATTGCCTGCAATTAACCTGGAAGCACACTGGGATACTTGTTCACTGAGTGCAGTGATAGTTTTCTCGATTACTTTCTTATTTTGAGAGAGCCCAAGATAATCATTGGAGCAAAGATTGATGACCTCCTTGCCCTCGACATTCGCCATCGGAACTCTAGCAACTACTGTCCTAAGACGACGATATAACCCGCTCTTTTCAAGTGAATCAAGCTGATCCTTAACGAAGGTGGTCTTATGGCTTGAGCCCAATTTCTTTTATCATCGCAATGTCCTTTTTGGCCGTGTTCCCTCCTGTTGTCAGGTAGCCACCGGTGATAATACCATTTGCTCCTGCCTTTAGAGCTAGTTTATCTTTATGCTTGAGATGCACCTCCCGTCCACCCGCTATCTTGAGAATAGTTTTTGGCATTATGAAACGCCACACTGCAATTGTCTTAATTGCCTCTAGAGGATCCATGGGCTTAACACTCCCAAGTGGAGTCCCTTCTCTACCTATGAGAATATTGATTGGAACCTCCTCAGGGTTGAGTAATGCAAGAGAGAAGGCTAGCTCCAGCCTTTGTCTAGGAGTTTCGCCCATACCTATGATACCCCCGGAGCACAACTGCAATCCCGCATGCTTGACAATTTTCGCAGTTTTTACTCTGTCAGAGAATTCATGCGTATTGCAGATATTAGGAAAATAGCTCTCTGCAGCTTCTAGGTTATGGTTGTAACGTTTAACTCCCAGCTTCTTTAGCTTTCTAGCCCTATCTAATGTCATAAACCCCAGAGAGACATTGACTTCGATATCCAATTTGGATCTAATCTCTTCTATCGTTTCACAGATCTGTTGAAAGTCCTTCTCGGGCGGTTCTCTGTAAGCGCACACTAAACAAAAACTTGCGGCACCCTCTTCTTTGGCCTTTGCTGCCCTCTCAACCAACTCTTCTTTTGACAATAAGGGATATTTGTCAATACGAGTATTGTAGAAGGAGGATTGTGCACAAAATGAGCAATCCTCTGGACATCTGCCAGATTTTGCATTTACCAGAGCTTCGACATCTACAGTATCGCCGTTAAACGTTCGAGTGATAGTATTAGCACAGTCAGCAAGGAACATGATGTCATCAGTGTCAAGCAGACGCCCTGCTTCTTCAAAGGTAATTGAGCGACCCGCGAGTACTTTTTCCGTACAACCCCGAATGAAGGCCAAATCCGTCATAACGTCAGGCAAGTTAGAGCCGGTAATTAAAATTTCTGTCTGAAAGCCCGTTCTAAGAAGATATTTCTAAATTCGAATTTAGAAATATCTTGTGAGAGTCTGTATGGTGCGTATTTAGACCAGAATTAAAATACCCCAAAATAGAACCATGCATGTCCTCTTAATTGCATAGCTACTACCTAGAACAAAGACCCATTGTCGCATCAATTATTGGCCTAAAGGCTTTGTGGTCGCACACCTAATTAAAAATAGGTGATCTTGAACCTGCCCCAGCCGTCTGGTGAGATTGGAACATGTACGAGCAAAAAATATCTTTTTTGAAGAAAGATCGATGTGTAACGAACCTATCAAGTTACGTGCTTATCAAAAAATAAGGTCAAAAGGGCCCCCTCCGGAGAGCCAAAAAGGGCCACCGGTTGATAGATCATTTCTTGCTAGGTATGGAAACCAGAAATGGCGGTTTTCGTTACGTAAGTGGGCATCGCAAAACAGTTCAAAAATGGAACGCTTTCTATCCTGTACAAAAATGAGTACCTTTTTTCTACTCTTGACTTTTGGAAATAACGAGCTCAATGTCCATTTATTCATGCAACCCTTTTTGAACACTTTTCTTGACAACGAGCCAATTATAGGGGAGCACTCACGATGATACATGAAATATGCCTTTGCATATTTGCGTGTAAGCACAGAAGAACAAACTGTCCAGAATCAGAAGCTTGCACTCGAAAAATGGGCGCAAGTAAATGACTACCTGATCCTTGACTCTTTTGAAGATCCTGCAATAAGCGGTAAGGTCCCCGCTACTCAAAGGCGTGGATTTCAGGAAATGCTTGAACTGGTAAAAATGACTGGAGTAGACGCTGTTTTAGTTTATGAATTATCGCGAGTTGGAAGAACTTTCTGGGATACACTAGATGCCATAAAGGCAGTAGAGCGGTATGCCTCTTTGATTTCATGCTCGCCTAGGGAATCTTTTCTCCAAACTACAGAAGCTAGTATCAGAAAGCTTATGATCGGCATCCTGACATGGGCTGCCGAGAGAGAACGCGAGCTACTAGTCCAGAGGACAAAAGATGGGATGGACCGAGCCAAAGCGGCAGGGAAAGATATCGGTCGGCCCCAAAAGATAATTGATAAGGATAAACTTATTAATTTACTTGCAGAAAATAACTCAAAAACAAAAATAGCCAAGAGTCTAGGTGTGTCAAAAGCTACACTATACAAGAAATTGAGAGAATTAAGATAGTTTCTCCATCTTTCTCAACAACTTAAGCTGTACATTGAGCAGCTTCTCGAGATCTCTCTTTGTAATACCAAGAGGCGGGATCAAGAGCATAATATTGCCAAGAGGCCTCAGATGTACGCCCATCTTTAGTGATTGTTGCATTACAAAGTAGTTTGTGATCTCTTTATTTTTCAAGGTGAGTAGGGGCTTGTTATTCTTTGCCAGCTCAATTCCTACAAGAAGACCCTTATGTCGGATATCAGCAACGATGGAAGACTTCGAAAATTCAGGCAGCCTTGATGATATATATTCAGTGCTCACTTTTATTTGCTGAGAGAGATTACGGTTTTGGTAGTTCTCTATGTTTGCGAGAGCAGCTGCACATCCTACAGGATGTCCAGTAAAGGTGTGACCGTGGTATAGGTGTTTGTTGTGACTATACTTTCCCAAAAAGGCATCAAAAATACGGCGTGTAACAAGAGTAACAGCTAGCGGAAAGTATCCTCCAGTCAAAGCTTTTCCAAAGCATACAATGTCTGGTTGCGAATTCTGTGCAACATATTCTATGATGTTGCCAAGCCTTCCAAATCCGGTTGCAATCTCATCTAGAATCAGCAATACATCATAATCTCTACACAGCTTTGCTATTTTTCTCTGATATCCTGTAGGAAAAATAATTGCTCCCCCTGCGATCTGAGCCCCGCTTTCCATTATCAGCGCAGCGCATCGATCCTTGTGTAGTTTAAGGGTACTCTCGGTTTTCTCAAGACACCACTCTACTAAATCGCTTTCATTTGTAAATTTGCTTCCATAGAGGAGAGGGCTTGGCACTCTGTGCACATTCAGCAGGAGAGGTCTGTATGCTCTGAAAAAATTCTCAATGTAACCAAGAGACATAGCGCCAATTGTGTCACCATGATATCCGTGCTCCAGCGAGATGAAATCCTTCTTTTGATGTTTGCCCTTATTATGCCAATATTGGAGCGCTATCTTCATTGCAACCTCAATTGCCGTTGAGCCGTTGTCCGTATAGAAAACCTTGTGCATCCCCCTTGAAAGCCTGACTAGTATTTCGGCAAGCATTGTGGATGGAGCGTTGGCAAAGCCAAATAGAGTAGAATGCGGGACCTTTTTTAGCTGATCTATCATCGCCTGAACAACTTTGTTGTGTGTATGCCCCCACACATTACACCACATGCTGGCGCTGCCATCGAGGTATCTTCTTCCTTTACTGTCAACTAGGTAAAAGCCATCTCCTTTGACGATTACTCTATTGTTCCATTTCGTCCAATCCCTCATTTGAGTATACGGATGCCAAACAAACTCTTTGTCCGCCTTTGTCAGATCCAATTCGGTGATATCCATGTTTTATGCTCAGCTGTAATAATATTTCCATGCCTGGTATCTTCGTAACAGGGACAAGTACAGGAGTGGGCAAGACGGCAGTTGCTGCAGGTCTGGCCTGGGCACTGAGGAAGCGGAAAATTGATGTTGGCGTGATGAAACCTTTTGCAACCGCTAACAGAGTTTTTTCAAGAAAGTATAAGTCTCAAGATACTGCAATACTTGCCCGGGCCTCTGGAGTAAACGAACCTGACTGTATCATCAACCCATTTTTTTACTCAATAGCTGCATCGCCTTTGGTAGCGGCAGAGCTAAAGCATAGCCCTCAAGTCGATATAGAAAAAGCCTTGCAGAAGCTGAAAAAACTTGAGAGAAAACATGATTTTCTAATTGCTGAAGGGATAGGTGGTATCATGGTTCCCTTGACTGAAAATGAGTTTATTGTAAATTTTGCAAAGCGAGCAAAATTGCCCTTAATTATCGTCTCAACGCCGAAGCTTGGGACCCTCAACCATACATTGCTGACAGTAATGGCATGTAAAAAGTTCCGCCTCAAAATTGCGGGAATAATTTTGAACAAAACATCGAAAAAACCTGACATAGTGGAGCAAAAAACAGCAGAAATTCTTCAGAGGCTCACACATATCAAAGTATTAGCTGTGGTCCCATTCTCAAAAGGAGCAAATTATGCTTGTATTGGCAAGGTGATGGAAGATAATTTGAACTTTGAAATGTTATTGTCCATGTAATAGCTTGAGTCCACGCTCTCCCTTATGAGCGAGAAAGGCATTGATATCTATGATGATCCTCGAATATGGAAAAAGGTTTGAGCCAACATAATAATTTTTATGATCTATTTCTAGTTGCTTTGCAGACACAGTCCATATATTTGCATCGTGAGGCTGGACAGATTTAGCATC
>OCZV010000020.1_pt1 | contig 59209 bp, 65 predicted proteins | sample 1539051 | NCBI WGS metagenome assembly OCZV01 (sample SAMEA3113581, study PRJEB22503) | soil metagenome
GTTATAACTCATGACAAGAGACTCTTGGATTTCAATGAGGATCAACTAAATTACTTCTTCGAATCAATTTCTGAATTAAAAGAGAAATTACTGGCATTATTGATCCAGTTACCCCCGAGGATACAAATTGTTGAAGGCCTAGATGCCTTACGAAAAATTATTCCTTATCTTGACAAACGTTTTAGGTATGCGGTGGAAGTAAGACATAGATCCTGGTTTCAGGATCTTGCATACAATTTCTTTGCCAATAACAATATGTGCCTGGTCTGGAGTAAACTTGCAATGCCGTCTAGTCTTGTTACCGTCATTAAGAGGAGTGAGTCGTTATCCAATAACAAAAACAAGCAGTCAATCCAAAAGTTTGTGGACTTTATGAAAAGCACAGACATATCACAGACATCAGAATGATACCCTATTTATCATCTTATGCGAGGTATCTAGGAGATAAGGAACTCACTGGCGTAGATAGAAAGCAGGATATCATCGAATTTCTGGATACTAGAAGAAAGGATACAGTTGCAAACCCTGACCAGAAATGGATTAGGACCTGGAATGACCACCTTCAGAGAATCAAATACTTTATACGTTGCCTCCATAATCATCATGATACTTCAGACCCCCCTCATTTGCTCAAATAAAGAAAAAGAAAACCAATCGTTTAAGTCTGTATACATCGGATCCTCATCTTCACCATAGGGAAAAAATTCGATTAGACTTTCATTAAATTTGTGATTTTGAATATCCAGGTTTCACAAGATCCGCAATGTCGACCCAACATTTAGCAATCCGGTCCATAGAGTAGATGCAGTTAAGAATAGAAATGTTGGGATCAGGTCTCGCGCCCTTGGTTGATTTCTCTTTTATAGAAACAGACAGATTTGAAAATTTTCCGTACATCCTTACTATTTCCTCGCTCAGCAAACCGTCTTTGGCTATAAATGCGCTTATAGCTCTGTGTTGCATATTGTCGACGATCGTGCCTGCTTCCACGATTTCATTCTCAAATCCAGTGCCCCACAATTTGGGTATCGATGACGAAAATTCTGAGATATAATCACCAGCACTTTCTAGATAGCTTGCCGCTACCCTGTAATCGAGTATGTCAATATTACTCAGATTAAGTTTCCGTGCAATTCTCTGATTTAGCATTGCACTTCTGATAAGACGAACTAACAAGAAATACTGTCTATCGATTTCGTCGTCTCTTCTTACTATGAGCTTTATCAGCTTCGTATCTTTATCCGCTATCGCCTTAAGCCCATCTCTCATCATTCCTTTTATTATCGCGTTCATTCTACGAAGGATTTTCGCGGCCTCAAGTGAACCAACGTCAATAAGGAACTGAAAGTTGATGTTTAGGCTATCCTCGTCTACAATTTCAAGGCCTACCAGCTTATTTGAGGCGGTAAGGATTTTCTCTCGATCTTCATAATCTATTGGGGTTCTAGCCTTGATCGTGATGTTATCGAATCCCAAAAGATACGCTCCGAATAGCTGGTTAATGAGGATATCTACCACCCTGGCCGGGTAATCTATCCTAAATCCCCGGATGACGCCATTCCCATCATTTGATGGAATAATGGCGATTGAATTATCATTGCCAAGTTCCATTCGAATGGTATCGCCTTTCTTGAGTTGATTCTGACGAACCCAATTCGCTGGCAGCGATATAAGAGTACTACTCCCTATTTTCTGAAGGCGACGAGCGTAAGATGCCATTTAAATTTAAACATATATAAACTAATTAAACATTATTCTTATATTATCAGAAAATCCCTAATAAGTGATGGCAACCCTACTCTCAGATATCGTCGCTACGTCTACGGCGTTTAGTCCTGGGCATGTGACTGGTATATTTGCTCCTGCAGGGCCAGAGAAGAATATTCTTAGGAGGGGGTCTATAGGTGCTGGTTTTTCTATTTCTAGCGGGATTACAACTACTGCTAGAGCCTATGAAGCTAAGCTCAAAGGCTTCAGTATCTCCGTTGACGGTATTCGAGTACAAAATGCACCTGTCTCGTCTTATGTTGCAGGGTACTATCTCAATCTGATTGATAAGCCTATTTTTCTGCAAATCAACCACAGTACTAAGATACCTATTGGATTTGGTCTGGGTTCCAGTGGTGCCGCAGCATTAAGTCTCTCTTATGCCCTAAACGATTCCCTGAAGATGGGCTTCAGTAAGGTGCAGGCGGCCCAAGTAGCTCATTGTGCAGAGATTGTATGCAAAACAGGGCTGGGTACGGTTGCCGCATTATACGTGGGTGGATATGAAATCCGGTTGAAACCAGGTGCCCCAGGGAAGGGACTGATGTTCAGAAAGGAACTTGAGAACTACGTTGCAACTATTTTATGTATTTCACCGCTATTGACCAAGACAATATTAAGTAAACAGGTAACGAATAAAGGTGGTAAAAAATACTGCTCTAGAGAGTTGTTGAATAGATTGAAATCAATGGATGACATAGATGAATTTCTAGATGCTTCATTTACTCTTGCCAATTCGTTGGGTTTGACCGATGGCGTTTGTAATGGTCCAATTAAGGCTCTGAAATCTGAAGGATTCAAATGCAGTGTTGCATTATTCGGTGAAACTGTTTTCACGATTATTCGACGCGAAAGAGCAGAAGAGGTGCGTGCATGTTTGAATAAATTTGGTGGAACGATTATTGAAGCTAACATTGATTTGACAGGTGCTAGAATGATCTGCGAATGTAAAAATGCGAATTAGTATTCCAAAGGATCATCCGAGAGCAACTTCACTACGAATAAGGGAAATGCTCGTGGATGGGTTAAAACTAGGACTTGTTGCTGAAGAAGGTCTAATCGCACATGGCAGGGGAGAGGCCTTTGATTATCTAATAGGCGAGAAAACAACACCAAGTGCCATCGTTGCCATCAACGCTGCTGCGGCCATGTTCCTTACCTCGAGTCATCCCATCATTTCTGTGAATGGGAATTTTGCTGCTCTGTGTGGAAAAGAAATAATAGAGCTAAATAGAGCATGCGGGGCACAGGTTGAGGTAAATATATTTTATCATTCTATGCGCAGAGAGCGCGCAATAAAGAATCATCTTCAAAGATTAGGAGCAACAGATATTCTAGGAGTAGGCAGAGATAGGACCGCAATTATTCCCAACTTGAACGGTGAACGAAAGCGAGTTGATCCGAGGGGTATAGCTGTCGCTGACACAGTTTTTGTCCCGTTGGAAGATGGGGACAGGACTGACGCCTTGATAAGAATGGGTAAACAGGTCGTAGCTGTAGATCTGAATCCACTTTCGAGGACCGCAGTCCGTGCTACTATATGCATAGTTGATAATGTCGTTAGGGTAATTCCTATTTTAATTCAGAGGATATTGGAGCTTAAAAGCAACAACAGAGATTCTTTAACAAACATCCTTAATAGTTTTGACAACATTAGGAATTTGAATGAAAGCCTAAGACTCATACGTCTTGGAGGTTCTGAAATTAGTGCAACCACATAGCAATCAAATTAGGAAGAAAACAGTGTTCGAAATTGTAAACACAAAGAAAAATGGCAAAAAACTCGCCGTTTTAACCGCATATGACTTTTCAATTGCCCAAATCATAGACACCAATGACATTGACATAATACTGGTGGGCGATAGTGCAGGTATGGTAATGCTGGGATACCCAAACACAAGACCGGTAACTATGGAAGAGATGCTACTATTTTGTAAGGCTGTGTCCAATGCCGCAACGAAAGCAATGATAACTGTGGACATGCCTTTTGGGTCATACCAGAACGGAGTTGCTACGACCATCTCCAACGCAGTCAGATTGATCAAAGCTGGGGCAGATTCAGTTAAGGTCGAAGGCGGTTATGAAATTTTTGATCGAATAAAAGCTTTAGTTGAAATAGGAATACCGGTTATGGGACATATTGGATACAAACCCCAGACCTCGAGTATCTGGAATACTTCAAAAGCCACTGGAAAAACTAAGGAATCAGCTTTGAGACTCTTGAACGATGCAAAGTCTGTTGAAAAGGCAGGGGCTTTTAGTATTGTACTTGAAATGGTAACTGCTGAAGCCGCTGAGATAATTACCAAGAATTTATCGATACCAACTATAGGAATAGGCTCAGGACCAGTTTGTGATGGTCAAGTATTAGTAACTTATGACATGCTTGGAATAAATCAGAACTGGAAGCCAAGATTTGTAAAGAGGTATCAGGATCTAAATCAATTGATTGCTGCTTCTGTTCAAACTTATTCAAGAGAGGTAAAATCAGGGATATTTCCAAGCAATGAGAATGTTATTCACATGGATTCTAAGGAGTATGAAGAATTGATGAAAGAACGCGGTCTTAGGATTAGCAAATGAAAAAGAATTCGTATCGTCCAACTAGTGACATTTATTGCACTGAGGGAGAGGAGCTAGTAGGCACCCGCCTAGTACTTTGTATTACTGGCAGCGTTGCGGCATACAGGGCCGTCGACGTCGCCAGATTGCTAATTAAGCACGGAGCAGAGGTCACTGCAGTGATGAATAAGGGAACATCAAGGACATTCATTTCCGATGAGATGATGAAATGGGCAACAGGAAATGATGTCGTTACTACATTGACCGGTAATCTGGAACATATTTCCTTGGGTAGCAGAGATGCTACCGATATGGTTATAGTTTACCCTTGTACCGCAAATACACTAGGAAAACTAGCTAATGGAATAGATGACACAATTGTGACTTCTATCCTAACTGTGGCGCTCGGATCGAGAATCCCTATTGTTGTCTGTCCTGCCATGCATGAAGCAATGTATTGCAATAAGATTATACAAGAGAATATAAACAAGCTCAGAAAAAACGGAGTAGAATTTCTGGAGCCTCGGATTGAACAAGGGAAAGCGAAACTCGTTTCTGCCAATGAACTTCTTCGGTACGTTCAAGAGAATCAATTTGGCAACAACAAAAAATTGGCAGGAAGGAGCTTCTTGATTACTGCTGGGAGTACTGCTGAATACATCGACCCAATTCGAGCTATAATGAATATGAGTTCTGGAAAAATGGGCATATCACTTGCAAAGGAAGCATGCAATAGGGGGGCAAAGGTGAGCCTAGTTTATGGACATGGATCAGTGGATCCTGCCACTTCCCTTCAATTGCCAGGCCTGGAAATTCAAAAAGTGGTTACAGCTCAAGAGATGTGTGAATCGGTGATGACCAAATTGTCGGAGAAAAGGTTTGATGTAGTTATTCTCACATCGGCCACTTCAGATTTTTCTGTTGAAAAGAAATGGAAGAGCAAAATAGAAAGTTCTCTAGGAAAAGTGCAGATCACTCTTGTACCAATTGACAAAATTATCTCAAAAGTGAAGAAGGTATGTAAATATGATGTGTTCTTGGTTGGATTTAAGGCAGAGCATAATGTAGAGTCGAAAGTCCTTATTGAAAAGGCTCACTCTAAACTTATGGATTCGGGAGCAGATCTTATTGTAGCAAATGATGTCGGAAAAAGGAACACAGGATTTGGATCAGACAAAAATGAAGTCTACGTAATCGACAGACATAGGAATTCTGTACACTTCCCGATTCAATCTAAAGATATGATAGCGATGCAAATTTTGGATTTAATCGAGAGAAAATATCTTCCCTCCGAAGCAACTAACCTAAACAAATCAGGTCCTTAGGAAAGCTATTTAGGTTAGTAATTGCGTTTCTAAGATTGGGACTGTCACCTTTGCCGTCCATATTTTTGATTATGATGCTGTCCTCAATTCGCACACCGAACCTTCCCCTTAGATATATACCGGGTTCTACTGTGACACACATCCCTGGTTTTACCTTCTCTTTTCCGATTTTGCTTATCCAAGGCTGTTCATGAACTTCCAATCCTATTCCATGGCCTGTGGAGTGTATGAATTTACTACCGTATCCTCTATCAATAATTCGATCTCTGCATGCGCGATCAACCTGTCCAAAATTTGCCGCCGACCGCAGCGAATCCAAACCGATCTCTTGTGCTTTCCTTACACATTCATAGACTTGCTTTATCTCGGCAGTCGCATGACCAATGACAAATGTCCGCGTAGCATCTGCCACGTAGCCCCTGTATTGAACTACTAGATCAACAATCACCGTATCCCCGTTTGCAAAAGGGCGTGTGGTGATTTCAGAATGGGGAAAGGCCGCATTAGGACCCCCTGCAATAATAAAAGGATAACGAGTACTCTTATATGAGGCTAGCGTTCCTCCAAGAAGATAAGTTTCAGATACAAGTAATGCCAATAATTCGGTTTCCGTTGTATTTTCTCTGATTTGTTCAGTGCTTAAATTGAATAAACGATCAATAATTCTTGCAGCATTAGAAATATTTTCCTGTTCATCAAGATCCTTTATGATTCGACTCCTGGTTAAGGGTTTGTTATTCACTTTTACATTTCCTTTACCAAGTCTTTCAGTTAGGAAGCTAATAGTATGAAAATCAGTACTATCTGTACATACCGACTTCCCTGCCAATTCGTCTATCACCCGTAAAAGCATGTCTTTCCCTCTTTCTGCAGATATTACTTCACATGAAAGAGCAAGTTCTTCAGCTCTCTGTGCTTCGAGAGCGGCAGTGATAATCTTGGTGCTTTCATTGGAACAAATGCTCACCGATTCTCCCCAAAAACCAGTCAAATAGTATGTGTTTTCAGGAGTAAAGGATACCACTGTACTACAGTTTATCTTCTGCGCGTGATCCAATACTCGCCTTCTATGGTCCTTGACCAGCATAGATATACTGTTAAGTATCTCAATAAGGAATCAGGTAATAAACGTAATTGTATAAATAACGGATAATGCCCCACGGTATTGAGATCTAAATGGAATATCTGGTAATGCTCCCTGGGCCCACAAATGTGCCAGGCAGAGTAATGAATGCCATGCTTTCCCCAATAATTAATCACAGAAGCGACGACTTTCGAAGACTCTACAGAGAAGTAGTAGATAAAACCCAGCGCGTGTTTCAAACCTCAAATGATGTGGTCGTCCTTACTGCTTCAGGCACAGGTGCGGTAGAAGCATCAGTTATTAATTTAGTCAAGAAGGGTGATAATATCGTGATTCCTGTAAATGGGGAATTTGGCGGTAGACTAGCCGATCTCATCGAAAATTGGGGTGGTAATTCCATTCGGATTAAATCAAAATTTGGTGAGAACCCTCCACTTGAGCAAGTCGAGGAAGCATTTGAAGCAAATAAGGACGTAAAAGCACTCTATGCGGTGTATAATGAGACTTCAACCGGAACAACCCTAAGATATTTGGAAAAGCTTGGAGAACTGTGCTCAAGGTATGGATCCCTTTTCATTGTAGACGCAGTCTCGATTCTAGGTGGAGATGAGCTGCCGGTCGACAAATGGGGAATAGACGTGTGTATGACTGCTTCTCAAAAGGCTCTCGCCGCACCACCCGGTGTTGCGCCGATATCCATTAGCGCCAGGGCAAAAAAACACATGATCGAGAGTCCGCCGCCAACCCAGTACTTCAACTTAAAAAGATATTTCAAATATTTTGGAGACAGTGGTGAAACTCCCTTCACTCCGGCGTTACCACTGTTGTTTGCTTACAGAGAAGCTTTGGAGATGGTATTGGAAGAGGGACTGGAAAAGAGAGTTGAACGCCATAGACGATGTGCCAATGCATTTTACACCGGTCTGACTGAGCTAGGGTTTACTCCCTTCGCTCATCCCGAAGCAAGGAGCAACGTGGTGATAGCCTTTAATTACGTACCTGGTATTGAAGATAAGATCTTCAGAAAAATCCTTAGCGAACATTTTCGTGTTCTAATTGCAGGTGGTTTCGGAGAGTTGAAGGGAAAGGTTTTTAGGATAGGCTCCATGGGTGAGGTAGATCGGTATCATGTAATACGAACTCTGTCTGCTATTGCATCAACCATGAAAATAATGGGTATTGAAACAAAATCTGAGCCCATACCTGTCGCGATGCAAGCCTTGAATGTTTGAATACAATCTCCTCCAAGGAACACTCAAACTTAATATATGGTACTTCGATAGCGACATGTATGCCCTTAGAAAAAGGTTCACTCATACTTTTAGATTACACAGCTAAGATTAAGGATACTGGCAATGTAATAGAGACCACCATTGAAGAAGATGCAAGAAAATCTGGTACTCATGATCCTTCTCATAGATATGAGCCCAAATTAATCTCGGTAGGTGATGGTTGGGTCTTGAAGGGACTTGATGAAGCCCTATTAACAGCAAATGAAAGTGATAAGATGGATGTAGAAGTTTCGCCTGATAAGGGCTTTGGCGAAAGAGACCCTAGCAAAATTCGTATGATCCCTCAAAGGAAGCTTGGTGATAAGGCAGATGAGGTCTCTATTGGGGATGAAATCGAGATAGAGAAACGAAAGGGCATAGTAAGGTATGTAGGCTCAGGCAGAGTTCAATTGGATTTCAATCATAGGTTTGCTGGCAGAGTCATACTTTACAATATCAATGTGGTAAAGAAAATCCAGACGGACGATGATAAAGTAAAATCATTGACTAGAAGGTGGATACCCCTAAAAGAAGATAAGATCAAATTCGAAATGGAGGTTCCAATTCTTGAGCTGGTCCTACCAGAGGAAACATTCCTTTTGGATGGAATACAAATTGTAAAGGGCGCACTCTCAAATGAAATTTTTAAGTACGTACCTTCGATAACAACTGTCAGATTTGTTGAAGAATATGCCAGTCGAGAGAATGTTAAGAAAGACAACAATAATGAAGAGCAAGGAAGCAAGAAAGTCGAAGAGCAAGGAAGCAAGAAAGTCGAAGAGCAAGGAAGGAAGTAAAAGCTAAGCTACCTTTAGTATAGGCTACTCAACTCTGGCGGTTCAAATCACTTTTACCGCTCTTGCAAGACTAGCTGCCTTATTTTTGTTTAATTTTTCTTTACTGAGAATAGTAAATCTTTCAGGTCGTAAAGAGCCGGCTAATACCAGCGACTGAACCACTTCATCTTCAGTCAAATTTATCTGTTTTCCTCTTGTTGGTGCTCCAAATAAAGCTAAAGTCTCGGCTATCCTTTCCCAGTCTAACCCGTGTAACTTAGCCATCAAGATTGTCCCAATGCCGACTCGCTCTCCGTGAAGCCCAGAATTCTTGCCTGCTATATATTCTACGGCGTGACTAAAAAGATGTTCCGAGCCAGAGCAAGGCCTGCTGCTACCTGCGATGCAGGATGCAACCCCAGCGCTTATTAGAGCCTCTACAATGGTTCTTAATCCATACAAATAATCCTTCACAAGATTCCGGCCTTCGTCAAGAATTATTTTTGCGCTTAAGTATGCAAGATTCGCAGCATATGTCCCATAATATTCATTTACTTCGTCCCTTGCAAGTTCCCAGTCTTTAACAGCGGTTATCTTACCAACAAGGTCTCCACACCCGCTTATCATCAAGCGACGCGGAGCTTTCGACATCAGTTCGACATCTGCTAGAACACCAATAGGGGTTTTTGCCTTTACCGAATATGGCTTGTCCGATCCTCTCATTGAAACGAAAGGACTTGAGATTCCGTCATGCGATGCAGAAGTTGGGACACTTATGAAAGGTTTACCCAAATTATACGCTGTCATCTTGGCGAGGTCGACCGAGCGCCCACCTCCTTGTCCAATTATTACGTCAGGGGCGAATCGTTTGAGTGCTCTAGCCAATTTCTGTGCTTCGTTGACAGTAGCGTCAGCAGCTATAAACCATTTGTATTCGCTTAAACCTGCATCTATCATGGATTTTTGGCAACTTACTTGGGTCCTCCCTCTCACAATCTCCCCACTGATGAATGCTATTCTTAAAAAATTGCGGTCAAGCTGCTGAATGAAATCACCCAATCCCGCTATGACAGCTGATCCTATCAGTATCTTCCTGGGTAATTCCATCAAATGCGATTCCTGAGTCAAGTGCAAATTATCACAAGGCTACTATACCATCGCTCTCTCCTATCTATAACCGTATCTAAGGAAATTTCCTTCGGTTAATAGGTTTGAATTACAGGAATCATGTAGTGGGGGAAATTGGTTCGGCTGGCGGACAGCCAGATTGGTTAGACCTTCGTTGATTTCCAAGAATTACGTTCCCAATCGAAGATCGCTATTGTACCAAAGGATCAGATCGCTCAGAAGGTCACTAAAGACGAAATTTGAACCAAACTGAATCTGCCAGATTCTACAAGCCCTAATCTAACCAATATTGAATCCCAGGACTATGAACATTCAACGTTTGGATTCTATTAAGCGGATCCTAGCAACTCGTCTTTATAATCATTGGCTTTGTAGAATTTATTGCTATGTTAGCAACGCGCATGCAACAAGCTCCACCTTCCAGAGATTTTTTCAATGATCTGCGACGCGTAAATCAAAGCGTTCTTCATCCAATGGGCTCATTAAATGTACATTAGTCTAACATCCGGAAGTAAAACGTAATTAATGCTGATACAAGTCAAGCTCACCCCTAGTTACAGTGGAAATACTTCTAATTGTTGGTGGCTGATTAACGTAGTGTACCGAATGCGTTGACGCCAAGCATATATATGCATAGATTGCGAACGATCTTAGCCTATGATTCGTGAACAGACCGGACAAAATTTTATGGTTAGAATACTCAACACATTACCCTCGGAATCTGGGCTCAAGAGAATAGAATATGAGGGACCAAGAATCGCTTTGTTCACTACTAACCCCTCCTATTTTATCCTAAACAGTAACGTCGTTTCAAACATGGTTAACACAGTGAAGAAGAGGATTATCATTCGAACTGATGAGTCAATCAGGAAATCAGAGGCAGAATGCGCTGAGGTGTTACGCGCGGTGCTTCCAAATAATTTTAGGATTTCAAAATTACTATTTGACCCTGCAGTTGGAGAAGTTACGGCATTGGTAGAGGGTTTGATAAGGGACTACTCAATAAGTGATCAAGACAATGCCATATTATCTGAAAAGACTGGTTGGAAGTTCTTGATCAGACGTTCCCCAAAGGATCCTGAATTGTTAGAACAGATTAATTCCATAATGGCGAGGAGGGCCAATGAACGAATTCGATTCTATAAGGAAGTGGGTGAAAAGATCTTTCGTCCAAGACTAAACAAGAGAACTGAGGTAAGTCTAGTCATGTTGGGTGGATTCAATGAAATTGGTAGATCTTGTATATTAGTGACTACCAATGAAAGTAATGTCCTTCTTGATTGTGGTATCAATTCATTTGCCAGTGACTCTCTGACTTTCGCGCCGAGATTTGATGTTACTGGCCTTAATATAGACGATATTGATTGTGTGGTACTGAGCCACGCCCATTTAGATCACGCAGGTTTCCTGCCTATGCTCCTCAAGCATGGTTACAAGGGCCCAATTTACTGCTCTGAGCCTACTATCCCTCTGACGTATTTGCTCCTTAAAAGTTGCCTGCAGCATGTGGGAAAGGTCGGCTTCATGAATCCCACTTCAGATGAGATCGAAGAGGTCATTGCTCATATGATACCATTACCCTATGCTGTAGTCACAGATATTACCCCGGATGTTAGGGTAACGCTTGCGAATGCAGGTCATATTTTGGGGTCCTCAATTGCCCATTTACATTTCGGAAATGGCGACCATAATTTAGTATATACGGGAGACTTTAAATTTGGCAAATCATTAGCGCTGGAGAACGCTCACTGGAACTTCCAACGTGTAGAGACACTCCTAGTCGAATCTACTCTGGGCGGCAAGGAAGACATCCTTCAATCAAGAGATGAAATGAATCAAAAACTACTCGAACTGATTAAAAGCTGTCTATCCCGAGGTGGGAATGTGCTTTTTCCTGTTCCTGTCTTGGGACAAACTCAAGAACTGGTCTTGACTTTGAGCAATTTTGTCAAGACAGGTTTGCTTTCTGAAAGAATTTGCATTGAGAAATCGATATGTAAGGCCAGTTCGATTTACGAGAGCTATATGGAATATCTCTCAAAGGAAATCAAGCAGGAAATTGATGGTTATTCTGTAGACATGTTCACTCCACCAAAGTCTCAAATAGTTGAATCTAAGAAACTAAGGAAAGGTTCCCATCTAATAGTTTCACCTTCATCGATGCTAACTCATGGCCCGTCCGTCCGTTACTTCCATCAGATATGTGGTGATCCGATGAGCGCCCTTATTTTAACGTCCCAGCCCTTTTTGAACACTCCAGCACGTAGATTAATAGAAGGCAGGAAAGAGATAGAGATCGAAGGTAAAAGGGTTAATGTAGAATGTAAAGTAGAAAGCTTTACTGATTTTACTAATCATTCAGATTATGGGCAAATCCTAGCCTATATAAAGAGGATGAGGCAAAAGTTACGGAAGGTAATCGTAAATCATGGAGACAAGAACAAAGCTCAGAACTTGGCCGCGTCGATTAATCGAATTCTCAGGATTCACACACAGCATCCTCTTGTAGGAGAGGCGGTGAAATTAGTCTGAATGCCTGAGTTGCATTTACTGTTATATATTGTGTACTTATTGACAGTATACCATAATGTTCCAATGGATAATTTTTTTCTTACAAAAAACCACTAGGGAAGTCTGTATGAACCCCTCCAAATTTTTACTTTTGCTGGGGTAATTACAACCCGTTCTTCGCCCAATCTTGCTATATCTCCGCCTACGGATTGAACAAACTTGTATAAATCATCGATGACTCTTCGCAACTCGTCGACGCTCTTTTGAGCCAATGGAGTTACCCTAATGATCACGATCATTTGCTTTTTCAAATCTTCTTTAATTAATGGAACTTCAGTAGGATCGCGAAGAGTTATTGCTTTCAAATAAACCTGTGGCTCATGCGCTTGCATTAAATTATCTCTTATCCGTTGTATGAATTTCAGAGATAATCAAATAGTTATTCTGGTCAAAAGATATTGACCAGGAAGGTTAGATCATATACTTAATGTTCTCACTATCCAACATCGGACATTCTGTCCTAGATTCTTTTTGCTGATGAAGGACGGCCAACTTAACGATTTGACCCCTTGGAGCATCGCTGTACCGTCCCACTATTCCTCCCGCCACTGTCATTAGATCGTTCCTAAGATCAGAATCTTTCTTGATTCTCAATATCCCTAACGGTCCTGCAAATTCAGTAGATTCAAGAGAATAGTCACTGTCAAGACAGAGAAATTTCATGATTTCATTTTCGCTCTGGTTTCGACCAACTATAAGCTTTGCCTCAGTCGATAGCCGGAAATGCCTTCCCACTTTGAGAAGTTCGACGTCGTTAAGGGTAGGAACTCCATCAGTGTGTTCGAATAGATCATAAACGCGCTTTGAGAAGCATGGATCGGTAAGAAGACACCCACCAGCAGAATTTGGTGGGTCTTGAATTCCAAATTTCTTCGCCAATTTTAACTGTTCTTTTCGAGATCGACCTATGATAGAATGTAGCTTACTTCTGTCGATAAAACCCACTTCTTCCGCATCAGATGGAGGAAGCTTTCTTGCTGAAAGAGGCCTAATTACTTTGCCGACCAAATCGGATTCCTCCTCAATCGTTTGGAGGGCATGGCGGTGTTGGCTCATAGGCCTCTGGGACAATACTTCCCCCGTCACCAAGTACGAAGCTCCGATGGTTTCCATATGATCCTTGGCAGCCTTATACATCATTGCCCTACAATCAATGCAGGGATTCATGCCCGATCCGAAACCATGTTTCGGATTCTTGAGCATTGCAAGATATTCATCTCCAAAATAAACTGTTTTTAACTTAATCCCAAGTGAGTCTGCAACTTCCTTTACTCTGTGGCCGCATCCCTTTCCACAATCAAAATCACAGAATGGAGTTTTTACTGCTACTGCCTCAACTTCGATTTCCTGGTCCAGCACAATTCTTGTGGAGAGATTGCTATCCAGCCCACCTGAAAGTAGCACGACTGCTTTTGGTTTCTTCGAGCTTGAAGGTTTTTTTGAAGCTTCTTTGGAAGAAGATGACATTGATGCTAATGGTTCCTAGGAATGGGTATTATATCGTTTGCCTCTAGAGGATTTGAATTGCACTGGAATTCTACCTTGTGATATAAACCTAGGTATATCGTTTATAGGATGGAAAATAGAATATAGAACATGAAAAATTCGATAGGAAAAGTCATGACAGATAAATTATCATTTATACTTCAATCCAGTACAGGACAGGAGGCGGCCTTGAAAATGGACGAGGACAACGCCTCTGCGTTGGTTGTGTTGGATTCTAGCGAGACTCCAGTAGGAGTTGTTACTCGTAGAGACCTGGTAAGGAGCACATGTATTGAAGACGTTCCTTGTAACAGTATCCTCGTCCAAGACATAATGTCGACTCCGATCGTTACAATTGATCCCTATTCTCCAGTTGAAGCTGCAGCAGATGTAATGAAACAGAATAATGTTAGACATCTTTTGGTTGTGGATGGCGATAAACAAAATGAGCCTCTTGGGATCTTAAGCTCACGTGATTTTGCATTGTACATAGAAAATGAACTCGAAGGAAGATGACTCATTCTACCTGTGCGTGACCAACGATTATATTGGAGACTCGAAATTTTGATAGCGAATGACTGTAGAAGCAATATCAAATTTCGACTCGTATGCCTGGGTAGCTGTTGGGTTATTCGTGCTGGGCATAATTGGCGTACTATTCTATGAAAAGTCGGAGGCACGACAGCATTCAACAAGAAACCCAAAAAACCCTTCCGACATCGGGTCGTAGGTACTTGGATATTGAGGCGAGGACAAGAGAATTCTATCGGAACCAGGGTTTTACTAACCTTACAAATATTCAAGCCAAATCTCTGCCAGTTGTTTGTAGAGAAATAGATTCGATACTTATCGCGCCAACCGGTTCGGGTAAAACTGAAGCAGCGATCCTCCCGGTGTTAACCATGATCAGGGATTGCAATGTCGAAAAGTCTAAAGGAATTAAGGCTTTGTATATTACTCCACTTCGGTCGTTGAACAATGATGTCTTTAGAAGGATTGAGAAATATGCGAGCTGCCTGGGATTGCGCCTAGAAATCAGACACGGAGATACTAGTGCAGTTAAAAAGAAAAAGATGTCTGACAATCCCCCAGACGTATTGATAACTACTCCTGAGACTTTGGGCATTATATTAACTAATAGCATACTCATTGGACATCTGGCATCAGTACAATGGATTATTATCGATGAAGTCCATGAACTGCTTCCAAACGAAAGGGGATCTCACCTTTCGGTGAGTCTAGAACGACTTGAAAAAGTTGCCAAGAAACGACCATCCAGAATAGGTCTCTCTGCTAGCGTTTCAGATCCACTCGTGGCGGGAAAATTTGTGGCCGGCTCGGATAGGAATATCGCGGTACTGATGGACAGGTCTATGAGGGAATACGATATAGACATCAAATACGTAAACGGTTCGATAAATGACGCATGCCAGTTAATTCTTACATATGTAGAACCCATGATAGACCAAGGTAAATCGATCTTAGTCTTTACCAACACTAGAGATGAAGCAGAATACATAGGAACCATACTAAAATCGCGTGCCAGTTTCGGGGTGGATGTTCACCACGGTTCCCTTTCAAAGACTAGCAGGGAAGAGACAGAGAAGAAATTGCGCGAAGGTTCTGCTGGACTAGTCGTTTGCACATCATCGTTAGAATTGGGATTGGATATTGGTTCAATTGATCTGGTTGTCCATTATGGGTCGCCAAGGCAGATATCCAAACTTGTTCAGAGGATTGGTCGAAGTAGACATAATAATCGTAAGTCGGCAAGGGGATTGATTATTACCAACACCCATGATGATGAACTTGAAGCCCATGCTATCTTGTATCGAACGAGAAAGGGGGAAATGGAGGAACAAGAAATACATCAGATGCCACTCGACGTCATGGCTCACCATCTGGTGGGTATCTCTCTGCAAGCGAGAAAATCTATTCAAATAAGCGAGGCGTTTCAACTGATCAGAAAGTCGTACCCCTTTCGAAACCTTCAGTTATCAGATTTGATTATGTCGCTCAAGATCCTAGCCGATATCGGCTTAATAAGAATAGATATCACAGGAAACTCATATAGATATACGTTGAGATCATACAAGTATTATTTTAGTAACCTCTCAATGATTCCCTTCGTTCAGAAATTCGAGGTCATAGATATAGTTGCTAAAAGGAAAATAGGAATGCTGGACCAACAATTTGTTGGTGATTATGGAGAAAGAGGAAACGTATTTGTTTTAAAGGGGCTGCAGTGGAAAATTGTATCAATTGATGAAAAGCGACTAGTAGTGAATGTTGAGCCTCTACGTGGGGTCACCATGAATGTGCCCTATTGGGCAGGAGAAACGATACCAGTAGACTACCTAACAGCTGCCAGGGTAGCTGAAAGCAGAAGACATACTGTCAATTCTGATGCATTCTTCAGTAGGGAAACTGTGACAAATAGTTTGGTCTTGCTAAAGAGGCTGCCTGACGCGAAGCTGATTTTGATTGAAAATAGTCGAAAGAACAATACCCTGATTTTGCATATGCCGTTTGGAACAAAGGCAAATAACACCTTTGCGTCAGTTCTGTCTACGCTTCTCTCTTCTCAATTGGGATACGTAATTGAAAGCAGATCTGACGCATATAGGATTTTGCTTACATCGGCTGCAACAAGAATAGGGAGGGCACACATTGAACGGATATTCAGTGAATTAATTGACTGCGAACCCATACTAGTTGCCTCATTCACTGGTACTTACGTCATGAATTGGAAGGTGTGGACAGTAGGGAGGAGGTTTGGGATTGTTTCGAAAGAGTCAGTGTACGACAAGAAAATCGCTAGGTTGCTGTATGATAGATATATGAAGACCCCTGTTAGTGCTGAAGCGATACGCGAGCTCATACATGAAAAATATGATGTGTTTAATACAAACCGGATTCTTCACGAGTTTGCGAGTGACACGATTAGGCTTCAATGGGTCGAAGTTGAAGAATTTAGTGAATTAGCCAAGCCCATTGTGGATCGCTACCAAAGGTTTTCTGCTGCACCATTGAGTCTAGAAACAGGGATCATCGAGCTCGTTAAGGAAAGACTACTAAGGACTAAGCATAGATTAATCTGTATCCGCTGTGGAGAATGGGAGAGAGTTTTTGAAACAAAAGATGTACCTGACCAAATTCATTGTAAGAAGTGCAGATCCCGCCTAATTACCGCTACCTATATCTCGGATCTTGAACTTCCTAGTATAATAGTCAAAAAGCTCAAAGGGGCTAAAATCTCAGCAGATGATAGCCGAAAGTTTGATCGTGCATGGAAAATTGCTTCATTAATAAATAATTTTGGGATGAGGGCAATTACAGTATTATCAGGTCATGGTATCGGGGCAGACACCGCTGCTAGAGTTCTTCGCAACAGTATCGATGAGTCGACGTTGTATAGAAGCATATACGAAGCAGAAAGACAGTACGTACTTACCCGAGGCTTCTGGAATGATTAGTAAGCCAAAGTAGCCTGTGTCACTGTTGATACTACCCAACTTTATGAACGCTAGAGTAAGATTTTAACGAAATTTGAAGTTTGCCGTCCCTGCTAGTGCTAGTGACAACCCCTCTAATTTTTATTCTTTCGCCAACCTTAAGATCGGTTACAAGCGAAGATAGACCTCTCCAGCCCAAAAGGGCTATCTCAGCAGTATCATCACCTAACATAGTCTCGGCCAGAGAGATATTCTCGCCATTCCTTGTAGTAACCGTATTGATTGATGGTGTTTGAAGAACGATCCCTTCAACCAGATAGGGACGGTCAGAATTGGTAATGTCTTCAATTTTCGTTTCGAGCATTTCGATTGATGGGAATGATGAATCATCTTCGATCTCGCTAACATAGGAATCATCACTAGATAGGGTTATTTGATTACCAAGAATCGTGCTCGGTACGCATTGAATTATCGTACCTGGATTGATCGAGGTTTTCAACAATTTAGAATCAATTTTAAGGGTGATAATCTTCCCATCTTTTTGTAAAGCTAGGCATTCCAAATAACCCGTTCCTAAATCCATTCCGATAGAGATCATTTTGAGGGGGAGTACATCTGGTTCCGTTCCAGAGTTAGATATATCCAACGAAGTTCCTTCATCGCCGTGTATTTCATATTCCGAGTTTCCATACTGTGCACTTCCTTGCTTAATTCTTACACCTACGAGGTTTATATTCGAGCCTACTGCCAAAACCTTGGGAAGCCTCGATTCATCTATATTCCAGATAATTGTTCGCATTGTCTTTGTGCCTTCATTATTTGATAAAGTCAACTGAAGAGCCTTGCTGTCCTGACCTCTAATGTTCTTGTATTCCATAATTCTGGGTGATGAGGCAATCTTTCCAGAAATTATGGCGTTCTCTGTCTGGCTGGAAACTTTTGAAATATCACATGCAAGATGGTCCAGAGTTGGTATATCTAGAGTACCTTCCTTAACGACCTCAATAGTACTCATATCTCCAACGTTGAGGAGGGGTTTTCCGTCTAGACCTGATTTGACGTAGCCTTTGGTCAACTTGATAAGATCTCCCGGACGTAAACCGGATTCCTCTGGAAATTCCACTCCCTTCTCCCAAAGTTTGAGTCTGATAGCAGTATCCCCGTCAAGAATCGTAATGGTCCTGTTGCGCAATTCTTCATTACTATCCTTTCTCATGAAAGTACGCGTGGGATAGATGGATATAACTCTACCAACAACGTTGATATCTCTTGCGCCCACATAAAGATCCTTTAGCTTCTGAAGACTTGACTGATTTCGGTCAAGTGAAACACCCAAGTCAGCGGCAACGAGAAATAAGGCCCCCTGATCGGTCAGATAACCCGCCCCAATCTTACGTTTTTTTTCATCTACAAGATTTTTGATCTCTTCTGCGCTGATTTCTGGTTTTTTTTCGAGCAGGATCTCAACCATTGCCTTAAAATCACCTGACATTCACCAGTAACCTCCAGATAAACTCAAATCCTCTTAACTAGCATATAGAAGATACCTGCCTATATATTTTGAGAAGCACTTGAATTAAGAATTAAAATGGTAAGTAAAAAATAGATGAGAATGCTAAATGGACCTTTCCTCATCATTATCTGGTCAAGGTGAGAGACTTTGAATGCACGACGCGAATTTGCTATGAGATGATTCTATTAGACTTAAGTTAATATTCTAGGATAATTACACCAAAAATTTAGGTCTGAACACGATCGTTTTCTGAAATTGTAAATGGGAATCTAGAACCCTCAAAATTTTCAGTACCAACCCACTCCCAGTTTATATCATATGCATGACTCACCCTCTTGCTCTTTACCATTATTTGTGTTGGCAGACTCGAGTACAAGTTTTCTACCTTTGCAGGATCTCGGGTCATTAAAAGGGATCTTCTTCTTTTCATGAGGTACTTCACAGCAACATTCCTATGAGTATGGCCCAGAACTGGGATCTGGGTATCATTAACTACCATAATGAACTCTTTTTTGACCATTGTCAAAGCCTGTTCTTGTTTTTTCATATTAAAAGAGTTACGTTAAATATTCTCGATTCTAGCCTTAACTACACTTCTTCACTATAATTGTTTTATCATAGTTTTCACTAGGTCGTTCAATTCATGATTTGGGAAATGTCGAGATGTAATATAGGAGGAAAAAGCTAACCTCCACCTGCGGCACCACCACCAATAGCTCCCCAGTTGTGTTCCTGATAAACATCGATCAGTTCATTGACAAGATCATCGTAGGTAAGATCTCGCTTGGAGAGATGCATAGTTTCAGTGAGGACGCTAGATAGTCTTTTAAATGTTGAATCCTCTATGAGTATTGATTTCACGTTACACTTGTCCGACTACACTTTATTAGGATATCTATCTACTATCAGCTCTGGATGCCTTAAGAGGCCAATTAACCATTATAGATCAAGTAATGATGGGATCGGCCGGATTCGAACCGGCGGCCTCCAGCGCCCAAGGCTGGCATCATACCAAGCTAGACAACGACCCCGGTCAATTCAGTTCCCTCTTTTGACAAGTTAGCTCTATATATATCATAATAAGCAGAATCTCCTATTCCATGGATTATTTGCAGTGCTATCAGAAGGCAGGTCAAATAGCGTCCGAAGTTAGGGAGACTGCAAGAAGCACGAACTACATCGGAAAAAGACTTTTGGACATTTGTAATACCTTGGAAGATAAAATTAGAGTGCTTGGGGGGCTTCCCGCCTTCCCTGTCAATGTCAGCCTAAATGATGTGGCTGCACACTATACGGCCGAACCGTATGATGAAACTGAAGTAAATGACGGCGACGTACTTAAGATTGACATAGGTGTGCAAATTGACGGATATATAGCCGACACGGCGGTAACTGTTTGCTACGATGCAAAGTATGAACCTCTAGTAAGAGCGTCGGAGGCCGCATTAACAGAAGCAGTAAGATATGCCACTGCTAATGCCCGCGCTAATGAGATAGGTAAGGTTATTGAAGGCACTATAGCTAAATTTGGCTTCAAACCCATCCAGAACTTGAGTGGCCATTCCTTAGAAAAATACACGATTCACGCAGGGAAATCGATACCAAATATACGTACTATAGGACCCTCATTTGGGTTAATGGAAAACCAGGCTTACGCAATCGAACCCTTCGTGACCACCAAGAATGGTCAAGGTGTTGTATTCGAGGGGAAAACAAGAAACATCTTTGCAATTCGATCCAGAAAACCTTCCAAAGACAAAATGGCGGATAATATCTTGGAAACAGTATGGAACACCTATAAGACCTTACCATTTGCAGCTAGATGGTTAATGGATAGCTATAAAGCCGCTGAGGTGCTCACCTCAATAAACCTTCTAATCGCAAAGAAAAACATTCATGCCTACCCTATCTTGGTTGAGGCTCAAGGCCAGATCGTCACTCAGTCCGAACACACTATAATCCCCAAGATTGATCATGTGGACATCATCACTCGTTAATTCAATTTGGGTGGAAAATCCAAGCCCAGATCACATACATTTCTAAATTTTTCGGTCGTTCCCATATTGTCCTAATATAGGATGACTAAATAGGACGATGTCAGTTCAAAACTAGCAAAATCATAAGGATAAAGGTATTGCACATAACCAGGCTAAACATTGGACATCAAACTATAATGCTCTCATGGATCGATATCACGCAAGGCCCTGAAGAAGATATGATATATGAATTGTCAATTATGGATAAGCTTGTTTCAGAATCAACTGAATTCCTTTTCTAGTATTTCTTTCTTCTCGCTGATTCGAAACAATTCGTCTGTTTTTTTCACTGCTTCTGACCTAGGTCTTCGCATAATCATTGACTGGAGAAGAAGATGGTTCTCTGGGATTACCAAGCCTGTTTGGTCGTCTGAATACACAATCTTTAATGTGTCATCTTGGACGCGTAGCATGTCCTGATGAATATGAACCATATTTGTATCTCCATGTTCAAATCCGAGCTCAATTGCTTTCATTCTCACATCCGCAGTTCCCTTTGCAGAATTTAAAACGGCGATGGCAAATTCATTATTGAATAGGTCTAAAATTTGGTCCTTATTAGGTGATTTTGATCGGAATCGGACAATCATCTGGTGAAGATGCATCATTCTAGTAGGCACTTTAAAAGCCTCAACAAAAAGATTGGCGTGAGGAATAAAGTCCTTCACATCCTCTTGATGATGGGGACTCTTGTCCCACTGGATGGAATCCTTCACTTCCTTGGAATCTTCTAGGTCAGCCCACCTTCTAACCAACGTGACATCAAAACGTTGAATCTCATCTCCGAACCTTTCTATCAGTGGCTGCATGACTTTTCCCATTCCTGATACATTACAGCTGCCTTGAATTACATATTGTTTTCCTGGGGCACTATCATAATTTACTCTAGAATTATGAATCATTTTTGCGACTGCTTTGTAGCCATGTCGTTCTTCTCCTCCTTGGAAGATAGCTGGTTTTCCTAGAGGTTCATAGAGTTTAATCTTATTGCTGTACCCGTCGCCTTCCTTAGCTGCATCTAAAACTAGGTCACATTTAGCTACGGCCTCATTTATGGAGCCAGTTATCGAGTTCTTGTATCTGCGAACCAGGTTTTCAGGGACGTAAATATCAAATTTATTCTTGAGATCATTTAATATCTGCTCGTCCATGCTATATTTAGCAATTCCTAGCAAACCAATTTCATTGTCTTTTGATAGGGCAGAAGCGAGTCTCCTTCCTATATTCCCATATCCATTAATGAATACCTTAACCGTTTGCTTCGCCATAGAATTACAAGCAGATGGTTTGCTTTTATATACTGTAGTTAATTGATGGAAGAGTAACTATCCTAGTATCAATTAGATTTTTATAGGTTAAACGAATTTAATAGAGATACTCGTGCTCTATTCACTTCCGCTTCAACGACAGGAAGCTGGCGTAGGGGAAATTTCACAGGGAGGCGACATTTCAACTTGAAAATCCTTATTATCGACAACTATGACTCTTTTGTTTATAATGTAGCTCAACTGATTGGCAAGATAGGATACAAGCCGACAGTGATGCGAAATGACGAAAAATCTGTAAAAGAAATTAGGGAAATGAACCCGGATGGCATCGTGATATCGCCGGGGCCAGGAACTCCTACAGAGAAGCGCGATTTTGGGGTATGCGGCAGCGTTATCAGCGAGCTGGGCCCTTCGATTCCTATACTAGGTATTTGTCTAGGACATCAAGGCATTGTCAGCTCGTTTGGTGGAAGGATAATCAATGCTAAGGAGATCAGGCATGGAAAAGTAAGTGAGATAAAGTACTGTTCCAGTGAGTTGTTCATCAATATTGACAATCCATTTGTAGCGACACGATATCATTCTCTAGTCGCGGACCCTTCCAAGATGCCAGATTGCCTAGAAGTTACAGCAGTATCGAAGGACGATCATGAGATAATGGCGGTGAAGCACAAAAGGCATCTAATTGAAGGGGTACAATTCCACCCGGAATCTGTAATGACAAAGCAAGGCCCCCAGATTCTTTTAAATTTCTTGAATATGATAAAAAGATGAAATCTGCCAGATCTCCACTGCAAGTACTGATTGAAAGAGTAGTCACCGAAAAGGCTAATCTTAGCAAGGCAGAAACAGTTTTCGCTTTCAATTGTATGTTTAATGGAAGCGAATCCGACATAGCAATTGCTTCGTTTCTAACTGCGTTGGCTGTGAAGGGTGAATCGGATGAAGAGATATTGGGAACGTACGAAGCAGTTAGAAAGAAAGAAAACGCGTTTGGACCTGCATTAGGACCATCCATTGATATATGTGGCACAGGCGGGGATGCATTGAAAACCTTTAATATAAGCACTGCTGCCGCTATTGTCGCTGCTGCTTCGGGCTGCCGAGTTGCAAAACATGGTAATCGTTCTATGTCTGGTCCTTGTGGGAGTGCAGATTTCCTTGAGGCAATAGGATTTGATCTACTTTCGCCTAACGAGAGGTTGTTGCGTTCGCTTGATAACGTGGGGATTACATTTCTGTTTGCACCCAATTTTCATCCTTTGATGAGAAACATCTCCATCATTCGGAAGGCGTTGGGAATAAGAACAATCTTAAATATTGTAGGTCCACTTTGCAATCCTTGCATTAATTTGAGTGGTCAGCTAATTGGCGTGTCCAAAGAATCCTTGGTAACACAAATATCGAATGTAATGAAAAACTCAACTCTTAATAGGTTTATGGTAGCATATTCACAGGATGGATTTGACGAATTGACTAATACTTGCGATAGTAAAGTTATTTACTTCAATCAAGGCGAGTTAAGTACACTTCTCATCCACCCACAAGAATATGATATGACTCTCTCTAAGAGAGATGATCTTACAATAAGTTCAAAAAAGGAATGCGTTAGAATAACACTGGAGGCTATCTATGGCTATGCTTCTGAGCAAATACAAGATGCAGTAGTGTTAAATGCAGCTGCTGCTCTGCTAATAGGGGATTTGGTAGACAAGCTGAGCGAAGGAATAGAATTAGCAAGAAATAACATAAAAAATGGAAATGCTCGCGCGATCCTTCGCGAGCTCATACGAGAGTGTGGCGAGGAGGAGAAACTACTAAGAGTCGAACGAACCTTTAGCATACGACATTAATATCAGTCGTAATAGAACTTCAGCATCAATACCACGCATGGTGATAATGTCCCCTTGATGCCTTTTTAAGTTGCTTTTTCTATTGAAGTTCTACAGAAGTTTGTTTTATCGATCGAATACACAAAACTGAGGTAAAGTATGCGGATACAAGAATAAAAAATTGTTATCTAACACTTGCTTCCGTACTCAAGTGCAGACCATTTTTTCACTTTCTTTTAGTTTTTGATTTCGTCTTAGCCTTAACTTTAGCCTTGGAGCTAGATTTCTTTGCTGCTTTTTTCTTGCCCGCCTTAGCCTTAGGAGCAGCTGCAGTCTTGACCCTACCACCACCTATTTTGAACATTTTTGTACTACATACAGGACAAGTTCCCGACAAAGCCCTTTGACCATTTTTCATCGTTATCTGCTTTTCATCTTCCATATCTCGCTTCGCCTTACATTTTACACAATACGCTTGTGTTGCCAACTACAAGTAATCTATCCTGCTTAAATATAAGAATAGCTCCTGACTTAGACCCATTACAGTCGTTATTACCATATCAATATGGAAATCATGATACTTTATTCCGGAAACGAGCTCACTTCGAGGCGATGCCTAAAATTTCTATAGCTGTGTAGTGTTTACTATCCGAGAGATTTGAGTTGAACTAAGCGAAAGCTTTTAAGTAAATTCTTTCGATTGAAATTTGAAGTTCATCAACTGAATATCCTTTCGCAATAATACCTGTGCCAACGATTAGATGGTAATATTTTCTAGTTGTGCGTGCGACTTCTTCATTGAAGTTACCTTAGCGTTAGCTTATTCTGTGGCTACTTTGTCATGTGCACATGGTACTGAAGCTTGTTGCATGTCTTGCGACAATTAGAATACACTTAGCACGTTTGAATCAAGTGGTCTAAGTGAAATTGAAAACTGATGGTCTAGATATGGGAATTCTTTCAAAAGGGAATAAGGACTGACAATCAAGCATTTCGTACGCCGTATATATCGGTCGTACTACTAACTTCAAAGCTATAAGCTATATTTCAGCCACGATTCTTTCTGAATCGAATGCACCAAAGTTTAGGCTTGTAAATACTGTATTTGCTCAAGCGAAGTGCTTTGAATCATCCTTTCCAAAAATCTTATTAAAGTAATCTGCCTGTTCATGGCTTAGTTCTTCTGTTTCACCTTCGTGGACATTTGCTAATTTCTTTGCCAATTTCTTTTTGTATCCCAATTGCATTTGTCTTGCAATTTGAATGCGTTGGGCCTGAGGTGAACCGGCTCCATGCATAGATTCAGTAAGATATCCCACTGCGTTCCTACCAAGTGTCATGTTTTCAATTAACCTCAATATCCTAACACGGTTTTCGGTCGATACACCTTTTCTTCCCTTTAGATATTTTTCAAGCAAAGGTCCAATTTTTGGGCTCTTAAAGTCCTTCTCCGAGGGCATAGTCACCATTAAACCTCCTGCCACATCCTGTGCGATTCTGCTTAGCTCATAAGGAAATCTAGTTACATTGTGCTTGCAGACATTAGCGAGCATATCGTCATTTTGGAAATTACCAGAAGCAGTCTGTTGGGACTGGTATGATGAGGCAATCCCTGCTGCAAAAATAGTCTCGTTCAAATGAGTCATTTCTACTAGCTTATCCTTGATATGAGAAGCGTTTGCCACCCCATTGTAATCAGCTATCGCAGCAGCAGCACCGATTAAGACGTCGCCTAGACCTGTCTTACAAACATAGCTGCGTCTATGATAGCACGTAAAGCGCTCAACAAGCATCGAGGCGAACTCAACTTCGCCATCCATGAAAATCCGTTCTTTTGGAATGAATACGTCTTTGAAAATTATCATGGCCTCTTGACCAGAAAACTGTGAATTTCCGGAATCAATTTCTCCACCTTCCATGCTCCGAGTATCGCATGATTGTCTGCCATAAATGTATGTTATTCCAGGAGCATCCACAGGTATTGCACCCACTATTCCATAATCCCTATCTTCGGATCGCAATCTCATGGTAGGCATTACTATGATCCAATGTGAATTAATGCAGCCCGTTTGGTGTGCTTTGGCACCGGTCACATACACACCATTGTCATCTCTTTTTGAGATGTGGACAAACATATCCGGGTCGTCCTGTTGGCTGGGAGAAAGACTTCGATCACCCTTTACGTCAGTCATTGCTCCACCAATAACCAAATTTTCCGTTTGAATAAATTTTATATATTCTTTGAGTCGAGCATGATATTCGGTATTATACTTCCTGTCTATTTCATAAGTAGTAGAATACAAAGAATTCAAGGCATCCATTCCAACACACCTCTGAAAACAAGTGGCAGTAAGTTGTCCTAATTTTCGCTGCATACGATTTTGATTGACTAAATCCGCGGCACTTTCAGTAATGTGCAGAAATCTATTCACGCTTGTTTCAGATAAGGATGAATGAACCGAGGCTAGCTCAGGGTCCTTCTCAGCCAATTCATAGGTTTCAGCAACAGCATTAATTGAGGGTCGTATCATAGGATGATCAACAGGTTCATTTACAAGCTCTCCAAATAGATATACCTCTAGATTTCGTCCTCTAAGACTCTGTATATACTCCGCCCCATTGCGAATAGGCATGGTTATCTAATATTATCTTTGATATTATTTATATCTTCTTTTCAACTTTTTGACAAGTACTATTGCTATAATAGAATTATTTCACGAAATTGAAATAAAACTTTCGTCTTATACGGGAAATACCTATGCAACAGCTATAGTACACCAATGGACTGGAAAAGCATCTAATTCTTGAATAGAAAATCATGTAGCTGTGGGTTATTCTGCAGAGTTCTTTTACTAGAATGCGTGTGCCTTGCTCAAAAATTCCAATTTAATGCCTTGATGCTCAGCAGTGTTACTATTTAAAGTATGGAAATGCGACTATGCAAATAATTTAGACACATTATGTGGTGGATACCTTCACATCTAGTTTAGAAAGGTTTTTTATCTGCTGGACTTCCGTAGGGATTTGTTGACCACGAACCAACTAGATCTGAAGAAGCTAATAAGGAATTATCCCGATTTCCCAAAACAAGGAATATTATTCAGAGATATTAATCCTCTACTCAGTGACGGAGAGGCCTTAAATTATATCTCAGAAGAATTCCACCGCAGGTTTAGTGCAGAAAGGCCTGCGGTAATTGCAGGAATTGAATCCAGAGGCTTTATCATTGCGACTTGTATAGCAATTAGATTTGGGGTAGGTGTTATAATGATTAGAAAAGCTGGAAAATTGCCAGGCAGGACCAGCCGACAATCATATCAGATTGAATACGGTACAGCGGAGATGGAAATCCAGCAAGACAGTCTTCTACCTGGACAGAATGTCATAGTTGCTGACGATTTGATAGCAACAGGCGGAACTGCCTTGGCAGCTGAAAGGTTATTGAGGGAAGAGGGGGCAAATATTTCTGGATTCGCATTTTTGATAGAACTAAACGACCTGAGAGGTGGAGCATCTTTGAGGGAATTAGGATATAATACTCAGTCATTAATAGTATATTAACCGAAAATGGCGACAGGACTAGCTGCAGACATTGCTATTGTCGGAGGAACAGGGATGTACGATAGCACCATACTCACAAATATAGCTGAAGCGAAGATAAGTACACCATTTGGTCTTCCTTCTGATCTCATCACTATAGGTGAGTTAGAAGGTGTGAAGGTAGCATTTTTGCCGCGACATGGGAGGAATCATACAATACCTCCTCATGGCATCAACTATAGAGCAAATATTTGGGCATTAAAGGAGATTGGAGTTTCCAGAATAATTTCTCCCTCCGCCGTCGGAAGCCTTGATAGGTCTCTTGTTCCAGGGGACATCATCATACCTGACCAATTTATAGACTTTACTAAAAAGAGGGAACAAACCTTTTACCCAGGCGGAAGAGTTTGTCATATTTCCGTGGCTGATCCATTTTGTCCGGAGCTTAGAGATATAACTGTCAAACTGGCTAGAAAACATTCGTTCCCTTGTCATGATCAGGCAACTTATTTATGCATCGAAGGTCCACGGTTCTCGACTAGGGCGGAATCCAGATATTACCGCGAAGTGGTAGGTGCACAAATAATCGGTATGACCCTGGTTCCTGAATGTGTGTTGGCCAGAGAAGCAGAAATTTGCTATGTATCGTTGGCAACGATAACAGATTTCGATGTCTGGGCTCAACACCCAGTTAGCTCTCAAGGTATTTTGACCCAATTGCAGGAAAATATAGGTAAGATTAGAACTCTAATTAAGGATTTAATTATGGAGATACCTAGAAGCAGAAGAGGGTGCAACTGTGAAACTTCACTTAGAGATGCACTAGTTTAGGCAATAGCTTTATCTATATTCGCTCGACTCTTAGGTTTCAAAATTACGTCTCCTTCAATAAGCCTCCTCTGGAGATTTAGTGAAAGCTGTTCGTAGTCTAGGCCCATTCTTGTCACTTCTGCAATAGTCTTCTTTGAAAGATTGAGGCTAACGTTATGCCCACCGATCCTGCCAAACGCTAGCGCACTGAAATGAAATTTCTTTCCGTCTATCAGTATATAACCTCTCAGCTTACTCGCAATGTTGCCTCCTCTAGAGGTTGTTATCACCACAGTATAAGGGTGGTGGAATTCTGGAACTCTATCTGGCAACATTTCCAGAAAGTTCCTCGGAAAGGTTTATTGTTCGATTTACATTGCGCTCTACTAAGAAACTCCACCAGTCAACATCAACAATCTCAAAATTATCAATAGTAACTTCTACAACTGATTCATCATCTGGATCTATGAATCGTTGAATGCCCTTTTCAACAAGATCTAGAAGCTTCCATCTGTTAGTTCCTCTTCTTTTTCTATTGACCGCTACGGCCCATTTCTTACTTTTGTCAATTCTATGCAGCCCAATCTTCTCTGAAATATCCAAAACACCGATTCTTTTTTCCTCACAAAAGAACTCTTTGGTCATCACGCTTCGCCAAATATCAACAGAACCAATATTTTTATGTCCTTCATTCATGTTTATAACCCCGAAATATACAACTCCCGCAACAGTATTTGAATTACCCGCATCCGATGTCAATCAATTCGTCCTTATTTAACCATCGGTATATTTATTTGGTTCTTGCTAAATCATAGTACTTCTCTAAATAAACCCCAAGGCTATCCACTTGATCATTCCTGCCATATTCGATTCCTAGCTCACCGCATCTTTTTCTATACCTATTTGATAGTGCGAATCGCGGATGGAGCGATTCGAATTCATCGGCTTGAATCTCGATAAGCATTCCTTTATCCATCAACATAGACGAATAGAGCTTCGCCTTTTCCACAGTCCATTTACAAGTCTCCGCTATTTTGGAGACAGTCATCTTCCCCGAATGTACAACTAGCAAGAAAAGTTGGGCTTCATTTGGATCCAGACCTAAAATCGATCTCAGCGTATATTCACAATTTCGGCGGGGCGCGACCACGACAGTAAGCTGTAGTTTGCATTTGCCTTTATTAAGGTATAACAGCTAGCTGACGGGCATTAATTCAATCGTTAAGTAATCTAATATACTACTTGATTCATCGTTACCTGTTCTCCCAGCCCAGAGAACACAAGAACATTTACAATTATCACCGAAGTTACAATCAGCGCTGGAAATGTCAATTCCCTGATCCCCCCTGGAACTATCTTCCTTCTGAACATAATCAAGAAAGCTGCAGCGAGAATACCTGTTATCGATAAAGATGATACTAAACTTGCATTGGCGATTATTTCAGTTGCATAAGAAACGCTAGATACTACACCTATCTGTGTATTAAGCCCGGAGAATACTACTAAATTCACGGCTAGTACTGATGCTACAGTAATAGTCGCCAAAATGATACCGTTAATCCCCCTAGGGATAATCTCCCTTCTGAACATAATCAAGAAAGCTGCAGCGAGAATACCTGTTATCGATAAAGATGATACTAAACTTGCATTGGCGATCATCTTGTCCAAGTCCAAGCCAGGGAGGCCCAAAGCCAAATTAAGCTGCAACACAGATACTATCACGGCAACTATGCACGCATAAGGAATTATCCACATAAACTCCTTAAGTGATTGGCTAGCTATGTTTTTCCTGGATGGCATCAGATCCTCCACGGCCTTTTGAGAGACAGAGATCGGATCTGGTCGACTATCTATGTAATTATGGTCGATTTCTTGAAGAAACCGAAGTCCTTGTTCAGTAAGGGTGTACTCCTTCGAATCTTTCCTTACATAATCAACCATTCTTTCTAAATGATAATATATAGAGCCGGTAGAAAGTCCCGTAGAATTCTTGATGTCGGAGAACCTTGCAGCTCCTCTTTTTTCCGCAATTGCTCTCAAGATCTTAATTCTAGTTCGTCTTGCCCGCAGCTGCGTCTCTCCGGTCAATATTGTTGGGTATCCTCCAAAATTATTTATCTCTTTCCTTAATAAGTAGCTTGCCTGAATTGTTCAGTTTAGAGATACGCAGATATTACGCTTTAATATTTACAGCCGTTGCTGGGTGGGGTCGTAGCGAAGCCAGGGATCGCAACGGGCTCCAGATCTTACATCCCTAAATCGTAATTGGGCAGAAACCCGTGGATCAAGGGTTCAATTACTGACACTTGATTGTGCACGTAGAACACATCCCTTCGGCCCCATCCTTCATGTCATCAATTTTAAGGCTCGTACCTCAGATGGCAGTCAAGCTATAATTGATTGCCCTAGGGGTTATGTAATGAGGATTAAATGTGAATGGTCTTTGCAGCTCAATAGAATCAACCTGCGATTTTTCTAGTTCTACGCCACATTCCTAATCTTAGCATTAATATCCCAGCGGCTATACCTGCCAACGATATAATCAAGGTAATTGGTTGGACTATACCTCTAAGTGGCTCGGGAGACTGAGAAATGAATTCACAATTGTCCTTGGAATCGTTACAGTACTTTGAGACTGGATAAGCCAAAAGAATAATAATTAAAGTCGTTAAAATGGCAACCCCAATTACCGAGGAAATTGCCCCACACTTGACCAAGACGTCTTCAACACCATCCATTGTTCGCTCACTTATTCTCCATAGATCTGCTGTCAAAGATGGGATAATCGTTTGACATCTATTACCTTGTAATAGTATGGCGAATCTTCTAAAACTCGGGCAAACCTATCATTATGGTACACAAAGGGAATGGAGCCTCTTATATGGCTCTCCCACAGCTCATGTACCAATGAAAAATACTCCTTTCTATGTCTTCCTAAGAGCCTCAAACATTCATGGGTAAGAAGGTGAGAAATCTTTGTACAGTTGTTTTCTGCGAAGAATCTGGCTCTATCGTATCCCATTACATTGTGCTCTGGCCTTCTCCAGTAAACCATCGAGAAATTCTCGGCTGAATATCCCTCAATCTTACAATCAGTCCAAATTGGTTTAAAATAGGCCAAATAGAAGTGATACGTGGACGAGCCTCGTTCTTTGTGATCTCTTGATAAGTAGCCGATAGACATTCGGTCAAAGAGATGACCTGGAATAACAGGCAATATATCAGCATCTATGGTGAAACTGATATTGAAGTTCCTTTTCATCCACCAGTTGAAGAAGCGTACCATCGACAGAACATAGCTCCAATCTTGACCTTCTCTGTCCTTCCATTCTGATTCTTTAGCAACATAGATGAAGAATAATTTTCCCCTGTTCACAATGGAATCAAGGTACAAATCTAGATATAGATATTTTTCCGACCGTCCTCTGTTGCAAATGATACTTAATGCTCCCTTCTTCTCCTTATAGTGCTAATCCGAGCGAGTCCATAGTACTTCATTATAAAAGATTACTATGACACAACTGTAGCATATTTGTGACAAGCCTGAAACCGGAAGCTCAGAGATGGGTAAAAAGAATAATTTCATTGCTAGACTTACCTGTGTCCAAGTCAACATCAAAGCCGCAATAGGACCATCGGGCTATCCGGTGGTGCGTTAGATGATAAAATACCTTGCGTCAAACCGACAGACGGATTTCGCATGCGGACCACCATATGGAGATCTTCAGAATCGCTGCTTGCTTATATCGTTGTTCGGTTTATTTTACTCGGGATGCCAGACGACGTCGCTTGGTGGAAAATAGCAGACAAGATATACGCGGACCAATGGACGAGGCTCACTTATTCACGCGATGCCAGCAATTTTCAGGTCCATCCCTCTCTGGTTTTTATCCCCGAGGATATGACTGATGTCATCAATATTTGTCAATACGCATATGAAAGAGAAATTCCGTTGACTCCCAGAGGAGGTGGGACGGGTCTGCTAGGACAAGCACTAACGCAAGGAATAGTAGTTGACATGAGCAAACATTTCAACAGGATATTCGAAATCGGAGAAAGTTATGTGACGCTAGAACCGGGAGTTGTAAAAACTGTATTGGACAAAGAGCTAAAGAAAAAGGGAAGATTCCTACCCCCCGATCCTTCAAGCAGTAATTTTTGCACGATTGGTGGCATGATTGCCAATAATTCGAGTGGAGCTCACACCTTAAGATACGGCAGTACTATTGATTACATTGAAGAATTGGACGTGGTCTACTGTGACGGATCAATGAGTACAATTGGCTCGTCAATTCAGCTTGATTATCGCTGTGGGTCAATACTACCGCTAGTCCTGACAAAGTTAGGGTTGATTGCCTCTTCTTATCCAGATACCTCTAAAAACTCCTCTGGGTTTAGGCTTGACGCTTTAGTTCAAAGCGGGTCATATTTTCCCCAAAGAATTTTTGCAGGAGCAGAGGGTACTCTCGGAATAGTAACCAAAACTAAGCTGAGAACGATAGAAATTCCGCAATTTGAGACTTTACTTGTGTGCGAATTCTTGGATTTGAAAAGTTTATTGCAATCCATTCCAAAAATACTATCATTTCATCCTTCTGCTGTAGAGCTCCTTGGTTTCGGACACCTTGATTCTGAGAAGATTCAGTATAATGAGACAGAATTGACAGATTTCCCAACAGTCTATGTGGAGTTCTGTGGAGAGTCCCTAACAAAACTAGAACTGCAGGTTGATCGATGTAAATCCGCGCTTCAACAGAGATGCATTTCGATCGAGATCCTGTCTGACACAAATAGCTGTCATGCTGCATGGGATGAAAGAAGAAACTCATTAAATAAGATCCTTCGAATTGGTGACGGTAATAAGAAGGCTATAGGGATCATTGAGGATACTATCGTTAATCCTTCCCTGTTAGAAGAATTCATTCCGTTCGTTCAGAGAATTTATGATAGATATAGATTGGATTATGTGATGTACGGTCATATAGGTAATGGGAATATTCACACTAGGCCTCTAATTGATGCCCAGACTAATCAGGCTGAACTGGTCGCCGATCAGCTTGCTAGAGAGGTTTTTTCAAAAGTGAAGGAGCTCAGAGGAAGCATAAGTGCGGAACATGGGGATGGGTTGGCGCGATCTCGTTACATAAAAGGAATGTTTGGTGCTGATATATACCGACTTTTTGTTCAAGTAAAGGAGATTTTTGACAAAAAGAACATAATGAATCCAGGAAAAAAGTGTTGCTCCCCTACCAGTGCGACTTAAGCAACTTTTTCAGGAGGATTATCTGAATCCTTCCATAGGTAGGTTGTATGATAAAACCTCGGAAGGGTTTCGATCTTCAAGCCAGAAGCAAACCTAGTAGCAATATATCGCCAAGGTCTGTCGATGGCTTTTGATATCCCTATTCTTGTGCTTGTTATAAAGTCTGCAATCTCTAGCCCTTGATAGAGAGAGATTGGGGAGTTTTCCTGAGTAACGTCTAAGCCGTTGTGAGCCAACGATATCGACATAGCCTCTGTAACCCGACCAGGACCCAATGTCAAATTCTTAGAATTCTTCCTTCCCTTCCTCATTATATTTTGCCCTGCCAAGGGCAGAAGAGATCTAATTAGTACGGCACCAGCTTGAGTATCGTTCCTTCTTGCGGTGACGTTAGCACAAAAATGCTTACCATAAATAAAATATACATATAAAAAGCCTACGTCCCCGAACATAATAGAGCTTCTTGGTTTATTACCTCTGAATGCATGACTAGCAGGGTCATCTTGGTAACCATATGCTTCAGTTTCGATAATATATCCGGCTAATCCTATTATACTACCTCTAACTGCCAATTTCCGTACAAAGAGCTTTCCTAAGAGTGATTTTGCTACCTCGCTGGTATCCCTTTCGTAGAACGTACGGCCTAAACAAGCTGTTACATGACTAAGAGGTTCGATCGTCATTGCTGAATGCTTTTCCTCCTATCTCCAAAAAGCTTAAAAAACCTTCCAAGTCTAAAGCTGAGTTAGTGCACGATAAAGATGGAATCTTTTGACAATCTCTTCGTTGCCGATGCTTATAAGTCTGGTTAATCCAAAATCTTCTACTGCAAACGACCCCATGACGTTGCCGTATACTACTGCAGATTTAAAGTCTTTCACATCGTTAGCCTCAATTGAGGCCAAGTACCCCATAAATCCTCCAGCAAAGGAATCCCCGGCTCCGGTAGGATCGACAACTTCTTCCAATGGGTAAGCAGGAGCAACAAAAATCATATCAGGTCGCACCAAGACCGAACCGTGTTCCCCCTTCTTGATGATAACAAATTCCGGACCCCATGAGAGCATCTCTTTGGCACATTTAATTAGATTAGACACCCCACAAAGCATTTTTGCTTCTTGATCGTTTATAATTACACCGTGGACCATTCCGAACATCTTTTTTACTGCATCGGGCTTGGTCTGAATCCAAAATTCTATAGTATCACAGACTACCAATTTCGGATTCATGAATTGTTTGAGCATCTTCATGTTCTGGATCGGATCGTTGTTTGCCAAATAGATATATTGTGAATCCTTAAGCTGATCTGGTACTGCCGGTTCATATTCTGCTATTACATTGAGGTCTGTCTTGTTAGTAGTCCTGTGCGAAAGATCGTAATTAAATGAAGAATCATATCGAAACGTTCTCTTACCAAATTTCAACGCTAGACCAGCTGTTCCAACTTTTGATCGCAAAATTTCCAGATATTTTTTTGGAAAATCAGATCCAATGACTCCAAGGATTTCTGTTTGAACAAACTTGCTGGCGGAAAAAGCTGCATAAGTAGCGGCCCCCCCCATTATCTCCACTTCCGTTCTAAATGGAGTTCTGGTAGTATCCAATGCAAGACTTCCAAATACTGTTAAGTGCATCTGTAGAATTCTCCTAGGTCATCAGGAATAAATAGGAATTGTCTTTTACTAAGATAGAATATGAAACTCATAGTAGGGATCACTGGAGGCTCCGGGGTTATCTATGGGATAAAACTTCTAGAAGCACTTTTTGAATTGGGTATTAAGAGTCATTTGATTATTAGCGAATGGGGGGAAAAAACCATTAGGATTGAAACAAATTTCACGATTGAATACGTTAGATCGCTTGCATCGGTAAATTACGACCCCCATAACATGGCATCGGAAATATCCAGTGGGTCATTTATCTCCGATGGAATGGTGATAATACCATGTAGCATGAAAACACTGTCGAGCATAGCTAATGGCTATGATGATAATCTAATTTCACGTGCTGCAGACGTTTGCTTGAAAGAGACACGAAGATTAGTAATAGTTCCCCGCGAAACGCCACTATCCAGAATTCATCTTGTCAACATGCTTCGATTGAGTAAGGCTGGTGCCGTATTGCTGCCTGCCATGCCTGGCTTCTACCATAAACCGGAATCTGTTGATGACCTAGTGAACCACATTGTCGGCAAGGTCCTAGATCAGTTCCGAATCCCAAATAATGCCTTCAAGAGATGGGCTCGAAGTGTGGATAGAAAAAATTAGAATGCCTTTGATCAAAGATTTGAAGGCACAGGCGAATTAATGGCTTCATTCATACTGATGAAGTCCTAGCCTCATTCTCACCGGAAGTTAACTGTTCCTCCCATAAGGACATTTTTTCCTGTTTTAGTTTTCGTCTGTAGTTCTGTAACATTGCATAGACAGTCCTGTGAGAACTTCCTTTCGTCAATAGAACTATCGCCTCAACTGCAACCTTAATAGCCTCAAAAATTCCAATAAAGCCAACAGTATGTCCGTAAACTGAAACATCGGCACCACTTAACTCTTCGATGGTGCGTCTTGACTTCCCTCGTTCACCGATGATTCTGCCTTTTAATCTATTCATTGAACTCTGAGAGTTCCCTACATAGTCCCTGATATCAAGCAGTTGAAAAACGACGTCTTCGTGGAGCAATTTGAATGCTCGCTCCGGTGAAAAGCCTCTAGCAATTGCAGAGATTATCTCCAGCGCTTTGAAAGGATTACCTTCGATTAAGGAACTGGAATCGTATCCAACTATCACATTCCCGGATTCGCTTTCAACGTCAACGTTTACCCTACATTCCTGCTTTATTTTTTCAATTACTGCACCCTTTCTTCCTATCAGAACCCCAATCCTTTCTCCAGGAACCTTGATGAACTGCTGAGAGACTTTTGATTCATTCGTAGACGCTCTCAAGTTATCTTCCGTACTCAATCCTTCTATGTCCCTGTTCCTTCATTGTGCCAAGTTAGTTATATTAAAGTAACAGCCGTAAAAATTGAAAAAAATCGAACAATCATTCTACCTGTGATAGAATTTGAAAATCATTAAGAAAGGGATGCCGCAGATTCGTTTCACACTAACCTCTTTTGCAAGTCCCATAGTGATGGCCAATGCGACAATCTTCTCGCCAACAAGATTGGCAATTGAACACTTCTTCAGGAGGTCAGCGGCTTTCTCATTTTCAATTACTTCTTCCTGAAAATAATCTCGAGACAGGGAAATGACCAGTTCTCCCTCACTTAAGGTCTTGCCAACCAGATCGGCATCACAAACGTTTATCATTAAAGAGTCGCTATATCTTGTTGTTCTTGCGGCATAGATTTGGATATCTCCGCGCATTGATTTCATGTATCAAAGTCATATGATAATAAATAAACTATTTACTCATGAAGCAAATCCGTCAGGTACTGGTGAGATGCTAGTATCGTCGATTTTCATGTTGCTTACATATTCTTTTCTAATCGATCAGATTAATTAGGAGGTTCAACCTTCTTGTAATTTGTAAGGTTCCTCTAAATGCCAGATGTGATTGGTAAAAGTAAGGGATATCCAAAGAGTCTGCTATCATCTTCAGAGGAAATCCTGAAGAAACCTGCGTCACATAACAAGATTCTTGTCCTATGTGTCGACAGAGACGACGATATTGGATCTAAGGGAGGACTGCAGACGCCTGTTGTTGGGCGAAGTTCATGCATAAATGCAGGGATACGCCTGGCAATCGAAGACCCTGAAGACGCTGATGCTAATGCAATCTTCGGAGCGGTGAAAACATATGAAGAGCTTGTTTCAAAAGGACATAATGCTGAGGTCGCACTAGTAGCTGGAAGATATGACAGGGGCATAGAAGCTGATGAAAAAATTTATTCAGAAGTTCAATTAATTATTAATTCGTACCAGGCAGATGCAGTTGTTTTAGTATCTGACGGAGAGGATGACGAAGCCGTAGTCCCTGTTTTGCAGACACTAATACCTATTATTTCATTGCAACGGATAATAATTAAGCATAGTAGGAGTGTGGAGTATTCTTACGCGGTTTTAGGCAGATATATAAAAATGCTAGTCTATGATCCGAGATACTCCAAATTCTTTCTGGGAGTTCCCGGAGCATTGTTGGTAGCAACAGGGATTTCTACTGTTTTCGGACTTACTAAGGAAGCAGTTGCTCTTGCACTGAGCATTCTCGGTATCGCCTTCATTATACGAGCCTTTGATTTAGATAAAGCAATTGGATCATTAGGGAGGCCTACCCCTTCGGGTTTCATTAGGATATTTTCGGTTTTCTCTGGTATACTCATAATTCTTGTTGCGATAGTTAATGGATTCTCAAGTATTCCCGCCAATCTTATCGAACCTAATTCTGGCATCACTACAATAATTACGAATAGAATGATAGTTGGGTCCTTTATCCAAGGCACAATTACGCTTCTGTGGATAGGTATTGCTACTATATTTGTTGGTTCGCTGCTCTCCAATTGGTTTAAGGGTAGTATCAGGACAATGTCAGATATTCTCCGATTGGTAGTCCTGGCGTTGCTTTATATTCCCGTCCTTCAGTTCACTTCGATTCTTACCGAAAGAGCAAATCCATTCAGTCTTATATCATCTATCTTGATTGGCTTGGCGGTTACACTTATTGCGGCTACATTTTTGTTCCAGTACTTTAGAAATAGAAAAGGCGGAGAAGTCCTGAAACACTGAGTTAGCTAATTCTAAATTAGCTCCAAACAATAAAATCGCAGAAGAGGCCTGCTAATTCGCATAGACTAAATGCAGACAATTGAGAACGGGAAGGCATTTGCTGAAACGCTTCTCCAACTGAGCGGGCTTTATCAGTATTATGAGAGGAAACTCCAATCACACATTTTACACAATCCGTTACCGAATCACGTTGCGATTATTCTAGACGGAAATAGGCGTTGGGCGAGACTAAACCTCCTTAACGTGGATAAGGGACATTTTGTGGGCGCAGACAAAGCTGAAGAGCTTCTTAGCTGGATCCATGACATCGGAATTCGAATTACGACCTTGTATATCCTCTCTACTGAAAACCTCAACAGAAATGATGACGAAATTAACAAAATCTATGACCTTCTCTGTGTAAAATTACAAAGGCTTTACAATGATTCGCGCATTCATAAAAGAAAAATGAAGATAAAGGCCATAGGGAACCTAAAGTTAGTACCTCCTAAGTTACAAAAGATTCTATACGAGTTAGAAAAAGCAACTAGCGAATATAACTCGATGTTTTTAAATATAGCAGTGGCGTACGGTGGTCAAAAGGAACTTGTTGATGCAATTAGGCGAATAGCTGGAATGGCCGTCATGGGCGATATTAAAGTGGAGGATATCAACGAAAAAACCATTGAATCGTGCCTCTACACTTCTCATTTACCGCAACCGGAGCCTGATCTCGTTCTGCGGACATCTGGAGAAAAGCGTCTCAGTGGATTCCTCCTCTGGCAGAGCGCATATAGCGAAATTGTATTCATGGATGTTTTTTGGCCTCAATTCAGGAAAATTGATTTTATGAGAGCAATAAGAATATATCAGAACAGAGTAAGAAAATATGGTCTTTAAAAAATTATGCTGTAGATATCATCCAGTGAGGTATGATTTTGTGGATAAATGGAACATCAATTCCATGTCGCCTAATGAAAGATATCATCGGCTAAGAATGGATTTAGTCCATAGGTTAGGTGTTCATAGTTTTTTCTGTAGGTTGAGATGGTGACTGAAACTAGTTATTTGGTGATTAGGGCCACACTAAAAAATGTTTGATGAGCATTCAGCAGGAGCTGTTCTTTTTGGAAATTTCTCAAACGATGAAAGAAAGTTCTTGTTACTACACTATACGTCAGGCCATTGGGACTTCCCAAAGGGAAATGTAGAAGCTGGGGAGACTGAAATAGAGGCGGCGAGAAGGGAAATATTAGAAGAAACTGGAATAACCGATGTAAGATTCGTGGAAGGATTTAGCCAAACAATATTTTATAATTACAGACGAGATGGGCAATTGGTGCAAAAGAGGGTCAGTTTTTATCTTGCCCACACATCAACCATAAATATTAGGCTATCAAATGAACATCAGGCTTTTCGCTGGCTGGATTACTGTTCAGCCTTAGCTACTCTAACATATAAATCGGCTAGAGATGTTCTCATTTCAGTAAACAAGTTTGTCGATGGCATGCATACATTTTGAATTCGGTCTTAGCATTTTTTCAGGCGATTCCTAAGCATATTCATCGTCTTCAGCGGTTCTGCGCTTTGAATTATACTTCTCCCAATGATGAAATAATCTACTCCAGACTTCGAGGCTTCTGATATGCTTCCTCCCTGATGCCCTAAGCCGGGTGAGAATATAGGTACTGAAAATGCTGATGAAACTTCCTTTATTATATTGGACTGTGTAGCTCCTACAACTAATCCATCCACCCTTGCTTCATTGGCATATCTTAAAAGGATTTTATACAATGGCACTATTCCGTTTCCATTCTCTTCATCATTATCATAAACCTGGATTCCGTATGTTTGGGAGGCGCCAGGATGGCTCATGTATATTAGCGCCAAAATGCCCATTCCTGATGAGTGGGCTTTTTTCGTTAACTCAATTATCTCCAGTCTACCGATAATGGGATTCGCGATTACCGCGTCAAAACCCTCTTCAAGTAGGCATTCCAAGGCGACCTCATTAGTTGAAGGGATATCATTAAGTTTAATGTCGGCTATAACTTGTATACCATACGAATGGCACATTTGTGTAATTTTGGTTATTTCATCTCTACCGAAAGGTAAAAGAACGTGAAGGTTTAATTTGATAGCGCATAGACCAGATTCTAGACGACGAATAGTTTCATACAAGTACTCGGAGAGGTCATTTCTTCGGATAGGGTCGAGTGCCAATATGATGTTGCTTTGCTTACTCTTCGAAGAATCTCGAATTCGAGAGGAGAAATCATCACTTATGCTCAAGAGATCTCACTAATGGATGTGGCTTCGCAAGCCGTATTAACTTGAGATATATATAGCCATGCTCATCAATCCTGTTATAAAATGATGTAGCTTCGGATTTCTGACTCGAATATCTTAAGAAAAATGTTTCTGGGCATTTGTCCAAAACAACATAGTAGAAATAAGAGAAGGTGTCACTCTCACTTACGCTCATTGGCGCTCCTACGACATACCTTATTTGATTTTCGATTTTTTGTTCAAATACTAAAAGAGGTAAAGGTGGTTCTTCGTAGATGGTCTTATAGGCACACACTTTCGCCAAACTTGCGAGATTCATTAGCCTGATGGCTACATACTCAAACGTAGTAGAGACATTGCTTGATCTCGAAAAGCTTTTCGGAGACTTAGCGATCCTTACGATTGGAGAATAGACAAAGGTCGGATTTGATACATAATCGACCAGGGTCACTTCTTCCACCTCGCCTACTATTCGATACGCTAGATACTCCCCAACTCTCTCAAACTCATTCTTGACGAAGAAGATGACTGGTCTCCCGTTCACGAAATCAACCTGAACTGCCAAGGCCGGAGCTCCATTCAACGAAAGGGCAAAGGAAGGAAGAGGAACACGTTCCAGAGCACAAACAAGCCTGCCAAAGTCCCTCAATCCAGAAAGCTCAACATACCATGGTGATTTTATCCGCAATTTCAAATAGATTCATCACAGATCATATTAAAAGCATGTGAATAAACGCGCAATGCTTCCGTGATGAATACTAAAATGGGCGTTTCCATATTTGCTCCAAGATATCATCCTTCACCTCCATGGAAGGAGAAAACGTATTCCCTAATTCATGGCGATTTGAAGATAGGAACTAAGTAAATTGAACCGTAAATATCTACACTGGTTTTGGGCACTAAATATAGACTCTTATCAGCTATGAAATAGCAACAAGTATTGTCGAGGCCATATTTTAAACGAAGCTGCGTGCTTAAAACTTAGCAATAGACATTTGCCGATTTGGATTATTATTTGCGATCTATAATGTCATCAATTTCTTGCCCGGTTCCAATTACAGCTACTTTCAGTCCTATCTCTTCCTCTATCTTATTAACAAATTTTTTGGCCTCCGGGGACAGACCGTTAAACTCCTTCTTTCCCGCGTCAGCAGGAAAAACAATATCGAGTTTTGTTAACGCTACCTGTGTTGCGCTGTTCAACATTATCGAACGCTTGGCTAACTCAAAATTAAAAGGAGAAGCTCTTCTTAGCCGCCCCGTGACACTACCATATTCAGTCCATCCTTTTAAAGTAGTTTCTTCTTGCCCTAGTTCACCCACTAGAGGACCGGATCCTACTCTTGTAACATATGCCTTAAGCACTACCATAACCTCGCTAACCTTTTTTGGCCCAATTCCAACATCAGAACATATAGCAGATGCCGTCACATCCTTTGAGGTCACGTAAGGATAGGTCCCATGGTAAAGAGAGAGGAACGTACCTTGCGTACCTTCCACTAGAACAGACTTTCCACTTTCGATTGAACTGTTTACGATATTGGGTATATCCTGTAAATATTCCGATAGCTCGAATGAATCTCTTGCAAGAAAGGCTTTGCGTAATGCTCTGTCAGCATTCGCGGGTCCTGTTCCCGTTCCTGTTGTTCCAATCCTTTTTAGATTTGGATCGGACGTATCCTTGTCGATGTGAGTACTATCTATTATGCCACACTGAGGATCAACAAACGTTCTATCTTTTGTACTAAAATTTTTGATTTCTTCAAGGAGGACGTTGACGTTAATAAGAACTCCTGGACCGATCATAAGCTTAGTGTAATTACTTACCAGCGCGCTAGGTAGCATTCTGGTCTTATATTTTTTGCCATTGATCACTACAGTATGGCCTGCGTTAGGTCCAACCCCGCCTCGAACTGCTATATCGACTTTGTCTTTTTTAGCTAGATATGCAACGATTTTTCCTTTTCCTTCATCCCCAAAAAATCCGCCTACTATTACAGTGCATGGCATCCCTTCTCATAGAGGGGATGTCAGATATTTTAAGCAAATGGCAATATTTCAGTCATCAAGATCCCATCTTACATTTAATAATCAAGATTCCTAAATTACTAGAATATGCCTGATGGATTGCAACAATACCCTACCAAGAATATTGTTCTAATATTGTCGAAGCTTCCTGAATTCTTACGTGAATCCATGATGAGGAGCCGATTAGAAGAACTTGCTGCAATGGATTCGAAGACTCGGGAAGTATTTATCGACTCAATATTGATTGGTCTTATCTTAGCAGAAGAAGATGCCTTGAGGAAGGTAATTAGAACTTGGCTCATTGTGGTGTCAAGGCTAGAGAGCAATAAGGTCGTGACTATATTTACTGCCTGTATGAATATATACAAGAAGAATCCGACTTTATGTGAAAGGGATTACTTTACAATTCTCTTTGAAGTCTATCAATCATTAGATGAAAATCAACGGACGATCCTTCGAGATTGTCTTGTTGAAGCGGTATTCAATCAGCATTTGAGTAAACGGATACTGCGGACTGTCCCAGAAAAAGTACGTTTAGAACTAGGGTTGCGTTGAATTACCTTGTTCTCTGTTGTCAGGATTTTTTTGTAGTTCCTCTGGCTTCTCCAATCCAAAAAACATTCGTTCATGCTTGCGTAACGCTTTTCTATGTTCGGGAAGAGACATGTCAAGCCTCAGTTCGTTGATTACCATCACGGAATTAGTGTTCCATTCTGCCCAACACGTTGGACATGAAGGATACTTCTGGGAAATCGGGTCAGTAATAGAAGAATCTTCAAAATCCTTCCCACATTTTATGCAGACTTTAGACATTAACTGATTTTTAGCTGTCGAATATTTTATTGTTTGTTACTTTACCATAAAATGACCACAAATGAATCATCTGGGATTTGCCCTAAAGTGTTTTTCATTTGCAAACTTGGAATGTAACTGTTAGACTTTTTTATTTGTGTACCTATGAAGTTTCATGATGTGAGCCCTCATTTGTTCCATGCCAAAATATTCCAGTCCACAGGAATTACATCTATAACATTTGTCTTTTCCGTGCACAACCTGTTGATGCTGCATGAATTCTTCTATCTTTCTGAAGGATTTGCCACACTCTTCGCACTTTGATCTCTTAAACAGCAAGGTTGCAGTCGACGTTTTCCTTTTGTGTTTGATACTGCATATAAACTGATGATTTCGAATTGGTTGCCGTTTTTAAATTCCTCGAATAATCTAATCTCATAATACTTTAATAAAAGGTAAGTGTTAGCTAGTTGACCCACTAATGAAAAAGATAGAGGCAGTCATTCCACATGCACGTTTGGAACTTGTGCTCTCGGCTTTAAAGGATATGGGATTAGGAGGCCTAACGTATTTCGAGTCCAAGGGTAGAGGGCAGCCCCCACGTCCAACACTACATTCTGGGAGAGGCACGTCCACTTATACCCCAGAATTCAATCTCAACACTACTTTGGTAGTCGTAACTCGGGATTCAGCCGTCGATAGCGTACTTGACACTATACTAGAGAATTCTAGCACTGGACTCAAGGGTGAAGGAAAAATATTCGTCTATGAACTCGATGATGCCGTAGACATAGGGTCAAAATCGAGAGGTGAGGCGGCGATATGAAAAGTCACCTTAAGGCGAAATGAGCTCACATTGAGGCATTGGAATTAGGGTTTACTTACAAGAAGGAGGATGCTATTGGTGTGTCCATCAGGAGGAAATAGTCGTAATGCTATGCTCTAAGATAATGTGTACTAATCATAGCCTGCAATTTACTCAACTTGACTCAGATGGGCAAGTCCCCATCGAAGAACTATCAATCTGGTCTAACCTTTCACTCGCGCTACCTTAATTCGTTCCAACACTTTCCAGTATTCAACTTCGCCCCCCTGCCTAATCTTATCTTTGACATCATCTGCGGCCTCGGTTTCGAATACTTCAAAGGTTTCAAGGTCCATTATCTGTACCGTCTGGCCAGACATCGAGATGATTTGACCGCTCCGTTTGTCGATAAGTGGAACATCAACGTGAGCAGAGACCGGCGAAACCATACTATGCTTAGAGCCGTCGAAAACGCCAAACGCTGAGATTCGAGCTTTAGCGGATCCATGCTTGCCAGGTTTACTATGATCGTACGATACTATCCTGCAGGGCTCATTGTCGATTATTATATATGATCCCACCTTTAGACTACCTAATTCCATTGGCTTACTCAATGTCGTTCAGGTATGAGGAACTTGATTGGATGTATTTAATATTTCTGCTCCGGTTACTTAAATTCCTCTAAAATGGAAAAACTAAACAAGTTAGACAATGACATTCCCTTTCGTATGGCATCCCTTCTAGTCTTTTCACAATACCGATGATCACTCTGATGAGTGCGACCACCATCTACTTCAAGAATCAACAGATTTCTCGAATATGGAAAGCTAAATTTAGGTTTCATAGAACAGGATACTGTCATTTCGGCCAGGGCAGCCTTTGTTACTCTGTCTCTTTTTGCAAGTGAAGCGGCCAAGTCGATCAACTCTTTCCGCCCGTACGAGTACTTCATATAATAAATGGACACATAGTTAAGTCGCTCACATAGTCTTTCGAAGAGGATGGTGGTTATCTTGAACTCAAATACATCTCTCTCATTGGTGGAAAATATTTCCGATGAATTCTCTGCGTCTTGCTGATCCACATTCGAAATTAAGATATAATGGTTTGCTCTCCCGGGGAAATAAAGTCTGGTCTCTTCCGTAAACGTCGCAGTCACAAAGTACACTCTCTTTGGACCACTGGAGCCCTTACATCCCTTTAGAGCCAAATCAAGGTTCGCTTGATGTGGAATGCATAGGTAACTCTGATTACTATGTCGCTGGTGCTCCAACCCAGTGGACTTTTACTATAGAAAGTATTTATATGCTACGATAATTTGTTACTTGGTATTAGAACTTTAAGTCAAGAGCGTTGATTCGAAATAGAAGGAGCGTTATCTAGTCAGCGAGTCTAGCCTTTTGTGGAGGTTGCAATCATCCATTTGTACGAATTGGTTCCAGGAAGTCTTGAATTATACACGGGAAGCAGGCAAGAACATAGGAGCAAAATAAAGGCATCAACGGGACTGTAATAAGCAGTCTTTACTGATGCCATCAAGACTGACCACCGCGAAGCTGAGATTCCAAGCTTTTTTACTTGAGTGGAAACTTGTCTGTGGCCATTCCTCGACCTCAAGACCTGGGATGCGAAGTCATTCAGAGTGGTCGGTGGTGTGAAATATACCCTGGCCTTTTCTCTGTAAAGGATATGGTATCCCATTTCTAAAATTCTGCATTGCAAATATAGGTCGATTGCGATCGTTTCCTTAGGAATTATAATCCTCCTGGCCACATCAGTGCGTATAGAAAGTGATCTTCCCATAACAGTGTATTGGGAAACTCCATGCTTTCTGATTGATTCTAACCAACTTGAGATGAATGAAGCTGCTCTGGCGGCTGGCGAACCTGGGCTGAGGCAGGTGGGATTAGATGCACACAATCCAACTTTGTTGTCGTCCATACATAAGGTGAGTTCACTTATGCAATCTTTGGTAGGCATTACATCGGCGTCGAATAGCACTATGATATCACCTGTAGCTAAGGAAAAGACTTCGTTCCATGCCGAAGCGGCACCTCCTCTTTCGTCATGGTGCACTAGATGTATCGGTACGGAACGGTGCTGAGACATAAACGATCTCAAGATCTGAGGTGTCGAGTCAGAAGAATGATCACATATTATAATTTCAGTAATCCTACTATTGTCGCCATTAAGCGTACTTTCAACTATCGACCTAATTAGCGATGTGATTTTTGCTCCTTCATTGTACGATGGGATTCCAATAGTTATTCTCAACTTGGTACCTTCGATGGCCTATGAGATTGTGGCTATTTAACATTTCGCGCGTAGATATAATATGCGCTTATATCAGATAATAGTTAATATCAGATATAGTTAAGCAGAATCGAACTTTTATACCGAATTTATGCCTCATTTCTTGTCGAGCCTGAGTCCAATGACATTCGCACAATGCAGGACTGAATGATATGGTATAATAGCGGGAGATTGAAATTCTGTAGTTAAGTGTCCTTTACCCTCTCAGACCTCATCATACCCATTCTAGTATATCCAAAGAGGATGAAACATCTCGTTTTAGACATTCGCAAACGTAGTTCGATACTTACCACTTCGCATGACGAGATCTGTGTACTTGTGAATAATTTGATTAACGACGGAATCACCGACGTCCTTTTGTTCGGACTGCCCTATAAAAGGGATCAATGTGGGACTTCGGCGGCAGACAGATTGGGGGCAGTACAGGTTGCTACCAAAGAGATAAAACGTGACATTGGATCGGCCATAAACTTGATTACTGATGTCTGTGTATGTCAGTATAATTTTTCGGGACATTGCGGTGTATCGGACAACAATTATAATATCGTCGATAATTCCAAATCGCTTGCGCTACTTGACAAGATAGCAATCAGTCATGCAATTAGTGGAGCTGATTGCGTTGCACCATCTTCCATGATGGACGGGCAGGTGCATTCTATTAGGAAGTCTCTTGATTCTCATGGTTATAGAGCCGTGAAAATAATGTCCTACTCGGCAAAACATGCATCTTCGTTGTATGGTCCGTTTAGATCTGTTGCCTTCGCCAGCCATAATTCTCACAATTTGAAATTTGACAAGACAACTTATCAGTTGCCATATTCCAATAGGAGAGAAGCGATTCGAGAAATTGAACAGGATATTAATGAAGGTGCAAATATGGTGATGATCAAACCGACTTTATGGTATTTGGATTTAGTGTACGAAGCTAAGAAAAGGATTGATGTACCTTTGGTGGCTCAGGTGGTTTCTGGAGAGTATTTGATGCTTATGAGGAGAAAGAAAGAAGGAGGAGAAATAGGTGACGAATATGACGAATTAATTGAAGCGCTGGTCTCAGTTAAGCGCGCGGGATCAGATAGGGTGATTAGTTATATCGCAATGGATTTTCTAGAATGGTTCAACAAAAAGCTTTGTTGATGTCATGCTCGAACTATAGTGGGTTCTCCATTTATCTTCCAATTTTCGGTGTAAATGATTACTATAGACAGCAAAATCAAGCAGCATCACAATTATATATAATGAACTTAACGATTTGATTATCCCGCGGTAGCTCAGCCTGGTAGAGCTTTCGGCTGTAGATGTCGGCAAAAGTTGGTGCTGACCACGTGAAGCAGCCTATCGGGCTAACATGATAGCAGTAACCGAAGAGTCGCAGGCTCAATCAATAATGCAGAATTGCATTTTGGAGCAAATCCTGCCCGCGGGATACAACTTTATAATTTAGTAATGGCCGACATCTCATCCTAGATATTAGCGGGTTGGCGGAGAACATAATTGAAATCTAAAGAGTGAGAGGTCACCAGAGTGCGATCTAGGATGGGGAAATAGCATCACCCAAGACAGTATCAAGGAAGCTTTTATTGACCATAGTACGGCTTCTTAAGCTTCTTAGTGTCCCAGATATATCCAAGACCACAGCCGAATATTTAGCTTCGATAAGAGTTAGTGCGCACAAAATTTCTCCCAAATATTCTGACCTACATCTGATCACGTGTAGGTCAGGCCCAATTTTGCCTATTATCTTTAAGACCGCCTTTTGAGTTATTACATGACCGAACATGTTTATCGCCTTGTCTCTCGTGGCTGATAAAAGATCCTCAGAAGAGGAACGGCATAATACGACTATGTATCTACGCTTGTATCTCCTCTTAAGTGTCATAGCTATAACATCTCATGCTAATTTTATGTTCCAACCAATTTTGCAAACCATTCCAATACGTCTCAGGCTTAATATCACACAATTCGAGTAATGCGTCGAAACACCTTCCCGATACCATTTCGAAAATCGATGAAGCACCACTGGTCAGAATTAGTTGATTGCCGTACTTCTCTGCGAAACTGTAAATTGACTTGATAAGAGCAATATTTCTTGCGAGCTTTTGATTCTCAGTGGCCCGTAACTTGTTAACTGTGATCTCGATACCTATTTTTTTTGGAGTGTGCCTTAGCATATTGTACAGTTGTTGATCGATATCCGTTATTTGCACAATATCCACGTCTTTCGAGGCTAAGTCGTGGTAATTATCGGAAACAACCAAATAAGGAAACCTAGTAGACATCAAAGGTTTTTTCTTCAACAAACGTATCAGACTCATCTCCTCTCCGTAAGTATTATCAACAGAACCAGGATTAAATTCAACACCAATTGTCTTCAGCCCTAGCAGATCCTTGAACCGTAAAACTGAACGAAGATCATGAATTAGTACGTGAAGATCTACCCGTTGGAACCTAAAAGCCTCCTATATTCATGAATGTAATCTTGCTTAACTCTACTAAAAAATAGCTTCGGCTTAAATTTTATCTTAATAGAATCGATGTCTGAAAGCTCGATCTTGCCCTCACAGATCTTTTGCTTATTAAGACGGAGATGCAATGCCCCTTTGTCATCAACATAATTGTCCAACGAGGAAACCACTTTCCTTCGATCATAAGTATCGAGGGAGTTGAAAATAGTGCTTGCAAGGTCTCCGGCTAGTTTTCCCTCTAGCCTACCCTTAAGCATTTCAATTTGATTTCCCCAATGCCCTAGGAGATTCTCGGACTCAAATTTATCCTTCTCGGCAAATAAGATCGATGATACTAGATCGGTCACTCGATCTTTATCCTCTGTTGCATGAACTAAAAAACTAATTTCTGCAACAACTATCTCGAATGACTCTTTAGCATTTTGCATATAAAAAGCAGTCTGCAGATTATATACTAATTCTAAGTCGCTATCATGATGAACTAATTTCCTTTGTTTTCATCATGATGATCCAACTGTAGCTTCCTCTGCGGGCGATGATGATCCAACTGTAGCTTCCTCTGCGGGCGATGATGATCCAACTGTAGCTTCCTCTGCGGGCGATGATGATCCAACTGTAGCTTCCTCTGCGGGCGATGATGATCCAACTGTAGCTTCCTCTGCGGGCGATGATGATCCAACTGTAGCTTCCTCTGCGGGCGATGATGATCCAACATTCGTGGGAGTCGATATCAGTTTTGTCTTCTTAATGCCTATATGCCTAAGTGGGGTCAATTTCTTGACAGTTTCCATCAAATCATTGTTTAAATTTCCCAATGGGACTTCCTTTATGAATTCATCAACAGTAAGCTTTGGCAATCGTTCCTGAAGCAATTGACGACAAAGGATTCTAATCTGGTGTTTCTTTTCAGTATTTATCCTCCTTTGACTAAAAGCTACTAGAGAAACTCTGAAGACGAATCCATCGATGGTCTTATAATCATCTACGTAACTTACCATAGAACTTCCTCTCCTCATTAGGCTTCTGAGAAACTCTTTGGCATACTCGTGTCCCTTGAAAATAGTTGATGCAGTACCATTAACGATGCTTACTATCTGTACAAATACCTTAGTCTGATGTTGTATAGGGTCCTGCTTCAAAATATCATACATAGTATTTTCTATCACTCTCCCGCGAGCATTATTGATATCGCTGACAGGCACATAATTTATAACACTTCCACCTAAGGCAGCTGGTGCATTAACCATAATCCATTGCTTATCCTTCCATTTGTCACGTACTCTACCCCCTCTTTTGGAACCTTTGGGCATTTGGACTTACCATTTTCATCTCCAGAATATAAGTTGTAGGATAACGTGATTATGATGACTAATATGTACTGAATAATCTGAGAGCATAGAGTATTGAACCATTTAATATAAGGGGTTCTGTTTTTTTTACTCATTGCTAACCGAACAGTCCAATCCATATGGTTGGTGATAAAGCATTTCACCTTTTCCATATTTGAATGAGGCTTGAACTATGGACTCATTACTGGAGTTTTAACCCAGCTAAATTAAGCTTGATTCAAATCCGACGGATCCGATAATACCAAGTTGTGTTATGGTATTTGTTGATCTATCAATTTTTCGCATTTTTGAATGGGTTACGAACAGGTGTTTTAAGATTCGCTAGAGGTATGGCCTATGTGTGTCGACAATGAATTTCTTTGAATAACCGTTCTAATATTAATGCCGAAGATAAGACCATTTGGCCCCTAAATTGGGCTACTAGACTCAGCGACTGAAAAATTCAATTTTCGTAATTTAGAATGCGATCCCTCATAGATAAACTGGAATAGCTCTTATCAGATGTGAATCAATGGTAATAAGATATTTTTTACCTCAATAGTGGAGAGAAAGATAGACCTTGAACCCAAGAATAGATAGGATCTTCCATTCTAAAGTATTCGTTTTATCTGAGGGATAATTTACTGCGGTGTTACTTGATCTCGAGATATTTAGCCATTCTTGTTTGATCATATCGCATCTACATCGATCTTCCCCGTGCTAAGATCGACAGCTTTATGGACATCTATTACAAATAACTTGCCCCCTATGTTATCGCCCAACCTGTTTCTAAAAGCGGTAATCAGCCTTTCTACCTTCTCGTCGCTGACGACTACTTCCACCTTTGTTCGAGGAATAAATTTTGGCTTGTACGTCGCGGTGCCTCTTCCTATATAGACTTCTTCCGGCTTAATTTTGCCCATTCCTTCTATTCTATAGTGGCTCATTCCACCTACATTTTCATCTTTGAGTACATCAACAACATCATCCAATCTACGATCTGGAATAAATAATTCAATTTTTTTCATAACAACTAACCTACCATATGCATATTAAAGATTGTTTAATCGGGTAAGTTATGCGACATGTATTTCTCTTTTGAGTAAGACTTCATCTACCTTCGCCAAATTCATCACCTTTCACGGAATATTAGATCGGCAAAAAAAAATCTAATTATTGCCTGGACGTTTGTGATAAGACCAGATCGTAATGTACTTTTCCCTTAGCTTAAGGAGAACTAGTGGGAATATCCGAACAGCTTGGAAATGATACGCTTATCCTCACTCCGAACCCTTCAGACATTGATAGATTTATTTATTATTCCCGACGATAGCATGCTTGGTTCCGATCCCACTAAGGGTAACTTCTAAATGAACTATATGGCCTTTAGATCGTCTTCATAGACGAGACTATATCACCTGTAGATACTGCTATTCCGGACCAAAAACGTGCATGCTCTGAGCTTGCCTTTTTTTACTGACTGAGAAAGATCTCTCATGGTTAATACGAGTCAAGTAGATAGATCCCCTATTGTTTTACTGTCAGTGAAAGTGTTTATGAATTCGAGCCAAAGCCTTGTGGGAATACATAAATCTCCATGTGTTCGATTGAAAACGATCTGCATGAGTAGTGGACTGAATAACAGTTTAGCTATGGAACTTTTCGCAGAAATACTTGCGCAAGACAATATTCTACTGTCAGTGAACAGCGGAAGTGCTATTTGTGAAGCACGAGTGGAAAAGGGCCTGCCCTTTAAAATTCGAGAAAAATGGGCGACCATTGGAGATGAAACTAGGTCATGGCACGTGCACCTCAATATGGAAGAGGTGAAGGAAGCACGGTTTGTAAGAGAGGGTAGATCTGATGGGAGGCGGAGCTACAGCATTAGGTTTTTTGATTCAAAAGGGAATCTTGCTATGCGGACTAATTTCACTGGGTTATATGATTCGAATGGTAGATTGATAATCGATAGAATCGACAAATATGAGGAAATTCATAGAAAATTTGGAGGGAAAGATTTGCTGCTGCTTTAGAGTAAATGTTGGACTAACTAGTTTCGTCTCTGGTTGAAAATTCAACTTAGACAAAAGTAGCTAATCTGTTAGAGCTCTTATCTCCACAACAAATTGCGTAAAGAATTGTGGATTTGGTAAGAACATTCCAACTTAATTGAATTAAAACCCACTAAAAGTCAATTACTGCTAGACCATGTTTCCCCCCCTTCCGTTTAGTCAAATCGTTGACGGAAATGCCCCAGACGTTAGCCTTGGGCAAGATACTCAGCGATATCTCAGGGGCTTATGTTTCAATTCGTGAGCTGAATCATTTCCAGGTTTTAAATGCTATCCGGCCCTTCTGACCTCTGTACATTTGAAGTGACTAAATGAATTAGTACATGTTTTATGAAAGGTATTATCTGTTACAAAACAGCATAAAATTTTTATGCTGTGGCATTACATATTCTGCTAATACTTAAAAGTGAGAGAATAGTTTTGGAGGTATTATGACTCAAATAAATCCCATGGGTAATAAAAGACCAGATTCTGGGACTAACAATACTGGACAGATGGTACCTCATGAAAGAATCAAAGCAGTTGATTCAAATTCTCCTTTACATAGGAGGATTCTGGTTGTGGATGACAATTCTGATATTGCACTAACTTTAAGGTTAGGATTGGAAGGCAGCGATCCAACTATGCAGGCTCATAGTTTTGATAATCCAGTTACTGCACTCTTGGAATTCAAAGCCGATTTTTACGATTTATTGCTTATAGACGTTAATATGCCGATGATGGATGGTTTTCAGTTAGCTCAAAAATTATTGCAGAAAGACCTCAATGTCAGGGTGTGTTTTATGACTTCAGGAGAAATAAATATGGATGCAGCAAGAGAAGTACATCCACTCAAGAGCATTGGTTGCTTCATAAAAAAACCTATTTCGACAGAGCAACTGGTGAAACGTATTAGAGCTGAATTGGAATAGGAACGTAGTATGATTGTGAACAACTCTGCGTGAACCCCTCAATATTTCAATTTCACTCCTTCAATGGAAATAAGGAGTGCTACTGTAATAACCACATGGTAGCCGTTATGTCTCAAGAGATTGTCTTAGCTGCAACATTCAAATAGACAACCCTAGCCTTCTGCTATGGTTGATTATATATGGGCATCCACTACATGATGACGTCCTAGTAGACAAGGTGTCCTCCCGTACGGGAGAAAGTATGGAAACAGGAAAAGATGTTGACATAACCCTCCCTGAATCATTACTATCATCAGCTGTAGTAATAGCAGGACCAGCATCCAGAGATTTAGCCCTCGAAATATCGAGCTCAATGGGTCTTGAGATAAATTATCCTGAATTGCGCATCTTTTCTGATGGTGAAAGCAAAATTAGAATTATAGAGAACCTTAAATACAAAACATGCATAGTAGTTCAGTCTATATGCCCACCGCATGTCGATAGAAATATAATTCAGACTTTGATGATGCTAAAGAAATGTATTGATGATTCAACCAAGGATATTATCGTTGTTGTACCCTATATGGCGTATGCACGCCAGGACAGAGCGTTTCTCTTTGGTGAAGTGGTTACAATAGAATTATTGGCAAAGTTATATCAGACATTAGGTGCCAGGCATATTGTAACGGTAGATATTCATAGTTTACGAGCGTTATCATACTTCGAAAAGAGGATGCATTCAATAAATGTGTCGGCTATACCGCTGCTGGCAGATTACGCAAAGTCTAAGCTTGGGACGAATATGAATAACTCTATCACGGTATCGCCTGATGAAGGCGGAATAGATCGAGCCCAATTTCTTGCTCGTCTGATAAACAATGATGTTATATGCATGAAGAAATTAAGGGACAAGCATACAGGAGAAGTATTTACAGATTATGCCTCATCAAATGAGAGAATTCGAGCAAGAGGGCGAGATGTTGTCCTGATTGATGATATTATTAGCACCGGAAATACAATAAGCAAGACAGCTCAGATATTGAAGTCAGACGGTTGTAGAGATATCATTGCAATGTGTACTCATGCTTTACTAACGGCAGAATCTTCTGAACGTATTAAAGCTGCCGGAGTATCTAAGATAGTAACAACAAATTCTATACCCAAGGCCGCTGGAATAGACTCGTTTGTTGAAGTGATAAGCCTTGGTCCTATTTTAGCTCCACCGATTTCAAAGATATTACTCACATAATAGGCAGAGAATTTTTGACGATCATGGAATACCTAGTAAGTTTCAATGGTGAAGTTACGTATTCGCGAATAAACGCCATGAGTCTTCTTGAAACTATGGTAACCTTCTTTTCATATAATATACCTGACTATTGATGCTACATCCCAAGTGCATAGATCTTAGCCACCGCAGATAAAATGACTATTAGAATGCAGGCCAACCATCAGTATGTTACTGGATCTGTTATCCAAGGGCAAATTTCCGATATAGTTCGAAACATGATAATGGTTCGAGATCACTAGCTTCTTCAAGCAAACCTTCCTGGGAGAGATATCAGTATTCTAATGGGTTGCCTTAAGACGGAAAAAGTTGAAGATCTATCGACTCTTTGGAACTCAGTATTTCATGGAATAATCCTAGGGATGCAATAACCAGAACTGGCATCAAGTCGATTCAAATAGTCCTTACATCGGCTATCGTTATTGGCACCATTCTTCGAAATTATTTATCAGCTGTACAGGTACCTGCCACGACCCGCTTGCACAAAACCTCATTGAAATAGGATTATATACAAAGTATTTCAAAGAGTATCGTTACCAATTTACTTTTTGTCAGTAGACAACTTTTGCTGACTGAGAATCCCGAGGCTACAATTCGGCATAGCGATTAATTGAGGCGAGCATCACATATATAGCCTCAGATAATTTGACCATGAGCCAGTGTTAGTTCTAAAGTCGGCCTGCAGACACAATTACAGCTCCCTAAATCGTTAATCTTCCTATTAGGAAAAAACCTATTGGAGGTCCTTGATAATCTTACTGGCTTCATCAGCGGTAAATGCTTTCAAGGTTTTTGTTCGCACATTTCCAGCTGACCCAACTTTGAGCATCAGCGACATTACTGTTTCATCATTTGGGGCTTCTATAATTATTATCACATCATATTCTCCGAAAGTATAGTAGCCACCTACTAATTTTCCACCAGCTTTCTCAAGCGATGCTTTCAACGCATTGTAACGGTCGCTAGATTCATTTATCTTGCTAATGCCCTGTTCCGTCCAATTTATGAGTAATATATAGTAAGGCAAGGTAATAGTTAGTTAGACTACCTGTTATTTATATGTCACACGTAGAGCATAGTCTGCCCAACCTGTCAGTGAGAGTAATACTATGAAGGGCTCAGCTGTAGTAGTATGTCTGCAGGAGACGAGCGCAGAATTGCATGCGAATATGCGAGTAGAATTCGCTTTCATTTGAACTTATGTCCATTGAGGATTGAATAAGGGTTTTTACAGATATGCATGGTCACTCGTTGAATACGACTGACCTTAAGGTCAGTATTCGATGTCTTGATGATACTCTGTTTGAATAGTAATAACAATACTCTGGGAATGAAGCTAAGAGCTACCTCTGAATCCAAAGAGATCAATTGTTAAATCTTATAAAGAATAGTATCAAATTCAAGCAAATAAAGAGCGTTTGACCGCGTCAAGAAAACAAACGATATGAATATCTTGATGAGAAAATAAAATTTATCTATCTGGTTAATGATGAATTTCGAATAAGGTTACCCCCTCCCATCGAAGTACTTGACGTATTATAAGCATACATTGAGTAGAGTTTTCAAAATGTCAACAGAAGTATCAGAAGCGGAAGCATCCAAACCGCAACATAAGATGCAAGAGTGTTTCAAGTGTAAAGCCGCAGGATTTCCCAATCATCATATAGGGTTTGAGAAAATTGGAGAAAATCCGATGACTGGAAAAGGCATATGGAAATTAATAGACGAAAACGGTTTAGAGCATAAGCATAGGTACTTACAAAGAGGATCTCCACAACAACCACAGCTAAATCATGCTAATAGCAATGTCAATGCTAATTCCTACAACAGACCTATTTTTAGAGCGAGAAGAAGAGTAGTGGACTTGGCGGTTATAACTGACTTGGAACAAGCTAGAAAACTATTAGCTCAGGGTTGGGATTATCAAACATCATATCCAGCAACGATATCCAATATTCCTCACTTTGTGCTGGTAAAAAAAGAATAGAGTGACACCGGTTCTTATCCATTCTATATTTCATCATCATTATTCATTTCCCGCATTCCTAAGCAAGGCAATTTCGCTACTTCCCTGCATCGCAAGTGAAATTAAAGACTCACGATGAAACTTGGATTTTCGCTACTAGTAATAACTGAAGTACCCTTATACCAGCCTGGAGGTCTAGATTTTTCTCAATAAAGTTAGGACCTTATACCTATGAACCGGGTGATGTGCAGTTCGATTATTAATACAAAATAAGGTAACGGAAGACATGGCAAGTACGACCGCTGATAGGGTAGGTATCAGGTCAAATCTGGAAAATACGCAACCGTACAAGAATAGCTAGAATAGCCAAATCAGTTGAAGATATTATTTTCATAATTGATACTTATCTAAGATATGACAGCTCCACGCCAACGCAAAATTGACGGGTTGCAAGGGCTACAGTACTAAAATCATAGTATAGATGTTGTTGATAATAATATGCAAATGTATGTATAATTTTTTATTTTTACCTTCATCTAATCCAACGCATGCGGTATTCACAAACGAAGAAAGTCCTATAGTCAATATTCGAGCTTCACATACATGGACGTCCATATCCTCTGATTCCAATGCAATTAAAGATTTCACTCTTTTTACATCTGTTTAAAGATGATTATTCCTTGCATGATCATTAGATCTTTTTGATTCATCAGTGCCACAAATGATTTTGTGTATTGGGGAAATAGCTATTGCTTATCTGATGTTGGGCGAAGCGATCAAACCGTAATAGACCATTGGAAGCAGTTTGAGGCTCGAAAAAAGAGAATATGAAAGTGTTTCCTAATTTGATCTAACATTAGGAACCCTTGATTAATTTCCGGAAGTTTTCTGCATTCTTCGCTACTTCTTCATTCCATGTTTCTTCGGTGTAGTCATGCACTTCTATTCCATGCTTCTTAGCATTGGCTAAGAGTTCTTCTTCAGTTTCACCATACATTGTATGCGCGCAAACAGGATCTCCAGCATCTTTACAATTCAGACTCAAAGTCATTGTTATTACAGGTCAGTTTCAGTTGTTTTTATCCATTTGCGACTAGACGTATACTCTCCCCCGGCTATCTTCGTACTTTACTGATTATATGGCGAATTAGCCAGTCAGAGGTTAATGGAAGAGCACAAACTGTTGAAGCTGAGTAAAATCATTGAAGATAGAATTGGGTCTCTTAAAGAAGAAGTCGAAATAGCAACAAATGCAAAACTTAATCCATTGTACCTATTAGATCGTAAAGATGAAATAGAATCTCTACAATGGACGACAAGAATTATCAGGTGGATTCTGGATCGGGCTGGCAGCGGACGGCAGCAGCTTGGGGTAACCAAAATGCGATTAGAGTCACAAGACACTAAAAAGTTTGAAAACATGCTGCGTGAAAAAATTCAAGACTTAGAGATAGAGCTAGAAGTTTCCAATACTGCTAAAGTAAAAGGAGTTCTTGTAAATGAAATTGACACCCTAAGATGCGTCTTAGACCATTTGAATAATATAAAATCCGGTAATGACGAAGCACAAGCAATTGGGATTGCACGGATCAACAATAATAACTGCAGACAAGTCGCCTAGTCAAGTAATTTGAATCCACTTTGTGAAGTCTGAAATCAGAACAAAAATTATTCAGGCCGAGAAATGTTCCTAAGTATTAGAAGTAGGGATTAGCTGACTTTTGTAACAACTATTTATTATTGATTATCTAGTCAGGATTTCGGTACCATTACCAAGAATACAGTATTATCACCCCATCTTGAGCCTTGACACAGATGCGAAGATTTATCTGATGCCATAATATACATAAATTTTAAGTATGGCAGAAGTAAGCAGGACATACTATACTCCAAAAGATGTTGATGTAGTGATTTCAGAGATTAAAGATGGAATCTACAGAATCTCAGGAATGGTAGACATTTATGGTATCACTTTCAATCAGTTCTTAATTGACGATGAGCGACCAATGCTAATCCATACAGGACCTGTAGGGATGTACGACCAAATAGAAGCAAAATTAAAAGAGGTAATTCCGCTTCAGAAACTCGCCTATGTATCATTCTTACATTTTGAAAGCGATGAGTGGGGAGGAATGGCATTGCTTGACTCTGCGGATGCAAAATTAGTATGTAGTGACTTAAGTTCCAAATTGAATCTAGCAGGATGGTATAACGTTCCCGCAGACCATATTTCTTTTTGGGATAATGAAACGTTGAAAACCGGTAAAAGACAGCTCAGATTTATTATGACGCCGCACGTACATCATTGGGATAGCATGATGATCTATGAAGACACTACAAAGTCTCTTTTTCCATCTGATCTGTTCATTCAGCCCGGCAATAATAAGCCAATTACATCCGAAGACTTATCGGAAAGCATGATTGCTCTTTATAGAGGAGTGGGGATATTTGCAAGTGAAGAACCAGTAAGGCGTACTACAAGAAGACTAATTGACCTGTCCCCTAACATGGTATACCCTATGCATGGTTCATGTATTGAAAAATCTACTTTTTCAAATTATACAGATGCGCTTCTGAATG
>OCZV010000021.1_pt1 | contig 58886 bp, 58 predicted proteins | sample 1539051 | NCBI WGS metagenome assembly OCZV01 (sample SAMEA3113581, study PRJEB22503) | soil metagenome
TGTGCCGTTTGACGTGGCAACGTGCGTGCGCTGGGGAGCCTCGGGCGGAACGCTATCCGCGAACGCGGCCTCGAGGGCATCGATCGCTGCGCCCATCGAGAGCATCTCGGCCAGCTCCGACGGCCCGAGTACCCTCACGACTCTAGTGGCCGCCGAGGTACGCCTCTTTCACCTCTTCACTCTGAAGGAGGTTCTCGGCGGTGTCCGAGAGCACGACCTCGCCCGTCTGGAGCACGTAACCCCGGTTTGCGATCTCGAGCGCCATGCTCGCATTCTGCTCGACGAGAAAGATCGTCGTGCCCAGTGAGTTGATCTCTTTGATGATGTCGAAAACCTGCTCCACGAGGATCGGCGCAAGCCCCATCGATGGCTCGTCCATAAGCAATACCTTCGGATGCGCCATGAGAGCCCGGCCCATGGCACACATTTGCTGCTCGCCCCCGGATAGGCTTCCGGCCTTCTGCGAGAAACGTTCCTTGAGTCGCGGGAAGAGTTCGGTCACGCGGTCGAGATCCTTCTGGATTCCTTCCTTGTCGGTGCGGAGCTCGGCGCCGATCTCGAGATTTTCTCTAACGGTCATCTGGGCAAAGAGGCGGCGGCCCTCCGGCACCATCGTCACGCCACGCGCGACGATCTCCTGCGTCCTGCGCCCGTCGATCCTCTTGCCGTCGAGATAGATTGAGCCCTTCGCGGGAGACACTAGCCCGAGGATCGTCTTCAGAGTGGTTGATTTCCCTGCGGCGTTCGGCCCGAGCAGACAAACGATCTCGCCTTCGTTGATCGAGATTGAGACGTTACGGAGGACTTCAACCGGACCGTAGTTCGTATCTACGTCGTTGAGCTCTAGGAGAGCCCGGTCGCTCATCTGCCCTCCGTTTCGGTCTGCCCTGCTACCGCCTGCTCGCGACCACGAGTGTCCTCGTGCTGCTTGCCGAGATAGGCCTCGATGACCTGCTCGTTGCTCGAGACTTCGTCGTAGTTACCCTCGGCGATCTTCTTCCCATAGTCCAAGGCAGCGACGCGGTCCGAGACACCCTTCACCACGCGCATGTCGTGCTCTACGACCACAACCGTCAACCCAAGTTGGTCGCGAAGCCGTGCGATCAGGGCGGTGAGCCCTTCGGTTTCGCGCGGGTTCATTCCCGCAGCGGGCTCATCGAGGAGCAGGAGCTTTGGTTCGGTCGCCATCGCCCGGGCAATCTCGAGCCGCCTTCTGTCTGCATAAGAAAGTCCGGCCGCCAACTCGTCGTGAATCTTCCGCGGGAACCGATCGCCGAAGAACGCGAGCATGTCCCGTGCGCGTTTGGTGATCTTCTTTTCTTCGTTCCTCGCCCCAGGTGGGCGCACGATCGCTCCAAAGATCCCGGCATGGGTTCGGGAGTGCTGGCCGACCATCACGTTCTCAAGCACACTCATGTTCTTGAAAAGGCGTACTGCCTGATACGTACGAGCGATGCCCGCCTTAGTCACCTGGTTAGGCTTGAGCCCGGTGATGTTGAAGCCGTCGAAGGAGATCTTGCCCGCCGTGGGGTCATTGAAGCCGGTAACGACGTTGAACAGTGTCGTTTTGCCCGCACCATTTGGTCCGATGACGCTGACGATCTCTCCCTGGTTCACAACGAGGTCGACTCCGTCGACAGCCTTCACTCCGCCGAAGTACTTTGACACGCCCTCTAGCTGCAGCAGACTCATCAGACGTCCTCCGTACCGCCGGCGGTAACTACGGGCGCTCCCGTAATCTCGCCGTGCCGTTCCTCGAATTGCGCCTCCTCGAGCTCCTCCTCGTGAAGCTCGCGCCTCCGTCGCGCGCTTGGGAACAGACCCTCGGGCCTCAAGATCATGATTGCCACCAGCACGCCGCCATACACAAGCAACCTGTATTCGACGAACTCGCGCAAGATCTCGGGGAGTCCCACGAGCACGATCGCACCTACGATGACTCCCGGGATGCTCCCCATACCACCGAGCACGATGAGAGCAAGCACAAGAATCGAAACCAGCAGGATCATCGAGTTCGGGAATACGGACCCGATCTTGGCTGCGAAAAACATCCCGCCGAAGGAGCCGACTGCGGCTCCGAGAGCGAAGGCAAGCAGCTTCGTCTTGATGATGCTGATGCCCATCGCTTCGGCCACCTGCTCGTCCTCCCGCAATGCGACCCACGCGCGCCCCAGCCTGGAGTCCTGAAGGCGAAACGCGACGAACACCGCAAGAATGCAGAAGGCGAGGATGACGTAATACAACTCTTGGGGACTGTCTAATTCCGGTCCCCCCACAAGGGGCAGCGACACCCCCATGTCCGGATCGGGGATCGCAAGAATGCCCTGCGCACCACCGGTCCACGGCCGGAGCCACTCGGAAATGACCAGGACACGTACGATCTCCCCGAAGCCCAGAGTCACGATCGCGAGGTAGTCGCCTCGCAGTCTCAGGACGGGTGCGCCGATGAGGATGCCGCAGACCGTCGTTATAACCACGACTACCGGAAGCGCGGCCCAGAAGGTAAGCGGACCCTCGGTGAACGCCGACGGCGATGTGAGCATAGCCGTCGCGTACGCACCGATTGCAAAGAACGCCACATAGCCGAGGTCGAGCAATCCGGCGAAACCGACCACGATGTTAAGCCCGAGCCCGAGGAGAATGTAAATCCCAATGGTCCCGAGCACATCGCTGATGAACCGCCCCGCGATCTGCGGGAGTATCAACAGGAAGGCAGCTATGAGTGCGAATGCGATCAGCTTTGCCGTCGTCCTCTGCGCCTCGGGCATCGCCTCCATCCGGCGTTTGATGAGGGAGCCTTGGTTCGCTCGGTAGTAGGCGAGCAAGCCGGCTGCGAGGAAAAGGAAGACGGCACCCAACTGAGTGAGCGCGTCCCGTTCGTACAACCAACCGGTGTCGTCGAGGAACACGAGGCGGAGGTAGTCGCCGGTGCCCCTCAGGATCTGGTCGATGACGGTTGAGAAGAGGCTGGCAATCAGCACCGTGCCAAGACCTACAAGGAAGGCGGAGCGGAGAGCGGGCCTGAGGAGATGCACACCCGAAGCTACGAGCGCCAGCCCAGCCGCGAATGCAACCAAGATCAGAGCACCCAGCCACGCCGACTGATCGAACGAAAGGATATCAAGCAGCCTTTGCGTAACCGACACCAATACCGACCGCATAGGTATCCAGTCGGCAAGCAAAAGGAAGATCGCCGTGATACCTCCGGCAATGGCACCCGAGATCAGGCCGGCCATGAGGCCGACGCTCACTTTGGGCGCGGGGGGTTCGGGCTGGCCGGGCAGCACCTTCGCCGGTCGCGCAGCAAGGTAGCCCGTGGCAAGGAAGGTGAGGATCAGCATCGTGCGCCCGAGGTTAAGGACCCCGTCGACCACCACCCGCTCGTCGAAGCGCGGAACGATGCCTACGAGGCAGAGGTAGAGCGCTATCCCACCACCGATTAGACCGGCCTTGACGGCCCGTCGCATCATCGACTCTGGGGCGGTATCGAACTCTTCGATGCGAGCGCGTTTGGGTGCAGTTGCTACCGCCATCAGGCCTTCTCCTCCTCGGCGGATCCAAGGATGCCACCCGGTCTGAAGATCAGAACGAGGACGAGGACGGTGAACGCCACCGCGTCCTTGATCTGGTTCACCGAGGGCACGCCGGCGCCCTCCAGTAGCAAGAACGGTGCCACCGATTCGAGCACTCCCAGGAGCAGTCCTCCGATTGCGGCCCCAACAACATTACCGATCCCTCCCAGGACGGCGGCCGTAAATGCCTTGATGCCTGGAATGAACCCCATGAAGAAATTGACCTGTTGCGCAACTAGGGCCCATAGGACTCCTGCAGCCCCCGCGAGACCCCCTCCGATCACGAATGTAGTCACGATCACACGGTCGACATTGATGCCCATGAGGGCAGCGATTTCTTTGTCCTCTCCAACGGCGCGCATCGATCGGCCGGTCCTTGTCCGGGTGATGAGCCAGTACAGCGCAAACACGAGCAGCGCCGCCCCGATAATCGCCAGGAACTGAGTCCTCAGAATGGGAAGCCCGAAGATGTTCCACCGGCCCTGCAAACCTTCGGGGATGGGGTATCCGCGGACGCGTGAGCCAAAGAAGCCTCTGAATGTGTTCTGCAGGAACAGGGAGGCGCCAATGGCCGTGATCAGCGGCACCAGACGCGGCGCGCCGCGCAGCGGTCGGTACGCGATCCGCTCCAGCAGCACGGCCGTAACGACCGAAACCAATACGGAGAAAAGCATCAATACGGCTATCGCTAAGATCGGATTGCTGTTGAGGAAGCCGGATTCCGCAAGAGGCCTGGCAAGAAAGAAGCTCGTGAAGGCCCCCGCCATGAACACCTCGCCGTGGGCGAAGTTGATCATGAACAGGATGCCGTAGACGAGCGTGTACCCCATTGCAATGAGCGCATAGAGGCTCCCTTGGGCAACACCAAGGATCACGAAGTCGCGCCAGTTCGCGCCCGTGTAGATCTCGTCCTGGAGCGTTGCTCGGGTTCCGAAGATGACACCGAAGATGATGAGAATGCTAAGGACCCACAGGATGATCTTGCGGACCGGCAGCCGTGCCCCGATGCCGATCCTCTGACCCGTAGCTTCAGTGGCCACTAGACTCCCCCGGCCCGCTCGGCGGGCTGCAACAATCGACGCCTTTCAGCGCTCACCCCTGCTCCCCCGAAATCGACTGTTTCCCCGATAGAGACACTCACTGATAGAAGCTGCGGGTGAGCCTATCGACTCACCCGCAGAAGAAACTACCAAATCGGCGACCGGTTACGGCCAGATACGGCTGAAGTCGCCGTTTTCAACGACGCTCACGGATATCGAAGCGTCGGGGTTGCAGTCGCCGGTCTCGTTACAGGTCAGCTCGCCGATGATCCCCTCGTAACCCGACGTTGAGAACATCTGGTCCTTCAGCGCGGTACGGGGGATGAAGGTGGTTCCCCCGTCCTCGATCGCCACTTGCTCAATCGCGTCGAGGAGGATGTTCGTGGCGTCGAAGGCATGTGCGTGGAACACCGACGTGGGCTTGCCGAACTCCTCCTCGTATGCGGGGAGGAAGTCTTCCTCGTAGAAGCTGCCCGAGAACTCGAGGTCCGGACCAGAGAGGTAGACGCCCTCGGCGTTCCTCTCGCCGGCGGCTGAGATCCAGTCGGGAGTGAGCATTCCGTCGGCCCCCGCCAAATCGGTTTCGCTGAGCTCCGTGGTCTCACGGGCTTGCGAGGTGATGGCGCCGCCCTCGGCCACGAACACCGGGTAGTAGAGGATGTCGGGCGCGGCGGCCGCGATGCTCGTCAGAACCGGACGCATGTCCCGGTCACCGACCTGAACGGCTTCCTGCGCGGTCACCTCACCGCCGGCTCCCTGGAAGGCCTCGGCGAACACGTTGGCCAGACCCTCCGCGTACGGGCTTCCGTCGTGGATGGTCGCCGCCGACTGGGCCCCGAGCTCGCTGCTCGCGAAGTCGGCCATCGCCGTCCCCTGGATCTCGTCGTTGTGAGCAGTTCTCAGGTAGAACGGCTGGTGCGTGTCGGGAGCGGTCAGGCTCGGCGCCGTGTTCGACGGCGAGATTATGGCGATGCCGGCCTCGCTCAGGATCTGCGCGGCGGGCTCACCGGCGCTCGAGCAGCTTGTCCCGATGACACCTACCACCTGCTCGTTCGCCGCCAGCGCCTGCGCGCCGCTCTGGCCTCCCTCGGCAGTGCAGAGGTCGTCCTGGTGATCGAACTCGATCGGGTGGCCTGCCACCTCGTTGGCGGGCTCGCGCATGTCGGCGGCAATCGCCACGCCGTTCTGGCTGTCCTGGCCGAGGCTTGCGTTTTCACCGGAGATCACCAGCAGGGTGCCGATGGTGATGGGATCCCCTTCGGCGATCTCTACACACCCAAATTCATCTTCGTCACAGACCGCGGTCGGGTCGTCGCCGCCGTCTTCTGCGCCGTTCTCGCCATCGTCATCGTCATCTGCGCACGCAGCTGCTATCAGCATCAATGCGAACAGAAGCGACAAAATGGACAGTAGCTTAGACCTCTTCATCAATCCCCCTTGCTTCCTACCAACGATCCCCATCTCCCACGGATAGCGGCCCACCCTGTCGCTGTTGAAGGTGGGACCCCAAGCCGGAAAACCGCCATATCTTACCGGTGGGCGAGGGGAAGTCCAATAACTTTATGCAGTCAATTGGATTGCAACAGCGTCTTGGGCCCGGCGGACTACTACCTTGGTGGCAGGAAAAATCCCCGGCTAGGGCACTGCCCTCGGACCCATTTGACCCGTCCTAGGCGTCTGTGGTGAGCCCCAGAACGCCCTCGGCGATCGCCCGCATGGAGCGGCGCTCGTCCATCGCCCGCTTCTGAATAGACCGGAAGGCTTCGGCCTCGGTCAGCTTCTGCTCGTCCATTAGTTTGCCCTTGGCGCGGTCGACAAGCTTGCGGGTCTCGAGCTGCTCGCTAAGGTTCTGGCTCTCCTTTTTCACCGCCGCCAGTTCGGCATGTCGGGCAAGGGCGATCTCGATTGCAGGCACGAGGTCGGACTTTTGAAATGGTTTAACCAGATACCCAATGGCGCCGGCCTCGGCCGCGCGATGCACTAGGTCGCGCTGGGAAAACGCGGTGAGGATCAGAACGGCAGCAATGCCTTCCGACACGATGTGTTCCGCCGCCGTCAGGCCGTCCATGCCCGGCATCTTGATATCCATGATTACGAGATCCGGCTCGCGCTCCCGGGCCAACCGAACCGCCGCTTCCCCGTCCGAGGCTTCACCCACGACGTCGAAACCCTCTTCTTCGAGCATCTCCTTGAGGTCGAGGCGGATGATGGCCTCGTCTTCAGCGATTAGAACCTTTGATGCGGAGCCGGTTGCGTTTGGCATTCAGGCGTTGAGCATGCGGTCGAGCAGCCGGTCTTGTTCCTTTTCCAGCTCGCCGATCAGCTCGATGGCCCGAGCACGCTGACGCTCGAGCCGTTCGTAGTCGTCGCGCGCGATGCGGTAGTCCGAGTCCGCCAGAGGTGTCTCGGACACGAGCATTCTCGTCTTGGCCTCCTCGAGGACATCCATCTGAAAGAGCAGCTGCTCCTCTACGATGCGCAGCTCCTCTTTGGCCTTGCTGAGGCGGCCGTTCAGCTGGTTCATGCTCTGCTCGATTTTCATTGGGGCGAGAAGTATAGGCGGGGATGTCAAGAATTGCGCGGCGGGACGGGTAACTTTTCGCGGTCGAGCTGGGGTTGCTCTGCTTGCTAGCCGGGGGCGTCAGGGGGCCGGCGCGCCGGAGGAGAACGCGAAAAGTGCCGGGGGCGGGACTCGAACCCGCACGGGCCGAAGCCCAATGCCTTTTGAGGACATCGTGTAAGCCAATTCCACCACCCCGGCAGGGCGTCGCCATTTTAGATGTTCCTCTTCTGACCTAGGTCTTCGGGCCAATGAATTCGTCCATGCGGGCAACCGCCGCCCGCCGCGCAACGGAGATGTTGTACCGATTCATCCGGCGCCACGGGATCTCCAACAGGTCACAGGCCCAACAGAACAGGCCGCGAATGTCGTCCGAATGATTGGTGAACTGGTAGCGCGGATACCCCTTGCCGTTGACCCAGTTGAGTCCCCGATAGCCGTCCGAATGGATAAGCCCTCGGAGGAATAACTCAGGATGACTCACGACAATGTCCCTTTGCCAGGCTCGCAGCTTGATTGATCGCGTGTGCTTCATGCCGGGGCCGTGCTGAGGGAAGAGGCACGGCCAGTGTTTCCAGTACGCACAGACTTCGGTGCACCCGATGAGTGAGACGTGAATCACACTCATCGAAGAGCTGGGCCGGACCCGCCTCATGGCGTCCCCGGCTTCCTTGATGATGTTGGGATACCGGTCATCGAGGAAAATCCGGAGTTTGAAAACGCCCTTTGAATGCGAACTGATGTGGCCGTCGCCGAGATACAAACCGAGAAGGTAGGAGTAAGCCTGGGCATCGATGCAAGCACCATTGCACACGGGGCAGTCACCACGCCGCGGGTAGGCGCCGGGTTCTCGGCCCAGGTGGCGCCAGTCTCGGACTGTGGTCCGCGGAATTCCCGTCAGGCGTGCGATCTGACAGTCGTTCAGACCCCACGCAATCCAGCGTGTGACCAACTCCCACTCTTCCGCCGAGCGCACCGCAGCTCCTGACCGGTCCTCCCCACTCGGAATCACCGTATCTAGGTGATGCGACAAAAAACGCGGCGGACGCCGCATGATCGATTGCGCCAACACTTGGCAGAAAGCGCCGTTTTACGTGCAGGTTTTGCCATCAGATGGCGAAAAGCGTCGCCACGGGGAGTGCGGCGCGCCCCACAAGGGGCGGCGCCCCCTACGCGACGAATCCGGCCCGAAGGCCGGACTCGAGGACGGTCATCAGTTGGGCGGCAGGGAGGCGCTAGGGCCGGGGCCTGCGTCCTTTCTGAATCCTTATCTGGCGCATTTCGCATCCTCCCTGGTGGGGCTTCATCTGCTGCTTTCCCCATCGGCTCGGATGTCGCTTCATAAATAGCCAATACGGGCTATCTTTCACTAGATATTTCCAGGCACTGGAAGTGCCGGACGCTGGGCGACCGACGAGAATCGGTCTCCGAGGGGCAAAACGGGCGCGCCGAAATCCACAGGGCCCCAGCACTGCCGCGCAGCAGCGCCTAGAGCGCCGCCAGAGCGGTCCGGACCTCCTCAAGGAACTCTCCCGCCGCCTCCGCTCCCCGCTCCTCGATAAGGCCGACCACGGCGCTGCCTATGACCACCCCGTCGGCGGACTCGACGGCCTCGACCGCCTGCCCGGCGGTCGTGACCCCGATTCCGACAAGCACGGGCAGATCCGTGGCCTCCCGGCACCGGGCGACGACGGCGGCGGCGCGCTCAGAAAGGGACTCCCGGGCCCCCGTCACTCCGAGGGTCGATACGGCATAAACAAAGCCGGTTGCGGTTGCTGTGATCGCCGATACCCGCTCCGGCGAGGAGGTCGGCGCGACGAGCGGGATCCATCCGAGCCCGGCATCCGCCGCTGCCTCCCGCAGCGACGAGGACTCCTCAACGGGCAGATCCGGCACGATTAGGCCGCCGATCCCCGATTTGGCGGCGCGCCGGCAGAATTCGGCCTCGCCGAGGCGATGGATCGGGTTGTAGTAGGTCATCACGACACGAGGAACCTCCGCCGGCAGGCCGGCCGCGGAGTCGAGGACCTCGAGCGGGCCGACGCCGTCCCTAATGGCCCGCTCACCGGCGCCGGCGATCACCGGGCCATCCATCAACGGGTCCGAGTAGGGAAGTCCGATCTCGACCGCATCCGCGAACCCCGCCACCGCCGAAAAGGCGTCCGGCCAGCCCTCGAGCGAAGGTCGGCCTCCCATCACATAGGGGACCAGCAGCTTGCGGCCAGCGGCGCGCCGGGCCTCGAGGTGATCCAGCAAAACGGTCACCGGCCGCTCGCCTCCGCGATCGTCGCCACATCCTTGTCGCCGCGCCCCGATAGCCCGACGAGCACCAGCCCGCCCGGCGTGGACCGCAGCACATACGCCAGCGCATGAGCGGGTTCAAGGGCCGGAAGAATGCCCTCGGATTCGGCGAGGGCCGCAAAAGCATCGAGGGCCTCGCCATCGGTTGCGGTCTCGTAGCGCGCCCGGCCGGTTGCCGCCAGCCACGCGTGCTCCGGCCCAACTCCTGGGTAGTCGAGCCCTGCCGAGATCGAGTGCGCCTCGGTTATGAGCCCCTCTTCGTCCTGAAGCACAAGGCTGCGCGCGCCATGCAGTACGCCCGGCTGCCCCTCGGTGATCGAGGCTCCGTGGCGCCGATCGAGGCCCTCGCCGGCCGCCTCCACTCCGACCAGCCGCACGTCATCGTCGTAGAACCCACGGAACAGACCGATTGCGTTCGAGCCTCCGCCCACACACGCGACTACTTCGTCTGGAAGCTCCCCGGTTAGCTCCAGACACTGTGCGCGCGCCTCACCACCGATAATGGATTGGAGGCTCGCGACGATCTCGGGATAGGGGTGGGGGCCAACGATCGATCCGATCACGTAGTGCGTGTCCTCGACGTTTGTTACCCAGTCGCGCAGGGCCTCGTTGATTGCGTCCTTGAGTGTCGCCGAACCCGCTTCGACCGGAACGACTTCAGCACCGAGCATTTGCATCCGTACGACATTGAGGTGTTGCCGGCGCGTATCTACGGAGCCCATGTAGACCACACACGGCAGCCCGAAGTAGGCCGCCGCCGTGGCCGTGGCAACGCCGTGCTGGCCGGCGCCGGTTTCGGCGATGATCCGCGTCTTGCCCATCCGGACGGCGAGCAGGACCTGGCCGATCGTGTTGTTGATCTTGTGCGCTCCGGTGTGCGCGAGATCCTCTCGTTTTAGGAGCACTCGTGAGCCGGCACGCTCCGAAAAACGCGCCGCTTCGTAGAGCGGCGTCGGCCTGCCGATCACATCTGCCCGCAGGCGCTCCAACTCAGCGAGGAACTCGTCGTCAGACCGCGCCTTGTCCCACGCGACCTCGAGTTCATCGAGCGCGCCCATCAGTGCCTCGGGCACATATTGGCCCCCGAACTCGCCGAAGCGTCCCTTCATCGGCCCATCAGCTCCCGTACCTTGGTCGCCGGGTCGGACGCCCGCACCAGGCTCTCCCCCACCAACACTGCTTGGGCCCCGGCCGCGTGAAGTGCAGCCACCTCGGCGCGCTCTTCGACCCCTGAGAGCGCAACGATCGTGCAGCCGTCTGGAACGAGCGGTGCGAGTTTGGCGGTGCGCTCCGGATCGACTTCGAAGGTCGTCAGGTCCCGGTGGTTGATCCCGATCAGGTCGGGCCCCAGATCGAGAGCTCGATCGAGGTCCGCCTCATCGAAGACCTCCACGAGCACATCGAGCCCTAGGGACCGCGCCGACATGTACAGCGTGGCCAGCTCATTCCCGACCGCCCTAACGATCAACAGGAGCGCGTCCGCCCCCCACGCCCTCGACTCGAACACTTGAAAGGGATCGATGATGAAGTCCTTGCGCAGGACGGGGAGGCCCGCCTCTCGGGCCGCGCCGAGGTCCTCCATGGAGCCGAGGAAATAGTCCGGTTCGGTTAGAACGGAGATCGCGGCCGCGCCGCCGTCCCTGAACGCACCGGCAAGCTCCCGTGGGTTGAGGTCCTCCTTCAGGACCCCCTTCGAGGGAGACGCCCGCTTCACTTCCGCGATCAGGGCGATGTCGTCGCCTGCCAGAGCTGCTGCAAACCCGCGCGGAGCCCCGGCGGCGGTTATGCGCTGTTCCAGGGCCTCCTCCGACACGACGCCGCTTAGCTCCGCGACACGTGCCTTGGTCGACGCGAGAAGGTCGTCAAGCAAAGACATGCCGTCAGGTTACCGGCCACGCTCCGTCAGGTACTCCAGCAGCACTTTGCCGACCTGATCCGGCGCGCCCCCGATCACGGCAAAGTCCAGCCCGGCGCGCTGCCACAGTTGCTCGTCGGGCATGATCTTCAGCGGACTCGGGGGAATCTCAACGCCGATGCTCTCGGCAACTTCGTTGATCCCGGGAGCCGCGGGTCCGCGTGCGAAGAACCCGGTACCACCGTGCAAGGCGAGCAACTCGATCACCACCGGGTCGAGGTCGTCGTCGAGCAGGCCCTGAATGAGACGCCGCGCTCCGAGACGGCCACCGGGTACCTCGGCGTGGTCCGCTCCGAGCGCGACGAACTCGACGGAGTGATCCGGCACCGCCACTCGAAGTGCACGCGCCAACTCCAGGAAGAGCCCCAGGGATGCGCCGGACGGCTCAGGTTCCTCGCCGGTGTCGAAGGGAACTACCACCACGGCCACGGGATCCTCTGCGCTCGGCGGCAGGGCGACCACGTTAGTCGAACGCACAAGGTTCCCGACTGGAACTCCGTCGAGACGAACCAGATAGCCGGCCTGCTGCAGGTGCCCCAAGAGGTAGGCGGACGCCGCGCCCTCGTTCTGCGTTCCCGCGCGGCGCTCGGGCAGTTCTTCGTCGAACTGCGCCGAGTGTTCCTCAATATCCTCGATCTGCACAGTAGGAGGGCCGGTCGGCTCGACTTCGGGACGCCGGGGCCCTTCCGCGGTGCAAGAAACCGCCGCGACCAAAAGAAAACAGATCGTCAGCGCACGAAACACACACGTAGTATCGAGCCGGATGAAGCGTGACGAAGTTCCCATCTCGTGGACCACACTCAAAGGTGGCACGGCAGTGCATTCGTCCGACGGCCAGGAACTTGGCAAAGTCGCCGACGTCGTGGCCGACGAGCAGAAGGACATCTTCTCGGGCATCGTGCTGAAGCCGGGATGGTTCAAGGAGTCGCGGTTCGTCCCTGCGGAGTTGATCGCCGAGATCACGTCGCGCGCGGTTCGCCTCACGGTGAGCGCCGGGGAAGCGCACCAACGATTGACACCCAACGCCTAACCGGTGCGATCGGGAGCCACAACCTTCTTGGAACGGTATGCGGAACGGTCCATTCCGTGGCGAAACGCCAGGCTGATACGCGGCCCCGCCTGAGCCACCTTCGGGACACTGTGCTCCCACGATCGCTGGGTCTTGCCGCCGGTAACGAGTAGGTCTCCTCGACCAAGCCGAAAGGCCCTCGACTTACCACCGCCCGCCGGTCGCAACAGGAACCGCCGCGGATCTCCAAGCGAGACGAGGGCCACCACCGGATCCTCGATCTCGGTGCTGATCTTGTCGCCGTGCCACGCGACGGAGTCGTTTCCGTCCCTGTACAGGTTGAATCCCACCGAGTCGAACCCGACCTCGTAGCGGTCGGACAGCGTGGCGCGCATGCGTTGGATGAGTTCGGGGACGAGCGGCTCGCCCGACTCGGCCAGCCACGACGAGGTGAGGCGCGGTTCGCGGACGCGCTGTTCGTACATGTGCCGGACGCGCTGCCCCCAGTCGCGCGATTCGAGCACCGCTTCGAACAACTGATCGGAGCCGCTCACCCACGCCGGACCGTGGTCCACCCAGGACTCCGGGTCGAGGTGGATTCGTTTGAGCGCCGAAAACGACGCGTCGAAATCCGCTTGGTCGCTGTCGAACAGCGACGGCTGCCACGAAAACCCCATTCCGGATCCCACCGAACCAGCATACGAACCTCGTTCTTTTCTTCGTGAGGCGTCTGGTAGACGCTCAGAGAAGAAAAGAACGGGCTAGAGGTGGCGCGCCGCGGCTACGGCCCGAAGCATCCCCTCGGCCTTGCGCCTGGTCTCCTCGGCCTCCGCCTCCGGAACCGAGTCGGCCACTATCCCGGCGCCGGCCTGGACGTACGCCCGCCCGCCGGTTGCCACCACCGTGCGGATCGTTATGCATGTATCGAGGTTCCCGGAGAAGTCGAAGTAGCCAACGATCCCTGCGTACGGGCCACGCCGGGTCACTTCGAGCGAATCGATGATCTCCATCGCACGCACCTTCGGCGCGCCGGACACCGTGCCGGCGGGGAAGCAGGCAAGCAACGCGTCGAACGCGGTCTTTCCGGGCGCCAGGTGTCCGGAAACGTTCGAAACGATGTGCATCACGTGGGAGTACCGCTCGATCACCATCAGCTCGTCGACGGTGACCGACCCGTAACGCGCGACCCGCCCGACGTCGTTGCGCGCAAGGTCGACCAACATCACGTGCTCCGCCCGCTCCTTCGAGTCGGCCAGGAGGTCTTGGGCCAGCTTCTGATCGGATTCATCGGTCTCTCCGCGGGGGCGCGTGCCTGCGATGGGGCGCGTGACAACGTGATCGCCGGTCACCCGCACGAGCGGCTCCGGAGACGATCCTGCGATCTCGATCTCGTCGTGGTCCTCACCGGCAGCGAGACGGAGGAAGTACATATACGGACTCGGGTTCAGGGTCCGTAGCACGCGATAGGCGCCGAACGCGGGCACCTGTAGCGGCGCCTCGAACCGGCGCGAAGGTACGACCTGGAAGATGTCGCCGGCATAGATGTGTTCCTTCGATTTCTCCACCCAGCGCGCGTACTCGTCGTCGGCTACGGCGCTCGAAAACGAAACCGCGTCATCCAATGAGATATTCATCGCCGACGACCCGAGCGGCCGAGCCAGTTGCTCGATGACGGCCTCGCACCTCTGCACCGCATCGTCGTAGGCGGCGCGCGGATCGCGCGGCTGAGCGACGTTGGTGATCACGAACGCCCTCTGCATCAGATGGTCGAAGACGACGAACGTGCCCGTCAGCAAAAGAGCGAGGTCTGGCAGGTTCAGGTCGTCCGGCGGCGGTGAGGGGAGCCGCTCGAGTTCGCGCACACAGTCGTATCCGATGTAACCGATCGCTCCTCCGTGCAGCGGCGGAAGTCCGTCGAGACGCGGAGCGCTCCAGTCCTCGAGCACCCGTTTCACGTAGGCGAGTGGAGGCTCGCCGTCCGCGGGCCGTACGGGGGGATCGCCGGTGACTGAGATCCGTCCGTCACGCGCGGTGATCGTCGCAAATGCATCTCCGCCGATGAAGGAGTACCTGGCCCAACGTTCGCCACCCTCGACGCTCTCCAGAAGGAAGCCGTTGGGGCGCGGGTCGAGTCTCATCCATGCGGCGACGGGCGTCTGGAAGTCGGCGAGCACCTCTCGCCATACCGGAACGATTGAGTACTCGCGCGTTAAATCCTTGAAAGTTGCGAAGTTCGGTCGTATGCCGGACGCCTCAGGCATCCGTGAAACTTCTGTAGAAACACGAGTACTCGCCCGTGTGGCACGCAGGCCCGGCGGGATCGACCATCATCAGCACCGTGTCGGCGTCGCAATCGAACCGCACGTCCACGACCTTCTGGACGTTTCCGGATGTGGCTCCCTTGTTCCAGTACTCGCGACGCGACCGGCTCCAGAACCACGTCGTCTTCGTCTCGAGCGTGCGCCTCAGCGCCTCTGCATCGACATACGCGAGCATCAGCACCGCGTTCGTGTTGACGTCCTGCACGATTGCGGGGAGCAGCCCCTGGTCGTCGAACTTGAGATCGGCGACGTCCATCGCTACGGCGCGAGGTCGTAGGGATAGGGGTCGGTCAGATGCTCGGGGCCATCGTCGGTGACGATCACCGTGTCCTCGAGCCGAATGCCGCCGACACCGGCGAAATAGAGGCCGGGTTCCACCGCAACCACATCCCCGGCAATGAGCTCATCGGAACGCCTGCCCATCCATGGGCGTTCGTGGACCTCGAGGCCGACGCCGTGGCCGAGTGCATAGGGGTAGCCCTCGACCAACGGATCCTCGCCTTCGTGATGCTCCCTCGTGGGAAAGCCGTGCTCGTGGAAGTACTCGGTGACCTTCTCGTGAGCATCCTTGTGCCCGGGCCTGATAGATGCGTAAGCGATTTCGAGAGCCCTGAGGCAATGACGGTGGATTCTCACGAGGTCCTCGGATGGCGTGCCGGGCACAAATGTGCGCGTCATATCCGTGTACACGCCGGTCCTCCGATCCCGGGGAAAGCAGTCGATGATGCACGACTGATTGTTGAGGATGGGTCCGGATCCCAAGCCATGACCATCGAGACAGGCGTCTCCCGTCTGCACGAGGATTTCCTCGGATTCGGCGCCTTGGGACAAGAGTTCGGACTGCATCGCCTCGCGCACAAGCTCGGCCGTCAGGATCTCACCCTCGAAGCGAAGACGCCCATCACTGGTGGCATCGGCTTCGCGCAACATTCGAGCGGCGGTCAGCATCGCCGTCTCGGCTGCGCGCTGCGCGCGTTCGATGCCCTCCAGTTCCCAAGGCGTCTTGTGGCGTCGCCGGACCTGCCATTGCTCGGCATCGACATCCAGCGTGATGCCGGCGTCACGAAGGTAGTCCGCGACGTTCAGACGAAACGTGGGGGGAACAACAGCGGAGTCAACCTCCGCCCTCCGAAGAGCCCTCAGGACGAGTTCGGGACCGATGTTGTGGAGGGGGAAACCCGGATCCTTGATCAAGTCGTCGTATCCCAACTCGTCGTGGCTCCAGAACTCGTCGACTACGTCCTCGCGCCTCTCGAATCCACCGCGCTCGAGGATGCTTCCGACAACGATGCGCCGCCCGGCGTGGTCCAGGAACACGATCGGGTCGCCGACGGCGAGGCCGATCTCGTGACGCATTTCGGGGCTCCTGACGGAGTCGTCGTACAGAAGGAACGTCGTCATGGATGCGGCATCCTAACGGGCAACCCGCGCGTCTCCAGCGCCCGCTTGGCGTCGAGGACGGAGAACTCCCCGAAGTGGAATACAGAGGCAGCCAGTGCCGCCTCCGCCCCACCCAGCGCCGGATCGACGGCGTCCGCCAGGTGATCCGGCGTGCCGGCGCCTCCGGACGCAATCACCGGCACGGGGACCGCGGAGGCCACGGCAGAGGTCAGCGCGATGTCGTAGCCGGCCGTCGTCCCGTCGGCGTCCATGGACGTCAGCAGGATCTCCCCGGCCCCGAGATCGCATGCCCGACGCGCCCAATCGACGGCATCCAGGCCCGTCCGGGTCCGGCCACCGTGGACGAACACCTCCCAGCTGGTGCCCGCCCGTTGGGCGTCGATCGCAACCACGATGGCCTGTGAACCGAACTCGCCGGCGGCCTCGGCGATCACCTCGGGCCTCTGCACTGCGGCGGTGTTGACGGCAGCTTTGTCGGCACCGGCCCGCAGGAGCGTCCTGACGTCGTCCACCGAACGAACACCACCGCCGATCGTCAGCGGAATGAATACCGACTCGGCGGTGCGCGCCGCCACGTCGAGGATGAGGTCTCGTCCTTCTGACGACGCCGTGATGTCGAGGAAAACGATCTCGTCGGCGCCGGCTTCGTCGTAGCTAGCCGCCAGCTCAACCGGGTCCCCCGCGTCGCGGAGATCAACGAAACGCACACCTTTGACCACCCGGCCTTTGTCGACGTCGAGGCAAGGGATGATCCTCTTGGCGAGGGTCATCGTCTACTCCACCAAGGGTTCGGGGTCACGTCCTCCCGCCGCGATATCCGCGGCGTGCTGCGCCTCGACCACCCCGAACTTGTGCTCGTAGAGAGCCCGCCCCACGATCGCCCCGTCAACGCCGTCCGGATGAAGGCGCGCCACCGTCTTCACGTCCTCGATCGACGAGATGCCTCCCGAAGCGACTATCGGCAGTTCGGTTGCCTCTCCTAGTCGAAGGATGGCTTCCACATTTGGACCCGACATCATTCCGTCCCGCCCGACGTCTGTGTAGATGAAGGTAGACACGCCGGCTTCCTCGAACATCTTTACGGCGTCCAGGACGGGAACGCCCGTTCCGACGGTCCAGCCGTGCGTTGCAATCTCGCCGCCGCGGGCATCGAGCGAGACCGCGATGCGATCACCGAATCGCGCGCAGATTCGCCGGAGTTCGGCTCTGTCCTCCAGAGCGACGGTCCCGACAACCGCCCGTCCCGCGCCGGCCGCCAGGACTTCTGTGACGTCGTCTAGCGAGCGCAGACCTCCTCCGGCCTGAACGGGACACGACGACGACTTCACGGCCTCGAGAACGAGTTCCCTGTTTGCCGCTTCACCTGTCTTGGCACCGTCGAGGTCGACGATGTGGAGCCAGCGAGAGCCGGCGCGCGAGAACCCGATCGCTACCTTCACCGGGTCGTCCGAGTAGACGGTTTCGCTCCCGAACTGACCCTGGAGCAAGCGAACACATTTGCCCTGCGAGATATCGACTGCGGGGAAAACCGTGAAGTTCACCGGACCCAACCTTTCAACAGATCGATGCCGGCGGCCCCGCTTTTCTCGGGATGGAACTGGACCGCAAATACCGATCGACTTCGGACTGCCGCGGCAAACCGCTCGCCGTGTTCACACCAGCCCACGACAATGGCCTCGTCCGCCGGGTGCACTGCGTAGGAATGGTCGAAATAGTAGTGGGTGTCGCCGACCTCGTTCCAGCCGATGTGCGGGACCGTAAGTATGGACGGCAGCCGCCGCACCTCGCCCGGGAATAGGCCGAGCCCTTTTGCGTCGTTCTCGTCGCTGCGGTCGAAGAGGATCTGCATCCCGAGACAGATGCCGAGAAAGGGGCGGTCCGCGGCGATCCAGTCGGCGATGAGGTCTCCGTTGCCGGAATCGGCGAGGTTCTCCACGCAGCGACCGAAGATGCCTTGTCCCGGCACGCACAGCGCATCGTTGCTGGCGATGTCCGATGGGTTGGCCGTGACCGTCACCGTTGCTCCGGCAGCCTCAAGTGCCTTCGCGACGCTTCGAAGGTTGCCCATCCCGTGGTCGAGGACTGCGACCTTCACAGCACCCCTTTCGTCGAGGGCAAGACGTGCGGCGCGCCGGGATCGATCACAACGGCGTCGTGAAGGGCGCGCGCAAGTGCCTTGAAGATCGCCTCCACCGCATGGTGCGCGTTCTTCGATTTGAGGAGCCGGACATGGAGCGTGAGGCCACCTGAGCGCGCCAGTGCCGTGAGGAACTCCTCGGTGAGAACCGTGTCGTAGGCACCGATCGATTCCGCCGGTATCTCCGCGTCGTAGACGAGGAGCGGCCGTCCGGAGATGTCGAGGGCGACCTGCGCGAGTGACTCCTCCATCGGAACGAGGGCGTCGCCGTACCGATTGATTCCTTTCTTGTCGGCGAGAGTCTCGGTCAGGGCTTCCCCGAGGACGATCCCGACGTCTTCAACTGTGTGATGGGCATCGATCTCGAGGTCTCCTGTCGCCTCCACGACGAGTCCGAACCGGCCGTGCCGGCCGAGCTGCTCGAGCATGTGATCGAAGAAGGGCACACCCGTTGATGCGCCGACGTCGCCGCCGTCCAAACAGAGGTCGACGCGCACCTTGGTCTCGGTAGTCGTGCGGACGATCTCGGCGCGCCGCTCGGTCACGGGAGCACCTCCCTCATCGCGGTGAGGAACTCGTCGGTCTCCTCCGGACGTCCCGCCGAAACCCGAAGACAGTTCTCGAGTCCCGGAGCCCCCGAGTACCTCCGGATCAGCACACCGCGGTCATAGAGCGATCGCCATACCTTTTCTGATCCTTCGATCCGGAAGAGAACGTAGTTTGCGCGGCTGGGCCATGACCTGATTCCCATCGCCTGGAGTTCTACACCGATCCGGTCGCGTTCGGTCTTTATCGACTCCACGACTCGCAGCGCCTCACCGGCGCGGCCGAGTGCGGCCCGACCGATGAGCTGAGTGAAGGTCGATAGGTGGTAGGGGAGCTTCACTCGCGCCATCGCCTCGACGATTGAAGGTGCTGCCAGCAGATAGCCGATACGTGCCCCGGCGAGCCGCCACGCCTTTGACAGTGTCTTCGAGATGACCACCTTTGGCCGGTCGGCCAGCAGGGACATGGCGCTGTCCCCGGGATCGGCGAACTCGATGTAGGCCTCGTCGACGACAACCAGTCCGGGTGCCTCCTCGATCAATGCCTTCAATGCCGGAAGCGGCTCCGGCAATCCGGTGGGGTTGTTCGGCGAACAAAGGATCACGATGTCGGGTCGTTGCGCGCGGACGGCCGAGATGGCTGCGTCGACGTCGATCTCGAAGTCGTCGTCGCGCCGCAGCGCCAGGACCTCGGTCCCGGTGATACGTGCGATCAACGAGTGCAACGAATACGTGGGCTCGAACACCATCACCTTCCGCCCCGGGCCTCCGAACGCGAGAAACAGATGCTGGAACGCCTCGTTTGATCCGTTTGCCGCCCAAACACCGTCGCGCGTCCATCCGTTGTGATCGGCGATCGCCTCGGTAAGCGCCGTGGCATCGCGATTCGGATAACGATTCAGTTGGCGTTCGGCAAGGGCGGCGAAGACCTCTTCGAGCAGATCCTCCGGAGGCGGATAGGGAGACTCGTTTGTATTGAGCCTCACGCGCGCGGGCAATTGCGGCGAAACGTACGGCTCGACGTCCGTCAGATCGCGCCTGACCGGCAGTGGCGGCTCCTGCAGCATGGCTACAGTGTGCCGTGATCGTCGAGGCGCGCGTGCACGGCGCGCCCATGGGCGTGCAGACCCTCGGCCTCCGCCAGGGCGTCGACGTGCGGGGCCAGGCGCTCGAGGGCGCTGGGCTCGAGCCCGGAGACGTAGATGCGTTTTATGAAGTCGGCGACACCCAGGCCCGACGACCAGCGCGCCGTTCCGCCGCTCGGAAGGATGTGGTTCGTACCGGCGACGTAGTCCCCGACAGACACCGGCGAGTTCGGGCCGACGAACACGGCGCCGGCGTTTCGGATCGAGTCGAGAGCGTCGAGAGCTCCGGCGAAGATGAGCTCGAGGTGCTCGGGGGCGAGGGCGTTTGCCGTGGCGATCGCGTGGTCCCGGTCCCTAACCAGCACGGCGCGCCCGCCCTCGATAAGAGTGTTCTCGACGTCCTCGGGCCGCTCGTGCCCCATCACCTCGATGTCGAGGCGCTGTATGACCTGCTCGGCGAGCTCGGGCACCCATGTGATCAGCGCATGCGTCCCCAGCGGGCCGTGTTCCGCCTGTGCCACGAGATCGGCGGCGAGGACCCGGGGATCGGCGGTGTCGTCGGCGATTATGGCGATCTCCGTGGGGCCGGCCTCCGAATCGGTGCCGACCCAGCCCTGGACGAACCGTTTGGCGAGGGTGACGTACACGTTGCCGGGCCCGACGATCTTCTCCACCGGCCTGACCGATTCCGTTCCGAAGGCGAGCGCGGCTATCGCCTGGGCGCCGCCCATCCGGTAGACCTCGCTGATCCCGGCCACCGAGCACGCCGCCAGAATGGCGTCCGGAATGTCGGCTCCGGGCTGCGGCGGCGAACACAGGGCGATCCCACTGCCCACGCCGGCGACGCGGGCCGGCACCGACGCCATGATCACCGTCGACGGGTATGCGGCGCGCCCGCCCGGGGTGTAGATCCCGATGCGGCGCAGCGGCCTTATTAGTTCGCCCACCAGTTCGTCGTCGCGCTGTTCGAGCCAGCCTTCGGGCTTCGCGCGCTCGCACGTGGACCGTACCCTCTCGGCCATCACCTCGAGAGCGTCGATCAGCTCCGGACGCACCAGGTTACGCGCCTTGTGAATGGTTTCCTCGGGGACACGGATATCGTCCGGTTGGATCGTCGCTCTGTCGAAACGTTCGGTGTACTCGAGCAAGGCCTTGTCGCCGCGCAGCCGCACGTTTTCCACGATCTCCCGGACGGTCTGCTCGGGATTGGCCTGCGCGCCGACGGGCTTTGGGCGCGGGATGTGCACGGGCGTGGACTGGTCGCGGCCGTCAATCAGCTCGAGCATGCCCAGAGGTTAGCCGCGGTCGAGTAGAGTCTGATCAAGGTTGACCGGCGTGCATGGGGTTGGGGCGACTGAGGCAGTCACTGACCAATCAGTGAGCGGACCGCGGTAAAGACGATTGGCACGATTACGACCGCAGCCCCGCCCAACAACGCGGAAATCAAAGCCACTCTGGCCAGGCTTGCATCGCGTCGGCCAGAAACGACGATGGGCATCAGCGCGATAACGGCGATGAGTATGGCAACCAGCGGCCACCCAAGCTGCAGACTATCTACGATCTCAGGCAGCGACCAGGCCATAGGCAGCGCCATGTTCACGTCTCCAAGAATTCCCTTCCTCTGCGTCAGCGCCGCAACGAACCCCAGGGCCAAACACAGGGGTCCTGAAAGCACCACCCACGGAAAAGCTTCACGCCATCCCGCCGAAATCTCCACGGACTCGCGGACCACAAACAACGCATGGTAGGAAGCGAGCCATACAAGGAGGTAGACCCCCATCGTCTCCGCTCCGAGCAGGCCGGAGGCTCGAACGGAGTGGTGGCCCCGAACGCTCCAGACCGTCAGTACGAACCCGATAGTCACCCACGGGGCGATCCCGCCACCCAAGAACTGAAGCGGACCGTCGACCTGCCTGAATAGCTGCGCGGTCACGCCGACGACACCGCCGACAAGCACGGCTTGCGCGAGTCGGCCACCCCTTGAGGTTCTTTGGCTCTGTACCTGCACTAGGAGCAAGTGTTGCGCAAAAGAACGGCTGACGGGCTACGCGCTGGTGAAAGCCGTTGGGCCGAGCAGCGCCTTCAGCTCCGCGTGAAGGCCGTTCGACGTGTCGACCCAGTACTCGCTGCCGAGGCGCAGCACTACCTTCCGCTCACCGCTGTCGAGATTAAGAAATACCTGGGTGCTGCCGGGATGGCTGCTTAGAACGTCCTTCAGCTGATCCACGACCTTCGGCGTGCAGGAGTCGACGGCCAGGTTTATCTGTAAAGGGTCGTCGATCCCGAGTTTGGGCTCGTGAACCTCCATCGCAATCAACTTGACCGTGTCATCACGCACATCTCGGTCGGTCCGGCCCTTTATCAGGAGGATGGCATCGGGCCGAATCAGCCCCGCGTACATCTCGGCGACCTTCGGGAATGCTATGACTTCCACGACGGCGCCGGACAGATCCTCGAGGGCCATGATCACCATTACTTCGCCGCGGCGCGTGACCCGCTTGGACATCCCGGAAACCATCCCGCCGACCGTCAGTATGTCGCCCTGCGGCCGCGATCCCAGAGCCGAGAGGGGCGCGTCGGTCATCCGCGCCAGCAGTCCCTCGACTCCCAGGAGCGGATGGTCCGACACGTACAGCCCGAGCATCTCCTTCTCGAACGCGAGCAAGATGCTCTTGTCGAACTCCTCGAGCGAGATCGGGTGCTCCGGGTCGTGGGTCGACCCGTTCTCGCCGCCGCCCAGTGCTCCGAACAAGGAGAACTGCCCGGCGTCCTCGTTTCGACGCCGGGCCACGACGTCGTCGACGATCGCCTCGGCGGATTCCACGATCCCCTTGCGCGTGTGGCCGAGCGACTCGAACGCACCGGCCTTGGCGAGTGCTTCAACAGTCTTCTTGTTGAGGCAGATGTAGTCGACCTTCCGGCAGAAGTCGTGGAACGAAACGAACGCACCTTTGTTCTTTCTCGCCTCGATGACCTTGGCGACAACGTTCTCGCCGACGTGGCGCACTGCAGACAGGCCGAAGCGAATGGCTTCGCCAACGGGGGTGAAATCGACGTCGGACGAGGTGATGTCCGGTGGAAGAACGTCGATGTTCATCCGGCGCGCCATGTGCAAGTACTTGGGTTTGTCGTCCTTGCGATCCTTTACGGAAGTGAGCAGCGCGGCCATGTACTCCACGGGATAGTGGGCCTTCAGCCACGCGGTCTGATACGCGATGTACGCGTAGCTCGCGGAGTGGGCGCGGTTGAACGAGTAGTCGGCGAAAGGCTGGATGAGCCCCCACAGCTTGCGGGCTCCGTTCTCGTCAAGCCCCTTCTTGACGCAACCCTCGATGAAGACGGGCTCCTCAGACGCCATGAGCTGACGGTCTTTCTTGCCGATCGCCTTGCGGACCTTGTCGGCCTTGCCGGGTGAGTAACCGGCCAGCTTCTGCAGGAGCATCACGATCTGCTCCTGGTACACGAGAATGCCGTAGGTCTCCTTTGTTATGTCTTCGAGGCTTGGATGCAGGTACTCGATCGATTCCGGGTTGTTCTTGCGGGCGATGTAGGCGGGGATCTGCTCCATCGGGCCGGGGCGGTATAGAGCGATAAGAGCCATGATCTGCTCGAAGCGATCGGGCTTGAGCTGGACGAGCAGCCGCCGCATCCCCTCTGACTCGAGCTGGAAGACGCCGTCTGAATCGCCCCGTTGGAGCATCTCGTACACGACGGGGTCGGCAAGATCGAGTGAGTCGACGTCGACGTCCGAGCCGCGGTTCATCTTTATGTAGTCGCGTGTGAGCTCGATGACGGTGAGGTTGCGTAGCCCGAGGAAGTCCATCTTCAGCAGGCCGAGAGCCTCGACACCCTTCATGTCGAACTGAGTCACGACCTCGTCGTGGTCACCGCGCTTCAGTGGAACATGTTCGATGAGCGGATCGCGGCCGATCACGACGCCGGCCGCGTGGATGCCGGCGGAGCGCTTGAGGTTCTCGATCTTCAGCGCGGTGTCGATGATCTGCTTCGCCGCGCCGCCCTCCTCGTATGCTTCGCGCAGTTCCGGAGAGGTATCGAGCGCGCTCTGAAGCCCGGAGTCGCGGCCCATGATGAGCGGCGGATACATCTTCGTCAGGCGATCGCCTTCCATGTACGGGAAGCCGAGGACCCGCGCCGCGTCCTTGATCGCCTGCTTCCCCTTGATGGTGCCGTAGGTGACGATCTGCGCGACATGGTCCTCGCCGTACTTCTCCTGCACGTAGCGGATGACGTCGCCGCGCCTGCGCTCGTCGAAATCTATGTCGATGTCCGGCATGGCGATGCGCTCGGGATTCAAAAAGCGCTCAAACATGAGGTCGTAGCGGATGGGGTCGAGCTCGGTGATACCGAGTGCATACGAGACGACCGATCCGGCCGCGCTCCCCCGCCCCGGTCCGACGCGGATCCCCTGGCGCTTCGCCCAGTTGACGAAGTCCTGCACGACCAGGAAGTACTCCGGGAACTGCATCTCGGTGATTACCTTGAGCTCGTACTCTGCCCGCTCGCGCACCTCGGGATCGACGTCGCCGTAGCGGTGGCGCAGGCCGTCGATGACGAGGTTGTGGAGGTGCGAGTCGAGGGTCTCGCCGGACGGGAGGTCGAAACGCGGGAGCAGGGTCTTGCCGAACTCGATGTTGACGTTGCAGCGCTCGGCAACCTCGAGCGTCGTCTCGCACGCACCGGGCCAGCGGGCGAACTGCTGGGCCATCTCCTCGGGTGTCTTTAGGTAGAACTCCTCGGAGTCGAACTTGAACCGGTTCGGGTCCGAGAGCTCGCTGCCGGTGTTAATGCACAGCAGCACCTCGTGTGCGCCGGCGTCTTCTTTGTTTGTGTAGTGGGAGTCGTTGGTGCACACCCACGGAATGCCCATCTCCTTACCGATGGCCACGAGCTCGTCGTTGAGCGACTTCTGGACCGGGATGCCGTGGTCCTGGAGCTCCAGGTAGAAGCGGTCGCCGAACAGCTCCCTGTATTGGGCGACCTTCCGGCGCGCCCCGGCGAGGTCGCCGGCAACGATGCGTTTGGGGATCTCGGCGCTCAGGCATCCGGAGAGGCAGATGACTCCCTCGGAGTATTCGGTCAGGAGCTCCCAGTCGGAGCGAGGGTAGTAGTGGAATCCCTCGAGCCACGCCTTGCTCGAGATGTTGACGAGGTTGTGGTAGCCGGTGTCGTCGGCGGCGAGCAAAGTGAGGTGGTACGTGTTGTCGCCGTTGTCGCGCTGGCCCGGCTTGGTGCGGCGGTTGCCGTCGAAGAGGTAGCCCTCCATGCCGAGGATGGGCTTGACGCCGGTCTTGTCGCCGGTGCGATAGAACTCCAGGGCGCCGTACATGACACCGTGGTCGGTGATGGCGCAGGCCGGCATCCCGGCATCCGCAGCGGCCTCGAACATGTCCTTGACCCGGCTGGCGCCGTCGAGCATCGAGTACTCGCTGTGGGCATGGAGATGAACGAAGCTCACTGCTCGGCGCGCCCCCTTCCCGATTTCAAGCAAAGATGTGAATTACAAGGGTGTCGTTTAGAAAACCACCTCGGGAAGTGATGGTGCAAGCACTGATGTGCATTCCGGTCCCAGAGTCACTGAATATGGCTGTTGATCACAAGACTCCGGAACCTGTGGATTCGGTGTGGATGCTCCCGAGGGTTAGCTGAGCAAGCGAGCCAGGTCATTTAGAAAAGCAAGCGGACGAGTCTCGTCCTCGGACGTGAACCTGAGAATGCGCCACCCGCGACTGACCAGGGCATTTTGTCGGCGCCGGTCTCGCATCCAATCCCCCCTGGCGGAATGGAACTCGTATCCGTCTGCCTCCAGGCCGATTAGCAAATCGGGATACGCAGCGTCCAGGCGTCCCACGAAGGTCCCCTGGTCCCATACCGGTAATTGTTTGACCGGTTGGGGGAAGCCGTACCTTGCCAGGGCCTCCAGCATTGCCCTTTCGAGGTGGCTTTCTTCGTGGGGACGCTCTTGCTCGTAGCGGGAGAGCACCTCACGGAGAGCAGATGTCCCCGGCCGACCCATGGCTGCCGATCGGGCAAGCTGGTCAAGCAGGACGGGAAGGGTGAAGGAGCGATGCGTCAAGCCGATGTCCAAGATCGTGCCCAGGGCCTTGGGACCCACAACCGACCCTATGTCGAGGAGCGTCCGAGGGGCCGTCGTGGTGGGAATTCCATTCAGGATCGTGACGTCGCAATCCGGGAGGTAATTGGTCCGGTGAAGGACGAATGACTGCTGTCGCCGGAACCGAGACTGGTCCGTCAGCAGCTCGATCTCGTTCGTCTTGATGCTTGCAAAGCGATGGAGGCGCGCCGCAGTCAATCTGCAAGCAACTGCCCCATCCTCAAACGAGAGGCATGCGGCCCGCACTCGCTGCCAGTAGGAACCGTCTGTGGGGCCAACGGAATAGATGCCTGGAAGGACAGCCTCGAGGCCGCCGGACTTCGTCTGCCGTTTGATCCATGAGGGGGAAAGGCCGTCTGCAAGAAGTTGCTGGCGGCTGACCAGCTGGTACTGCTCCCTCGCGAGCTCCAGATGCTTGCGACCAGCCTGGATGAAACTGTTCATGCGCCCCACTAAAGGACGCCGGCTCGGCCCTCGTTGTGAACCAGATCACTCTTTGGGCGATTTTTTCGCGGCCCCGAAAGAATCTGCGGCCCAATTCACGCTCTGAGTGCATCTGGGGCCGCTATGCGGACCTAAATACACTCAAAGCATCAAAAGGTCCGGCCATAGCCGAGCCGGCTGTGGATCCCGGATTATGGTGCCGGCGGTTCTAGGCCGGCGCGCCGCAAGACCTCGGCCAGGTCGGTGGGGAGCGGATCGGACACCGCCACACGAGCTCCACTCGACGGGTGCGGGAAGGACAGCTTCCAGGCGTGCAGGAAGGGGCGGGTCAAGCCCAGACGCACAGCCAGCTCCGATGCACCCCCGTAAGTTCGATCCCCCAGCACGGGCGCGCCGAGGTGCGACAGGTGCACTCTGATCTGGTGCGTTCTCCCCGTCTCGAGGCGCGCCTCCAGCAAGGAGACCCCATCGCCCGAGCCGAGCACCGAGTAATGCGTCACCGAGGGCCTGCCGCCGGAGACCACCGCCATCCGCCGGCGCCTCACCGGGTGCCGGCCTACCGGCGCCTCGATCGTCCCGGACGCCGCGGGAGGCGCGCCGCGCACCAGAGCCAGGTAGCGCCGCTCGACCTCCCGCCGCCGCAGCGCATCCACCAAAAACGCCTGGGCGGAGTCGTCCCTGGCAATCAGCAGCAGCCCCGACGTGTCCTTGTCGAGGCGATGGACGATTCCGGGCCGGGTGCTCCCCATCCCGGCCAGGGGACCACCGAGCCCGAGAAGGGCATTCACGAGCGTCCCTGCTTCGTGGCCGCGGGCCGGGTGCGTCACGAGACCGGGCGGCTTCGAGACCACCATCACGCGCTCGTCTGTGTAGCGCACAGACAAGGGGATCTCTTCGGCCGCGGGCTCGGCGAACGTCGCCGACGGGACCTCTCCGGCGACGACGTCCCCGTCCTCAAGACGGTAGCTCGGCTTTGCCTCAGCGTCATTGACCCGAACCTCACCAGAGCGCAGGGCCCGCTGAGCCAGCGTTCTCGTGACGCCCGCTCGCTTCGCCAGCACTACATCCACCCGGCGCCCGACCTCCGCGCGCAGCGGGCGAAACCGGATCACGTCGGGCTGGCCTCCGAACGCGGCTTCGGGCGCGCACTAAGGAGCAGAATGATGGTGATTCCGACCACGATCGAGGCATCTGCCAGGTTGAAGACCGGCCACCAGTGGAAGTCGATGAAGTCGACGACACGCCCCTCGGTGTCCCGGAATATCCGGTCGATCACGTTGCCGACTCCCCCTCCGAGAACCATCCCGAGCGGAATCGCCCACCGCTGATCCTCCAGCTTGTGGGCCCACACGAGGATCAGGACGATCACGACGAGGGTGGCCACCAAAAAGAAACCGGGAAGTCCCTGAAGGAGCCCGAAGGCACCGCCCGGATTGAAGGTGAGGTTCAACGTCACTGCGCCGGCGATCAGATCGATGGGCCCATCCCGAAGCCTCGACAGCGCTAGTGACTTCGTTATCTGGTCGAGGGCGACGACGGTCCCCGCCGCCATCATCAGAAAGGCGTAGGTGCGCGACCTCGAGACATCATCCACGACGAATGTTTACACCGCTCGGGCAAGCTATGCCGTGCGGCAGGGGCTCAACGCGCGCGCTCTTCCCTGCGCTTGCAGTCCATACACAGCAGCGCGTGGGGAAGAGCCTTCAAGCGGGCCGCGTCGATCGGCCGGCCGCAACGCTCGCACGTCCCGTAGGAGCCGTCGTCGATGCGGCGTATTGCCCGAGTAATTTGGTCGATCAAGTCACGAATGTTGTTGCGGATCGAGAGGTCTCGCTCGCGATCGAACGTCGCCGTTCCCGCGTCCGCGAAGTCTTCATCGAGTCCTACTTCGCCGGTCATGTCGGACTGCGTGGCATCGAAGGAGTCGGCCTCGAGCTCCGCCTGTTGTCGCAGGAGATCGTCTCGTTCGGACTCGAGGGTCTGGCGGATCGAGGCAAGCGCCTTCCTGTCGAGCTTGACGGGGCGGGGTGGTCGCTCCGCCCTGGGAGCCGGCGCGGCCCTCCGTGCTGCCGGTGTGGACGGGCGGCGAGCCGGAGCCTTCTTGGCCGGGCTCTTCGTGGCCGCAGTCTTTCTGGCCGCAGTCTTCTTGGCCGCAGTCTTTCTCGCCGGGCTCTTCTTGACCGGGCTCTTCTTGGCCGCAGTCTTCTTGGGCGCAGTCTTCTTGGCCGCCGACTTCTTTCGGGCGGCGGCTGGTTTCCTGGCAGGGGTCCTCTTCCGAGACGTCTTCTTTGCCGGGGATTTCCTCGCAGAAGTCTTTTTAGCGCTTGTCTTCCTCGCGCTTGTCTTCCGGGACGTCTTCTTTGCAGTGGTCTTCCGGGCCGAAGTCGTCTTCCTGACGACCTTCTTGCGGGCCGCAGGCTTCCGGCGCGCCGCCGTCTTCTTCTTGGCCTGCTTTCTAGAAGACGTCTTCTTGGCAGGGCTCATGGGCGCGGGAAGATAGCACACCCCGGGACACAACTCGACCAAATCGGTCAGCGCAGTGGTTTCAGAGCAGCGACGATTTCGTCCGGCGTTACTCCATTGATACGAAGGCGTTTGTGTCTGGTCCCCGCACCGGCGACCAGTTCCACTCGCGATCGGGCAACTCCGAGCAGATCGGCCACGAACACCCGGAGCGCTTCGTTCGCCTTCCCGTCCACCGGTGGCGCGGCGACCTTGATCTTGAGGGCGGTGCCGTGCACGCCGGCCACCGCAGTCCGAACCGCGCGCGGCTGCACGAATGCCTCCAGGATGACCCCTTCTTTGGAGGGGGTCACATAGTCGGGAAGTCTCATGTGGGCAGGCTAACCTTGCGGCATGCCGGAGGCCCTATACAGACCAGTTAGCCCGCACGTCTCGTGGCCTGAAATGGAAGCCGGAGTACTCGAGTCCTGGACGGAAAAGCGGATCTACGAGCGCTCCATGGCCCTGCGCGAGGGGAGCCCGGAGTGGGTCTTTTACGAGGGTCCCCCAACTGCAAACGGCCGGCCGGGGATCCACCACGTGGAGCCGCGGGCATTCAAAGACATCTTCTGCCGCTTTCAGGCCATGCGGGGCCACTACGTGCACCGGAAGGCCGGGTGGGACTGTCACGGGCTTCCCGTCGAAATCGAGGTCGAGAAGGAGCTCGGCATCACTCAGAAGCGCCAGATCGAAGAAGAAGTGGGGATCGAGGAGTTTGTCCGGCGTTGCCGCGAGTCCGTTCAGCGCTACGTCGACGACCATCGCCGACTGACAGATCGCATTGCTTTCTGGCAGGACCTCGACGACGCCTACTGGACGATGACCCCCGACTACATCGAGTCGGTCTGGTGGCTGCTCAAGCAGATCTGGGACAAAGGGTTGCTCGAGGAGGACTTCAAGGTCGTTCCCTACTGCCCTCGGTGCGAGACCGCCCTCTCGTCGCACGAGCAGCACCAAACCGACGCGTACCAGCGCGTCACGGACCCCTCCGTATACGTCCGCTTCCCGCTCGACGATGACCCGGCCACCTCGCTGCTCGCGTGGACCACGACCCCGTGGACACTGCTTGCAAACTTGGCCGCCGCGGTGGGTCCGGAGATCACGTACGCGAAGGTGGCCGATCCCAGCGGGCCGGATCGCTGGCTGATCCTTGCGGAAGAGAGGGTGGAGCCGGTTCTCGGCGAGGGAGTCCAGGTGCTCGAACGGATTCCGGGAAGCGACCTGCTCGAACGCCGTTACCGTCCGCCGTTCCCGTTCGTCGGATCCAGCGAGCGCGCGCACACGATCAGGCCGGGGGACTTCGTCACAACCGAGGACGGCACCGGGATCGTGCACCTCGCGCCGTATGGAGAGGAGGACATCGCGGTTGCCCGGCGCGACGGGATACCGATCCAACACATGATCACCCCGTCCGGGCGCGTCGCGGACTCCGGTGGCGAGTTCGCCGGCATGTGGTTCAAAGAGGCAGACCCCGCAATTGTCGAATCGATGGCGAAATCGGGCGCGCTGCTCAAGTCGGAGGTATACGAGCACGCCTATCCACACTGCTGGCGGTGCATGACTCCGCTCATCTACTACGCGCGCAAGGACTGGTACATCCGGACCTCGCAGATTCGTTCCGACTTGCAGGCCTCAAACGAGGACACGAACTGGCAACCCCCGACGATCAAGTACGGACGCTTCGGAGACTGGCTGGCGAACAACGTCGACTGGTCGCTCTCGCGCGACAGATATTGGGGAACACCTCTTCCGGTGTGGCGCTGTGATTCGGGACACGCCGTGTGCCTCGGATCGTTCGCCGAACTATCAGAACTTGCGGGCCGGGATCTAACGGGCTTCGATCCGCACCGGCCCTACGTGGACGAGATCGTGTTTGCGTGCCGGGAATGCGAAGGCGAGATGCGCCGCGTTTCGAGCGTCATCGACGCGTGGTTCGACTCGGGTTCGATGCCCTTCGCCCAGTGGCACTACCCGTTCGAGAACGAAGATGTGTTCGAGCGTCGCTTTCCCGCCGACTTCATATCCGAGGCCATCGATCAGACGCGCGGCTGGTTCTACTCGCTCCTAGCGGTAGCGACGTTGGTGCGCGGGCAGAACTCGTATCGCAATGTCGTTTGTCTCGGCCACATCGTCGATACAGATGGCCGAAAGATGTCGAAGTCGCTTGGCAACGTGATCGACCCTTGGTCGGTGCTCGACAACCAGGGCTCGGATGCGTTGCGCTGGTACTTTCTTACGGGGGGCTCGCCGTGGGCGCCGCGCCGGCTTTCGATCGACATTGTCGAGGAGACCCTCCGCAAGTACCTATTGACGCTGTGGAACACGTATTCCTTCTGGGTCACCTACGCGGCAATCGAAGGATTCGATCCATCGACCGAGCAGATCCCGCCCTCCGAGCGGTCGGAGCTCGATCGTTGGGTCCTCGCGGAGCTCGAGGACACCGTGCGTGAAGTAACAACGGGACTGGAGGAGTTCGATTCCACGCGCGGCGGCCGGCGGCTGGACCGCTTCGTGGACGATCTCTCCAACTGGTACGTCCGGCGAAGCCGTCGCCGCTTCTGGCGTTCGGCGGCCAGTGCAGACACGCGTTCGGCCTTCCTGACTCTGTGGGAGTGCCTCGTCACGGTCGCGCAGCTCACCGCACCGTTCACGCCGTTCGTCGCCGACGAGATCTACACAAACCTTACGGGGCCCGATCCCGGCGCGCCGGACTCGGTCCACCTTTCCGACTGGCCCGAGTCCGTGGTCGAGCGCGCCGACGACGGGCTTCGCCGCCGCATGGCGCTCGTTCGGCGGCTCGTCACGCTCGGGCGTTCGGCCCGTACGAACGCGAAGGTGCGCGTGCGCCAGCCCCTGGCCAAGGCTCTGGTCGTAATGCCTCGCTCCGAAGTTGCAGATCTCGATGGTCTCGAGGGCATGATCTCCGAGGAACTCAACGTGAAGAGCATCGAAGTGGTGGGTGGGCTCGAGGAGCTCGTTTCCTACACGGTGAAGCCGAACTTCAAACAGCTCGGCCCCCGCTTCGGAGCGAAGGTAAGGGGGATCGCGCGGGCTCTGGCCGCGGCCGATGCACGCGCTCTCGTTACTACCCTCGAGGAGTCTGGCGAGGCGCAGCTGGCGGTCGATGGGGAATCCATTGTTCTGCAGGCCGAGGACCTCGACGTCAGAGTTGAGGGTCGCGAGGGATTCGCTCTCGCACAGGAAGCCGCATACGGCGTCGCTCTCGATGTCGAGCTAACACCCGAGCTGGTGGCGGAGGGCCTGGCGCGTGAAGTTGTTCGGGCCGTGCAGGACCTACGCAAGGCCGCGGGTCTCGCGGTTGAGGACCGGATCGAGCTGTGGCTCGGCGCGGGCGATCACAGAGTTGCCATCGAGAGACACCGCGACTTCATCGCGAGCGAGGTGCTCGCCACTTCGATGCACCTCGACGCCGCACCCCCGGAGGATGCACACACAGGCTCGGTGGGCGTCGACTCCGGCGAAGTGACGATCGCACTCCGGCGCGCCGCCGGCAGCTAAGTCTTACGCGCCGCGTGCTAGATCGATGACCCGGTCGATGCCCGGGGAGCGGCCTTTGACCACGTATTCGTCGGCCCAATCGGGTTTGCTCTCGAGAACGCCGGAGAAGGCGACGATCCTCGCGTCGGGATGGAGCGAACGAAGCACCTCGGCCGTCTCACGCCCATCCATGGCCGGCATCCAGTAGTCGAGGAGGATCACGTCCGGCGCGAACTCGGTCGCGATGGAAACTGCATCCCATCCGTTCGCGGCTTCACGCACTTCACCGAATCCGTCCTCGACGGAAAGCGCGGCGCGTAGCAGCGATCGAATCGAATCGTCGTCATCAATTAGCAGAACCTTCAAAGGCTCCACTGCGGTGCTCCCTGCACTAGCTCCCAAGTTGATTCAAAGCAAGTCTGGAGCGTGGTTACCCTGGCTGCCATAGGCATTAATACGCAGCGTAGTCATGTTTCATGCTCTCCAGTAATTGTCAGAGCTTTGTTGGAGGGTCCGGCCGCGTGTTATTCGAGCCGGAGTTTCCAGATGCACTCCATCGGCCATCGCCGGGCCCAGGCGAGATCCTCCTTCGTCCGATAGGTGCTCTGCGCTTCCGCCGCCGGACGCGTTTCGATGAGGCCCTCGACGGTGAAGCTATTCGCGCGGAACAGGCGAATCCACTCTCCGTACGTGAGTTGGAACTCCACGGATTCCGTCCCGTCGGCCTCGACATAACGGATTTCGTGCATCCCGAAATAGTCACCAAAAAGGCGCTCTTCCGGGTGGTCTGCCCCCTCCGCCAAACACAGATTGAAAAGCTGGCTTGTCGTGGAAAAGGCGAACCGTCCTCCCGAGCGAAGGACCCGAGACACCTCGGGAACGGTCGCATAGGGGTCGGCAAACGTCATCGCTCCGTAGTCGCAGAACACGACATCGAATGAGGAGTCTTCGAGCGGCAGCTGTTCGCAGTCCGCGAGGACGAGCGGCACCACGATCCCACTGCTTCGTACGAATCTCTGCGCGTGAGTGAGCTGACGCCGAGAAAGGTCGATGCCGACGGCGCGAGCTCCAATTCGTGCAAGCTCAATCGACCATTGCGCGGCTCCGCAGCCAAACTCGAGTACGTCCTTATCGCGTACGTCTCCGAGGACGTCGAGGTCCGATTCTGGGATGCCCCAGACCCCCCACTTCATCGGGTCGCGGCTCAGCTGGGGCTGGTGTTCGCGCTGGTACGAATCCGCGGTTTTATCCCACGACGCCCGATTGATGCGTGTGTGATCCGCGCCGCTACCGTTCACGTAATCGGATCGTGCGTTAGGTGCCGGAACCCGGCGGGCTCATCCCGGAGTCCTCGTCGAACAAAGCCATCTCAGCGGTTGCCGGACCGCCGCTTCCGTCCGCCGGACGGACCCGCACACGTTCTGGAGGATCGATGACCGGAGGAGATGCGGCTTCCGCCCTGCTTCGGTAGTACGCGAGCGCGAGGAAAACCGCGGCCGCGACGCTGAAGATGATCGACATCCACACGAGCGGCGCACTCCCGTTCAGCCACCCGAAGCCCAGGGACACCGCCGACGCAACGATGCCCAATATGGAGCCCGCGATCAACCATGTCACGGGCTAGCCACCGATCGGTGCCTCGACCAGCAATTTCGGTAGGGTTCTGGCCGAGGCACTAACCCTGGCTTCTGAAAAGGCGGTCGCGTACGCCGCGGCCTCGGTGGTGAGACTCCTCCCCCTGCTCCTCCGGCTCGAATGCCGACGTCGGTTCTGTTTCGCCGGACCCCTCCGGTGGTTCCGAGGCACCCTCATCCGCGGCGACCACCTCCTGCTCCCCGCCCTCGGGACCTCCTTCGGTAGCCGGAGTGCTACGCGGCGAAGGCGTCGCCTGCGGACGCGGATCGACGCGCGCTCCGGCAGCCGGAGCGGAAGGCCGCGCCGCGGGTGGGGTGAATTTCGGTGATTCCACTTCGGTCAAGGCATCGAGCGCGCGTAGCTGTTGCTCGAGGAAGGTCTTCAAGCGCTTCTTGATGTCGGTTTCGAACAGGCGCAGCTTGTCGATGCGCTCATCAAGCTCGCGTTTTCGCACTGTGAGATCGCGCTCCGCCTCGGCCGCCTTCCTGCGCGATTCGTTCTCCGCATGGACGATACGTTCGCGCGCCTCCGTTTCCGTCCTGCGGACGCGCTCTTCGGCCTGCGTGATTATCTCCTCGGCTTTCGTTTTTGCATTGGCGATGGCTTCTTCCGCGGCACGCTGCGCAGTGACGAGGGTCTTCTTGAGCATCTCCTCCGTGTCGCGGCTCGCGGCGACCGCCTGATCGAGTTCGGTGATCCGTTGCTTGAGATCGGTGTTCTCGCGATGGAGGCGGTCGAGTGCCTCCGCGACACGATCGAGGAAGTCGTCGACCTCGGCCTGGTTGTAACCGCGCCATGCGTCATGAAACTGCTTCTCGTGAATTTCTCTCGCTGTCAGCTCCATGGCGTCCAGTATGGCAGAGGTAACACGCGAATCCACATTTATAGGGCGCTGCAAATGGCCTGTCGCAGGAATCCCAGCGCTATGAAGACGAAGAGGATCGAGATGTCGAACATTCCCAGAGGAGGTATGTAGCGGCGGAAGAAGCCCAGTATGGGTTCCGTGAGGTCGTAGACGACGCGCACGATCGGATCGAGGCCGGGAGGGACCCGTCCACCGAAAGCCTGGACCCAGGACAGGATCACGCGCGCTATGAGAATGAACCAGTAAACGGAGAGTGCAATGCAGACTATTTCCATATCGTGGGTCAGGCCTGGTTGAAGAACCCTCGTTCTTCAAGGAAACGGCGCCGCTCCTCCGCCGAGACCTGAATGCCCGCAGGGGTAATCAGAAAGACCTTCTCCGCCACCGGCTGCATGGATCCGGCAAGACCGTACGCAAGCCCACTGGCAAAGTCCACCAGACGGCGCGCCAGATCCGGATCGACGCCCTGGAGGTTCATGAGGACCGAGTATCCCTCACGGAACTTGTCGCCGACCTCCTGGGCATCGTTGAACGACGACGGCATAACGAGATGGAAGCGAGCCTGCGGGGCCGCGCTCGGCATCGCCCTGACCACCGCCTCGCGCTGTTGGCCGCCTCCGTCGGCGGCCTCACCGCGGCCCCGGGGCGCGGGGCGGCGCGGCTGGGCCTCATCCATCTCCAGGTCTTCGTAGCCGTAGTCGTCGTACTCCTCGTCTTCGACAAGGCCCAGGTAGACCAGGGTCTTCCTCCACACGCCTGCCATGGGGTGAGGATAAACGCAATCCGGCGCTGAGAGGCTCTTTTGCACCGAAGTCGATCGGCCGTGCTCCTTTAGGGAGCGGGCCGGCGCGGTCCGAAGATCGCTTCACCGATCCGGACGATGGTCGCGCCTTCCTCGATCGCGACCTCGAAATCACGCGTCATGCCCATGGAGAGCTCGACCAGCCCGGGGTGGCGTTCGGCGATCGATTCGCGCATGGCCGCGAGCTCCTTGAAGTAGGGCCGGGAATCCTTCGGATCGGGGGTCATGGGAGGCATGGTCATGAGCCCGCGAAGGGCCACGCCGCTGAGGGGCGCAATTTGATCGATCAGGTCCTCCGCGCGCGCGGGTTCGATTCCGTTTTTGGTCGATTCACCCGACACGTTGACCTCCACGAGGACGTCTTGAACGATGTCCAGCGACCGCGCCCTTTTGTCGATCGCCTCTGCGAGACCGTACCTGTCAACCGAATGAACGAGCGTTGCCGCGCCCACAACATGGCGCACCTTGTTCGTCTGGAGGTGCCCAACGAAATGCCAGGGAACACGGTCCTTCAATACCGAGTACTTGTCGCGGAATTCCTGAGCCCGGTTCTCCCCGAGGGCCGCGACACCGGCTTCGACCGCGTCGAGGCACACGTCCGCCGGCCAGGTTTTTGAGACGGCGACCACAAACACCGATTCCGGCGGGCGCCCCACTCGGTTGGACGCCGCCTCGACCCGCGCCCCTACGGCCGCCAGGCGGACCGCTATCGATTCACTCATGCCGACGCCCCTTCTCAATCCGAAAGGAGACCGGCGAAGGCGCCCTGCCGGCCGGTCAGGCCGTCGCGCCGGAACGAGAAGTAGTCGGACTCACAATGGGTGCACTCGCTCGCCACCGAAATCGCGTCCACGCCGGAGCGCCTGAGAACATGCTCTGCGGCGCGGGCGGGATCAACGCGACCGGAACCTGTCGGCAGATCCCGGCCGGAGAACGCTTCGATCACTTCAGGCCCTACCTCGTAACAGCAGTCGTGGATACAGGGACCGACCCAGGCAGCGCGCACCGGGCCTACCTGGTCGATGCCCGTCTCCACCGCACCCGCCACGAGGCCCCGCCAGCCCGCGTGGACGATCGCCACCCCTCTTGCACCTGCGAGCACCACCGGCGCACAGTCCGCGGTCAGCACGCCCAGTACTGGACCGGGCCTTCGGGTGAGCAGCACGTCCGCGATCCCCACCACACCCGTTTGTCCCGGCGATACGTCGATGACCTCGCGTCCATGCACCTGGCGCGCAAGCGCCAGAGCCGAGCCATCAAATCCCGCACCGGACGCCGCCCGGCGCCGGTTCTCAATCACGTCATCACGGTCGTCGCCGACGCGCAGGGCGAGGTTGAGCCCCTCGAAGGGAGGACGGCTTACCCCGCCGCGCCGGTTCCCGAAAGCAACGAGTAGGCCCGCGTCGCGGGCACCCTCGTCGATCAGGAAGCCGACGCCGTTCTGGGTAACGGCGCAGAGCTCCGGAACGAAAGCCATGCGCCCTAGTGTGCCGTGATGCGCGCCTATTCGTTGCGGAGGAACGAGGGCACGTCGAGTTCATCCTCTGCATCGAAGACGAGTCGCTCGCGCTCGCGCTGCTCGTCACCGACCTCCGGTCCGAACAGGGAGTCGTCGCCGGAGAAGATCTCCTCCTCGGGCTTTACGAGGTCCTCGGCTTCCCTCTGGCCCCAGCGGTCGAACCCGGCGGCGATCACGGTGACGCGCACCTCGTCGCCGAGGGTGTCGTCGACCACGGCACCGAAGATGATGTTCGCATCCGGGTGCGCAGCCTTGGCGATGATGTTGGCCGCCTCGTTGACCTCGAACAGCCCAAGGTCGGAGCCACCGGCGATGTTGAGCAGCACACCGCGCGCTCCATCGATGGACGCCTCGAGCAACGGAGACGAGATTGCAGACTTTGCCGCCTCAGCGGCGCGGTCGTCTCCGCGCGCCTGGCCGATGCCCATGAGCGACGACCCGGCATCGGTCATGACCGCCTTGACGTCCGCGAAGTCGAGGTTGATGAGCCCCGGCGTCGTGATCAGATCCGTGATGCCCTGGACTCCCTGAAGCAGGACCTCGTCGGCCATGCGGAATGCTTCGAGTACCGATGTGGTGTTATCGCCAACATCGAGCAGACGATCGTTCGGGATGACGATCAGGGTGTCGACCTTCTCCTTTAGTGCCGCGATGCCCTGCTCCGCCTTGACGGCGCGCTGGCGCCCTTCGAAAGCGAACGGTCGCGTCACGACGCCGATCGTCAGTGCGCCTATCGACTTGGCGATCTCCGCGATGACCGGGGCGCCCCCTGTGCCGGTGCCGCCACCCTTACCGGCCGTGATGAACACCATGTCCGAACCCTTGAGTACCTCTTCGATCTCGTCGCGGTGTTCCTCGGCCGCCTGCCGCCCAACTTCGGGATCGGCGCCTGCGCCGAGTCCGCGTGTGAGGTCGCGGCCGATGTCGAGCTTCACGTCCGCGTCCGACATCAACAGAGCCTGGGCGTCCGTGTTCACGGCGATGAACTCGACTCCCTTGAGGCCGACGTCGATCATGCGGTTGACGGCATTGACGCCGCCACCCCCGATGCCCGCTACCTTGATAACCGCAAGGTAGTTTTGCGGTCCTGTCGCCACTTTCGGCCTCCTCTCAACCCCTCAAGTACCACTCAAGGTACCCGTCCCATGGACCCTTTGTGCCCCGCTGAAATGCATCGGTCCTGGTCAGGGGCACTTCCCCAGCAGTTGACCCTAAACTTGAGGCTTATAGTTATGTCAACCTGTACGAATGGTTGAGGAATATAGCCACGAGGGCGCACCACGTCAACCCCATCACCCGCACGCGCGCGTTCGCCAAGTGGCAACGGACCCCCACCTGTCGGGGGTTGATTGCCATCTCGGCGCCCGGCAGGGCTAAGGAGTGCCGGCCTCGTCGACTTCGGCGGGGTCGGTCTCCGGTCCTTCGGCCGACTCGGTGGTGGCCGCGTTGGATGACGGAGGCCGCGGCGCTACAGCGGGATGCAGCGGCGCGCGCACATCGATGTAAACGGCCTCGGTTCCTTCGGCCCGGACCCGTTTGAGGACCACCTCCAGAACCTCGTTCTTGGCGGCCATGTCCTCGGGCGCGCCGTAGCGCACCAGTGTCTCGTCGGCCAGCGAGAGGGTGATGCGTTCGATGGTCGGCGCCACGATTCCAACGACCTCGCGGCGCACCGATTTGGGCAGCCCGCGCCAGACGGCCAGCGCGGCCTGTGCTTCCGTGGTTCGGAGCCGGACGCCGGGTTCGACCGTCGCTACTTGAACTCCGGCAAGCACCGGCAGGCGACGCCCCTTTGCACCGGAACCAAGCACCCGGCCGGTGGCATCGATCGTCCAGCGCGCCGCCCCAAGCGAGAGAACCATCGCGGCGCGACGTTCGGAAAGCTTGATGCGAACCGTTCCCGGAAGGATGCGATCGACATCGACGGAGCGAACCCATGGGAGAGCGCTCACGCGATCCGCTACCTCCGACGTCGACAGCAACAGCAGGTTCTCGTCCTGACCGAGCGCCGCGGCTGCAACGACATCATCGAGTGACGTTCGCTCAGCGCCGACAACTCTCACCTCGTTGACTCGCAACAACGGTGAAAAGAATGCTGCCCACACAACGGCAATGAGGATGCCAACGGCCGACAGCCTCAGTAGCAGCCTTCGCTTCTGCTCTCGCTCGACGGCTCGCCGTCTCCGACTGAATCGAGGATCCGTTTTGACCCTCGGGAGCCCTCGGACGGTTGAAGCGGCCGATGAACGGCGCCTGCGGGGCGAACGGGTCGCCGGACGCCTTCCCTTCGTCACCGTGTTCACCCTGCCGCCCTTCGATGTTCGATGTCGGACCGGCCGTTGTCGGGATGTGCGTCGAACGCGCCCGCGAATCTGATTTCCGGTACGAGTTTGACCCCGAACCTTTCCATCACCCGCCGCCTTACTTCGTGCACGAGGTTGTAGACGTCTTGAGCTCGCGCCCCGCCCGACGCAACAAAGAAGTTCGCATGCAGCTGGGACACCGCGGCGCGGCCCACGCTGAATCCCTTGAGCCCCGCGGCCTCCACAAGACGCCCCGCATAGTCTCCCGGCGGATTCTTGAAGACACTTCCGGCGTTCTGCAGAGCTCCCGGCTGGGTGGCCGCACGATGTTCCCGGTAGCTCTCCATCCGCGCTCTGACGACCTCGTGCTCCTGGTGTTCAAGATGGAGCTCCGCCCTCAGGACGACATCGTCCTCGGTCAGGTTCGAAGCCCGATACGAGTAGTCGAGCTGGTCGACACGGCGTTCGGCCAGCTCGAGAGTCCGGAGGTTCAAGATCTGCGCAGAGTCCAGGCAGTCTCGGAACTCCCGGCCGTGGGCGCCCGCATTCATACGAACGGCGCCCCCAACAGAACCCGGGATTGCGATGAGGAACTCGACACCGGCAAGCCCGCGGCGCGCCGACCAGTTCGCCAGCAACGGAAGCGACGTCCCCGCGCCTGTAGAGAGGGCCTCAGGGTTCTCGGGCACGGACTTGATCCAGGAGAATCCGTCACCTCCGAGGCGGAGCGCAATTCCGTCCCACCCCCGATCGGAGACGACGAGATTGGACCCGCGCCCGATGCTCAGGACAGGAACGCCAATGCCCTGCCCGCGTAAGTCCCCGACCGCACGCGCCAACTCAACGACATCCTCCGCGGTCGCCGGCTCCACGTAGACAGCCGCCGGACCGCCCAGGCGGTACGTCGTCAGCATCGCGAGCGGGTGCCCGATCTCGACTCGGCCCTCGATTCGACCGGCGAGAACCTCCGCGACACGCTGCGCGTCGATCGATGTCACGATGATTCTCCCAATCGCGCCAGCAGCTCCTCCCCCACAGTGGTCACGTCACCGGCTCCCATGGTTAAGACCGCATCGCCACTTCGGGCGGCCGACACCAAATAGCCGATGAGGTCTGCACGGTGGGGCAGATAGGCAACCGGCCGGCCCGGCACAGCGGTGCATACGGCGTCCGCGACGAGTTTGCCGCTTACACCCGGAACCGGAGTTTCCCCGGCCCCGTAGACATCGGTAATCACTACCCGATCGGCGTCCCGGAAGGCCGCTCCGAAATCACCGGCCATTGCTGCGGTGCGCGAGTAGCGATGCGGTTGGAACACCGCCACAACGCGCCGCCACGGGCCCGGCCGGGCTGCCGCAAGCGTTGCTCGGACTTCGGTCGGATGATGCGCGTAGTCGTCTATGACGGTCACGCCGGAAGCAGTCCCGCGCATCTGATAGCGGCGCTCTACTCCTCTATATGCCGACAGTCCCGCGGCGACCTTCTTTATGTCGACGCCGGCCTGTGCGCACGCCGCGGCCGCCGCCAGAGCATTGGCGATGTTGTGCTGACCCGGGACGTTCAGTGACACCTCTTCCTGTGTTTCGTTTCGAGCGAGCACGAATCGAGATCCCGACGGACCGACGTGTACGTCGCGTGCCACGAGGCTCCCGCCCTCACCGAACGTCTCCACTAAACGAGCCGTCTCTCGCGCCATCCCCACAAGATCCGGGTTACCGGCCGGCACGCAGATTGCGCCGTCTGGTAGGACGCGGCCGAGAAAGCCGGCGAAGCCCTCTTTCAATTCGCCGAACGATTTCCAATAGTCGACGTGATCCACTTCGATATTCGTTACGACTGCGATGAATGGACTGAGGAACAAGAACGACCCGTCGCTCTCGTCCGACTCCGCCACGGCGAGATCGCCACGCCCAAACCTGGCATTAGTTCCAACGTCGTTTAGGCCCCCTCCGACTAGATAGGTGGGATCGAGACCCGCGGACCGCAGAACCGTGACGATCATCGACGTGGTGGAGGTCTTGCCGTGTGTGCCGGCGACGACGATTGATCTGCTCCCGGCAAGGATCTCCGCCAGCGCTTCCCCTCGAGACAGAACCCGCGCACCTCTGTCGCGGGCGGCTACCAACTCGGGATTAGTCGGAGGGATGGCGGAGGAAACCACAACCACACCTTTGCCCTCGACGTTCGAGGCGTCGTGCCCGATGTGAATCTCGGCACCCATGACCTCGAGCATGGTCGCGGCGCGCGATCCCTTGAGATCCGAACCCGACACCTGAACGCCGCGTTCGATGAGGACTTTCGCTATGGCGGACATGCCCGCGCCACCGATCCCGACGAAATGCACCGACTCCGATCCGAACGTCACGCGGCAAGCTCCTTGAGGAGGGCGGCAACCTGTCCCGCGGCGTCCGGCCGTCCCAGCTCGAGGGCCGCGGCGCGCATCTTGGCGCGCGCATCGTCGTCGTCGAGCAGCCGGCCGGCGATCCCGGCAATGCGCTCGGTGGTCGCACTCTCATCGGGAACCATGACCGCAGCGCCTGCCCTCTGCAGCACCGCACCGTGCCGCTCCTGCTGGCGGTCGCGATGATACGGGTAGGGCACGATGATCGACGGCGCGCCGGTCACTCCGAGCTCCGAGACGGTTGTAGCTCCCCCTCGACAGAGAACGAGATCGGCAACTGCGTACGCGGCGACCATGTCGTCGACATAGGCGACGACCCGATAAACGAGCTTCCCCGGACTCGCGGTGAGGGAACGGATCCGGTCGGCGTGATCCGGCCCCGCGATATGGAGCACCTGCCGGTTCCCCGAATCCCTCCACACGTCGGCCAGCCCGGCGGAGGCATCGTTGATCCTTTTTGCACCCTGACTACCGCCGAAAACGAGGAGCGTCTTCCGCTCGGGCTCGAGCCCAAACGCCTCGAGCCCGCGATCCTTCGCGGCTGCAACGTCGGCGTCCACGAAATCTCGACGGACGGGGTTCCCCGTGTACACGCCCTTCCGACCGACCTTTGCGAGCGTTTCTTCAAACGACACAGCGATCCGGCGCGCCAGAGGTTTGCACGTTCGATTCGCCAATCCGAGGACGATGTTCTGTTCGTGCAGAGCGACTGGAATCCGCAGCGACCGGGCGGCGATGCACGCAGGAAGACTGACGTAACCGCCCATACCCAGAAGTACGTCCGGTCTGTGGGAACTCAGCAACCGGCGCGCAATAAACACCGCACGCCCCGCCACACCCGCCGTTCGGATGATGCTCCACGGCCGTGACCGATCGAATCCTCGGACCTCGAGCGTCTCCAGCGGCCAGCCCGCGGCCGGTACAAGACGAGCCTCGCTCCCCCGGCGCGTCCCCAGGAAAACGACATCGGAGCCCAGAGCTCCCGCCACGGCAAGGGCGGGGTTCACATGCCCCGCCGTCCCCCCGCCGGCGATCACGACCCTCACCGCCGTCGCCCCGGTGGGGTTGTGGAACGAGCGGGTCTCGCGCGGCGCGCCGTAGTGCGTGTCCGGGCGCGCGACGTGGGCCGTTCGGCCCTCCGGCCAGGCGTTTGTGCCCTGGTGCGGGCCTGCGGCCGGCCGCTCTCTGACTGATAGGCAATATTCACGAGGATGCCGACCGCAACCAGCACGACTACCAGCGACGTGCCTCCAAACGACACGAGCGGAAGCGGAACACCGGTGATCGGCAGGGCGGCGATGACTGCTCCGATATTCACCAGCGCCTGCAATGCGATCCAAATGGTAATACCGGCGGCAAGCAGCGTACCGAAGCGATCCGGCGCCCTTCGCGCCGTCCGTATCCCCATGTACGTCAGGAAGGCAAAAAGGCCAAGCACGACAAACGTTCCGAGTAAGCCGGTTTCCTCCGCGAGGATCGCGTAGATGAAATCGGTGTGAGCATTCGGCACGTAAAGCCACTTCTGGCGGCTGGCGCCGAGTCCCACTCCCAGCCACCCGCCTGATCCCACAGCTATCAGCGACTGAATCGTTTGGTAGCCGGTATTGAAAGGGTCCGCCCACGGATTGAGGAACGCGAAGATGCGCGCCCGCCGGTAGGGCTCCGCCAGAGCGGCTACCGTCGTGATTGCCGCACCCGTCATGGCTATCGGTGAAAGGAAGCTGATCGGCGCGCCGGCGACGAACAGCACCCCGATGCCGATGCTTCCGATCACTAGTGTGGTCCCCAGGTCCGGCTGCAAGAGGACCAATACGGCGAGGATCCCAAGCGCCGGGATCAGAGGTAACGCGGTGTGGGAGAACGAATCGAAAGTGCTTTCGTCCTTGCGCGAGAAAACATCTGCCGCGAACAACACGAGCGCCAACTTTGCGATCTCCGAGGGCTGGAAGGAAAAAAGGCCGAGGCTGATCCATCGAGCGCTGCCTCCGCTAACGACTCCGACACCCGGTATTAGTACCGCGAACAGAAGTCCAATCACGACTGGAAACAGGACGTAGCCGAAGCCGCGGAGCCGGTGATAGTCCAGCCGCGCGAAGAAGACAAAACAGAGCAGCCCTACCAGAGCCCACATCAACTGGCGCTGGAAGAAAAGGAACGAGGAACCGTACGTGGCGAAAGCGGAGACCGAGCTCGCCGAGAGAATCATGATGAGACCCAGGAGCAGCAGGCTGCCCACGGCTATAGACAGAAGCACCGCGGGGTGCCCCGGCCGGAGCTGTCCCCTAGTTGCGCGCGCCTTTGGATCGGTCGCGCGCCGCGCGCTTCTCACCGCGACGTTGCTGCTTGCCACTATTCCTCCCGCCTTGATCCCGCCCGTGCAATCGCTGCACGAACGGCGTGCTCGAAGGCCTCACCGCGCTGCGCATAGTTCTTGAACATGTCTAGGCTCGCACAACCCGGTGAGAGCAAGACGGATCCTGCGCGCTTTGCGTAGGTGCCTGCGACATCGACCGCCTCTGACATCGTTTGGACGCGCGTGACGGGAACCAGAGGATCGAATATGGCTTCGAGTTCCTCAGCGGCCTCCCCGAGCGCCACAACGGCCACAACGGGGGGAACCGTTCCGGCGAGAGGAGTCAGGTCGATCCCCTTGCTTCTGCCGCCGGCGATCAAAACGACGTCGGAAAGACTTCGTACCGCGGTCAACGTCGCGTGCGGGTTCGTTGCCTTCGAGTCGTTGATGTACGTGACGCCCCCCGCCTCGGCCAGGATCTCCAAGCGGTGGTGGAGTGGCCGGAAACTTTTCGCCGCCCTCACGACCGCTTCCGGTTCGACTCCGTACTCCATTGCAGCGGCGGCTGCAGCAGAGACATCCTCCAGCCCCGCGATTCCGGGAAGCGGAACTTCGTCCACCGATAGCACGCGCCGGCCCCGGTAAAAGAGATATCCATCCAACACACCGATCCCATCCTCCGGAAGCCGCGTCGCCGAAAACGGAACTACGCGACCGGGCGCGCCGCGAGCGATCTCCATGGCGAGAGAGTCATCACCGTTGACGACGAACACGTCGTCGGTCGTTTGGTTCATCAGGATCCTTGCCTTAGCGGAGGCATATGAATCAAAGGATCCGTGCCAGTCGGTGTGATCCTCGGCCACGTTGAGGAGCACCGCCACCTTCGGTCGAAAGCGTTCGATCTTCTCGAGTTGAAAGCTCGAGACTTCCAGCGCGATCGCATCGCCGGGTCCCATGCCTCGCACTGCGTCTACGAGAGGAGTTCCGATATTCCCGGCCGCCATCACTCGAATGCCACCCTCCTCCAGAATCTGCGCGAGAAGAGAGGTTGTCGTTGTCTTCCCATTGGTCCCGGTAACAGCGAGGAACTCGCACGTGGCCAACCGATATGCCAGCTCAACTTCGCTTATGAGCTGAACGCCCGACTGCTCGAGAGCTCGGATAACCGGTGCCTGCGGCGGGATACCGGGACTCACCACCGCCAGATCACCTTTCAAACGGCCGAGGTTGTGTCCCCCGGTCTCTACTTCGGCGCCCTCATCGCTCAGCGCAACCGCACGTTCGTCGATCTCCGGTGCTGTTGAGGACTCGGTGACCCGAACGCGCGCGCCGAGGGACAGCAGGGCGCGCGCTGCAGAAAATCCGCTGATGCCAAGCCCCACAACGATGACGCGCTTGTGGGCGAACTCGCTCACGGAAGACCCCCCTTGCCGAGGAAGTCCGCATAGAAGAGTCCGAGCCCGAACGCGACAGACATTCCCGACAGCACCCAGAAGCGAACTATCACTGTGAACTCCGGCCATCCCGAAAGCTCGAAGTGATGGTGGATGGGAGCCATCAAGAATGGGCGCCGGCCGGTGCGCTTGAAGACTCCCACCTGGATGATCACCGAGAGGGCCTCAACGACGTACAGCCCGCCCATGACGAACAGCAGCAGCTGAGTGTTCAGCAGGATTGCCAGGATGGCCATCATGCCGCCGAGCATCAGCGATCCCGTGTCGCCCATGAAGATCTTGGCTGGCGCGGTATTCCACCACAAGAAACCAGCGCACGCTCCGGTTAGAGCCGATGCAACGATGGCGAGGTCGAACGGATCAGAGCCCGTCACTCCGACATCGTAGAAAACCGGGTTTCGGAATATCCAGAAGGCGATAACGATGAATGCACCGAACACCTGGACTGCAGAGCCGACTGCGAGGCCATCGAGCCCGTCGGTAAGGTTCACCGCATTCGAAGCAAAGGCGATCATGAGGAAAGCCCATATGAAGAACAGGACGCCAAGGTCCAGCGCCGTCGACCTGAAGTACGAGAGATCGGTTCCGACATCGACGATTCTTACGGCGAAGAAGGCAAAGACGAGGGCGATTACGGTCTGGCCGAGGATCTTGGTGCGCGCCTGAAGTCCGAGGTTGCGCGCGTTCCGAATCTTTATGAAGTCGTCGATGAATCCCAGCGTTCCCAGCGCGATCATCGTGGCGATTGCCAGCACGCCACTGTCCCTAAATCCGATAGGACCCTCCCGGCCGAAGTGCCCGAGCAGGTATCCGAGCAGTGCACCGACGAGGATCACAAGGCCACCCATCGTCGGCGTTCCGCGCTTTTCGTAGTGAGCCTTCGGGCCCTCTTCGCGGATCATCTGACCCCAACCCCGACTGCGGAACAACCTGATCGCAAGCGGCGTGCCGAACAGCGTCACCGAAAGACCCACGACGAGGGCGATGAGGATGCTGATCATGAATCGCCGAGGGTCTCGCGCACAACAACGCGGTCGTCGAAGGGGATGGTGTGGTCGGCGAACTGTTGACCTGTCTCGTGACCCTTGCCGGCAACAACCACGATGTCGTCTGGGCGCGCCTGCAACAGTGCATCCTGGATCGCAGTCCGCCGGTCCACTTCGACAACGTCCGGACCCGAGGCTCTTTCCTGCATCACCCCCACGACGATCTCGTCGATGATGGACTGAGGATCTTCTGTGCGGGGATTGTCGGACGTGACGACGACGTAGTCGGCGAGCCGGGCGGCAGCCGCACCCATCAGCGGCCTTTTGCCCCGGTCACGGTCGCCCCCGCATCCGAACACGACAACGACGCGCCCGCTGCGCGCCGAGACCAACTCACGCGCCGATCGCAAGACGTTGTCCAACGAGTCCGGTGTGTGCGCGTAGTCGACGACGACCGCGAACGGTTGACCCGCCGTGACGGACTCGAACCTCCCGGGAACGGCAATCAAGGAATTGATGCCCTGCTCGGCAGCACCGAGATCGATCTCTGCGGCCACGGCGGTCGCAATGGTTGCGAGGCAATTCGAGACGTTGAAGGCGCCGACTAGGTGCGTCGAGATGCGGAGCTGCCCGGCGGGTGTCCGCACGGAAAAGGTGCTGCCGTGCGGTCCAAGGTGGATGTCCGTCGCGCGAACGTCCGCTCTGCTCGAAGTGCCGAAGGACAGGCACGGAATGTCGGTCGTCTCGAGGATCGTTCGCCCGAATGCGTCGTCTATGTTCACGGCGCCACGCACGGCTCGCTCCTGCGTGAACAAAGACAGCTTGGCGTTTCCGTAGTCCTTCATGGACTTGTGGAAGTCGAGATGGTCCTGCGACAGGTTTGTGAACGCTGCGGCATCGAACCGAAGCCCTTCGACTCGATGAAGGGCAAGCGCGTGCGACGTCACCTCCATCGCAACCGAGTCCCCTCCTTCGCTCTTCAGCTCCGCCAGCAACTGTTGGAGATCGAGCGATTCCGGAGTGGTGCGGACGCCGGGTCGAGAGCCTGTGGGGAGACGAGTCTCGATCGTCCCGATCAGACCGGGCGTTCGCCCGGCTTCGCGCAGTACCGACTCCAGTAAATAGGCGGCGGTCGTCTTGCCGTTGGTCCCCGTAACGGCGAGAGACAGGAGGTCGTCCGCCGGATGGCCGAACCACTCGGCGGCGATCCTGGCCATCGCCCGGCGGGCGTCGCCGACGACGATCTGTGGGAGGTGAGACCTCGTGGGTCGCTCGACACACAGTGCGGCCGCTCCGGCGGCGGCTGCGGCATCCGTGAAGAGATGTCCGTCTGTAAGCGTCCCCGGCACACAGAAGAAGAGATCGCCGGATTCGACGCGGCGCGAGTCGAAGGAGAGCCCCGAGACGGTCCTTGTGCGGTCTCCGTCGATACGGATCAACACGTCGCCGGCCGCAGCAGCCAGTTCTTCGAGTTTGCGTGGGCCTGGGACTTGCATCCGAAGGATGCTAGTGCTCGGCCCGAGGGTGTGGGGCGCGCTAGTCATAGGGCTGAGGCTGCTCGGCGGCATCCTGCTCGATCTCTGCGGCGGCCCGCTCCGTGTTCGTGTTGGGGGCAACCCCGAGATAACGAAGCGCCTCCGCGCCGATGGCGCTGAATGTCGGCGCCGCGGTGCTCCCTCCCCAGATCGGACGCGGTTCGTCGAGCGTGACGATGATCGCGATCTCGGGTCTCTTGGCGGGGACGAATCCGACAAACGATGCTATGTACGACTTTCCGTAGCCGCCCGTCGAGAGTGGCTTCTGGGCGGTTCCGGTTTTCCCGGCCACCGTGTAGCCGGGGATCTGTGCCCTGACGCCGGTGCCCTCACTCACGACATCCGTGAGTATCTTCACCATTCGGCGCGCCGTTTTGCCCGACACGACCCGCTTCCGGGCGGCGTGGGGAGAGGGCTGCCTGTCGCCATCCGATTCCATTACCGAATGGACGAGTTTGGGCTCGACCGCGATGCCTCGGTTTGCGATCGCCGAATAGGCACCGATCATCTGCAGCGGCGTAACCGCGATCCCCTGTCCCAGGGGCACCGTCCCGATACTCGAACCCCACCAGTCCTCGCGATCGAGGACGATGCCGCCGGCTTCTCCGGGAAAGTCCAGGCCCGACTTGGCGCCAAACCCGAACCGGCGAATCCATTCGTCGAGTTTGTCCGCGCCAAGCTCCATCGCGAGTTTCACCGTGCCGACGTTCGACGAGTCCTTGATGATCTCCGCCATCGTCATGTCTTCGATGGGATGACTGTGCGAGTCGTGAATGACGCGATCGGCGACCTGGATCTCGTCGGGAACCGAAAAAACAGAACGCGGCTTGAAGATGCCTTCTTCCAGGACCGCGGACGCCGTGACCAGCTTGAAGGCGGAGCCCGGCTCGTAGTTATCGACAATCGCCCTGTTTCGTCGTTCTCCCGGTGACGATTTCGAGAACCTGCTCGGATCGAAATCGGGCATGTTCGCGACCGCGAGGATCTCACCCGAGCGTGGGCGCATGACGATCGCACTAGCTGCTTCCGCGCGATAGGTGGCCATCGCCTCGCGTAGAGCATTCTCGGTGATTAACTGCAGCTCTTTGTCGATCGTGAGATACAGCGACTTGCCGGGTTGTGCCGGGCGGTACACGAACTCCGCTTGAGGGAGCGGACGGCCCTGGGGATCCTGCTCGAGTGTCATTCGGCCCGGGCGCCCGCGTAAGAGGTGGTTGTACTGGAGCTCGATACCCTCGAGGGCGTCGCCGTCGATGTTCACGAAACCGATCAACTGTGATGCGAGACGGCCACCGGGATACATTCGTTTCGGTTCGGGTTTGACGTAGATGCCCGGCAGCTCGAGCGCTTCCACTTTCTTAGCCTTCTTGGGGCTGACCTGTCGGGCGAGGTACTGGAACTGGTTCGGGGCCGTCAACGTTTCCTCCAGCTGCCGACGCGGCATTCGCAGTACGGGCGAGAGTTTCGCCGCCGCCTCGTAGGCGTTCTCCACCTGGGTTGGATCTGTGAAAACCGTCTGCAACTCCACCGATAGGCCGAGCGACTCGCCAGTGCGGTCGAAGATCGCTCCGCGATGTGGTGGGAACACGAAGTCCCTCTCCCGCTGGGCGGCGGCAAGGCGCGCGAACTCCGGGTACTGGACCACCTGAAGCATGACGAGCCGTGCTCCAATCCCCCCGAACGCAAGCGCCAGGAGTACGAATACGACTATGAGGCGCCGCGGCGCTCGAGAAGGGGCGCTGCGACCTCGCTGCGCTCGTGCAGGTGCCCGTCTGACAGAAGGGGCCGGCCGCAGATGGCCCGCCCCCGTTCGTCTCGCCGCACCAGCCGGCCTCCGCGCCCGGCTCCCTGGGGAGCGGGTCACGGGCCCAGCCGATCGCTTATCAGGCCGCCGGCCGCCTGGCCGACGGCAAGTTGACGGGACTTGCCGCGGGCGGGACTCCTCAGTGGATCTCGAAGGTGGACGTCGGCAATGAGGTAGTTCGTGCTCTGCGGTTTCGACTCCACCATGCCGAGGAATTCACGGGCATAGCGCTCGATCCGGCCCGACCCTTCGAGGCGAGTAGCTTCTAAGAGCAAGTCCTGGTGCCTCTGTTCCTCAGCCACGAGCCGCTCGCGGACGCGAGCCAGCTTGAATGCGCTCTGGGCGAGGACAACCTGCTCGAGCAACACTCCCACGACGACTGCGAACACGGCGATTGAAGAGATGATCACTATGTGCACCGTGCGTCGCGACTGGCTGCGCACCATCAGGTTGCGAGATTTCCGCCGCACCACCTGAAGGTGGGGGCGCTGCGCGCGATGGCCACGAATGAGTGGGGCGCGGGTGCTCACGCGGACTGCCTTTGATCCTCGGGGACCGGCTCACTTTCGGCACGGATCCGCTCCGCTGCACGAAGCCTCGCCGAGGAGGCGCGCGGGTTTCCTGCGACGTCGGCCGAAGTAGGTCGCACCGGACGGCGTGTGAGTATGCGAAGGCGCGCCTCTGCTCCGCATGTACACACGGGAAAGTCCGGAGGACATGTACAGCCGTTCGCCTCGTCGGCGAAGAACTTCTTGACCCTTCGGTCCTCAAGGGAGTGGTAAGAAATCGCGACGACTCGACCACCCGGTTCGAGCGCATCCACAGCTGCCGGCAACACTGTCTCGAGCGCGCCCAATTCGTCGTTCACTTCGATACGCAGGGCCTGGAATGTGCGCCGGGCGGGATGGCCACCCGTTCGCCGCGTGGCGGCGGGAATCGCAGCCCTAACGATTTCGGCAAGAGACCCAGTCGATTCGACCGGTCGCGCTCTATCTATAGCGCGCGCGATGCGCGCGGCGAATCTCTCCTCGCCGTATTCCCTGATCACGCGCGTTAGGTCCTGCACCGTGTAGTCGTTCACCACCTCATGCGCCGTAAGCCGTCTGGTCGGATCCATTCGCATGTCGAGGGGTCCGTCGTGTCTAAAGCTGAAGCCGCGCCGCGCGGCATCAAGCTGGGGTGACGAAACTCCAAGGTCGAGTAGGACTCCGCGAACCGACGCAATCCCGAGTCGTTCCAGAACGGCCGCGAGGTGCGCGAAGTCGTCGTGGACCAGCCGTACGCGGTGGCGGTGCGGATCGAGGACGAGCCTCGACGCCTCGAGGGCCTCGGGGTCACGGTCGACCCCGACAAGCTCCGCGGCCGGCGCGGCCTCCAGGAGCCGGAGTGCATGGCCGGCGCGTCCGAGCGTGGCGTCGACGACGACGCCCCCGCCTTCCAATGCAGGACGGAGGATGTCGACAACGGCTCCGGCGAGGACCGGCTGGTGCTCCACGTGAGCCCCTTCATGGCTATCGACCGAGGGCCCTCGTTGCGATGGCCACCATCCCCAGAAGGCCGCCGACCGACGAACCCGTGAGCGCAAGAACAACTATGCCCTGGCTGAGCTCGCGTGCGACCGTGAACCTCGACTGCGAACCGCTCGCCGCTCTGATCATTCTGCTGTCCTCTCCTGAGATCCGGTTCCCGACGTCCCTAGAAGTTCAATTCCTGGGCCAGCTCGTCCAGCCGGCCGGCGGCGACCTTCGACCGTTCGCCATCCCATGCCTCCGGGCTCCACAGCTCGGCGTGGTCGAGGGCTCCAGTGACGACCACGTCCTTGGTGATCCCGGCGCGTTCCCGGAGGTGGGGAGGCACCGTCACACGACCCTGGCGGTCGACCTCGTCCGTGTGCGCGCTCGCCACGATCGCCCGGACGACCGCACGGGCGTTCGAGTCACTCCGTCGCTGCTCCAGCAGCCGGCGCTCGAGCTCTCGCCAGCCCTCCCCCGACCACATCGCTATGCAGCCGTCGAGCCACTGGGTCAGGACGACCTGGTCCTTCTCGAGTTCGTCACGGAGGCGCGACGGCACGATCAGACGCCCTTTGGCGTCGATCGAGTGCCGGTACTCCCCGGTGAACGACAACGGCCATCTCCCCTGCTCCTGTGCAGGAACACCCGCCCATGGCCGGCGGGAGCCCTGCGCGCCACCGGGAGCGAAAGTGGGTCGGGGGGAGCCGGCGGCTGTTCCCGGACTCCCCATTTCGCTCCACTTTGCTCCACCTCGTGGGAAAACTAGCCTCAGGGACCCCCCGAGTCAACGTTTAGCCGCCCAATTACACTTTTGTAATTTGGTTGCCTTAGTTGCTCCTGTGACTGCTTGCGGATGCCTTGCTAAGGGCTTTGTTGCGACGTGGAGGCCCCTGACAGGCCTCTGTGCCTCATGGAATGAGGCTCGGGGTGGTGGAAGTGGTCAGGCGGTGGCGAAGCGCTTCGCGATGCGCTTGGGGAGCCTCAGATATGGGTGCCAGGTCGGATCGATGTGGTCCGCGGCGACCAGAATCCATACGCTCTCGTGCGGAATACGGGGGGCGTGCCGCAGCTTGAGACCAACGTCCTGGGGCGTGCGGTTCTCCTTGCGGGAGTTGCACCCCCGGCACGACGCTACGACGTTGTCCCAGGTGTGAGCGCCGCCACGGCTGCGAGGAATGATGTGGTCCACATTTTCGGCGGGGCGGCCACAATACTGGCACTCCCAGTTGTCCCGGATGAATACCGCCCGCCGCGACAGGGAGGCCCGGGCCCGGTAGGGCACCTTGACGAAATAGTTGAGCCGGACGACAGAAGGAGCGGCGATCTCGAGCTTCTCAGACCGGAAGACGACGCCATTGGAGTGGAGGACCTCCGCCTTCCCCTTCAGGGCGAGAACCAGCGCCCGCCGGGTTGCCACAACACACAGCGGCTGGTAGGTGGCGTTCAGTACCAGCGATCTTCCCAAGATGGGCCCGATCCTACATAACGTAGGGCCTCAACCCGGGGCATCGGGCATGCGAACCTCCTGTGAACGCCGGTCGTGGACCGGGCGCGCTGGCACTAGCCAGGCTAGTGGACCGTGCCGATGGTGCCGTGGCCTGAGAATTTCACGCGCGCCGCAGTGGCGCGGGTGAGGTCCCACTCGGCCGATCCGTACGGACCGCGGTCGATCACCGGAACAGTTATCGAGCGGCCGCGATAAAAGATGCTCACCTTCGTCCCGCACGGGAGAGCTCGGTGGGCGACACCAACGGTGTTGTAACCGAGGGTCTGGCCGCACGCCGTGCGGTTTCCGTACAGGCCGGGCCCGTACCACGTCGCGAGGTCGGGGTCGTATACGAAAATTCTGCGCTTGGCCCGCGCTTTAGTGTTCGTGGCATCTCCGCGGAAAGTCACCTTGATGCGCGACCGTGACGGATTCGCAGCCTCGAGACGCGCCGAGTACCGACCAGCCCGTACTTTCGGCCTCGCGACCGTCTGCCATTTCCCGCCCGACCGACGTTTGATCGTCACCCGCCTCCCACGCTGTTGCGGCTTCAGTGCTCCTCCAACCTGAACTCTGTTCCCCGCCATGACACGCGACGGCTGCACGTCCACGGTCAGCTTCGGCTTCACGCGCACAGTGACATCGCCGCTCGCCGACGAGCCGGGCGATGCCGACAGAGCGTCATCCTGCCCGCGGACCTGCAAGCGGTAGCGCGCGGACTTGTAGACGCCTTTGAGCCGGAAGCGCACCTTGCGATCACCATCGATGGCAACGGAGCGCACGTCCTTCCACGAACCCGACGACGTACTGCGCTGCAGCGACACCCGATCACCGGACGAGCCGTTCTCGAGGTGCCCGCGGATCACAACGGTCTCGCCGAACGCTGCGTTCCTGGGTGCACGATCGATCACCGGCCGTGGTTTTGTCTCCTGCGCGTATGCGCCTGCCAGGGCAAGCGCAAGGATGCCGGCGCTTACGACTCCGGCACCGATGAGGTACCGGGCGCGCGCGGCGAGAAGAGGGCGGTCATTCTTTCCGCCCCCCAATTCGGAAAATACAGCGCGGAAAGAATGGCCGAAGGGGCGCGACATCGCGTCTCCTTCCGTTCACGGGCCGAGCTTTCTTTCCGCGCCGTGATTTCGGTAAATGCAGTGCGGAAAGAAAGGTCGGATTCTGCCTCGGACTGTGTCGCCGCACCCGTTCACGGGATGGCGCCCTCGAGCAGGGGCGCCGGCGGCCGGTCGCTCGGACTGGACCGGACGAGGCATTCTTCGGTCACGGGACGATACGGCACCGCGCCGACTGCCCTTTAGGAACGATCAGAGCTCCGCCGGAGGCCGGAGGGGGCGGCTCAGGCGGGAAGTTGGGTGCGGTTCACAAACATTGCGGTCGATTACTGGGGCCGGCCGACTCCGTCCCCCGCCCGTTTTGCCGCCTCGAGAGCCCGCTCGTCGTACAGGTGACATGCGACGTCTACCTCCCCCGCCGGCACCAGGCGAGGGTCCAGGGAGTCGTTGAAAGCCACCGACACGGCGCCCTCGTGCGAATCCATCCGAGCGACGCCGGTCCAGAACGGCTCGGCGCGGTCCTCTGCTTCGATCTGCTTCAGCCAACCGAGCAGCTCGGCTCCCGAGCGATCCCGCCCCGAGGGCAGACGAGCTTCGAGGGCCGGCGAACTCAGTGCCTCCAGGTCGCCGACGAGTCCCCTCTCGGCCTCGAAGTCCGCCTCCGGGATGCGGGTCCAGCGCCGCTCCAGCAGTTCGCGCAGGTCACGGCTCTCCCACCCGCAGACCTCGAACGCATTCGGGCACCGGGGATGGAACCGGCACCCGAGTGGAGGACTAACTGCGTCCGGGACTTCGCCGCGCGGCACATCGCGCGGGACGGCGCGGCTCGGGTCGGGCTCTGGGATAGCGCGTAGCAAAGCCCGCGTGTATGGATGTTTGGGATCGGCATATATCGCCTCCGCCGGACCGATCTCAACGATCCTGCCGAGGTACATGATCGCGATTCGATCGCAAAAGAACTTTGCGGTGGCAAGGTCGTGCGTAATGTAGAGATAGGTCAGATCGAGTTCGTTTTTGAGACGCAGCATCAGCTCGAGGATCTTGGCGCGCACGCTCATGTCGAGCATCGACACCGGCTCGTCGGCCACGAGCAGATCGGGGCCCAGGATGATGGCGCGTGCGAGCACAGCTCGCTGCTTCTGGCCGCCCGACAGTTGGCCCGGATATTTCCCCATGAACTGCTCGACCGGAACCAGACCGACGCGCTCCAGCACCGAAGCGACCGTCTGTTTGATCTCGGTCGGGTCGCGCGTGACCCCGTGAACGATTAGCGGATGGCCAATAGCGGCGAGCAGGTTCATCGCAGGATTGAGCGACGCATGCGGATCTTGAAACACGACCTGAACCCGGCGCCGGAGAGCGCGCAGTTCCCGCTCAGAGAGTCCGGTGATGTCCCGTCCGTCGAACCGAATCGTGCCCCCGGTAGGGTCCACCAAGCGCAGGATCGTCCGTCCCAGCGTTGTCTTGCCGCTGCCCGATTCCCCCACAAGGCCCAGCACCTCACCCCGACGGACGTTGAAAGAGACCCCGTCGACCGCCTTCACCGACCCCGCCTCACGTCCAACGAGACGGTCGAGAAAGCTTCCGCGCAGCGAGAAGTGGGTCTGGAGGTCCCCCACTTCGAGCAGCGAGGAGGACTCAGGCTTCCTCTGCAAGCGCAATCTCCTCTCGCTCCAACGGGGCCGTGCCACCCTCGGGAATTTCAGCCTCGGGGCCGTGGAGCCAGCACAGCACCCGCTGTCCCGTGTGGGTGTTCTGCTCGATCGGTGCTTTCGCGGCGCACACCGTCATGGCGTCGGGACACCGCGGGTGGAACCGGCACGCGTTCGGGGGATGGGTCAGATCGGGTGGCGCTCCGGGAATGTAGTTCAGGCCCGAGGTCTTCAGATGGATGATCGACCGCAGGAGCTCTCGCGTATAGGGATGGGCGGGGTGGGTGAATACGGTCCGGGCATTTCCTTCCTCCACGACTCTGCCCGCATACATCACAGCCACCCGGTCACAGGCCTCGGCAACGATCCCAAGGTTGTGGGTGATCAGGACGAGTGCGGTGTCAAAGTTTCGCTTCAGGTCGGCGAGGATCGCCAGGATCTGAGCTTCCACGATGACATCCAGTGCGGTGGTGGGTTCGTCCGCGATCACAAGTGCGGGCCTCAGCACCAGGGCGAGGGCGATCATGATCCGCTGGCGCATCCCACCCGAGAACTCGTGCGGGTACTGGCGAAACCGGGTCGGAGGTATGCCCATTCCGGCCAGAGCCTCGAGCGACCGCCGCCTCGCGGTGCCGTCGTCGAGGCGGGGCTCGTGCGCCTTGATGATCTCGAGGAAATGATCCTCAATCCGCAAGAGGGGATTCAGGCGGGTCATCGGCTCCTGGAAGATGAGCCCGATGTCCGGCCCGCGCATTCGTCTGAGCCGCTTGCGGGGCAGGCCCACGAGGTTCGTGCCCCGGAACAGCACCTCCCCCTGAACGGCGGCTCCCTCCGGAAGGAGGCCGAGAATCCCGCGGCCGAACGTCGATTTCCCGCATCCCGACTCCCCCACGAGACCTACGGTCTCTCCGGGACGGACGTCCAGTGATATTCCGTCCACGGCACGCACAGGACCGAGTGCGGTTCCGTACCACACGCGAAGGTCTCGTATGGAGAGGACCGGCTCCGCCCTCACACCTGACCCTGCTCGTCACTCAATCCCTCGCGCAGCGGAGGGAACTCGACGGCCTGGATCCGGCGCCGGCGCAGCCGCGGGTTCAGGACGTCGTTGAGCCCCTCGCCGAGCAGCGTGAGGCCTGTCACGAGAAGCACTATCGCGACGCCAGGCCACAACCCCGTCCACCAGATCCCCGCGCCCGCGTCCGCTACGGCTCGTTGAATGTCGTAGCCCCACTCGGCAGCTTCGGTGGGCTGTATTCCGTAGCCGAGGAAACCGAGAGCGGCGAGAGTGAGGATGGCGTCGGCCGCGTTCAGAGTGGCGATGACGGGAACGTTCTGCACCACGTTGAAGAAGACGTATCGCCCGATGATCGTTCGGGGTTTCGCACCCATAGCGCGGGCAGCCTCCACGTAGGGCTCCTCCCGAACGCTGATGACGTGATTTCGAACGACGCGGAAGTACTGCGGAACGTAGACGACCGAGATCGCGATCGCCGCCGTCACAACTCCTCGACCGATGCTGTCGGAGAGCAGGAAGGCGATGATGATCGCTAGAAGTAGATACGGAAAGGCGAACAAAGCATCAGTAACAAGCAGAAGTATCCGGTCGAGTTTTCCGCCGAAGTACCCGGAGATCAGTCCCAGGGGAACGCCGATGCACATGGAGAAGGTGACGGCCAGGACCACGACCAATAGAGCCGTGCGCGATCCATAAACCACCCGGGAGAGGACGTCTGTCGACTGGACCGTAGTCCCGAAAGGATGGTCGCCGGAGGGTGCCTCTTGCTTGGCGAATCTTTCACCGTCGCTCGTCCGGTACTGATCGAAGTCATAGGGCGCGATCACGGGAGCGAGAATCGCCAGCACAACGAACAGTGTGGTGATGCCGACGCCCGCCCACAACACCCACTTCGCGAAACCCGTTGCCTCTTTGACCGGAGCAAAGAGCCGCCCGAGCCCGGACCGAGATTTTGCCTCGGGGGCGACGGGGACGGTCTCTTGAGGACGGGAACGAACCGCGCTCACTTGTATCTCACCCTCGGATCAACCCACGCGTTGACGAAATCGATCACGACGCTGATCGTCACGACGATCAGCGCAATGAAGGTGATGATTCCCTGGACCGCGATGTAGTCGCGGTTGTCCAGATATCGAACCAATTCCGCCCCCAGCCCCGGCCAGTTGAATGTCTGCTCGGTGAGGACTGCTCCCGAAAGAAGCAGTGCGAACTGAAGTCCCATCACCGTGATCACCGGCACGAGTGCGTTCTTGAACGCGTATCCGAACATCACCCTGCGCTCGGTCAAGCCGCGCGCCCTGGCCGCCTCTATGTAGTCGCCTTGCAGAGTCTGGAGGACGTTCACTCGGACGAGCCGGATGAACACTCCACCGATGACGAGCCCGAGAGTGGCGGCGGGGAGCACCAGATGTTTGAGCACATCCGAGAGCGCGCTCCAGTTACCGGTGATGATGCTGTCCAGCACGAACAGGTTCGTCGGAGTGTCGAGTTCGAAGGTGACGACGGGACTGGCGCGTCCGGAGGTAGGTAGCAAACCCAGCCACTTCCCGAAAACGAGTTGAGCCAGGAACCCGAGAAAGAAGATGGGGGCCGCGTAGATCATGATGCCGAACAGCCGGCCGGTGAGATCGATCGGCGTTTCCCGGAAGCGGCCTGAAACCAGTCCCACCAGGATCCCCACCCCGACCGCAATGACCATGGCGGCGATTGTGAGCTCGAGCGTGGCGGCGCCGTTCTGGCGTATCAAGCCAGTCACCGGTCGGTTGTCGCTGACGGTGCTTCCGAGGTCGCCGGTCGCCACGCCGCCGAGATAGTCGAAGTACTGGATCAGAAGCGGGCGGTCATAGCCGGCCGCCGCGCGGCGCCGGTCGAGTTCCTCCTGGGGCAAGCGGCCTCCCAGCGCCGCGCTGATTGGGTCGCCGGGCGCCACCCGCATCAGGATGAACACCAGCGACAGCAGCAGCAAGACCATGGGCAACGCGAGCCCAAGCCGGGTCAGTGCATAAGTTCGCAGAGAGGTTGTGTGTGTCGCCATCGGGCCGTGGCCGAATCATAGGTCGGCCTCCGGCCGGGACAAGTCGTCCCGGCC
>OCZV010000022.1_pt1 | contig 58127 bp, 51 predicted proteins | sample 1539051 | NCBI WGS metagenome assembly OCZV01 (sample SAMEA3113581, study PRJEB22503) | soil metagenome
GCGTCCGGCGCTTTCGGGTCGGGGATGCGCTCGATATAGCCATGGGCTTCGAGGTGGGCAACCAACTCGGCCATCGACTGCTTGCTCATTTGCGCCCGCTCGGAGAGGACGCTGACGCGCGTCCCATCCCCATCGAGGATTCCAGATCCTCGCCGGGCCACCTCTTCCTGAGGCGCCCGGGGAGATGTTCCGGCGCGGTCGGCTCGACCACTTCGCTTTCCTTGCGCCTTCGGAAGCGGCGTTCAGAGAGATCCGGCGCCGCGCGGAGTTGGAAGGAGCTGCGGACGGAGCGGTCCGCGATATGAAGACCATGTGGATCATGGCCTTCCACGATCCCGACGGCTCTTATGTGGAGGTTATTTGGCGCAAGCCGGGCGTGCCCGATTCCGCGACACTCCCCCGGGCCGAGTGGACAACCGTCGAAGTTGCCGAATTAGTTGCCTAATCGAAGGAGCGAGGCTTCGAGACCGAGTGAGGAGTGCCACCGATTCCTTGCGACGAAGCACTCAGCGGCGGCGCGCCGTAACTATCCAGGCGCGCGACTCAAACCACACTCCGTCCTCGCGCTGGTGTTCGGCAAGGGTTCGGCGCAGACGCTCGAGGGCGCGCTCGGAGGAAGCACGATCCACATGCTCCACCATTTCGTTCGTGATCCAGAGGGCGCGCGCGAAGTCGAACGCGGCGCCCACATCCCGACCGTAGTAAACGGGCTTGTCCACCTCACTGAAAGCGACCTCGGTAAACCCCGCCGCAGCGAGAATCTCCTCGACTGTGCTCGGATCTCCGAGCGAAAAGGGTTCGACATCCTCGGGAAGAGAAGCTGTCTTCTCGCCACCCGCCAGCGCCGTACGAATCGATACGAACCATTCGTTGCTGTTCCCGTCCTGCCACACCATCATCACGAGCCGCCCACCCGGGCGCAACGCGCGCCCGATGTTCCCGAAAGCGGCCACGGCATCCGCGAAGAACATCGTGCCGAACCTGCTGATTGCGATGTCAAAGTGGTCCGGCCGGAGCGTATGAACCTGGGCATCGGCCACCTCGAACAGAACGTTCTGGAGGCCTTCCGCCTGACTTAGTTCGCGGGCGCGCTCGATCATCGGTGCCGAGACATCGACTCCGAGAACACTCCCATCCAGAGCCATACGAGCCGCCTCGCGGGTAGTTTCGCCGGTCCCACAACCGATATCGAGGACGTTGTCGGCGCGCCGGATACCGTACGCAGCGCGCAGCACCTCGTTGTGCAGCCGGAGCTCGGCGTCGTAGTCGAGGTAGTTAGTCATCTTTTATTCGTAAACTGACTCACTCCGGCATCGGCTTCGGCTCCCACAGCTCCAACTTGCGGCCCTCGAGATCGATGATGTGTGCGAAGCGGCCGTTCGGCTCGTCGTCAAACGTCTCGACCGGCTCTACTCCTTCGCCGGCACAGCGTTCGAGAATCCCGTCCAGGTCATCGACCATGAGATTGATCATGAATTCCTTGGTCGACGGTTCGAAGTAGTCGGTTTCCGCCTCGAACGAAGTGAACACCGTGCCGGCTCCCGGCTGCCCGGCAGCCATCTCGGGAGTGAAGAACATCCCGCCCCAATCCTCAAAGTCCAACCCGAGAACGCGGGAGTACCACTCCCGCATTCCCTCTTGGTCTTGACTCTTGAAGAAGACGCCGCCGACACCCAACACCTTCGTCATCGAACTCTCCTTTAAATACGGCCGACCGCGGCACCGGGCCGCCGCCCACTGCGGGGCGGCCCTATCCGGAGGCCCGCAAGAGTAACCATCGGGGGAGCGAGCGGACGAGTCGAGGTGGCCCCGAAACCTTCACCGCGCCTTCGGCGATGGCCCCTTCCAGGCTCTGTTTTCCGACAACGAGCCGGTACAGCGCCGCGGGGTTCGAGGTGACAAACACGTCTTCGGGGAAACCGGGATGCTCCGGACAGAGAGACGCCTCCCCGGTTCTAAGCACCAGCCAGAAATAGCGCCGGCCCTTGCTCCGCAGCTCGAACCGGATGACCACGCGCCGCTCGGGGAGCTCACCCAGCATGACGTGACGGCTGATCCAGATCATCAAGCCCTCCGGGTCAAACTCGGGAGACCCGACGTCCGGAATCAGCCACCTAACTCCCCACTCGCTAACGGCTTCGATCACGGTCACGAGCCCGCGACCGGCCTCGGTCAGGTCGTACTCGGTCCCGCGCCCATCGGGCGTCGTGCGGCGCTCCACGATCGCCTCCTTCTCGAGGTGGCGAAGCCGCTGCGCTAGGGTCGACCGAGAGATCCCGGGAAGGCTTCGCTCGAGCTCGTTGAAGCGACTCACGCCTCGGAGGATCTCCCGCACGACCAGCAGGCCCCAACGGTCCCCATACAGGTCGAGGGATCGGTAGACCGGGCAGTGTTCATCTCGCGGCACACGGCAATGGTGACAGAGGTACCGGACCTGTACCAGTTCGGGATTCGAACTATCCGAGTGCCACGGGCACCCCCTACCGTCGCACCGAGGATGCATAAAAGGAGGTCCAGATGATCGCGGTGACGGGTGCGGCAGGAAACGTCGGAGGTAAGGTCGCCCACTTGCTCCTCGAGGCGGGCGAGGAGATAAGGGCCCTCGAGCACAACCGCGACCTGTCTGGACTTCGCAAACGTGGTGCGGAAGTCGTCTCGGGAGACGCGTCGAGCGTCGACGAGTTCACCGATTTCCTCGACGGAGCACGGGCCGCCCTGGTGCTGCTCCCCGAAAATATGGCCGACCCGGACTTCGTCGAGAACAGGGCAGCGATGGCGCGGGCGATGTGTGATGCAATCCGGAAGTCTGGAGTAAGGCACGTCGTCGCATTGAGCGCCGCGGGGGCCGCCCGCGCCGACGCACCGGGTCCACCGGCAGGACTCCACGGCTTCGAGCAAGACCTGCGCACCCTCGACAACACCAACGTATTGGTGTTGAGGTCGGCGGCGTACATGGACTACCTGCTGGCTGCCTTGCCTATGATCCAAGCTCAGAAGGTCAACGGGAGCGCAGTGGACCCCAATGTGCGGGTTCCGATGATCGCGACCCGCGACGTCGCCAGGGAGGCCGCGCAGAGGCTTCGTCTTCAGGACTTCACCGGGCACGAGATCAAGCTCCTCCTCGGCCCCGAGGACGTGACCATGTCAGAGGCCACGCGCGCCATAGGAGAACGGATCGGGATTCCGGACCTTCCCTACGTCCAGTTCCCGCCCGACGCCGTGAAGGGAGCGCTTCTCGGAGCCGGCATGTCGGAGCAAGCGGCTGGGCTCGTGGTTGACGTGCAACTCGCTTGGAACGAACGTATTTACTTCGAGGGCATCGAGCGAACGCCCGACTCGGTGACCCCAACGCGTTTCGGGGACTTCCTGAGACAGGCGCTCCCGGAGGGCGCGGTGACCAATGAGGAGGAGGCCCACCTATGAGCAGTTCTGCAGTCCGCAGCATCGAGAAGACGGCCATCGAAGCGCTGCGCACTAGCTTCCGGGGCGCGCTGCTGTTGCCCGATGAGGAGGGATACGAGGAGGCCCGCCGGGTCTGGAACGGAGCGATAGACAGGCGGCCGGCGCTTATCGCTCGGTGCGCGGGCGCGGACGACGTCGTTGAGGCCGTCCGATTCGCCCGGGAGCGAGAAATGCTGGTCTCCGTCCGCGGAGGTGGTCATGCAGTTGCGGGACACGCCGTCTGCGATGGCGGCATCATGATCGACCTCTCGTTGATGAAGGCGGTACGGGTCGATCCCGAATCCCGCACCGCGCGTGCCGCCAGCGGGCTGATCTGGTCCGAGTTCGACAAAGCCACGCAGCCTCATGGACTGGCGACCACCGGCGGCGTCATCAGTCACACGGGAATCGCTGGCCTGACGCTGGGTGGCGGGCTGGGACATCTGATGCGCAACTACGGCCTCACAGTCGACAACCTGCTGTCTGTCGAGCTTGTCACCGCGGATGGAGAGAGCCTCCACGTCGATGCGACCTCAGAGCCCGAACTGTTCTGGGGATTGCGCGGTGGCGGCGGGAACTTCGGGATCGCTACTGCCTTTGAGTACCGGCTCCATCCGGTGGGACCCATGGTGTTGGGAGGTCCGATTGCGTGGCCCCTCGAGGACGGCCCGGCCGTGCTGAAGGCCATGAACGAAACGGCCGCCGACGCGCCCGACGAGCTAGGCATCAGCCCGGCAATAACGCTTGCACCGCCGGCCCCGTTCGTCCCCCTGGATCGAATCGGCAAGCCGATGGTGGTGCTGATCCTGGTGTGGAGCGGTGATCCGGCCGAGGGAGAGAAGGCGATCGCCCCATTGCGGGCGATCGGCGCGCCGTTCGCCGACGGGATCCGGCCTATTCCCTATCTGTTCATCCAGTCGATGCTCGACGCCGGCGCCCCCCACGGGCGCCACTACTACTGGAAGTCCCATCGTCTGCCCGAGATAAACGACGCGGTCATCGACGTCATTATGGAGCAGGCTGCGTCCGCGACGGCCCCCTTCTGGCAGATGAACGGCTGGGCCGTGGGTGGTGCGGTCACGAGGGTTGACGCTGACGCCACCGCAGTGGGCCCTCGTGAGGTCGGCTTCGATCTCAACGTCCTGGCAGCATGGCCCCCGCCCGATCCCAACGCCGATGAGCACCGGACGTGGGTGCGAGAAGGGTGGGCCGCGCTCCAGCCGCACAGTACGGGGGTCTACACCAACTTCTTGTCCGACGAAGGAACCGCCGGCGTGGAGACCGCCTACGGCGACCGGTTGGCCAGGCTGACGGCGCTCAAGGACAAGCACGACCCGGACAACTTCTTCCGGCTGAACGCAAACATCCAGCCGACCGGCACTACTACGTAGTCTGCCGGCCGCGAAGTTTCATAAACGAGAGGACTACCCGGCGCGCCGGGTCATGGTTGCTATCGTCGCCTCATGAGTTCGTACGCAGACGACTTCGGGCCATTTGACGGGCACATCTGGTTGAACTGCGCTCACCAGGGCCCGCTGCCAAAGGTCGCTGTCGAGCAGGCGGAGCGGGCGTTGGCGATGAAAGTTGCTCCGCATCGCATCTCGTATTCCGCGTTCGATGAAGTTCCGGCGAAGCTGAAGGGTGCGCTCGCCGAGGTGATCGGATGCCGACAGGACGAAGTCATCTTGGGAAACAGCACGTCCTATGGGCTGAATCTGCTCGTTCAGGGCCTGCCTCTGAACGAGGGGGATGAAGTGCTCCTTGTGGATGGCGACTTCCCTGCGACCATCATCACCTGGTTGCCCCTTCGCAAGAAGGGTGTCGACGTTCGTTTGTTTAAGCCCTCCTCCTGGCCACCCACACCTCAAGAAGTTGCAGAGGCCTTCACCGAGCGCACGCGTGTCTTCTGCAGCAGCTGGGTGTTCTCCTTCTTTGGGTCTGCCCTCGACATCGAGGGCATCGGAGCCAACTGTCGGGAGCGCGACATCATCTTTGTGCTCAATGGCTCGCAGGCGATCGGAGCAAGGGATATCGATCTGTCGGCAGAGCCGGTTGACTGCCTCGTCGGCTGCGGATTTAAGTGGCTTTGCGGGCCTTATGGAACGGGCTTCGCTTGGTTCCGTCCCGAAGTGCTCGACTCCTTGACGTACGACCCGGCCTATTGGCTAACGCACGCGTCGCCGCGGGGTCCCGAATACAGGTTGCAGGAAAACATGGGCGCGGCCCGGTACGACGTTTTCGGAACGGCGAATTTCCTCAACTTCATGACCTGGGGCGCCTCGGTGGCGTACATGCGGGACAAAGGCATTCGCAACATCCAGAGTTACGACGACGCTCTCGTTCAACGAGCAGTTGATGGTCTCTCGGGGACCGACTACCGACTCATCAGTCCGTCATCGGGACCAGAACGCTCGACTCTCGTGCTGTTCACACATGAGGACGAAAGCCGCAACGACGAAATACACAGGGCGCTCGAAGAGCAGGGCATCCACATCGAAATCCGTGACAACAAACTCCGGTTGTCTCCGCACCTCTACAACTCACCCGAGGACGTCGACCGGGCTATCGATTTGCTGGTCGCGCTAGGTCGGACTCGAAAGGTTTAGTCAGCGATCAAAGCCGAGGACCTACAGCGTGTCCAAGCAATGTGACAGAGCTATATCGGTACCGTTACAGGGTTGACACGAAGGTTCGGTACAAACGATGCGGCCTCGATGCGAGCAGCACTGCAGATCGAAATCCCATTTTGGGTTGAGCGAGACCTGGGGGGATCTAGGCGGGCAAGCGGAGGGACCGGAGGTACCGCGGCTGCCGGGCACGTACTTGAAGCATACGGGGGCAGCCGCGGTCCCCTGCTTCTGCCATAGATCCCTACGGAAGGCCTGGGACCAGAGCGGGGACTCAGGCGCGGTCTTCTGCGCTGCCCGTCTCTATGAAACCGACGAGTGATTCCCCGTTGAGTACTGGGATCACTCGGCAGTTCGCTTTAGTCAGGCTGACCTGCAAATTCGTGAGATCGGCTTCGGATTTTATGTAGACCGGCGTCCCGGGGGGCAACGGATCAGAGTCCCGTGCGCTGAGGTCCACGCCCTCACGACGCAAAATGTGCGCCAGAGATCTGCCGCTTGCCTCGTCCAGCTTTGACGCGAGCAGAGAGATGCCCTTGACTTTCACGGTCTCGATGATTAGCGACTCCGACGACGCAACGATCACGACTCCGTAACAGATGTGTCACAAGACCTTGATTCGCAATGGCTCGCGATCCTTCAATTCCCTGAGAAGGCTGCGCTACGCTGGATCGATCCATGGATGAACGAGTCCTGCTGATAGAAGACGATCCGTCTATCAGAGAAGTGGTCACGATTGGCCTGGAAAGGGCCGGCCTCCAGGTGACCTCCGATGGGGACGGCCGCCAGGGTTTAATGCGGTTCAGAAAGGGTTCATTCGATGCCGTCGTGCTCGACCTGATGCTTCCCTCTCTCGACGGCCTAGAGATCTGCCGCGAAATACGCAAGGACAGCGAGGTGGTGCTTGTGATCCTCACCGCCAAGACGGAGACCGATGATGTGGTGGCAGGCCTCGAGGCAGGAGCAGATGACTACGTGACCAAGCCGTTCGAGGTGCAGGAACTGACGGCCCGGCTCAAGGCGGTGATGCGCCGGGCATCTTCGTTCGAAAAGGGCGATAGCCCGATAGCCGTATCGAATCTCACCATCGATCCCCGCGCGTTCAAAGCGACTCGAGGCGACGACGAACTGGGGCTGACGCCGACAGAATTCCGCTTACTCCTTGAGCTCGCCCGCCATCAGGGGCAGGTTCTCACCCGGGAGGTCCTCCTCGATCGTGTGTGGGGCTACGGCTATCTGGGAGAATCCCGCGTCGTAGATATGGCCATCAAACGACTGCGTAGCAAGGTCGAGACCAATCCCGCCCACCCGGGACTCATTCATACGGTCCGCGGCGTTGGATACCGACTCGATTCACACTGACCAACAGGCGCTGGGGACTCAGCGCTTCCGATGGAGGTTGACCGTAGCCTTCATCTTGGTGGGTGCAATAGCTTCCGGCGCTCTCGCAGGAGCATCCTTCTTAGTGGTACGTCAGGTCAGGCTCCAGGAGTCGCTGGACCGAGGGCTGGAGAGGGCCCAGACCAACTTCCTGCTCGCAGACCGCTCCCTCGACTCGGGACCTGATCCGGAGGAAATAGACGACCTTTTCTCCACTTACAGCCGCGCGGGTCTGGAAGCGATCGTCTTGACTGGAGGTCAGGCACTGGCCACGAGTCCACAACTTAGCGACACCTCCTTCATTCCCTCAAGCCTGCGGGACGACCTTCAGGAACAGGAGCCGGCCCACGAACGAACGGTCATCGAGGGGACGCCCTATCTATTTGTGGGTCAGATCGTCGAAGGGACTGATTTAGAGCTCTATTTCGCGTTCCGTGAAGCGGGTGTACAACGCCTTATATCCGAACTTGGAAAAGTGCTCCTCATTGGCTGGCTGGTTTTGGTTGCGGCCTCGGGTGTCGTGGGTGTCTTGCTATCAAGGCGAATGCTGGCCCCCGTCTCGCGCGCGAGCGCCGCAGCTCGATCTCTTGCCGAGGGCCTTCTGGAGACGAGATTGCCTGTCGAGACACACGATGAGTTCGGAACTCTGGCAATCTCCTTCAACGAGATGGCACAAGCACTCGAGGAGAAGATCAACGAACTCTCTCACTCGCGCGAGCGGGAACGGAGGTTCACGGCCAACGTCGCACATGAGCTGAGAACACCCATCGGGGCTCTTGTTGGCGAAGCCTCCCTAGTTCGCGATCAACTCGACGAGATCCCGCCCGGCGCGAGGAGGCCCGTCGAACTTCTTATCGAGGATGTACGCCGCCTCCGCCGGTTGGTCGAGGAGCTGATGGAGATTTCGCTGTTCGATGCCGGACGCCAGATGATTGAGGTTGAGCGAGTGAACGTGTCTGCCCTCGTCGATTCGCTGATTTCGCGGCGGGGGTGGGCGGATGCCGTGACGATCGACGCCGAGCCCGTAACAATTGATTGCGATCGCAGAAGACTCGAGCGCATTGTAGGGAATCTCGTCGACAACGCCATCAAGTACGGACGCAAAGACGTCCTTGTATGCGTACGCCAACGAGATGGAGCGATCGAGATTGACGTTGCCGACAGAGGCCCTGGAATACCCCACGATCACATCCCCCATTTGTTCGATCGCTTCTTTAAAGCGGATCCCGCTCGCGCCGGGTCTGGAACCGGCCTCGGGCTCAGCATCGTGCACGAGAACGTGCGGCTCCTCGGAGGCTCTGTGGGAGTTCACAGCACGGTGGGAGAAGGGTCCACGTTCACCGTCACGCTTCCGGCGACAATGAGGGGCAGTGGGGAATCGGTTATCTAACTGTCTGGGGGGAGTCCGGCCCCAGCTCGACTTGAGCCGGGGCCACGGCACTCTCCTGGGGAGACCGTGAAACGGATCGAGGACTACGCGCTAATAGGCGATACCAGCTCCGGAGCGCTCGTTTCCACCACCGGCTCGATCGACTGGCTTTGCTTGCCCAGGTTTGATTCGCCCGCCTCCTTCGCCGCAATCCTCGATTCCGAAAAGGGCGGACATTGGTCGATTCAACCGGCCGAGCCGGCTCGAGCCTCCCGTCGCTATGTCGGAGACACCTTGATTCTGGAGACACACTTCGAGACACGGACGGGCAGCGTCGTCCTCGTCGACGCACTGCCGATCGAGCTTGGGTTTGAAGCGCCGGAGCCTGGGGCGATCGCCGAGGAGCACGTTGTCGTTCGGCAGGTGCGAGGCGAACGCGGAAGAGTGGACGTGCGGATGGAATACAAGCCGCGCTTCGACTATGGCAGCATCACTCCCTGGTTCCGAACCGACGACGATGTGGTGAAAGCGGTGGGAGGGCCACATGCACTGGACCTGGTTGGGAGTGTAGATCTTGAGCTGACTCAGGACTCTGTTACCTCTACGTTTTCGGTTGAGGAGGGCCAGACCGAATCGTTTCTGGCCGCCTACCATCCTTCACATAGGCCCGCTCACTCGTGGAAGCCCGGCGACTGCGACGACCTGCTGGTCAACACGGCGAGATTCTGGGAGCAGTGGGCGGGTCGTTGTTCTTACGATGGCCGTTGGCGGCAAGAGGTTATGAGAAGCCTCCTTACTCTCAAAGCCCTCACTTTTGCTCCCAGCGGTGGCGTCGTTGCGGCCGCGACCACATCTCTCCCCGAGAAGATCGGCGGACCACGAAACTGGGACTACCGGTACTGCTGGCTGCGCGATGCAACCTTCACGCTCGATGTCCTCCTCGAGAAGGGCTACACCGAAGAAGCTGCGGGGTGGCGCGATTGGCTGCTGCGAGCGGCCGCCGGCGACCCGGAGGATCTTCAGATCATGTACGGCCTTATCGGCGAACGCCGGCTCCATGAGGTAGAACTCGGTTGGCTGTCAGGCTACGAGGGCTCTCGTCCGGTGCGCATCGGCAACGCCGCCTTCAAACAGCTTCAACTCGATGTGTACGGGGAAGTCCTGGACGCGTTGTACTCAGCACGGCGGGCAGGGCTTGAGGCATCAGCGGATGCGTGGAGGCTGCAACAGACCCTTGTCGATTTCGTTTGCGAGAAATGGCGGGAGCCGGACGAAGGAATCTGGGAGGTCCGATCGAGAAGACGCCATTTCGTTCATTCCAAAGTAATGGCCTGGGTTGCCGTGGACCGCGCCGTGAAGACGGTCGAGGAATTCGGCAGGGATGGCGACGTGATGACCTGGAGGGCGACGCGTGATGCCATACGCTCAGAGGTCATGGAGCGTGGAGTTGCCCGCGGGCGCTTCAAGCGCGCCTATGACGACGATAACCTCGACGCTAGCCTGCTCATGCTGCCCCTCGTTGGCTTTATCGATGCACGCGAGGACTTGATGCGTTCAACCATCGAGGCGATCGAGGAGCATTTGGTGATCGATGGACTGGTGCACCGATACCTAACCGAGGCCGTAGACGACGGACTGGAGCCTGGAGAGGGGACGTTCCTCATGTGCAGCTTCTGGCTCGTCGACTGCCTCGTCCTACTCGGCCGGCAGGATGACGCGCTGTCCCTCTTCGAGCGGCTGCTGGCATTAGGCAACGATGTGGGGCTTCTCGGCGAGCAATACGATCCTCACGAAAAGCGCATGCTTGGAAACTTTCCGCAGGCCTTTTCGCACGTCGCATTGATCGCTTCTGCAGTGGCCCTCGAAACGTCAGGCGCCGGGCGAAGCGTGACGCGCGGCCAGAGAGCCGAGGGGACGCTTTCAACAGAGCCGGATTGAGTTCGCGGACGTTTGTTGAGACGCGAAGACCTCTGAGAGTCCTCTTTGTCGCAAGGAAAGCGCCGGCGCCCGATTCGCCGCCCGAAAACACCGCTACGACATCCGTCACTAACGCACAATGCCGTCCGGCTCTAGTCATTCCGCAGCCCCTGTTCCACGGTCGAACGACGCAAGTCGGGGCGCATTCGTAGGCCGCGGCTGGGAACGAGAGGAGGCGCCCATGACTCAATTCGGCGCTGAACGACCACAATCGCCCGGGAGGGAACGCGCTCCCACGGGCGCGGGGCAGGCACTGGTGATCGAGCACGTCACCAAGCGATACGGCGGTCACGTGGTAGTCGACGACCTGTCGTTCACGGTAAGTCCGGGGCGCGTCACCGGATTCCTCGGTCCGAACGGGGCCGGCAAATCCACCACAATGAAGATCCTCCTCGACCTTGCTTCTGCGGACCAGGGAAGAGCGACGATCGGTGGCTTGCGCTACAGGGACCTTCCCGAGCCGGCTCGAACGGTCGGAGTTGTTCTCGAGCCGAATGCATTCCATCCGGGACGCAGCGGCAGGAATCACCTTCGCATCCTTGCCGACATCGGCGGCATTCCCACACAACGCATCGACGAGATGTTGTGGCTCGTGGGACTTGGTGATGCGGCCGATCGCCACGTCGGTGCATATTCCCTAGGTATGAAGCAGCGCCTAGGACTTGCCGCCGCCCTGCTCGGCGATCCTCCGGTGTTGGTCCTCGATGAACCCGGCAACGGACTCGATCCGCAGGGAATTCGCGACCTGCGCGAACTCCTTCGGTCCCGCGCCGCCAATGGCGGCACGGTGTTCGTTTCGAGCCATCTGCTCGCAGAGGTAGAGCACCTAGCCGACGAGGTCTTCGTAGTCAACGGAGGCCGTCTGGTAGCTAGTGGCTCCCTCACGGATTTGCAGGAATCCTCCGTCCTGGTTCGCACGCCCCAGCCGACTGAGCTGGCCAAAGTTTTGGAGTCGGCCGGAGCCTACGTGCAGCATCAAGACCGGCAGACGCTCCTTGTGCGCGGCCTCGCAATCGATCAGATCGGGAACCGAGCTCACGACGCTCGCATTCCGCTTCACGAGCTGTCGGCTCACTCGGGCTCGCTGGAGGACCTGTTCCTCGACTGGACCGGTGTCGCAAAGTCCTCAGCTGCCCCCGCCAGCACGAAGGAGGTCGTGCGATGACCTGGCTCAGAATTGTACGCGCGGAGCTACGCAAGCTCACCACGACGAAGTTGCCCTGGGCTTTCTTCGCTGTGTTGGTACTGATTAGTTCCCTGACGGCGGTTGCCGTGATCTTCGGGACCGACATGGACGGTAGCAAGGGATTCATTTCGACTGCTGCGGACCAACAATCGTTGATGGCGTTTGCAGCGAACGCCCTGATGGGTGCAGGGCTGTTCGGAGCCATTGCCGTTGCGCGCGAATACGGCCACGGCACGGTCGTGCCGACGTTTTTGTCGGAGCCGCGCCGGCATCGAGCTGTCCTCGCCCAGTCGACGGCCGTCATGATCGGTGGCGGAGTGCTCGGCCTCATCGGGGCGGGCTTAACCGTAGTGGCCGTCGCAGCTGCTCTTCCGACCACCGAATACGGCCTCTTGGTGTCATTCGGCGACGTGGCGCAGATACTCGCGGCTTCGGCGTTCGCCGGGGGTGCCGGAGCAGTGTTGGGCGGAGGTCTGGGTGCCTTGATCCGGAACACGGGAGGAGCGGTTGCGGCATGGGTTGTGGTGCTCATCATCGCTCCACCTCTCATCATCCAGATGGCCAGCGAGACCGCTCGATGGGTTCCGAGTACGCTCGCCGATGTAGTAGCTGGAAAAGCCGACGATGTCGGGGTCCTCGCCGCACTAGCCGCTATTGCGCTGTGGGCGATCGTCCCCGCCACGATCGGCCTAATCGCTGTGCAAAGGCGCGACGTCGCGTAATCGCGCCGAGTCATTAGTTGCAACACGGTGGCTCTCACAGGGGTTCCCGTGTTGCAACAAACGCTCGCTTGCGTTCGCCTCGGAGACCAAGTCCAATTGAGAGCGTGATCGAGCACCGGATCGGAAACGTCACTCTGCAGCTCACGGTTGGCGACATCACGAACCAACTCGATATTGATGCGGTTGTTAACGCAGCGAATGCAGAGTTGCGACCCGGCGGGGGTGTCGCGGGAGCGATTCACCGCGCGGCGGGCCCTGGTCTGGCCGAAGAGTGCGCGCCGCTCGCTCCAATTGCGCCGGGCGAGTGCGTAATCACCGCCGGCTACGGTCTCCCCAATCCTCACGTCATCCATTGCCTGGGGCCGGTTTACGGTTCCGACGAACCCGCTGACAAGCTGTTGAGCAATTGCTACCGGGGCGCCCTTGAGCTTGCCGACCACAAGCAGCTTTCCTCCATTGCGTTCCCGGCGATCTCAACGGGCGCGTTTGGATATCCGGCTGCGGAGGCGGCGGGGGTGGCGCTCCGGACAATTTCCGAGGTCGCCACCAGACTTGAGAAGGTGACCGTCGTGAGAATGGTCCTCTATTCCCAGGGCGACCTCGAGATCCATACCGAAGTGCTCGACGAACTCCACACCGACTGAATGAACCAATCTTCGCCCGAAAAACTGCCATACCGGCCATGACCTCCAGGTTCGCCCCGTGTTACACTAGTTCAGTCTGTACCGAACTTAAAATACCGGAACTTGCGCTCCGATTTTGCTTGATTTGGGAAGAGGCGCCGGTGGCGCGTCGTTTCCTAGGAGTACAAGATCGCTTCAACTGTGCGTCTTGTGGCGTACACAAAGAGCGTTCGCTCAGGCGACGACCAGGGATTTTCGATTGTCTAGCCTGATCGATGTAACAAGACGAGCCGGCACTTTGTCGGTAGGGAGAAGGGCCGAAGGGCTCTTGACCTAAGAAATTCATCGTGTGATGATTTCATCATTCGGTGAATTCTGAAGTAGCCGAAAGGGGCGGGCCGGAGCCTCGAAGGAGAGGAGGGTTGGGATGGCGGCAATGCGGGCGATTGACAGTGGCGCCACGCGTGCGTCCTTTCTCCTCGATCTCTCAGACGTTCGGGCCGACGATCCGAACCTCGCCGGGGCAAAGGCGGCGACCCTTGCTCGCGCCCGGCGCCACGGCTTTCCGGTTCTCCCCGGGTTTGTAATAACGACGGAGGCCAAGGGTCCGCAGGCTCTGGACGACCCGTCGGTGAGGACCGATCTCCACGACCGGTGGTTTTCGCTCACCGCCGGAGGTCAAAGCCGAGTCGTCGTGCGGTCGTCATCCATTTCGGAGGACGGCGTGGAATCGTCGATGGCCGGCATGTTCCGGTCCGTGACCAACATCGGATCATGGACCGACTTCGTCGCCGCAATCGAAGAGGTCTACGCGTCGGCCGTCACGCCCCTGAGAAATGAGCCCGAGCCTATGGCGGTCCTCGTCCAGCTCCAGCTCGATGCGGCGGTTGGCGGAGTCATGTTCGGCGTCGACCCAATCGCCGGACGCCGGGACCGCATCGTCATCGCGGCCGTGAGCGGTTCGCCCGAGAAGCTTGTCAGCGGCGATACCGAGGGCACTCAGTACGTCTTGAATCAACGCGGTCGCGTGGTGGAACGGGTCACCGGCTCGGATGACGTGAGAATCTCGCAATGGCAGCGCCGGCGGCTCTCGGCGATGGCACGCCGAGCAGCAGATGCCTTCGGCCGCCCACAGGATATCGAGTGGGCGGAGGACTACTACGGCCAGCTCTGGATGCTGCAAACGCGTCCGGTAACCGCAATCGCCACCCAACTCTCCCCCCGTGGACCCCTTCTCGGACCGGGTCCCGTCGCCGAGACGTTTCCAGACGCCCTGGCGCCGCTAGAGCAGGAGTTGTGGCTCGACCCCTTCCGAGACGGACTTCGGTCTGCGTTGGAAATCGCCGGCACACGACCGCGCAAACAGATAGCGGCTTCTCCCATTGTCGTCGCCGTCGAAGGGCGTGCCGCGGTTGATCTGCAGTTGCTCGACGCTGCACCAACAAAGAGGTCATTCTTGTCGCGCCTCGATCCTCGACCCCCCACGAGGCGCCTTGCGGCTGCGTGGCGCATTGGCCGCCTCGCAGCCGCGCTCCCTGGCCTGGCTAAGGACTTGCAGCGGCGAGTCGACGACGAACTCGAATCGATCGGACCGCTCTCGGCGATCTCCGACTCGGAACTCGTGACGCTGCTCGACAGATCGCGAAGGATGCTGGTCTCTCTCCACGGCCACGAGGCGCTTGCCGGAATGCTGATGAGGCCGGGCGCAACGGCCGCCACTGCGGCCTCCACCGCGCTGCGCGCCCTTGCGGATGCGCGGCGGTTCGACGTTCCCGAAGATCAGATCGTGTCGCTCTATCCAGAGGTACTTGCGCTCTCCTCGCCGTCCATCGGGCGAGATCAACAGCTTCCTCCGGCACCTCCTCAGATGTCCTCCCCCGAGGATGCGGACGACGTCCTTGCCGCGGCTCGAGAGGCGCTGCGGTTTGAGGCGAGACTGGTCCAGGAATTGTCGGCTCGGGCCGCCGTCGAACTTGGGCGGCGCGCCGTGTTAGCCGGCACATTGTCTACAGCGCAGGATGTGAAGTGGCTGCGGCTGGATGAGATCGAAGCGCTCGTCGCCGGGCGTCTCATTCCTCTCGACGTGAGCGCGACACAAGTAATGGAGGAGCCACTGCCGAGTGCGTTTCGGCTCTCGCCGTCGGGCGCGATCGTCCCCGAGCGTTCGATCAAACCGAAGAGCTCGGGGGGACAGGGCGCCGGCGGAGGCAGGGCCTCGGGCCCCGTTCGCTCTTCCACGGATGAACTGAACCCCGGAGACATCCTCGTCACGCGCACGCTCGATCCGCAGCTTGCGGGTGTGCTGCCGATCCTCGGCGGACTCGTCGCCGAAACCGGGAGCGTGCTGTCGCACCTTGCGATCCTGGCACGCGAGTTCGGCGTACCGACGGTGGTGTCCGTCCCGAACGCTTTGGAGCGCTTCCCCGCCGGTTCAACGATATTCGTCGACGGAGTCGAAGGAGAGGTCTCCGTTGTTGAACCCGAGAAGGTGAATCAATGACCGCGCGCAGGCTCGGGCTCGCGATCGCAATCGTCACCGCGCTCGGGTCCGGCGCGTACGTATTCATCTACCTCTACAGGTGGGAGTGGAACCGCGCACTCATCGCAGGGATGATCTTCATCGCGGCGGAGCTTGCGCTTTTCGGAGCAGCGCTCCTCGATCGCATGAATCGTCTCGGTCATCGGATGGACGACCTCGAGCGCGGAGTAGTCGAGAGGGACATGCTTGCCCGGATTCAGGAATCCGCTCCGGCCCCGCGCCGGCATTTCGCCTGGCTCACCGACACCGACAAGGCGAGCGTCTTCGTCCCCGTTCTGATGGGGGCAGGAGTTGTCATCTCCGCGCTCGCATGGGCCGTCGAGAAGATCGCGCGCAGCACAGGCCGGCCGGTCCTCGAGCAGCGTCTTGCGACACGGCTGGCGCCGATCGCGCTTTCCGAACCGGGTGCCGCCACCGTGGTGGTCCCTGCTCCTCAGCGCCCGATCGGTCGAATTCTGGGCGCGACGATCATGGTCGTCGTTGCGGTTGCTTCTGTCTTTGCCCTGGCCGGCGCGACTCAGAGCCGGCCCGACATCATCCAACAAGGCACATCGAGCGAACTCACGCTACAGATCTTCGGCGACTCCGATGTCACCCCCACGAGCGCGGCTGTAAGGCTATGGGAGGCGTGCTCCGGCATGGTGGCCAGAAACGAAGCACACTCCTTTGAAAGGTCGGGTGCGTCTTCCGTAACGATCGAACTCGAGCCGGCCCTTGGACCGAACGGAGAACGCCGGCTGCGCGGTTGTTTGGAGGATGCGACCCTCGACAAGATCCAAGCAGCGGTGGTCAGTGTCGAGCACGAGAGGCGCTGATTCCTCGGCCTAGAACCGAGTTATCGGATGACTGAGGCGAGCCTTCTCGCCAGCACGCGCAGCATCGCTACCGCAATACTCGGCTCGGTTTGAAGCAATTGATCGAAGTCATCGCGACTCAAGGCGAGACACCTGATGTCCGAGTCGGAGACAACCCGCCCCGTGTGGACGGCCGCTTCATCAAGGAGGGCCAGCTCACCGAAGAACTCACCGGGGCCGAGTTCGACTGTGCGGGTGGGGAGCTCAGCCCGGACACGGCCGTCGAGAAGTATGAACAGCCCTGCCCCGGGCTGACCCGGCTGAGCAAGGAGATGGCCCCGCCGCGCCTCGAACTCGGCCACGTGATCGGCGACCAACTTCAGCGATTCTTCCCCGAGATCAGCAAAAAGCGGCACCGATCGCAGCCGGGCAAGAAGGTCATCAGGTTCTGCCTGGACCATGGTCCTCCATTCAGTGGAAGTGGAGGCAATCCTAGTGCCCCCGCACCTCGGATCGAGGACCGCTGCCCTCCCGGCCTCCTACGAGCAGTTCTGTTCAGAGCCCAAGGCGCCCCCGGCCACGATCAACCGCCGATCCGCCGTCAGAACTCTTCGATCGGGTCGGACGCCCATCCCATCGAGTCGCTCATCAGCCGGAATTTGTCGTCTTCGATCACCACGTGCTCGTAAAGTGGAAGGCCGATCTCTTCACCATGAGCGCGAAGGCGATCCGTGAAGCGGATGTCTCGCTCGTGCATGCACTCGATCGGGCCGCTGGACTTCGAGGCCACCATCAGCGCCGCAGCCCCCTGGCTCTGAGCGAAGCCAAACATCAACTCGGGTGGGATCTCGGTCTTGTCGCCACCCGGCTTCGCCAGGACCTCGTTGTCGCCGACGCAGCCGTCGGTGTGGACGCAGGTGAGAACCACGATTTCCGCATCGATGCTGCCGACGATAGTCACCAACGACTCGAGATAGTCGTCGGGATGCAATCCGGAACTGGACGGAATTGGCCTGGCCACTGCGGACCCCCTTCTCTCGATGGACGGACGAGTCCAGCCAACCGCCTTTGGGCCCGGGACAAAGTGAACTGGATCACTCTTGGCGCGTTTTAGTCTAGAAATCTCATGCCGAATGTCATCGTGGGCACCGAGTCTGGCCTGTTCCGCCTCGGCGACTCCGGGGGAACCGACCTGCAAGACCGAAAAATCCCTGATGTCGCGCTCGGAACCTCCGGCTGGTGGGCGATCGCAGACAACACCGTCCTTCACGAGCCGGCAGGAGCTACCTGGGAGCCCGCTGTGTCCGTACCGGACAGACGCCTGAACTGCCTTTGCCCTACCGATACGACGTTGTTCGTCGGTACCGACGGCGCCCACCTTCTGACGGTCGACGGTGACACGGCAGAGTTGGCGCGCGGATTCGAAGACGCGCCGGGTCGCGGTGATTGGTATACGCCGTGGGGTGGCCCTCCCGCCGTCAGATCGATCGCCGTCCGGAACGAGTCGATATTCGTCAACGTCCATGTCGGTGGGATCCTTCACTCGGAAGATGGCGGTGAATCCTGGTCGCCGACAATCGACATCCACTCTGATGTGCACGAGGTGGTCGTTTCGGAGGATGACACCATCTTTGCCGCCACGGCCTACGGGCTTGCTCTAAGCCGCGACGGTGGCCGTTCGTGGGAATTCGACGACGGCGGGCTCCATGCGACCTACGCCCGGGCCGTCGCCGTCTCGGGGGAGTGGGTCCTGATGACAGCATCCGTGGGCCCGCGCGGGGGCGAGGCCGCTCTGTACCGGCGGACTATGGAAAAGCCCGGTTTCGAGAAGATCCACAATGGGCTGCCGGAGTGGTTCCCTCACAATCTCGACACCGGTTGTGTCGCCGCCCGAGACGGAGTCGTATGTTTCGGTGCCCGTGACGGCCGCGTGTTCGTCTCCGAAGACGACGGAGATAACTGGGAGCAGATGGCAGAGGGGCTCCCGTCGATAAACAAAGTAGCCCTCGAGTAGTCGCTGACACGCTATCTTTCCAGCATGACAACCAAATGGGGACTTCTTTCAACCGCGCGGATCAACGACTTCATCATCTCGGCGGCTCGAAAATCGGACCGAGTGCACATCACTGGAGTGGCAAGCAGGGACGGTACACGGGCCGAGGCCTATGCGCGTGACAACGATATAGCTCGGGCATACGGAAGCTACGAGGAGCTGCTTGCGGATCCCGAAATCGACGCGATCTATATTCCACTCCCCAATTCAATGCACGTGGACTGGACGATCCGCGCTCTGGAGTCCGGCAAACACGTCCTTTGTGAGAAACCCCTCTCCCGTCACGCGGCCGACGTGGACAGAGCGTTCTCCGTTGCGGAACGCACTGGAAGGCTCCTCATGGAAGCCTTCATGTACAGGCACAATCCTCAGACCGCGCGGCTGAAGGAACTCGTCGAGAACGGCGTCGTCGGGACGCCGCAGCTCGTACGCGCGGCGTTCAGTTTCAATCTGACACGACCCAACGACATCCGCATGTCCGCGGAGCTGGAGGGTGGCTCACTCATGGATGTCGGCTGTTACTGCGTCAGCGGGTCGCGCAATCTGTTCGGTGAGCCGCAGCTGGTGTTCGGGGAGCAGGTCACAACGCTCAGCGGTGTGGACAAAGTGTTCTCAGGTTCTATGCGCATGGCGGGTAACGTCCTGGCTTCGTTCGACTCGGCGCTGACTCTGACGACGCGCGATGAGCTGGAAGTCATCGGCGACGAAGCCTCGCTATTCGTCGACGATCCATGGCACTGCAGATCGCCCGGCATCGAGCTCCGTTCCGACGACAAGGTCGAGGAGATAAACGTGGATGCCGCCGACTCCTATCAGCTCCAGCTTGAGAATTTCTCGGATGCCATCAACGGAACGGCCGAGCCGCTCCTCGGGCGGGACGATGCTCTCGGGCAGGCGCAGGCGATAGAAGCGCTGTACCGCTCCGCCGACCAAGGAGCGCCCGTAACTCTCGGGTAGGCACGAAAAGCGGGTGCCACCATGCGGCAGCCCCCGGTTCGTTGATGTACTTGACTAGCCCACGGCTGCCGGCTCGGGCTCGCGCGTGTGGCTGTGGGGGTGAGTTGCGCAGGAGCACATCATCTTCTGCAGATCCTCCTTCGGAGGACGGACGTGCAGGGCCATGGCTACCACCATGGGGATGAAGACAAGCCCGTTGTACAGGAGGTGGAGCTCGACGCGACCCACGGCGAGTTGGGCAATGCTCGTCGGCACCGGCTGGCCGAACAGATTCGTGCCGACCACGGCCTGACCCAGCAGCAGGAAATGCTCAGTGTGGTGCCAGAACTGTATGACCAGGGCGGCATCCCACCACTTGCGGACCTGTCCCACGAAGCCGGGACGGAACAAGATCAGCCCGATGAGCATGATGATGGCGTATCCGTAGTGCAGAGACTCACTCTCGACGAGCCACGGGAAGATATAGCCGAGGACTCCCTTCGCGGCGGGCCGCTCCATGCCCAGGCCCCAGATCTGGATCGCCTGAACGATGTGCTCCACCCAGTGAGCGATGACGATCGCCATGAAGACCCGGAGACCCACCTTGTGGTAGCGCGTGTTGAGTGCCTCGACAGCCGAAGAAAGAGGCGATTGGCGCGGTACGGCGACGATACTCATGTGATCTCCCTCGTCCATCCCTACGAACTAGGCAATGGTGCACCGCGTGGTAGTTCATGGCAGTCGAGGGGCGAACAGAAGCGGCGTGTCTTTTGTCAAAGAAGTGAGTTGTCCTCCGTCACGTCTCCGGTGTGCGCCAGGTCACATGCGGGAGCGCGAAAAAACCTGCCCGTTCTGTGGCACGCGCCACAATTCGTCCTCCTGCGCACCTCTACGGTGCCGTCATGGACGAAAACGCACGCCGCGAACTCGAGGAAAAGCTCCAGGCAGAGTGGGGCAAGCTGAGTGAAGAGTTCCACATGGACGATCCCGTCTGGGAACCGCTCCAAGAGGCGCTGCCCTACAAATGGTGCGGCGGCTTTATGTACATGGGCCGGGTCGACGGAATCCACTTGTACAAACATGGGTTCACCCGTCACTACCTGAATCTCGACGGCGAGGGCAACGCGTACCGCTATCTGCCCGGCTCGGATCGGTACGTCCCCATGAACCGGTTTGAGGCAATTGAGAACGCCTTCGAGGGTCTGGCCCTCATGGGCATCGATCGTTCCGCGCCCTACGACGACGCCGCCCGCCGTCGCCGGCACAAGGCGATGGCCGACTCCGGGATGTCACTGATCTCCATTGGCCCGCGTGGGACAACCCCCCGACGCTCGCGCCGGCGTCGCCCTCGCAAACAGACGCGCAAGAGAAAGTAGTTCGGGCGAGTAGTGCCTCGGCACTATCCGGAAGCGAGATCCCTCCGCCGGAACCCGCCGAGACCCACGGCTACGAGGGCTGCGGTGACGGCAAGGAGGATGAGCATGGATACCACTGTGAAGTCCGCTACGGGCATCCTCGGAACGTGCTCGAGAGGCGAGATGTCGTAGGCCCAATCCGGCAGCTTCAACAATGGGCCCAGCCACCCGATGAAGACGACTACACCCAGGGCGGCCCACGCCGCATTCGTAGCACGCGGGAAAAGACCAAAGAGCACGACTGCCAGGCCCGCGAACACCCACAGCGCCGGAGCGTATGCGAGGGAGGCGCCGATCAGGCGCGGAAGTTCACCGGCGTCTCCGATGCTGATCGCCCGTCCGATTCCCGTCCCCAATCCGAGCATCAGGAGCACAAAGAAGCTGCCACCCAACGCCATCGCCAGGTGACTGCCTGCCCACGCACGGCGATCCACGGGAGTTGCGAGCACCGGTTCGGCTCGAAGGGATGACTCCTCGCCGCGCAACCGCAGGGTGGACTGGATTGCGTAGCCGGTCGCGATCAGGGCGGAGACGAAAATCGTCAGCGCCAGATACTGGTCGGCGGGATCCGCCAGTCCCAGGCGCGCCAGGTATTCCTCCAGTGCTTCCAGTTCTTCGTACAGCTTCCCTGCCTCCTGGGCGATTCCCCCGTACAGCAGTCCCAAAAAGAACAGCGAAATGCTCCACCACATCAAAGTGACGCGCTGGAGCCGGAATGCGAGGCCGAACGGGCTGCTCAGTTGGCCCGACGCTACCGCGCGGCCGGGGCGCTCGGCGAAGATCCCCGCTCCTACGTCGCGCCTTTGGTTGATCGCTACAGCGCCCCAAACGACAACGCCGATCAGCAGCACAAAGAGAACTATCGGCCACCAGCGTTCGTCGAAGTAGGCCCTCATCTCGGTCGCCCACCCGAAGGGCGACAGCCACGACAGTGCCCCACTGCCCATGTCGCCAACAGAACGGAGGAGATAAAGGACTCCCACCACCATGGATGCCAACCCAACGGCGCCCCTGCCGGAGAGGGTCAGTTGGGCGGTGAAGGCCGCCACGCCGGCAAATACGAGGCCGACACCGGCGCATGCCGCCGCGAAGGCCAAGGAGCCACCCGAAGACAGTTCTGCGAGGCTCGCCGGCAACCCGAGGGCGAGGAGGACGAAAAGCATCACGTTCATCGCACCCGCGACTGCCAGTGCAGCCGTCAGCTGAGCATGGCGTCCCACGGCAGCTGCGCGGACGAGTTCCGCACGTTCGCTCTCCTCTTCGGCGCGCGTGTGGCGGACGACCATGAAGATGCTCATGAGGGCGAAACCCAATGCGGTGATCGGCAACATCTCGTTGGCGGTCATGGCGCCGTAGTCGTAGTCGTCGAGGCCGTAACCCGGACCGACAAAAAGCGACGCCATTGAGTTGCTCATCGTTTCCGCACGCGTCTGGCGGTCGGCAGCCGTCGGGTACGTCTCGGGGAAGCTTGCCACCGACCCCAATACCGAAAGGAGTAGCGCCGCGATCCACACCGCAATGCGGATACGGTCGCGACGAAGGATAAATCGAATAAGTCGCGGGGCTCCTGCGAACGCACTCACTTCGATCCCTCGCTTGCCTCTTCGGCTGGTACCTCGTCGCCGTAATGACGCAGCAGCAGCTGTTCGAGTGTCGGGGGATGGCTCGTGAGGCTTTGGACTCCAAGGCCGGCCAGACGTTTGATTGCGGCATCCAACTGTCCGGCGTCAACATCGAATCGCACCCGGCCGTCCCGGGCCTCAAGATCGTGAATGCCCGGAAGACTGGACAGCGCCGTTGGCGGTTCCGTCGTCTCGGCCGTGATCGTGGTGCGCGTGAGGTGGCGCAGATCCGCAAGCGACCCTGTCTCGACGACGCGGCCGAGGCGGATGATGCTTATTCGATCGCAGAGCTCCTCTACCTGGGCGAGGATGTGGCTCGACAACAACACCGTGCGCCCTTCAGCCTTGGCCTCCCGGATGGAGTCTTTGAAGATCACTTCCATCAGGGGATCCAGACCGGCAGTGGGCTCGTCGAGGATGAGTAGTTCAGCGTCCGACGCCAGCCCGGCGATGAGGGCAACCTTCTGCCGGTTGCCCTTCGAATATGTGCGGCCCTTCTTGCGCGGGTCGAGATCGAAGCGCTCGATCAGATCGTCTCGGCGCTTCCGGTCGACACCACCCCGGAGTCTGGAGATCAGATCGATCGCCTCCCCACCGGTGATGTTCGGCCACAGATTGACGTCGCCCGGCACGTACGCGAGCCGGCGATGCAGGGACACGGCGTCGCGCCACGGATCGCCGCCGAGAACCTCCGCCCGTCCGGAATCTGCGTGCAAGAGGCCGAGGAGAATCCGGATGGTTGTGGTCTTGCCGGCACCGTTGGGACCCAGGAACCCATGCACCTCGCCGGTCGTGACCGAGAGATCCAGTCCATCGAGCGCCCGCGTCTGGCCGAAGCTCTTCGTCAGGTCCGACACCGAAATCGCAACCGTCATCTTCACCAACTCCCGCTGGTACGATCGGTTCAGTATAGACTGAACCTTATGCTACAGGATGAACCCGCCACGGTCCACCGCGGCCATGTCTAAATAGCGACCTGTCCGCGTTGAATTATGGATTCCAATAAATGAGCGCGAACAGTTGGGCGGTCTAGGCCTCGACAAAGCAATGGGGCCACGCGTCGGGGCCCTGCGCGGCAAGCACCTTTTCGGCAATTGCAATCTGTTGTTCGCGTGATGCCTGCCATGCGTAGCGTGCGTACTTGCCTCCACCGTGCGCGAGCCAAGTATCGGGATGGAATTGGAGGCCCCCGTCGTACTCTCCGTCGAGGTGCCAGTTGCCGCCTGATTCGCACTGCGCAATGGCATCCCAGTCCGCGTTGTATGGACCATCGGGTGCAGGCGGGGGCTCGCTGACTCTTCGAGCATCATCTTGAATCTTTTGCGCGGCGACCTGTGCGGCAGCGGCGCGCTCCTCGTAGCGCGCACGTTCTTGCCTGAGCCCTACAGCATCGGCGCGCCGGCGTTCCACTTCGTTCTGAAGAGCGGTCGCAAGCTCACCGATGTTTGCCGCTATCTCCGCGGCATGTTTTCTCTCCGCGTCGAGTTCATCGAGCCGTGCCTCGAGCAGTTTCCGGTCGGCGATCAAACGATCGAGTTCTGCGGAGTGCGCCTGCCCACTCGATCTCAGAAGCGTCAGCCCGGCCTCGAGGTCCGCGATTGACTGCGACGCGAGCAGCCCTTCCAGCATCCCCGCGGAGCCGGACATATAGAGCCGGCGGGCAATCTTGATGACCGCCTTCTCGGAATCGATCACCCGGCCCGCGATGCGTTTTATGTCTGCATGAAGCCTTTTTGTCCGAACCTGGACCTTCGCAAGCTCGGCGTTCGCCTCGGCGAGGCGCGCCTGCACTGCCTCGAAGTCATCGAGGATGGCTTCGAGCCGCTCCTCGGCCTGTTCGACGTCACTCTGCGAGGGGGTCCCGTCCTGAGATGACGCCACACCACCTAACTGAATCAACGTCAGTAACAGAACCAACAATGCGCCCACCGCGCGCAGTGGCTTCGAACTCGAGACGTCCATAGACCTCCGCTACGACGGGTCGGCCGGGCGGATTGCTCCCCTACCCCAAGGGAACGCCGATGCACTCAGGTGCGAGGCGAGACCTTAACTCACGGCGCGCCGATAGCCAAACTCAGGTCGCGGGTACGCAGCGGATGCCCTGGAGCGAGCACGCCTGCGGCGCCGGGCCGAGTCGCGTTCCCCGAAGTGGAACAAACGGCGCCATCAATCGCGACGGATGTTCGGCGTCATGGTGAAGCGTGTTGATCGCCGGAACTCGTTTCGGAACGTAAACGTAGTAGCTGTCGACCGCCGGTGGTGTATGAAGCTTCAACACCAAACGGTGGCCGGGTCGAAATACGTGACCGACCGGGAAAACCTCCACCAAGTACTTATAGGTCTTCGCCGGCTCGATCAGAGTCGGATTCGTGTGCGGACGGTGCGGTCTGTAGATCGTTCCATCCATAAGCCTGTCCGACGACGATCTATCAAGGGCACGATTTACGTTGATCGCGATCGGAGTCCCATCCGACATACGCACGTAGTCGCTCGGCGCGCCGGTAGCGGGCGCCGCCAGCACGGTCGAGACGACAAGTGCTGCCCCAAGTGGCACGAGCATCCGGATCGATCGGCGAGTCGCAAGCATCCTCATTTCCCCCTGAATGGAATCGGTCATGCCGTTTTCGCCGCGTTTGCCCGAATTCCCTTCCGGGGACCCAGGCCCGGAGGGCCTTAGCATTTGTTCCGATGAACAGATTTCTAGGGCACGCCGGGTGACCCGGGCGCGCAGACCCGGAGACTGGGAGCGCGACCTCGAGCGAGCGAGGGCGGGGGAGGGGTGGCTCGCCGGCGTCCTCCGGGCGGACCCTCGAATCACGGACTTCGAAGATCACACCGCCCGATACGACCGTCTCGACTTCTCTTTTACGTTCGGGGGGAGAACGGTCTACGTGGACCTCAAGGAGAAGCGGAGCAGGTACTCGAGCGGGATCGCAGGCGTATGGCCCGAGATCGCGGCTGAGGACCTTTTCATCGTGGACGAAACCGTGTTCCGAAGGATTGTGTGGCAGGGAGGGGGCGGCTACCTCGTGGTGCACGATCACCCGGCGCGGCGGTGGGCCATCTTTGGGCCCTGGGAGCTCACCCTCGGGCCCCGGGTCCGCTACCAGCGCCGCGGGCAGCGGACGTCTGAGTTCCTGAAGGGAAAGGTCCTGTTGAACCTGGCCGCCTCGGCGGCATTGGGCCCGGAGTTTTCCGTCGACCTCCTGCTGGACGTGGTCACCAGGTCGGCGAGGCAACGGGACCAGGTAGAGGCCGTTCCGGTTCCCACAGAGATTGTGCCCGAGGTGGGTTTCTGACGCAGGGCCCAGGTATCCTGCTGCGACACACCGGAAATCGGGCGGCGCGCCGCCCCGCGCACCTAGCATGGGGCCAAGAGATAGGAGGGCAGTGGACCAGCGCAGGCGAACCTCGACTTCGGCCTTCGGCGTGGGCCGGAGGGAGAGCCACGACGCCTCCGCTTTCTACTCCCGGTTCACACTCCCGAGGATCTCGGACGATGACCACGTCGGCCGAACGCCGGAGGGGGCCCTCGATCAGATCTACGCGGCCGACAGCCGGAACATGTCCGAGATCGAGAGCAATTCCGTCGCCCTGGTTGTCACGTCTCCGCCGTACTTCGCCGGCAAGGAATACGAGCAGGCAGTCGGGGAGGGTCACGTTCCCGGGAGCTACGTCGAGTACCTCGACCTCCTGTGTGAGGTCTTTGCCGAGTGCCGGCGCGTGCTCGAGGCCGGAGGTCGCATCGCCGTTAACGTCGCGAACCTGGGCCGCAAACCGTACCGGTCGCTGTCGGCCGACATCATCGACATCCTGCAGAACAGGCTGGGCCTGCTTCTGCGCGGCGAGATCGTTTGGGTTAAGGGGGAGGCTGCATCGGGCTCGTGCGCATGGGGATCGTTCCGCAGCCCGACGAATCCCGTCCTCCGAGACCTCACCGAGCGAATCATGATCGCTAGCAAGGGACGGTTCGATCGGGCCATCGCTCGAAAGAAACGGCAGCGCGAAGAGATGCCCCACGAAGCAACGGTGCTGAAGGACGACTTCCTGGAGTTCACGACCGACGTGTGGGAGTTCCCGCCCGAGAGCGCGGTGCGCGTGAACCACCCCGCTCCCTTCCCCGTTGAGCTCCCCCACCGGCTCATCCAGCTCTATACATTCAAGGGCGATGTTGTGCTGGATCCGTTCATGGGCGTGGGCACCACGGCAGTCGCGGCGATGAGATCGGAGCGTCACTACGTCGGCTACGAGATCGAACACGAGTACCGGAGCCGGGCGCTCGATCGAATCGAAGGCGAGAAGCTCCGCCTGGCCGAGGAGGGCGAGCGCTCGCGTGAGGTGGTGACCGCTGTGCATCCCCCGCTGGTTCTGGATCCGGGCGACTTCCAGCGGCGCGCCGTCGAACAAGGGCGCCGCGCCAAGGAGCTTGCAGAGGACCTCCTGACGGCGTGCGGTTTCACAGTGTTCAAGGAGGACTTCCGCTTCCGTAACGGGGTGGAGGTGAATTTCCTCGTCACCGACGCGAAAGGGAACAGCTGGATGGTCGACGTCTCCGGTGCGTTCACGAGCAACCGCCCCGGCCTCAAACGAACCGACACACTCTGGAAGGCGCTGGGTAAGGCGGCCGTCATCAAGTCGTCCGACAAGTCGTGGCCGCTGTTGCTTCTGACAACCGATCTGCCCGACAGGGGTACGAGCGGCTATCTGGCGCTCCAGTCGACACGCGGAGTGCTGTACCACGACGCCGTGGACATGTTCTCGGTTGAGGGGCAGCAGCGACTGCGGGCCTACGCGTCGGGAAAGAACAGGTCGAAGCCGATCGGCGAGCTGCTCGGGGGCCGGGAGCACTAGAAGGAAGGGCGCGCCCCTCTGCTCCGACGCGGGGTCTTTGGCACAGAAGTAGCGCCGAGCGCAACTCATATGCCAAAGACCCGCCGGAGGCTGTCTCATCACGGCCGGTTCGGCGTTTTTTCTTTCAAGAATCGAGATTTCCTGTTTCCTCACACGGCCCTTCACACGTCTCGGGCGCAAACTGCTCCCAGATCGATTGAGACGCTAGCTGAAGGGAGGTGGCCCGGTGGTTGCACTAATGGTCTTGTTCATCATCTCCGTACTCGGACTTGCGAGCGCCGTTCTGGGAACGGACAGCCGCGACGGAAACGACTGGGGATGGCACCCACGTCACTAGTCACCGGAGTTTGCGAAGGAGGCAACGCATGAGCATCCGGCTGGGAGATGACGCCCCCGACTTCACCGCCGAAACCACTCATGGAACGATCACGTTCCATGAGTGGCTGGGGAATGGTTGGGGCATCCTCTTCTCACATCCGAAAGACTTCACCCCGTTCTGCACCGGCGACGCAAACATGGTCCACCGCGTGCAGCACGAGTTCCGAAAACGCAACACGAAGGTCGTCGGCGTAAGTGTCGACTCCTCTGGAGTAGAGGCGACTCGACTTGAAGGCACCGATGAGAAGCCGGAGTTTGCGCCCGCCCTCCCGCTGATCCTCGACCCCGAAAGGATGGTCTCCCGCCTCTACGGGATGACTCATCCCTTAGGCCGCAGTAGCGCAACCGTACGCGTGGTGTTCTTTGTCGGCCCGGACAAGAAGCTGAAACTGACCCACGCTTATCCACGGAGCAACGGTCGCGACTTCGACGAGATCCTGCGGGGAATCGATTCGCTTCAGCGGGCCTCGGAGGGCTCCCGCAGGAGATCGTGGAGCGCAGGGTTGTCGATGCCTGCGGCCAACAGTCGAGCGGTCGCGAGTGCGGGCCCGTCGCCGAGTTGGTGACGATGAAGGTGGGCGCGGACGACAAACTCGTGGATTCCGGCCCTCCCTCCAAACGACTCCAGGTCCTCGATCCATCGCCCGGTGCCGTCGACTCCGTGCTCGACGCCGACGGCGCACAGCGCATCGAGGCAATACCCCCGAACCCATAGGTAGGCATCCGGCAATCGCGTGCAGCGCATTCGGGCGTCGTCCAACCACTCCACAGCAGCTGCAACTTCCCCCCGGCGGGCCTTTATCAAGCCAATGCCCCGAGCGCCCAACCCTTCCCAGCACGGATCTGCAAGCTGGCACCCCAGCGCAAATGCATGTTCGAACCTTTCCTCCGCTGCGGCGTGATGTCCCTGCATGAAGTCGACCTCTGCAATCAGGGCTTCGGGCAGCGGGAGCAAAGCGGTCCAACCTTCCTTTACCGCGACTGCCAGCGCCCTTTCGAGCACGGTGCGAGCGGCCTCGACGGCTCCTAGCAGGAGGTGAGCGCGTCCCAAGAAGCAGAGCGCGTATGCGATCTGCCGGCGGTCGTCGATGGATTCGGCGAGTTCGAGGGAGGAGGTCAGCTTGTCGATCGCGTCTGCGTACTTCCCAGTATCGGTGCGACAGATACCGAGGACGCTCAGCGCCGCCGCTTGCTCGGACGGATCGTCCATCGACAGTTCAAGGGCGCGGCTCAGCCATCGCTCGGCCCGTTCGTACCGAGCCCGCTTCATCTCCACGTACCCGATCTCACGATGCGCGCTGGCCGCAAGGAGATTGTGCTCGGTAGGGGAACCGGTTGCCATCGCTTTGTGGAGAACGGCAGCGCCCTCTTCGCCACGTCCTCTTGCCGAGTGAACGAGCGCAGTGCCCAGCGCGACGAGAACCTCCATTTCTAAGGCGGGATCACCGTGGTCCTCGGCTTCGGAGGCCGCCCGCCTAAGACTCTCCAACCCTGTCTCCACGGCGCCCGCGCCGATCGCGGCTCGACCGGCATCGAGCATGGCTCGCGCCGCAGCTCTGCCTCCGATTGCCGAGACCCTTACCTCTCTGGTGGGACTATCCAGTGCCGCGCGCACAGAGGGATCCGGGTCCACACCAAGCTCTCGTTGGAACAACTTGCGGCACGATTCGAATTGCTTGAGGGCCGCGTCTCTGTCTCCGGCCGCCACGTAGGCTCTGATCATCAAGGACTGAAAAGACTCATCGAGCGGGTTCATCTCGATCAGCTTGGCGGCGTCCGCCAACGCGGTCTTGGCATTTCCCGACTCAACGCGAGCGACAACGGATTCCCGCAATACGTTCGCCGAGCAGGCATGGAGATGGCGGCGCTCGTTGAGCAACCATGCCTCAAGCGCGGGACTGTTCGGAAAGTTCATTCCCTCGAGGAGATCGCGGCCGAGACCGGGGAGCTTGATCGCCTCTACCCAAGTGCCGGACATGACGGCGCGGACGTCGACGAATGTGCTCGGCGTGATTCGCAGCGCCGCCCCCTCGCCCCTCCATACTCCGGGATCGCCGAGCAGACGGCGCAACTCGGCAAGATTCCACCGCAAAGCACCAAGGGGATCCCCTGCCTCCGAGAAGAGCAGACCGGCAAGCCGCTCCCTGGTCGGCGGCACCTCCGAGAGGACGAGAAGGGCGAGCAGTGCCCAGACCTTGCGGCCTTTGGGAGCCGGCACCGGATCTCCGTCTCGCACGACGTTAGGTTTTCCCATCAAATGAATCGACTGCGTGGCCATTGCAGACCGAGTATGGGCGATCGGCCGGGTAGAGAGAACAGGTGTGGGCCGCTCTGTTCGCAGTGCCACCCAGGAAAGTGCGACGGGCAGCGAACCAAACCGAGCCTCCGAACCGACTCAGAGCATTACTTCGTCGGCATAGATCAGTCGCTGCTCCCAGACCGGAGGGCCCGGCTTCGACAGATCCTCGGGATCGCCGGGGAGCCGTTCCCATTCCTCGACCGTCACACGCCAGTCGGGGTTGTCCCCCGGGGTGCGCAGCTCGATGTCCTCCGGCGCGCCGAGCTCTCCGACCCACGCCGCCTCGAAGATGTTCCGCCCGAATCCGCGCACGGTGAGCTCCGCCGCGGTAACCGTCTCCCAACCGAGATCGGTATCAATGAGCGGATCGCGCCGTTGCAGCCGCGCCACAACCTTGCGGTGCATCCGCACCCACTCCCCGTACTCTTCGATCGCCTCGGGAATCGTCCCCGCCGGGGTCCGGCGCCCGGGGGGCCGCTCACGGATCCCGATCGGTCCACTGACCACAACTCTGACGTGGCTCACGTCCGTGCGACTCACGCTCGTCGTCCGATCCGGCGTGAGTTGAACGAAGTCGCACGCCACCGGCTTCGACAGGTGAGCGCCGGCGATGCTGTCGGGTTGATAGCGCGCCACGGCGAGTCTGACGAACGGCCAGAAGGTGCTTCCGGGATCGATTGCAACGTCGACGAACCACATGCCGCGGTCGGCGCTGAACTGCGGCCGGTAACCAAGGACCGTGACTGCTGGTGAGCCGGGGATCGACGTGAGCGGAAGAGTCGCGGGCGGCGCGACCGGAAGGGCATCGCCCGGACGATCCTCGAGTCCGACTGCCCGCAGCAGGTTGTCGAGCTCCAAGTACAGGGCTCGGTTGGCGACGGGTGCGCCCACCCAGACAGGGTCCGCGCCCCACTGGCTCACCGGATGCCGCAACGCGCCGGCATCGTTTCCCGCGGGAGCCAGGAGGACGCCAAGTAGCTCGCCCTCTCCGGACGAGAACCACGGCCGTTCCAGATAGATCCTCACACCGGCGCGCCGCCGATGACGGGTCGCAACCGGTTGTTCTGGCTCCGTGCCGGCATCCCAAATAAACAGCGGCAGTACCGAGTGCACGATCGGCGCGGCGGGCAGGGCCGAACTGGGCACGGAGACTTCGATTTCCGGTCCGACGACGCTCTGTCCGTCGTCGACGGGTCCCTCCGAAACCGGCGCCTCGGTCGGGGTGAGAGTCTCGGGATCAAAGTACTCGCGGAACCGAGTTGCGGCGCGGAACCTGTAGCGAATCCTGTGGTGCCTCGTGTCGCCGAGCTTCTGGATCGCGGAGTGGAACCACACCGGTCCGGCGCCGGGAACGGTGAGCTGAACGTCGGTGACGCCTCCGTACAGGACGGCCAGATCCTCGCTCTCCCGGATCATCGAGGTGAAGGCGATGGCCTGCGTCGTGGCCTCGTCCGGAGCGGGGAGGCTGAGGTCGTCGACCGGGTCGGTCCACCGAGCTTCGGCGGTAATCATCTCGGTGCTGGGCCCGTGAACGTCGACGGCGCCGAGGAAGACGACGTCCGTGGCATCGCTTCCAGGTCGCAGCGCCAGCATCACTGTGGGACGAGGGGCCTCCAGTGGTCGCGACACCGCGTGAACGAGAGTGACCTCATCGAACGGCGCCAGCGCCCACAACCATCCGTCGGCCGCCGCTTCGGCAACGTCGTTGTTGCTTCGGATGACTTCGGGAAGGAAGCGCCACGGTCCGAACAGATCCAGGTCGCCCCGTCCGAGCGACGACGACAGACGGAATCGTTGAACATCACCGGCGGGCAGCCCGATGCGGAGCACGTGTTCGTCCAGCGCGCCGGAGAGGACCTCTGAACCTTCGAGTACGAACCGGAACGGCCGTCGCTCCGGCCACTCCCCCAGATAGCGAGCGGTGAAACCCTCAGATCCGAAGGGGAACGGAATGATCCGATCGCGTCCGGCTTCATGGAAGACGAGCGATATCCCGCGTCCGAGCACATCGGGGAGGTAAGGGAGCACGAGAGCGTCGGTGTCATGAGCAACGTACTGACCGGGAGCCGGCGCCACGCCGGGGGGGAGCGGAAGCGTCTTGAAGGTCGAGGGGGGAACCGTGGGATCGGCAACCAGATCTATGCCTTCCTGGGGATCCCGCACAGTGGGATCGTCGAGGCGCGGGACGTCCATGTCGAAAAGGGTTCCCGCCTCGCGCAACGCGATCGCCAGCAACCGCGTGTGGTCGTCTGGATCCGTCGATCCGATCGCATCGTCGAACGCGCCGTGGAGTTCGGCCTCGCTCTGGCTTGTCTTCGGAGGAACTAAATGGCGCTCGCTCGCGCGCCGGTAACCGAGGTCGGTATGCGCGGCCGCGTATTCATCCGGCGGCTCGACGGTGATCTCGAGGGTCTCCAGGTCTTGCGTCACTCCCGAGCGAATTACGAGCTGGCGAAGCGACTCGCCCGAAGAGAAACGATGGCGCGTCACCACCGCAGGCGGTGGTACGGGATCCCAACGGAGAAACGGACGCAGCGGAGAGATGAAGTCGATCAGCTCCCGGACGGTCTCGGGCTCGACTCCCGGTTGAAGCGCCGCGCGCGCGACCATCTCCGGATCGCGCAGCGCCGTGTCGGAGATGAAGGGCTGGCTCTCGTCGACAATCGCATCGTGAAACGCGCGCGCCACGAGCGAGGCGCGGTCTGCGGTGACGTCAGGCCTCGTTCGCTCGCGCGTCGCAAGCTCGGCGCGCCGAGTTCGGAGGTGACCGACGACTGCCCTCTGGACCTGGGGATCAGCGAGGAGTGAGAGATCTGCCTCGGGAACGTCGCTCGGCCTGTCGACGAGGGTCATCCGGCGCCGAAGGATCTCTGCTGCGGCCTCGGATCTGAGGGTGGGGATGTACAACTCACCCGGAGGTGGCGCCGAGGTCGCTGCTAAAGCTGCCGACGCTCCCGCCACCGCGGGGTCGGGCGGCGGCGGAGCGGGACCGAGGGCATGGGGCCGGCTGTTGCCGGCAAGGTTGACCGCCCACGCCCGAAAGGCGTACGAGCGACCGTACCGGAGCCGCGGCAGAGTGCCGGGCTCCACTTCAGACGTAACGATCAACGGAGTCACGGGATCCGGATCCGCGTCTTGATCCTCAATTACCTCGTCGCGGCCTTCATTACGCACGCGTTTGCCGGGGCGGGCAGCGCTCAGGCTCCATCCCTCCCACCCAAACACGGACTCGTGGACGTGCACGGGGCTGTCTTCAACATCGGGTGTTTCGGTCGCCGTCGTTCCCTGTATGTAGCCCTCTTCGAAGAGCCCGTCGACGACCGTTCCGTGATCGAGCACTTCCGCGTCGATGCGCCGGGCATGCAAGGTAAACCACGCCCCTGCCGCGTCGTCCCACACCTCGACCCTCATCCCCTGGGTTACGTCCTCGGTATCGAGGAGGGGCGAGTCGGCATCCCCGACGGCTGTGCGAAGCGACCGTTGACGCTCGATGCGACTCTGTGTCTCCAACGCCTTCTTGTTGCGCACGACGGTGAACCCAAGTGAGCGGAGGGCAGTCGGAGCTGCGTGGACGGGATCACCGTTCTCCTCGATCTCCAACAGGCGCGGGATGGTCCACAGAAAACGATCGAGTTTGATGGAGGAACCGTCGGGGTCCATGTCGAGCAGCCCGAACAGTTCAGAATCACCCAGACGGAGGCGTTCCGCGGACCAGTCCCCGGTGCTCGGAATCGTCACGAGATCGTCGCCGGCGACCCGGCATCTGGTCCGCGTGAGGCCGCAGGCTGCGGTGTCTTGCGCCGGCACGATCCGTGCCGACAACCATTTGCTCTCGCGCAGCCGGTCGGGATCGACCGCGGCAAGGTCGATCACAAGTCCCAGCCGTCGCTGCAGGCTTGGGTGATCGGCAACCAGCGAGCAACGTTCATGGAAATCGGGCTCCGGCCGCGGCGGCCGCGGACTCGTCGCTCCCTCCTTCGGTCGCTCTCGGTACTCGAGTTTGGATTCGGGACGTTCGTAGAACCGGCGCGCTCGATGCAACTGTATGAACAGACGGTTGAGCAGATTCTCCTCTTCCTCGACGCGGGCCTCGAGTTCGGCCAGCGTGAAGACGACTTCCCCGGGCTCGCCGAACTCTCCGATGGCTTCGTCGAACCTCGCCGTGACGATCGACTCGTCGTACCCGGTCTGGCCTCTCCCGTACTCGGCGAGGAACCGGCGCAGCGGGTGAAGACTGGGAAGCGGCGGCGAGGTTGGATCGGAGACCATGCCCAAAAGGTGGAGCAGCTTCGCTCCATCGTGCGTCTCGCCGGCGCGGAATGTGCGCCACTGGCGGTCGAGAAAATCGAGGTCGCGTGGCGCCCGGACCGGCGTATCGGGGGGGAACACGGCATCCCACAGGTCGGGTGACACAGGGTCAAGGATCGGTTTGACGGCGATCGCGCCGATCTGATCGAACAACTCCACGGTGGCGTCGGTCTTGATGAGCTTCCCCCAGTGAAGGAAGTGGCTGAACTGTTTCAGCAGCCCTTCTTCGACGTCGGGAGTGAGTTGCGGCGAAAGGAACAGCGAGACGTGGAACTTGGCCTCAGTCGCGACCGAGTGAGGTAGCGAGACGACGGTGAAGTTCTCGGTAGGCATCGTCACTCTCCGGCGAACGCGAGACAGTACTCCGACCACGCGGGTGAACTGCCGTCGGGAAGGACCATCACATCGGCGAAGCTCGGGTCACCTGCAGATCCGGCGAAACGTCGCTCCGCCGAGATCGTTACCGAAGTCGAGAAGAACAGCACCTCGACTTTGATGGTGAGCTGGGCCCGTCCCACCATCTTTCCTGTGTCGAATTCGTAGCGAAGCTCGAGGTACAGCTCGATCGACGCGGAGATAAGCCCGAGGACATCAACTTCGCCGCGCAACCTGAAGTATCCGGTGAGCGATCCCTCGTCACCCTCGAGCCGGATGTATATGCCGATCATGGCCGAAATGGACCCGGAGGCAACGCCGAAGTCGACCGCGAGTATCGCTCCGGCCTCTAACCCGAGCTCCAGGACGTCCAGTCCATCGGGCGAAAGTCGCATGAGGAACCAGCCGCCCCCACCGATGAACGTGACCGCGAGCGTGAAGGGGCGTTCCCGCGTACAGAAGTTGAACCCGACGGTGACGGCCTTGCCCAGGAACGGAACCTGAACGTCAGCGCCGAGCGACATGTTCGAGAGGTTGAAGACGCCAACCGCCACGTTGGGGAGCGCCAGCGTGAAGCCCGCAGAGAGTCGCTCGGAGGTGACATCGAGATAGGGAGGGTCGGAGAAGCCGTCGAACGGGATCAGTTCGCGAAGGGTCTCGACGAAACCCATGATCCCCAGGAACTCGATGCCCTGCAGGACGACGTCGACGTCGGGCTTTCCCGACGACCCCGAGTGGAACGAGAGATGGTCGAACTTGAACCGCACGAGCGGCTCGCCGGGAAGGAGATGAAGCGTGAAGTCCTTCAGCTCGGCGAGCACCTCGAAGCTCATCTCGTCCTTCGACGCCCGCCCGTCCACCGCCAATACGAGGCTTCGTTCCTGAAGCTCGAGGATCGGGTCGTTCGCCGACGGCCACGACTTCAGCTTTGGTGTCCATATGTAGCGGAAGGTGACTTCAATTTCGCCGGTCGCAAGACCGTTGAGGAAACGAAACACATCTTCGAGGAGGTCGGCGGCGTCCGAGATGGTTCGGAGTATGGAGGCGAGCTTCAGCAGCTGTTCGCGAATCAACGGCGGGAGCTGGGGGGCAACCTGCTCCATGTCCGAGACGGCGTCGCGCAATGCCGCGAGCGGATCCTCCAATGCCGACTCGATCTCCCCCTGTGTCGCACCCAGGAGGTTGTTCAGTTCGTCCAGGAGGTCGTCGACGGCGGTCGTGACCTTCGTCTCCAGTGCCTGTGCCGCGGCAAGCGCGTCGTTGGCTTGTTGCTGGAGCTCGGCGGCCTTGGACTGGGCGCGCTGAACCAGCCGCTGCCCCTCGGCTACTGCGTCCTCCACGGCTTTCTTGGCGCGCTCCAGGTCGGCGAGGAACCCTTCGATGCGATCGAGCGCTTCGGAGACGACGTCGGGCGCGTCGTCGAGGTCCACTCCCACGGCGTCGAGCAGGTCGACCAGCGACACGATGCCGAACAATTTTGGGGTGACGCCTTGGAGGAAGGCGGCCGGATTGAAATCCCCCGACGCGACCCCGGCGACGTCGCCGACCGTGCCCTTGATACGAGACAACCCGGCAATGGGAAGGTTGGGTTGGAGAAAACCTCCCGCGCGTTCGCTGCCCGCGGCAGGTGTGTTCCCGAACTCGAGTTGGTTAGCCGTTGGTAGCTCGGCCCACACCTCGCCGGGGTTCTGCGAGCCGCCGAACCCATTGTCGAGATAGACCTGGCTGTACTCGATCGTGACCGCGCCGACGGGTGACAGTCGCTGGACCGCGGGGAGTTCGACCACAGCATCCCGAAGCCGAGGGCGAGAAGTTCCGAGGAGGGCGTCGCCGTCGAACTTGAGGTCGTTGCTCGGGGCTGCGGAGTCGCCACCCTTAGCAACGGGCGTAAACGAGATTTCCTGCCCGCCGGCGGGAACCGTGCTCGCGGCATCCGCGTGATAGGTAGTTTCGACCTGCGCCTTTTCCTCGTCCTTGTTGAAGTGCTCGGCCACCCACATCAAAGGAGTAACCAGCCGCACGCGCCGGCCCTCGTGATCGATGCAATGCAGCACAAAGCTGAAGCGCGCGTTGTTCACCATTGGGAAGAAGAAGCTGTTCTGCAGATTGCCGGGATCGGGGAACAGCGTCGGAGTAACCAGAGGTTGAATTCGTACTTCGGTAAACGGCAGGTCCCGTTGCGCGTATGTCTTTACCGGCTCTCCGATGACGAGGAACTTCCGTTGGAACAGTCCGGCAACCGACGGTGCCGCGTCTTTCATCTTGCGCTCCGTCAGTTTCACCAGCGTTGCGCGGTGGCCGAACGGAAACAGGTAGCCCGGGTACATGACGCGCACGAACTGGTCCCGGCCCATCGGAGCGACGTGGTCCCAGAGCAGGATCGATGCCATCCCCGCTTCCGAATACGGCAGGGTCGTCCAGTTCCCGTGAAGGTCCAACCACGCGCCCAGCGCAGAGAGCCACAATCCATCGGCGTCGACCGGATCGGGCGCAATGAGTTTCTTGCCCTTCCCCAGCCATGTCTCCGAGGTCTGCCTGACGAGCATGTGGCGGTCGGCGCCGTCGAGGGAGCTTCGGAACGGCTCGTCGACGTGCGTTGCCACCTCGAGGGTTTGCCAGTTGGGGAAGGCCGCGTCCGCTCCCTGGAAGATGGCCAGCCCTTCGCGATCGCGCGCCCACACGGCCCGGACGATTCGCTGCGAGCTGGAGCGCTCGTCGACCTCGATCTGCTCGTCAGCTCCAACTCTGACGCCGAGCCGCGTGTGCCACAGCTCGATGCGGTGGCCGGCGTCGACTGCGCCGACCGGGCTCACCGCGTGAGACCAACCTCCACGCGCACTCGGAGAGATGACCAATCGGAATGGAGCCTCGATGGCCGACTCAAAAGGCTGAGGCGGGCGGCTCAAGACCGCTCGGGTTCGGGGGCGGACGACAATGTCCGGCCTTATTAGTGCCCCGCCTCCGGTGAGGCCCCGCACGGCGTAGGTCTGCCCGCCGGCCTTCACCGTCCCAGCCGCGCCGATATCGGCCTCGATCCGTGTGATGGACGTTCCGGCGCGCGTTGCCAGCACCGCGCGGATCTGCCTGCCGTCCCTCGCCAGAGCCGACAAGCCCGCCGCTGTGGTGGTATCGGGCACCTCGGCGCGCCGCCCGCGCGAGACAACGACTCCGCCGGGCGCTGCAGTTGCGATCAAGCCGTCCGGAAGGTGCCAGGTGGGCCCATCGACGGGGACACGAATCCTGCCCGAGCGCGGTTTGGCAAGCGGATGCACGCGCAGGGGGAGGCTGCCCAGGGCCTCGAGGATGCCCTCCGTGGAGAAGGGAATCGTCTCGCCCGGTGCAAGCTCGAAGACCAGGCGAGTGGACCGCGCCGGGCGCGCCTCAACGGGCGGAGTGTGCCTGGGAGGCTCGCCGCCGGGAGCGGATTGTTCTACGGGGGGTTTAGTGGGATCGGCCTCGTCCGGAATCGGCGCCGAACTCTCGTAGATGGCGCGTTCGGCAAGGTGCTGGTGGGCAAGCCGCACCACGAGCCGTGCAGTGACTTCCTTGCGCGCCCTGATCCGAGGGTTGCCACCGGCGACGAGCTCGACTCCGTAACACTCCATCGTCAGTGCAACTAGGTCGCGGGGACGGACCACGTCGACGATGAGGTCCGGGGATCGGGAAACAGGCTCTTGCTCGAAGTCGGCGTCCGGAACCAGGCGCCATCCGGCGAAGAATCGATCTGGATCGACCGCGACGACGCGTGAACGAAGGCGCCGCCGGCCTGTCACACCCTGCCCCCTTCATCGCGCGCCGTCGAGTCAATCCGTGACCTCAACGACAGCAGTCGTCACCGCCCACCGGTATTGATTCGGCAATGTAGCAGAACGACCCATGCGCACGTCAGTAGGAAAGGCGGTGGGAAAAAGTGGAGATTCCTTGCTACCGGCAGCAGAAGTCTTTCGCGGTCCACAGCTCGCGGCCTTCCCTTGCCGCGAACCCCGCAATGAATAAGCCCGCGAGCGGATCTGCCCACCACCAGCCGAAGAGCGCGTTAGCCAAGAGACCGACAAGAAGAAATGCCGAAAGATATGTGCAGAGCATCGTCTGGGTCGAGTCCGCCTGAAGCGAGCGGCTGTCCAGTGAGCGGGCCGCCACTCGCTTGCGCCACGCGACCAGCGGCATCACCACGAGGGAAACCGCTGCTAGGAGTATCCCGGGCAGACTCTCCTCAGGGCGCGCACCGGTGATCAGATCCAGAGCCGACTTCGCCGCCACGTAGAGGGCGAGCGCAAGGAACGCCACCGCCACCAGGCGAACGGCGCGCCGCTCCAATTCCTCTGGAGGCCGGCCGCCGTGACGTTCGGAACGAAGCCGCCAAATGAGGATGCCCGACGACGACGACTCCACGACGGAGTCGAGAGCAAATCCGACTAGCGCCACGGAACCCGCTGCGATGCCCGCAGCCATAGCAACGAAAGCCTCGATCACGTTCCAAGCAAAAGAGAAGTACTCGAGGCGCAGGCCGGTGTCGAGATTCCGTCCCCGCACCTTCTCCGGGGCGCCGACTCCAATCTCAATCTGAGGCATTCACCAAACTTATCGTCTGGTGTTTCCCTCCATGTACGCACCGATGACCGGTTCGCTGGTATCCACCGATCGAAGGACCCCTTGCTCGCGGAGATGAGCGGTGATCGCATGGGGCTCCATTGGTCGCGCGAAGAAGAAGCCCTGTCCGATGGGGCAGCCGAGCTGGCGAAGTCGGGATGCCTGCTGCACCGTCTCAATCCCTTCCGCGATCGTCACCAGGTTCAAGGTCTCACCGAGACGAACGATCGCATGGGCGAGTGCTTCTTCTTCCGGTCCTTCGAGGATGTTGTCGATGAATGACTTGTCTATCTTGAGAATCTCGGACGGCAGGCGTTGGAGGTACGTCAACGATGAGTACCCCGTGCCGAAATCATCGATGGCAATGCGGACGCCAAAGCCGCTCAACCGCCGTAGGCGCTCGAGGCTCGCCTCCTCGTCCTGAATCAAGACGCTCTCGGTCATCTCTAGAATCAAGTTACGTGGGTCGAGGCCTGTTGCATGCAGGGTCTCGGCGAGGCTGTCGACGAGGTTCTCGTCCGCCAGCTGGCGCGCAGAGAGGTTCACGCTAATCGTGAAGGACTCGTCCGGCGCAAGCTCGTCGATCCAACGCTTCGCCTGTGTGCATGCCTCGCGCAGCACCCAGTTGCCGATCGGCACGATGGCTCCCGTCTCTTCGGCCAAGCTGATGAAGTCGTTGGGGAACAAGAACCCTCGAGTCGGGTGTTTCCATCTAATCAATGCCTCGGCGCCGACGGTCTTCCTCGTGAGCAGGTCTACCTGAGGCTGATAATGGAGGACGAGTTCGTTGCGTTCGATTGCACCTGTGAAATCGGTACGTAGCTTCATCTGCTCCAGGATTCCGCCGTGCCGCGCCGAGTCGAAGATTTCGTATCGATCTTTGCCGCGGTGCTTCGCAAGATACATTGCTGCATCTGCGTTCCGGAGGAGGTCTTGGGCGGAGTCGCCCTGTCGGTTCAGCGACACTCCAACACTGGCCTTCACGGGAAGGTTGTGACCGGCGAGAGAAAACGGAGTGTTCAGCGAGGCGAACAGTCGCTGAGCGACGACTCTGGCAACGTCCTCGGTCTCCACGTCGTAGATGAGCAATCCGAATTCGTCGCCACCGAGACGAGCGGGCAGATCGCCCGCGCGCAGCGCTCCCCGCAAACGGTTCCCGATGGACGTCAGCAGCTCGTCACCCGCGGCATGCCCAAACCGGTCGTTTATCGATTTGAAATCGTCGAGGTCGATGAAGAGAACCGCTATGCCCCCGCCGTCACGGACGTCATCATCTATGGCTTCCTGAACCTTCTCGATGAAAAGAGCGCGGTTGGGTAGTCCGGTCAGAGAGTCGTGGAACGCCTGGTGTCGTAACTTCTCAGCGAGGGCATTGCGCTCGTCGAGGGCGGCGCGCAGGACACGACCCTGCGTGTGGAGCCTGGTCATGTGACGGTCGATCTGGCGGTTCAGCGACCCCATCCGGACCAGGACGAGAACGAAGACGATCGCCGTCGCCGCGGTCGACTCGGGGATATGAAAGTCGCCGGCTGATCCGGTCGCCCACGAGTACAGCATGACGCCGGGCGCGATCAGTGCTGCGCTCGCCAGAAGGATGAGTCGCCCTCGGGTCAGCCTGCCCGATGGCTCCTCCGCATGGTCCGAGATGTGATTTGCGGAGGGGTGAAGCGCGGCGACTCCCCACACGACGTACATGAGGAGCCAGGAGGCGTCCATCCAGCCGCGGTCCACGTACTCCGAAGTCAGACTGACGTATCCGTATGCGATGTCACCAATGAGAGTGGTGATGACGCCGATGATGAGGAGGTTGAAAGCCGCGGACCGAGGGCCTCGCAGCGTAAGGAGACGGGCGAGCACTCCCAATATCACGATGTCCATCAGGGGATAAGCGACCGAAACCCCGACCTCGACGACCGGCAACGAGCTGTCGGTCACATAAGGCTCCATCAGGAAGACCCACGAAAGCAGTGCCATGACGACGGTGATGACCGCGGCGTCGATGAGGCCCGCAATGTCGCGTCCCGGCGCTCGGTCGCGTACCAGCAAGAGAAACGCCAGAGCCTCGAAGGGAAAGGCCGCCAGATAGAAAACGTCGGCGATCGAGGGCCACGGCTCGAGGCCCATCTGATCGAGGATGACCCAGGTGGCCTCGGCGATGAATAGGAGGAAGACCGCGAAGGACAGGATGTACCAGGGGAGCCTTCGCTCGATCCGTCGGGCGCCGATGAACAAGCCGAGGGAGGAGGCGCCGGCTATTCCGACGTAGATGCAGTCGCCCACCACGTTGTCGATCCGAAAATAGGCAAGCGAGGCGAGGCCGCCCACAGCAAGGCAAGCAGCCCAAAGCGGTACCCGAACGCGTGGAAACGAGCCCAACGATTTCCCTTCCAGGTAGAGGCCTGTTTCATCAACTAAATCGGCATCCGATGCTGGCCGGTGAAATAGGTAAATCCGGAAAGCCCTGGAAGCCGGACAATCCCGACCTAGAGACGGTGGAGACGGCTCGGTGCGCGCCGGCTGAGCCGCATGCTTGCTCTGCTCGTTGGATGTGCGTTTACCTACGTGTGGAGGTGAACGGACATTTCGTGGTTAGCCCGCGTCCCTGCTCCGTCGGGCCCCCCGGCGCGCGGCTGCGCCCGCAATCGGCGGGCGCAGCCCTGTGCGCGATTTCGCCAACTAATGGCGAAAGGTGGTCACGAAACGTTCCTCTGCGCCATCAGATGGCAGGAACGAACGCCGAGCTAGACGAGTCCCTCCGCTTCGAACTCTCGGAGGAAGCCCTCGAACAGCCTCAGGTGTCCTTCCTCGTCGTGCAGGATCTCGATGGTCATGTCCTGGGTGACCCAATCGACGCCGTCACAGAACTCGATGATCCTCTGGTAGTGCTCGATGGCGCCCTGCTCGGCCTCGATCACACCCTTGATCACGTGCACGATGTCGGTCTGGTGCTCCGGCGGCTGGAGGTACTTCTGGTCGGGAGTGAAATCCATCGACCCCTCGACGACGCCGTAGAGCTCCTTGATCCTCTCGCCGAAGCGGCGGGCATGCCCGAGCTCCTCCTGAACGTCACCCTCCAGCGACTCCACGATCTCGCGCGCGCGCACGCCGTCCGGGTTGATCGAGTTGGTCATGTAGTTCGAGACGGTTTCGATCTCCATCCAGTACGCGCGCTGGAGCATGCCGATTAGCTCCTCACGCTTGGAACGGTTTTCCTCACTGAAGATGCCCGTCCTGTTGGCCAATATCATTCTCATCTCTCCTTCGGGGGGTTGGCTTCCTGTCCAGACTAAGCCTCCTGTTCTTGTACCCACGATCGCGTGATGTACAGCCAGAAAGCCAGACCGGCGTAGGGCCCGTAGCGCCGCCATCTGCGCTGGATGGTCGAGTCCTTCACCTTCTTGTAGCCCGCAATCCGCGCATAGGTGGGGCGCGTCCACGAATCGAGGATGAGTTTCGAATAACGCCCGATCATCATCATGATGTGCGCCGCGGCGTAGGGCCCCACTCCCGGCAGTGCGAGCAGGCGGCGTTCCACCTCCTCGTCGGGCAACTCCTCTCGTCCGGCGCTTCCGAGCTCCTCGAGGTCTACGGTCCCGTCCGCGACCGACCGGGCGAGGCTGATCAGATAGGCGCCGCGGTAGCCGGCCCGAGCGACATCCCGATAGAACTCCTCGTCTGTTTCGGCCATTACCTCCGGCGCTGGAAACGTCCTCCCGGCGAGGCCCGTGGACGGCGCACCTTGGGCGCGCTCCCCGAGGTGCTCGACCAGGGCGCCCACCATCCGCTCGGTGGCAGACCACGTGCAGTTGGTGGTGCAGATCGTCTTCACGACTTCCTCGAAGACGGTCGCGCTCCGAATCATTCGACCGGCACCGGCGACCACCCATGAGAGGTCCGAATCGGCAGCACACACCTCGTAGAAGTGGGACAGATCTTCGTCGAGACGAAGGATGTGCTGAACATTCCGGAACAGTTCATCGGATGTGCGGGCCGAAGGCGGGCGGGATCCCAGGATCGTCATGATCGCCCGGCCGTCCCCGGCAGGCTCGACCGTCACGGTTCGAGGACGCCGACCCGTGATGGGCAACGTGACTTCGAGTTTGGGCGGTGCCTCTTCGATGTTCATGGGTGGAAGGGAGGCGACGCCATGCGAGAGGAATGTCCGCAGCAAGTCCACACGCTCCCCGGACGGGCCCAACAGGGGGAACTCCACGCTCGTAGGACTCACCGAACTCCTCCTCTTCTGGCGCGATAAGCGCGCGCCTTCATGCGGTTGCCGCACACCGACATGTCGCACCACTTCGCCGACCGGTTCCTGGCGTGGTCGTAGAAGGCCCACTGGCATTCCTGGTTCAAGCACACCTTCAACCGGGGCCAGGTGCCGTCGTTCATGGCCTCGGCGACGATAGATAGAAGTCGTCCCATCCCACCGAGGGCCCCGGGCACCGAAGGCTCGATCCCCGCGCCGTCGGGGCTGAATCGCAAATTCAGGCCGGCGACGCCGGCGGCCTCGTTGAGAGTGTCGAGCGAGGCAGGCGCCAGCGGCAGGCCGTGGTTGGCTGCGGCGAGATCGCGCAGCGACTCCCGGACCTCGACCACGAGACGGAGTTCGTTGAGAGACACCCCGTGCCCCGCCTCTACAAGCCCCGCCTCCACCAGCCAAGCGGCAAGGCCCTCAGGATCGGCGAGTTCGTCCGACCCGGATTCGACGTCCTTCGTATTGATGAACTTCCGGACGACCTCGAGCCGTCCCGGCGCTGCCACACCCGTAGTCATTGCATCACCAGTTATGTCAGTTGACAGGTTATGAGTAACCAGTGTAACTTACACAGTAGTTACTCCACAAGCCCCGGTGGGAAAGGAGATGACGAAATGCACCCGCTGCTGGCGGAGGACTTTGCGAAGGTCCTCATCGACGAACGCATCGCCAGCGCGCGCACCTCCGCACGACGCCCGCGCCGGCATCACATGCGAGTGGCAGTCGGCCGCTTTTTGATGGCACTGGGAAACCGCCTCACCGCCTGAGCTCGGAGGTCAGGCCCCGAAGCGGGCAATCAACTCCAGCGTCCGCAAAGTAAGGCCGAGGTCCTCCGGCCATCCTGCGGGGGGCGCCGAATCTCCCAGCCGATCGATGAACATGTCGACGCTGGCATGTTCAAGGGGGATCCCCGCGGCGCCCCAGAACGTCAGGGCGGTCGCCCACTCCCACGGCCCCCACCAATCCTCGTCCATCTCGCGCGCCCATCGGAGCGCCCACTCGGCCATCTCGGTTTCTGGTCCCTCGGCGAGCCAGTAGGCGCCGGCGGCTGCGAAGGTCGGGTAGGCGCCGCCCGTGAACCGGCCGTCCTGGTCCTCCTCCCCCCGCAGCAGGTCAATGGCGCGCGGTCCCGGATCCCGTCCGACGGCCAGCAGTGCGCACGACGCGGAGGCTGTCGCCCACACCCTCCCTGCGGCGTGGGTGTCGAGCTCGCCGGGAATCTCGTCCGGCGAATCGAGCCATGCTTTTGCCGGAGTCTGCTGGTCGCCGAGCCAGTCTGCGGCAACGACCGCAGCGCCGGACGCACCCAGCCCCAGAACTACGAAGTGACAGATCGCCTCTCCCGTCGCCCCAGGGGATAGACGTCCGCCGGGACCGATGAAGCCGCCGGTGCCGTCCTGAGCGGGGAGGTCGGGCGGCGGACCGGGATCGTCTCCCGCCAGCCGAAGAGCGCGCCACGACTGCCACTCGTCTCCGTTGTCGAGAACGTGTTCGATTGCAGCGTCCCGCTCGATGGCCATCGGCACACCCTAAGACCGGGCGTCGGACTCGCCCCACGCCCACCAGAGGATGTCCTCAGGGATGACGGCGATGACCTCCCCCGCAGGCGCGTTGTCCCGGTACTGCGGATAGCGAGCCATGAGGGCGTCCCGGCCTGTGCCCGGCGCCTCGATGGTTGCCCGCCCCCGCACCATCACCCAACCGAGCCGCGTCCAGTCCTCGTCCCACCGATCGAACGTCACGGTCACGATGGGATTGCGATCAATATTTGCCAGCCGAGCGAGGCGGTGCCCCGACTTGGGTTTACCATCGATGGCGCTGAGAATCCTTCCCTCCACGATCGCGAATCCGATGGGAAGAACATGAGACCGGCCTTTGGAGTCAATTGTCGCGAGCACGGCGCGCCGGGCTTCCCTCACTATGGCGGCCGCGACTGCGGGCAACTCCTCTAGGGAGGCCGCGCGACCGGATGCCATATCGCCATGGTCGCATGCCGGGATGTGCACTAGCCTCGCGGAGTGCGAATTCTCGACATAAGCGTGCCGCTCCGTGCAGACCTTCCCCACTGGCCGGGAGAACAGGGTTTGGTGCGCCGCGTTAAATCAAACTTGACGAAGGGTGACGATGCCACCGTCTCGCTCCTCGAGATGGGAGCTCACACCGGAACTCACATCGATGCCCCGAGTCATTTCGTACTCGACGGTGGCGGCATCGAACACCTTCCGCTCGACGCCCTGGCCGGGGTCGCGACTGTGGCGGCCCTGACGCATATTGACGGGCCGATCGGTGCCGGCGACTTGGAGTCACTCCCCCACGGCGTTGACAGGCTGATTGCAAAGACTCGGAATTCGGGATGGAGCAAACGCGATACCGAGTTTCGGCGAGACTTCGTCGCTTTTGACGAATCGGCGGCCGAGTGGTGCGTGGAGCGCGGTGTGCAACTGGTTGGGATCGATTACCTCTCTATCGAACCCTTCGGCGCAGGCGAGCTCGGCCATCCCACACACAAAACGTTGCTCGAGGACGGGATAGTTGTGCTCGAAGGGCTGGACCTCGACGGCGTCGAGCCGGGCGCTTATTTCCTTGTCGCTCTGCCCCTGCTTATTCCCGACGGTGAGGGCGCGCCGGCGCGTGTTGTGTTGCTCGATACACCATCCGAACCCGGGAGTGGACCATGACCGAGAGCTCCAGTACCGACCCCGTGCGCCTCGAGTTCACCGGGCCCCACGAGATCAACCGCTGGCGTCCGCTGTTTCACTGGTTGATCGCGATTCCGCATTTCCTGGTGCTATGGGTGCTCGGCGTGCTGGCGTGGGTGTGCTTGTTCGTAGCGTTCTTCACCGTCTTGTTCACGAAGGCGATTCCGGATCAGCTGTTCGGGCTCGTCGTGATGACCTATCGCTATTCGTGGCGCGTGTCCTCGTACGTCTTGTGGATGCGGGAGGAGTACCCGCCGTTCGATTTCACCGCAACCTCTCTGGACAACGGGATGGACCCCAACACGAAACTCGAGATCGACTACCCCAACGAACTCGTGCGCTGGGGACCTCTCTACAAGTGGTTCCTCGCAATTCCGCACTTCATCGCCATTTGGTTCCTTGGAATCGGTGCCATCTTCGTGGGGATCTGGGCGTTCTTTGCGGTGCTCTTCACCGGCCGCTATCCGCCCGGCGCCCGCGACTACCTCGTGGGGCTCCAACGGTGGACGCTGCGCGTTCAGGCATACGCGGGTTTTCTAAGAGACGAGTACCCGCCGTTCTCGCTCGACTAGCGGTTACCCGAGGCGCCGCCACTCCGTCGGATCGATCTTCGGCGTCTCCTCGGCCTGGCGGTCGTCGGGCGTGCGGTTGGCGGGGCGCTGCGGAACGAATGCCATGCCGGGAAGGTGCGATCGATCTCCGGACCACGGTCCGGGAGGAGCCACAACGAAGTCTGCAAGCGAGTACGCGATCGCTTCATAGTTGACGCGCCATCCGCGGAAGTGCGGCCACGCCTCTTCGGGAGTGCGTTCGATAGGGAAGTCCTGCATCCGCGAGATCCCGCCAAGAAATTCCTCGTACGTGAGCTCGATTGGGTCGTCTGGGAAGGGGTCCGCGTCGTACTGGATATCGACCGCATCGGCGATCTCTCGGAGGCAAACGAAACCCATCCGCAGACACAACCGCGCCTGGGACGGCGCCGTATTCGGACAGAGCGACAGGTACATCGCCGCGGAATCCAATACTGCGAGCAGCCCGACGATCCATGAGCGAAGCGGGTGCGGCGATCGAAAGTGAATAAGGATCGGGTAGTTCGTGTGGGTCTCCGCCACGTCCGCCGACCAACGCTCCCAGTCCGCGTAGAGATCACCCAGGGAACTGACCAGGCCCGTGAGTTGGTGCCGCCACAGGATCTCCGGTCCCCACGCAGGAACACCTCCGCGGCTCTGCAACATCGTGATGAGCCGCTCGCGCTCGTTGAACGCCGCATACAGGGCCGGCAGATAGGCAATCAACAGAGCCACCACAACAAGACCCGACGTTGCGGCGAGGAAATAAATGAGCGTCGCTCCGGCATCCGGCCTGGCTGCGAAGCCGAGGGTCAGCAGGGACGAGCCGGACTCGCGCAGTGCATCCAACAGAGAATTCCCCGCGAGGGGCCAGATCATCACTGCGCTCGCCACCCAGAACAGAACGAGCCAGGTCATGAGCATCAACAGCAGCGCCACCGGAGCCTGGAAAGCGAGGATCCGGTCCTTCACCTCGTAGCTCTCGAACCTGTTGGCGATGCTGAGGAACAGCCTGCGGGCGACGCGCCCCTTGACCACGAGCCGAGACCGAACGCTGCGCGGAAGCACCAGAGTCTCGACCACGGCCGCCACCGTCGCGGCATAGACGAGGACGCCGATTCCGAATGCGATCCACCGGGCCCACTGTGGAGTCATGCGGGGATTCTATGTACCGCCCCGACCGAAACTGTTCGCGGTCACTCACGCATACCGTGATTGAGCGCGAACAGTTCGCCGATCAGGCTACGAGAAGGCGTTTTCGATCAGCTCGCGCTGCTCCTGCTCGTGGACAGTGGAGCTGCCCGTTGCCGGGCTTGCGCTCTCGTGGCGCGCGGCCAGAGAGAGCGTCACTTTCCCGGGAAGAATCTCTGTGAGGTTCTTCATCATGAAGAGCCATGCGCCCATGTTCTCGGGCTCCTCCTGGACCCAGCGGATCTCCTTCGCATTGGGATAACGCCCGAGTGTCTGCTCCAGTACCTCTTCCGGGAACGGATACATCTGTTCCATACGCACGACGGCCGCGGGCGCTCCCCTATCGTCGCGTTCGTCCATTAGTTGGTAGGCGATCTTTCCAGTGCACATCAGGACGCGCTGGACCGCATCCCGGTTCTTCACTCTCGGGTCGTCGAGGACCTCGTGGAACCGACCGGAGACGAGGTCATCGGTGGCGCTGCGCGCGTCGGGATGACGAAGCAGGTACTTGGGCGACATCACAACCAGCGGCGTGGCCACACTCGGATGCGCCTGCCGCCTCAGCAGGTGGAAATACTGTGCCGCGGTCGTCGGCTGCGCGACTTGCATGCTGCCCTCGGCGGCGAGCGTGAGGAACCTCTCGAGGCGGGCGCTCGAGTGTTCGGGACCCTGACCCTCGAAGCCGTGCGGGAGGAGCAGAACCAGACTGCTGTGCTGGTCCCATTTGTCCTCTCCGGCGGCCACGAACTGGTCGACTATCACCTGCGCGCCGTTGACGAAATCGCCGAACTGCGCCTCCCACAGAACGAGCGCATCACCGTCTGCCACCGAGTATCCGTACTCGAATCCCATAGCCGCGAACTCCGAGAGCAAACTGTCGAACGCTCGGAACGGGGCCTGATCTCGCGAGAGGTCGTTGAGCGGTGTGTACTCCTCCTCGGTGCGGTAGTCGACGAGGACGGAGTGGCGCTGGCTGAAAGTGCCGCGCCTGGAGTCCTGGCCCGACAGGCGAACGGTGATCCCCTCCAACAGGAGCGAGCCGAACGCGAGCGCCTCCGCATGCGCCCAGTCGATCTTGTCGGAGTCGAGCAGATCTGCGCGCTTCTCGATCATGCTCCGCAGCTTGGGATGCGGCTCGAAGCTGTCCGGGAAGCCGGTGAGCTTGGAATGGATCAGCTCGAGACGGTCGCGCGGCACGCCCGACGCAATGGCCGGGATCATCTTCGTGGGCTCGGGCGGCACGGCCTTTATCTCTTCGGGCGGAGCGCTCTCCTTGGTTTCCTCGAAGGCCTTCTGCATACGCTGCTTGAAATTCTCGAGGGATTGTTCCGCGTCCTCGATCGTGAACTCGCCGTGGTTCAGAAGGTACTCGGTGTAGAGCTTTCGAACGCTTCGCCGCTCGTTGATCTTCGAGTACATCAGCGGTTGGGTGAAGGCAGGTTCATCGGCCTCGTTGTGACCGTGGCGCCGGTAGCAGACGAGGTCGACCACGACGTCGCGGTGGAACCGCTGCCGGTACCGGAACGCCAGCCGCATCACACGGACGCACGCCTCGGGATCGTCGGCGTTCACATGGAAGATCGGTGCCTGAATCATCTTTGCGATGTCCGTCGCGTATGTCGTCGAGCGACCGGCCGCAGGCGACGTCGTGAAGCCGATGTTGTTGTTGATCACGACGTGGACGGTCCCCCCGGTCCGATAGCCCGGCAATGCGGACATGTTGAACGTTTCCGCGACGACTCCCTGGCCGGCGAAGGCCGCGTCGCCATGCAGGAGCACAGGGAGCACCTCGCTGAAGCCGTCGTCACCCAGCAAGTCCTGCTTGGCGCGGGTCATCCCCTCGACAACCGGATCGACGGCTTCGAGATGTGAGGGATTCGACGCAAGGACGATGGCGAGATCGTCTCCCTTGCGCGACGTGTAGCGCCCGGTCATTCCGAGGTGGTACTTAACGTCCCCGGATCCCTGGACGGTCTCCGGAGCGATGTCGCCCTCGAACTCACGAAAGATCTCGCCGAGCGGTTTGCCTACGACGTTCGCCAGGATGTTGAGCCGTCCGCGGTGGGCGCTCCCCATGACGACTTCGAGCATCCCGTCTGCTGCAGCGTCCTCGAGCAGTGCATCGAGCATCGGGATGATGCTCTCGGCGCCCTCCATGGAAAACCGTTTCTGTCCCATCCACTTTGCCTGGATGAATTTCTCCAGTGCCTCCGCTGCATTGAGACGGTCGAGGACGTGCTTCTTGTCGTCGATGGACAGCTCTGCGTAGAAGTCGGACTCGACGTGTTCCTGGATCCAGCGTTTCTGCTCGGGATCGGACATGTGCATGTACTCGAACCCGACCGTTCGGCAATATGCGTCGCGCAGTGAGTCGAGGATCTTTCGCAGCGTTTGTTTGCGTGGTCCGGGTAGGCCGTCTGTTAGGAACTCGCGATCGAGGTCCCACACCGTCAATCCGTAGTGCGACAGATCGAGTTCGGGATGCGAGAGGATTTCCCATCCGATCGGGTTGAGTTCTGCAAGCAGGTGACCGCGCACCCGATACATGTTGATCAGGCGGATCACGCGCGACTGTTTCTCGAGCTCGGCATCTACCCCGTCGATGGGAGCGATGTCGCGGCTCCAACCCACGGGCTCGTAGGGGATGTGCAGCGAGGCGAAGACCTCGTCGAAGAAGCGGTCACCGCCGAGCAACAGCTCGTGCACCTTGCCCAGGAACTCCCCCGACTCGGCTCCCTGTATGACCCGGTGGTCGTACGTACTGGTCAGCGTCACGATCTTGCTGACTGCGACGTGGGCGAGCGTTATCGGATCGGCACCTTGGTACTCGGTCGGGTAACCGATGGTGCCCACCCCCACGATGAGACCCTGGCCCTGCATCAGCCTCGGCACCGACATCGCGGTTCCGACCGTCCCTGGGTTCGTTAGGGTGACGGTCGTATCGGAGAAGTCGTCGAGCGCGAGTTCGTTCGCTCTCACCTTTCGGATGAGGTTCTCGTATGCGGAGAAGAATCCCGCGAAGTCGAGCTCATGAGCGTTCTTGATGTTCGGTACGAGGAGGATGCGACCTCCACCGCGCTCGACATCGACGGCCAGGCCGAAGTTGACGCCTTTGCGCTCGACCAGATGCGGCTTCCCATCGACCTCCGCATACGCGGCTTTCATGCGGGGCCGCGCCTCGAGGGCCTTCAGGACGGCCCACCCGATCAGGTGGGTGAACGAAACCTTTCCGCCGCGCCCGCCGGCGAGATAGCGGTTGATGATCCTGCGGTTCTCCTCGAGGAGCTTCGCCGGGATGCGGCGCACCGATGTCGCTGTGGGAACCGCCAGCGACGCGTCCATGTTCTCGGCGATGCGCGCCGCGATGCCGCGAAGCGGCACCGCCCCCTCGATGGCGACCGGCTCGGCTCCCACCGGGCTGGGCCGCTCCTCGCGGACGGGCTCCGGGCGCGGGCGCTCCTTTTTGGGGGGCGCCGCCTCTTGCTCTGCTTGCGGAACGGCGCCGTCGCCGGACTTGTCTCTTTCGGGGACCTCCACGCCGGCGGGCCGGTAGTCCTCGAAGAAGTCCCGCCACGACTCGGCAACCGCCTTCGGATTCTCCTGGTACCGCCGGTACATCTCGTCCACGAGCCAGACATTCGGCCCGAAGGACTCCTGCTCGATTTCCTTTTTGTCCAAGGGTGTTCACCGTCGCCTAGAGGTGAGCTGATTCGTATTTCCGCGCTAAGTACCAGGGTAACGAATCTGCCCCGAAGGCCGGGTCAAGAATCCTCCTGGCTCGTCATACCCTGGGACCATGCACTCCGCCACGGGACTGTCACAGCTCGAGGACCCGAGATCGGCGGCCGTGGGAGCCGCGCTTGAAGCGAGAGGCGAGCATCAGGAGCGGCCTGACCTGGCCGTCGTCTTTGCTTCACCGCACTTCGCAGAGCGCGCCGATGCCATCGTCGATGGAGTGAGAGAGGCTGCGAGTCCCCGAGGTTTGATCGGATGTGTCGCCGAAGCCGTGGTCTGGGATGACCGCGAGGTGGAAGCCGATCCCGCCGTCTCCGTTTGGCTCGGGTGGCTCGACGGCCAGGCACGGACCTTCCGCTCGGTGTTCTCCGACGGAACCTTCACGGGATGGCCGAAGGGAGACCCGGACAGCATCGTTTTGATCTGCGACCCCTACAGCTATCCGGCCGACGGCCTCCTTGATCACCTCAACGGATCCACGCCGCGTACCAAGATCATCGGCGGCTTCGCGTCCGGAGGACGGGGTGCCGGGCAGTCGAGGTTGTTCTTCGACGACGGCGTAATCAGTTCGGGCGCGGTCGGGGTTGCGTTCGATGGTGGGGTGAACGTTGTGCCGCTCGTTTCGCAGGGGTGTCGTCCGATCGGGGCTTCGTTCACGATCACCAAAGCCGAGCGCAACGTGATCCTTGAGCTCGCCGGTCGCCCCCCGATGCAAAGACTGCGCGAGTTGTACGAAAACCTCGACGCCGCCGATCGTGCGCTGCTGGCAGAGGGATTGCTCATCGGGCGCGTCGTGGACGAGTACAAGGCCGATTTCGAGCCGGGCGATTTTGTAGTGCGGGGCATCATGGGCGCGGACCCGGAGTCAGGCGCGCTCGCGATAGCAGACGCGCCTGAGATCGGTCAGACGGTTCAGTTCCACGTTCGTGACGCGCGGTCCGCCGATGCGGAACTCGATCGCATGCTGACTCAGGCGCGCAAGAAGCTCGGCGACGACCGGATCGCCGGGGCTTTGTTGTTCACGTGCAACGGACGCGGCGCCCGCATGTTCGACACGCCCGATCACGATGCACGATTGATCTCGGATCGACTCGAAGGGCTCCCGCTGACGGGATTCTTTGCGGCGGGAGAACTCGGCCCTGTCGGTGACAAGAACTTCATGCACAGCTTCACTGCGTCGCTGGCACTCTTCGTGGAGTCCGCCTCGTAATCGTTAGAGGAACGCGCCGGCCGCCATACGGCCGAGAAGGATGCCGAGCGCCACGCCCGCAGCCGTCGCGGCGAGCCACGGTCCCCGGCCGAGCCGCGTCACTCCTCCATCCCCTTCTGCGGAAGGACAAGCTTGGTGGGGACCGTCGCAGCAGCTTGTGGCGCGGGTGTCGCCGGCGCGGCCGTGCTCACGGTCCCTCCGTCCGTGTCAAGTAATGCGGGTCCAATCGATCCAGACGGCTGAGGGGTTGTTCGGATCGACCTTCACGTGAACCGTTGCGCCGGCCTTGATCTCTGGCAGCTGCACCATGGTTGCGACCTGCTGGACAGTCACCGGGTAGGGCGGGAGCCCTTCGGGCATCACGGTGAGGTCGACCTCGATCATGGGCTGGTAATTGATCATTGCCGCGCCCTGGCGGACCTCGACGATGACCGCGGTTGCGTCAACGCCCGTCGTCGCTGCGTTGGCCGCCGCTGTTTGCTGCGCCATCATCTCGTTGGCGGCAGCCATCTGGGCCTGCGCGTTCTCGAGCTGCGCGCCGACGTCCATGTTTTTCTGGAGCTCTCGGCCCTGCTTCGAAAGATCGCGCATGTTCTTGAACAGGCCCATCGTCAGCTCGCCGCGTAGAACTTGCTGAACTGCTGCGCGACGGCCGGGTTGGCCTTGATGCGCTCGTTCCAACCGTCGAGGGCGACCTGCCAGTCGTCGGCGGACACACCCTTGGAGGCGGCGACCTCGGCGGCCTTGGACTGGTCGTAGCCGTGAGCGGCGAGGCCCTTGGAGATCTCGGCGAACTGCTGCAGGGACACACCCGCGATCGGTTCGAAGTCGGGGCCGGCGGGCGGGACGGCCTGCTGTGCCGCGGCCTGCTGGGAGGCTGCCTGCTGGGCTGCGGCCTGCTGCGCGGCGGCCATCTGCTCCGCCTGCTCCTTCATCTGCATTGCGCCCTGGACCAGCCCCGGAGCGGCGTCGATGGTCTTCTTCGCATCCTTTAGGTTCTTAAGCAGACCCACAGTTCCTCCTGTCTTCCTATTTCGGGTTTGAACGCGCGGGAGTCCGTCTCCCGTCGGTGGGAATCTAAGAGAGCACCTTAGGGTTCTCTTAGGCCGCTTGTCTTGGTTCATTCGCGGTGCTTGGTGGAATGTTTGGGCGCCGGCCGGGTTGGCTAGTGCATCGCCTGGACGAAGAGGAGGTTTGTTGCTGCGCGAGCGCCTTACGGTTGACCGGACTCGGGACAACCGGCTGGTTACACCCGTATTCGGATTGATCACGCTCGCCACGTTTGCCTACTTTGTGTCGGTCGGGGTCCTTATCCCGACGCTCCCACGTTATGTGGAGGGGCCCCTCGGCGGCGGCCATGTCGCTGTCGGTGTGATCGTCGGCGCTTTCTCCGTCACCGCAGTGCTCATGCGGCCGTTCTCGGGCCGGCTCGGGGACCGACGTGGTCGCCGGATCTTGATGGTGACGGGGGCTACGTGCATCGCCGTGGCGACGCTCGGCTACGTGGTCGCTGAATCGTTGGCGCCGCTGCTGGCGCTCCGGGCGCTGACCGGAGTCGGAGAGGCTCTGTTCTATGTCGGCGCGGCGAGCGCGGTGAACGATCTCGCTCCTCCCGGACGGCGGGGTGAGGCGATGAGTCTTTTCTCGCTCGCGCTGTATTCGGGCATCGCCATCGGTCCGGTGATCGGCGAGATCGTCCTCGACAGCATCAGCTTCTCAGCCGTTTGGCTGGTGTCGGCCGGAGCCGGATTCGTCGGCGCGGCGATCGCATTATGGCTGCCGGAGACGCGCGCCGCGGAAAACATCGGGAATGGCTCTTTGCGCCTGGTCCATCCTGCGGGCCTGCTTCCAGGAGCCGCATTGGCCACGAGCGTGTGGGGTCTCAGCGGGTTCAACGCGTTCGTTCCGCTCTATGCGATCGACCTTGGGATGAGTGGGTCGCGTGTGGCGTTTGTCCTGTTCTCCGCGATCGTGCTGTCGGTCCGCAGTATCGGGCGCCGGATTCCTGATCGTTTGGGGGCGTTGCGGACGGCTCGGGTTTCCCTGGGCGTAACGGCGGTCGGGATGATGATGGTCGGGCTGTGGCAGGCGCCGGCGGGGTTGTTGGCCGGGGTGGCTGTGTTCGCCGTGGGCCAGAGCCTTGCCTTCCCGGCTCTGATGACACTTGCCGTCGAGGGTGCCCCGGCCCCTGAGCGCGGCTCCGTCATCGGGACCTTCACGGCGTTCTTCGATCTCGCCTTCGGGTTGGGAGCGGTGAGCCTGGGGGCGGTGTCGGAGCTCCTGGGTTACTCCGGCTTGTTCGTGACGGCCGGGGTGATCGCCTTTGCCGGAATGGGGCTGATGATGTTCGTGTCCCGGCGCGCCGGCGCGCCGGTCGGGGCGGTTGTTGATCGGCGCGTCGAGGAGTCCTGTGAGCCCTATTAAAGAGATGGCAATGGGTGTTTCTTGTTTCCTCCGGCATCCGTTGCGCTGCGTCCCCGAAGGCGGGACGGATCAAGAGCCCTGAACGCCCAGGCGCGTAAGGTGCCGGAACACGGGGTGATCACGTCATGCTGGGACAATTCTCCTGCGTCGCCTGCATCCGCGCCGGAGGAAATCGCCGAACCAATTAGTTCGTGATCCGCCCTGCGTCTAATCCCCAAGAAAGACAACGCAGAGGAGGCCGAAACATGGGCAGTGTCGCTTGGCATGTGGTGATGTCACTGGATGGGTTCATCGCGGCTCCGGGGGACGACATGAGCTCGGTCTTCGACCTCTTTGGCCCAAGCCAGACGGTGGAGGAGGTAAGGGACACTACCGGCGCAATCATCATGGGGCGCCGGACTTTCGAGGTGGAGGACCGCGATCGTGCAGGAATCTACGGCGGGGAATGGCACGGTGAACTGTTCGTGCTGACGCACGAGCCTCCGAGCAACGTACCTGAGTGGATGACGGGGACCTTCGTTACGGACGGGATAGAAGACGCGGTCACAAAAGCGAAGAGGGCCGCCGGCGAGGCGAACATCGGGTTGTTGGGGGCAACCGTTGCTCGTCTGTGCCTCGATGCGGGACTGCTTGATGAGATCATCGTGCAAGTGGCGCCGGTGCTGCTGGGCGGAGGCGTGCGTCTGTTCGAAGAACCCGGAGGCAAACAGATTCATCTGGAGAAGGTGGGTGTCGCCGAGTCTGGGCAAGTGACCGATCTTCGGTTCCGGGTAGTCAGGTAGGGCGGCAAATTGGGCGTGGCGGTGCGGTCGTCCTGCTAACCTGTGACGACCCATGGCGGCCGTAGCTCAGCATGGTTAGAGCACCTGGTTGTGGTCCAGGATGTCGCCGGTTCGAATCCGGTCGGTCGCCCTCTTTGGTGGTTGCCGGGCAGTTCGTCGGTTGATTGCTAAGAGCGCGCCGCGCAGGTGACGCACAGGACGGCCCACGGCAGTGCGTTCATCCTCTCGGGGGCGATCTCCCGACCGCAGGAGTCGCAGACTCCGTAGGTTTCTTCATTGAGCTTGACCTGCGCGCGCCGGACGTCTGAAAGCGTTGCGTACAGACGATCGTAGGTCGCCACATCGGTAAGGCGGTCGACTGCCATACTCGTGCCGTCCCCCACCCGCTTGCCGAACGAGATCCCGGCGGAGTCCTGCGGAGGAGCGGACATCCGTTCCAGTCCCGCCTCCAACGCATCGCGTTTGTCCTGGAGTATGCGTGCTGTGTCGTCCATGACGTCATCATCGCAGAATCCTGCGATCAATCGGCTGCCGGCGCCGTTCTACGATGCGTATCTATGAATCCACCTGTACTCGATGGCGACGATATCCGTCTTGTGCCACTCGCTAGAGATGTAGTCGACGAAATGCACGAGCTCGGGCAAGATCCCGACGTTCTCCAATGGACCTATGTATCCGCCCCGTTCACTCGAGAGAAGGCAATGGAATGGGTGCAACGCTACGTGGATGGGTGGAAGGACGGGTCACTCGCCGGATTCAGCATTCATTCTTCTGCCGGAGAGTTCCTCGGATTTGCGGCGCTCGTGCGCGTAAACACTGAGGGTCGAGAAGGAGAGGCCGGTTACATCGTTGCGCCCCGGGCGCGAGGCAAGGGCATCGCGACGAAGGCTCTGCGGATGCTCACAGATTGGGCCCTATTCGACTTGGGCCTGCAGAGGGTCGAGCTCCGGATGGACGCCGGCAACCGTGCTTCCATCGAAGTTGCGAAGCGCAGTGGCTACATCTATGAGGGCACTCTTCGCTCCGCGTTCTTCAAGGAGGGGAGGCGTAGCGACACGGTCGTCTACTCGCGCCTTCCGGAGGATGACAAGTCCGTGCCTTGATCCGCAGTGGCTTGGTGGACGGCGGCGAGGCTAGGGTGGCGGGCTATTAAGGAGCGCCGGAGGCCGTTGATACACTCCGCGGCGGGTCGCTAGCTCAATTGGCAGAGCAACGGACTCTTAATCCGTAGGTTCAGGGTTCGATTCCCTGGCGACCCACTCCCCCAAAAGTCCTGGTCAGACGGGGTGATCGGGTTTCTCGAAGAGGGTCGAACTGTGAACTACTACCAGCAAAAAACCATGCAGTTGAAAGAGGGTCGAGATTTCGAGCCCGACGTCGCCATCTCGTTCGTCTTCTTCGCCATGTTCGGAACGTTCTTTCTCCTCACTCAGTACCTCCAAATCGTGCGTGACTACTCACCGCTTGCTGCCGGACTGAGGACCTTCCCGATGGCGCTGACGATGATGATCGCTGCACCCACCGCGGCGAAGCTCACAGAAACGCTCGGAGCCAAGAGAGTCGTCTCGTTCGGTCTCGGGATCGTCGCTGTGGGCTTGATCCTGATGTCGTTCATCGAGGCAGCAACTCCCTATCTGTTGCTCGCGGCGGTACTGGTGCTGTTGGCCGTTGGTATGTCGGCGACCATGGCACCGGCAACCGCTTCGATCATGTCCTCCCTACCCCTGCGCAAGGCGGGGGTCGGGTCGGCCTGGAACGACACGACCAGAGAACT
>OCZV010000023.1_pt1 | contig 58109 bp, 59 predicted proteins | sample 1539051 | NCBI WGS metagenome assembly OCZV01 (sample SAMEA3113581, study PRJEB22503) | soil metagenome
AGTTAATAATAGTATTTATTCAAGAATGTTAAAATTATTAATAACACTTATATTATTATTAGCAATAGTTTGATCTGTGGCAATCTATTATTATGTTATTGTCCTTTTCGCGGTTTTCTTTTTTATTGCCCCGAGGTGTTCAGTAATACATGCCTCTGGGAATGACATGGCCCCGCAAAACAATATATCTAAACCATTGGTCATACCTAGTTCCAATTCATCTGAAACAACAATTCAACAATCACCAAAATTAACTGTGGTTACCTCATTCTTCCCTATTTATGAATTTGCGAAGCACGTAGGAGGGGACAGGGTAAATGTAATGACACTTATTCCAGCCGGTATAGAGCCACACGACTATGAACCCACGATTCAACAGTTACAGGAAGCAGAAAATGCAGATGTAGTATTCTTTAATGGTCTGGGATTTGAGAGTTCATGGATAGACAGGGTCAACAATGATAATTTGGTTGATACAAGTGTTCTCTCGAATTTATCTCAAGGTAGCCAAATAAGAAATCCACATATTTGGCTTGATCCCGTCTTTGCGAAGACCCAGGTACAACAAATCAAAAATGCGCTGATGGAAATTGATCCTAACAACAAACTATACTACCAGAAGAATGCTATGGATTTTATTGCTAAGTTAGATTTATTGGATTCGGAAATAAGGGCTGCACTGCAGACCTGCAATAAGAAGGATTTTATTGCATTTCATGACGCGTTTGACTACCTTGCCAAAAGGTATGGTCTAATTCAACATAGCATCCAAGGAGTATCACCAGAAGGAGAAATTCTGCCTCAACGAATTGAGGAAACTATAAGATTGGCCAAGGATCTTGGGTTGAATGTTATTTATGCAGAGGAATTGGTAGACCCTAGATTTGCTGAAGTGATTGCACAAGAGATTCCAAATGGCAAGGTTCTAGTATTGAGCCCATTGGAAGGAATTGAAAAAAACGAAGAGAGTTCAGGAATAGGGTATCTTGACAAGATGAAGCAAAATATTTCTAATTTGAAAGTAGGTTTAGAATGCCTAACATAGACGCAGCTAATCCAATAGTGGAGATAGAGCACTTATCTTATTGGTACGATTCTTCATTCCCCACCTTAGATGATATTTCCTTTAGAATGGAACAAGCAGACCTGCTGGGGATAATAGGTCCTAATGGCGCAGGAAAAACCACTCTTTTTAGTTGCATGCTCGGAATTCTGCAGGACTATATGGGTACCGTTAAACTTTTTGGAATGGAGATTCAGAAAAATAGAAAAACATTGTTAAGCAATATAGGATACGTACCTCAACATACATCGATTGAACAAAGCTTTCCTGCAAACATAGAGGAGATTATTTCATTTGGATTGCTAGGATCCACCGATAAATACAGTCGAAGTTATGCAAAGGACCAAGTGTTTAAAGCAATGCAAATAGTGGGATTGATCGACAAGAAGAATAAAAGATACAATGAGCTATCCGGCGGACAACAACAAAGAGTCCTAATCGCTAAGGCCATGGTACATAATCCTAAGCTACTAATATTAGATGAGCCGACAAGCGGTATAGACCAAGAAACACAAGATAGGTTTTATGAACTAATTCGAAAACTCAATAGTGAAGAAAAAATATCGATCATATTGTCTTCGCATGATCTGGATGCTATAAGTAAGCTTGCCAATAAGGTCGCGTGCATCAACAGAAAAATGCATTTTCATGGTGATGCGAAAGATTTCTTTGGTGATGAAAACATGCTTAAGACTTATTACGAATCTGCAATGCAGGCTCATTTAAGGCTTCATAAATTCAACTCCGAATCTAATCCTCAGCAGCAGCTTCCTTCGGCCTAAGAGAACTGGGTTTAATGACATGACTATTTTGGAAATTCTAGAGTTCGGATTTATGCAGCGCGCGATAATCTCCGGAATTGCAGTCGCTGCTATATGTTCTGCAATTGGATTATTTCTGGTTCTTAGAAAACACTCGCTATTTGGGGATGCAATGTCACACGTTGCCTTTGGCGGGTTGTCTATTGGGCTATTCCTTAATTTATATCCGATTTGGACGGCGTATGCCTTTACTCTTATTGCCGCATTAGGAATTACGAAAATGACAGATTCTGTCAAGATCCCACCTGATTCCTCCGTCGCAATTTTGCTTTCATCGGGTTTAGCTGTTGGTATAGTTCTGGTAAGTCTGTCAGGGGGATTCTCTTTAGACCTTTTCAGCTTCCTATTTGGAAGCATTCTGCTGATAAGTACTCAAGATACTATTGCCATTGCAATCCTTAGTATCGCGATTCTATCAATTATTGTAATAATGTATATGCGACTGATGTACATCACTTTTGACGAGAAACAAGCCGGAGTAAGTGGAATTAATGTAAAATTAGCTAACTACGTCTTCATTGTGCTCGCCGCAATAACTGTAGTTACATCTATTAGATTAGTAGGAGTCCTCTTGATATCTGCACTAATTGTACTACCAAATATAACAGCGATATTATTTGGAAGAGGTTTTAAGAAGACTGCCATGATTTCAATAGGTATTGCAATTGCGTCAGTTGTGTTGGGAATTATCATATCTTATTTAGCGAATGTAGCTCCTGCGGGTGCTATCGTCCTTACCAGTGTGGCGATATTTTTGTGCACTATTGTTACGCGCGAAATTAGGAAATCAATACGGGTGTCAAAGATCACCGAACCAAACGTGCTCAAGGAATCTCACTGAGGATAAATTTATTGTCCCATCAATAAGAAACGTATTAGTTAATTCAGCTGGTCATTTCGAAACGACGCGGTAGTCGACTTCTTACCCCTGATTTCGCAATGATAACGGATATGGCAGGCAGGTTACGAGTAGCACTGTTGGCTTCACAATATGCCCTAGTATACGTAGGGAAAAAAGATAGACTCGAATAATGGAAATTCTCATGCAATACCTCTATCAGAATCTTAAATCAATACTGAAACCTAGTTAGCCCACGAATTTTCGATTAGGTACACCTACTAGTGAGGTTCAATCTACAAGCAAATGATGAAAACACGAGCGAGCCCCTGTATGACAGGCAGGACGGTCTGACTCAACAATATATAATGCTGCATCCAGATCACAATCCATGCGTATTTCTTTGACTGGTTGTATGTTTCCAGATTCTTCACCCTTCATCCAAAGCTTACCCTTAGATGTGCTCCAGAACCAGGCGTTTCCCGTCAAATTCGTTTTTATTAGTGCTTCTTGATTCACATAAGCCAGCATGAGCACTTCCTTGGTCTTGAGATCCTGTACTACGACAGGGATTACTCCATTCCTTTTTTTGAAGTTTACAGACTTTAATGATCTGCTTTCCATGCGTTAATTATTCCTAAACTAGGATGGAATCGCTGCTAATAAATAACTAACTTGCCACATTTGAACGAGTAAAAAGCCTAAAAGGAAATTGATTTATCTAAAGCAACGTTATTGTGAAAGATGTGTAACTCATCTTCAATTACATATACTATGCGAATCGTTAACATTGGTAGAGTTGAGAATGCGCTTGCACGGCTAATTCATAGTTGCTGGATAATTTCTGGTTCGCTTAATTGGAATTATTATTAAGTCAAGAAAATATTATAATATTTATTATATTATCCAAATAGTTTATTAATAATGGTCTCTGAATAATACTTAACCGGGCATTGTCATCTGGTTTCAAACGGATCCGCATAGAGTTTATATACGATGTATCTCGAATAATTGCAGACAAAGTATGCCAATTGATCCAGACTTTCCAAAGAATCACCAGGTAATAGGTAAGCATGTTCTCGGAGATGGAGAACAATTCCACTATGTGTGGGGACCAGGAAGGATTGCTGAAGCTGCAGAAAATGAAGAAGTCAAGTCAGCATATTCAGCAAGAGGCGAAGAAATAGTGCCTATAGGCGTGCACGGGACTATGGTAGCAATAGACTGGGATTCATGCGTCGCCGATGGGGCATGCATAGAGGCTTGTCCAGTTCAGGTTTTCCAGTGGTACAGAACTGAAAATGATGTACCTCCTACCGAAGTGGCCAATGCTACTAGTAATGGAACTGGTAGCGGCGAAAAGGAAGAACGAAAAGACTATACTGATAAAGCTGACCCGATTAGGGAACATGACTGCATTTGGTGCATGGCATGTGTCTCCGTATGTCCTCCGCAGGCAGTAAAAGTAGATCAGTCCAATTTGGAATTCCACGAGAAGGCATCAGGAACGTTTAATGAATCCCTTTCTAAGGGTAGTGCACCGCCGCCTCATGCGCACTAAACCTTAATTTTTTGTTAATACTTTTAAAGACAGCTAGATTGAATTTTATCCAGGGAATTTTGTTCAAGACTTCGGTACCGAACATGATTTGGTAGAGACCAATGATATGAATGGGCTACTAATTCTACATTGACGTATCGATATTAGGCCGTCTATCTCTGGGGAGTTATCCTAAATCAGAACAAACTGGAAAATAGAAATCCCTCCCTTAATTGATATCATGAGTTTAGTGAATGATTCTTTCATGGGTTTATTTATGCCCCAGGAAATTCAAAGCAGAATCCTACAATTTATAGATGGAAAACTGACGTTCCCATTTGTTCGTAATGATGAAATAGTAGGAGTTTTTTTTCTCTTCGGCAAAAATGGAAAGATAACAAACAAGATGGATATTCTTAGTGCGAGGGATCTAGCCCGCAATGGAATGAATCAGATAACAAAAGAGGTCAATCTATGTAATTCCATTTCAAATCGAACAACATTTGATTTTGTTAGAGAAAACTATACTCGGAGGGCGTTGCAGATTTCAACAGATTTGAGCAAATTGTCGAAAAGAGATAGCCTTAGTATACGAGACAGAATATCTGGGGACCCGACCATTTTGATATACTGCTTTGCGCAACACATAGCTTACCATCGACAGGACTACTTTTTTGAACTGCTAAATCCCCTGCGAGCGGCCCAGATTCCGGAGAATCTCAGGGAAAAATTGGAGTCAAGGATGTTGCTATTGGGATTTAATACGAAGAACCTGGAAAGTCTACCATATCTTACTACCCTAAGTCCTTTTATTGAGTGGCTGTCAACGATAGCTTGAGCAAGTTTCAATCTAGCGAAAATGACGTAAGAGCATTCGTCCAGCACATATTAGTATTCGGCCTCTTTCCTCGGCTTGTCTGCCAAAAGAATCCATTTCTGACCGGTTCACGTTTTGGAGAATAATCTAATGCTTTATCGTTACTAAATATTAGGATATCCGTCTCTCCTGACGATATCTTGATGAAATAAGATGCCAAGCACAGGAATAGTAAGAGCACAATACCGTACCTAGATGCTCAAATTTTGCAAGAGTCTAGATACAATCAACGCACATGTATAATAAGAACAGGAGTTGGATGTAATTGACAGAGCACGGTAATTTTGAATGCTTGCTCAGTTCGATATTTTCATCCGAACTTGCCGGAGATATAAGACAGTTATCTTCAAGTAGGGCATAAGGCGTTGGATTTTTGTCCCTCTTAGTTTATCTATGTGCTTACGACAATACCGCTGGCTGCATTCTGCCATTTGCGCCTAGCATCCATGACCATTTTTCATTTTCATTCATCTTTGGTGGTCCCATTTTCTTCTTAGCAGACATTCTAGTTCCAATCACTAGAGTGTCCAGGTCATGCACGCTGCTATCACATATCTTCTCGGGACATATGGATAGGATTCAAATCTAACTAAAGGGCCTATCATATAGATCTGGCAGCCATAAAAGTGGTCTCATCCAAGCTAATGAACGGCAAGATATACTAGATGAACTGCATTTTTATCAGGTCGAAATCATGAACAAGCAGTTAAATGATCACAAAGAACATTAAGTACGTTTGAGAAAGGATCAGCGCTAATGAACGCTCAAACAAAGTCAGACTATGAGATGTTACTATCCCGGTTGCGAGATAGACTTGGCAACACCACCAAGAAACAAGCATCGAGACTTGAACTCCCTACTCCCCAGATAATCTGGGTTGGCCAGCGCACTATTTTTAGGAATTTCATGGACTTTCCTAAGGCATTAAACAGGGATCCTGAAAAGCTATTGTTATATTTGAATAAAGAGCTTGCTTCGGCAGGATATATTGCAGGGGAAAGGGTCATATTTTTAGGAAGAAAGGAACCTTCATCGTTTGGGGCACTAATTGATCGATACGTAAAGGATTATGTCATATGTCCAGTCTGTGGAAGCCCAGATACTAGAACTGAAAAGAGTAAAAAGCTAGGTTTTCTACTATGCGAGGCTTGCGGTGCGAAATCGTCCATTAAAGGGAATTATGCTTGAATCGATTATTGGATATTCCCCCCTTCAGTAGTCAAATTGCCCATTAGGTTACATGGCATAATTACGCCTTAGCCAACATTACAGTTAGGCTATGTTGCATAACTTTTTTTTGCCAGGTGCTCGCAGAAAGTTAACATTGACCTCTAAGTACCGTATCGCTCTGTATCTCACGATGACAGCTATCATGTCTCTCAACCCCGGTGCGACTTTAGGCACCGAAACACTAGAATCTACGACCGGATTCTCTACAGGACAGAGTTGGGGTGCCTTAAGAAAGGCTTGGAAGGGGTACAGAATTGCAAAGGTTCAGGCAGACAATGCCAGAATGACGGAATATGCCACCAAGATACGAAAGATTCAGGGTGAGCTAGGGATAACAAGATCCACGTTTCCTAATTTAGGCATAGCCTAATCTACTTTTTTAATACCCGTCTGCCACACATTAAACCGCATAATTTAGAAGACATACAGTCGAATTACCCCTCCCTTTTCGTTTTAATCGATATGTAATTATCTGGCTTTTTGTGTAGGTATTCTTCAAGGTAAAATTGAGTGTAGAGAATTGCGAAAAAGACAATCCATCAAATAATGAAGGCCAGGAAGATGAGGAAGAGGAGGAAGAAGTTCTAAAACAACAACAACCCTCCCCCGTAGAAGATAAGGATCAGGAGTATATTATTCACTTGGAGAAGAAGCTCTCGCAGGCTGAGATAGAACGCCAAAAGGCCAAAGAAGAGGCCGACAATAACTTAAATAAATTGAGATATTTGATGGCAGATTTTGATAATTATAGAAAACGAACGGAAAGACAAATAGAATCTAAGTTAAACCAGGGAAAGGCAGAACTTATTTTAAAATTTGTTCCGATCCATGACGATTTGTCCCGGGCAATAGAGACTGCCAAACAGGGTAACTCAGATCAGGTTGTAGTAGAGGGTTTAGAAGGTATTTTAAGGAACGTTGAGACTCTGTTTGACGCCGAAGGTGTCAAGGAAATTGAAACTACTGGTACTCCATTTGACCCCAATATTCACGACGCTATTTCATTCAAATATGATGATTCGGTCCCAGAAAATACCGTAATCGCGGAAATTAGAAAGGGATACATGATATCTGACAAAGTATTGAGGCCTAGTTTAGTAGAAATTTCTAAAAGCATAGTTAAAAATACCGCTATTGACAGTAACAGAGCAAAAGGAGACTAAAAAGAAATGGGAAAGATTATAGGAATTGATCTTGGAACTAGCAATTCAGCCGCAGCTGCTATGATTGGCGGTAAACCATCTATCATACAAGCGGCTGAGGGAACTTCTATTGCGGGTAAGGCGTTTCCATCTGTGGTCGCCTTTACTAAGGATGGACAATTATTAGTAGGAGAACCTGCACGAAGACAAATAATTTCCAATCCAGAAGGCACCGTTTTAGCAGCGAAAAGGAAAATGGGGACTGACTTTCGCTTCAGTGTACTGGGAAAGGAGTATTCCCCGCAACAGATTTCAGCATTTATTTTGCAAAAAATAAAGAGGGATGCAGAGGCTTTTTTGGGTGAGGCCGTGGACAAGGCGGTAATCACTGTTCCAGCCTACTTTAATGACAACCAGAGACAAGCGACCAAAGACGCAGGCGAGATTGCGGGACTTCAAGTAGTCAGGATAATAAATGAGCCAACAGCAGCTTCTCTGGCATTTGGACTTGATAAGATTCAAAAAGACCTAAAGATCGTTGTATTCGATCTAGGAGGTGGAACCCTAGATGTAACTATAATGGAAATGGGAGGTGGAGTTTTTCAAGTGAAAAGTACTGCAGGGGATACACAATTAGGCGGGACTGATATGGACAATAAATTGGTAGATTACATTTTACAGGAATTTAAGAACCAGTCTGGTCTGGATGTTCGTAACGATCGTGCAGCTATGATGCGAGTAAGAGAAGCAGCTGAAAAAGCGAAGATAGAGCTATCAAACATGGTTAATACTGAAATTAACCTACCATTCCTTGCATATGACTCTGTTACTGGTCCAAAAAATCTAATTCTACAAATCACCAGGTCAAAAATGGAAGAATTGCTGAGGCCAATCATAGAAAGATGCAGGGGTCCAACTATGCAAACATTACAAGATGCAAAGTTGAGTCCTAATGATATTGACAAAATAATACTGATTGGTGGCCCGACTAGAATGCCTATGGTTCGTCAATTTGTTGCAACTATCATGGGAAAAGAACCCGAAAGAGGTGTCGATCCAATGGAAGCAGTTGCACTGGGTGCTGCCATCCAAGGAGCTGTTATTTCAGGCGATGTGTCTACAGATATATTATTAGTAGATGTAACACCCTTGACGCTCGGTGTGGAAGTTTTGGGTGGCTTAAAGGAGGCATTAATAGAACGTAACACAACAATCCCAACCAAAAAGAGTAAAACGTTCACTACTGCAGCTGATTATCAAACTGCCGTGACGATACATGTGGTTCAGGGAGAACGAGCGATGGCTGCAGATTGTGTTTCCCTTGGAATGTTCAACCTTTCCGGGATACCCCCTGCCCCACGAGGGATACCGCAGATCGAAGTCACTTTTGATATAGATGCGAATGGAATTTTGAATGTTTCAGCCAAAGATCTAGCAACATCCAAAGAAGCCAAAATAACTATAACTGCGAATACCAAACTCGGTAAAGATGACATCGAAAGAATGAAAAAGGACGCTGAGCAGTTTGCTGAGGCCGACAAGAAGAAGCGGGAAGAGGCTGAGCTTAGAAACGAGGCTGACAATCTTGTCTATTCTGCAGAAAAACTGGTTAATCAGGATTTAAAAGACAAAATAAAGCCAGAACAGGTGGAAAGAGTTCAGAAAGCTACCCAGGAATTAAAGGACGCTTTAGCATCAAACAACAGTGAAATAACCAAGGCAAAGATTCAGGAATTAAAGAACATATTGGGTGAAATAAGTACTGAAGCATATAAAGCTACCAGTGCGGCAGCAGCAGCGGCAGCACCTGGCGCTGGTGGCCAGCCTGGTCAAACTGTAGATGAAGGAGCACCTAGCGCAAATCAAGCATCAGAGAGTTACGGCGGCGGCGGCAGTGGAGGTAGTACGTCTACAGGTACTCATCAGCCACCACCACCCCCTCCGTAATCATTGCTTTGATTGTTACCAATATGGTGCCTCTTACAGATTTGACAAGGTGACAAATAAATGGCTAACAAACGAGACTATTATGAAGTATTAGGTATATCTAAGAATTCAGAGAAAGGAGAAATCAAGAACGCATATAGAAAGCTAGCACTTCAGTACCATCCGGATAGAAATAAATCTCCGGGAGCAGAGGAACGTTTTAAGGAAATTTCAGAAGCATACGCCGTCCTGTCTGATGATGATAAACGGAAACGATATGATACTTATGGTCATGTGGGAACCGAAGAAGTATTTAGAGGCTCTGAGGCCAATTTTGAAGAGATTTTTAAGGATATGGGCTTTGGAGGATTCAGAGACATTTTCGAACAATTTTTTGGATCCAGAGGTGGCTTTGGGAGAGGTTCGTCGGATCCATTCGGATTCGGATTCGGCTTTGGTGGTGGAAGACAGAAAGGCCGCGATATTCTATATGATATCGATTTATCGTTAGAAGACGTCTTGAAAGGCAAGAAAGACGAAATAGAACTTCCTAAAATGGATAGGTGTACAAATTGTAACGGAACTGGCGCCGCACCCGGTACTAAGCCGCGAAAATGCACCGTTTGTAATGGCCAAGGACAGACCAGGAGAGTTTATAGTCAAAATCGATTTTCCACGTTTGTATCGTTGGAGCCATGTCGTACATGTCATGGAGAAGGCGAAATTATTGAGAGGCCGTGTGGGACATGCAATGGATCTGGTAATATCAGAACAACAAAAAAACTACGATTGGAAATTCCGCGGGGAGTAGAAGATGGGATGACTCTTCAATTGCAAGGCGAAGGAGAACCTACAGAGAACGGAATGCCCGGCGATCTTCTCATAAGAACTCACGTTAGACCACATCCAGAGTTTCAAAGACTTGAAGACGGTCACCTGTTAACTAATCAAAATCTAAGTTTTACCGACCTAGCTTTGGGGACAGAAATAAGAGTTCCGACACTCGAAGGACAAGAAAAAGTCAAAATCTCTCCAGGAACGCAATCCAATTCAATCATAAAGCTAAAGGGCAAAGGTCTCCCAAAATATGGGGGTTACGGAAGAGGGGATGAGTTTGTAAGAATAAATGTAAAGGTGCCAACTAAAATAAATGATGCTCAGAAAGCGCTACTCAAGGAATTAGATAGAGAATTAAGAATGACTAGTGACTGAAAAATGCACCTTGGCCTAGAAATAGGCTATATACTGGTAAAATTATCGATCAGTTCATTCCAGCACAGTTACTACTACCAGGGATGAGAGCAGTCCTACATTTGATGAAAGCGATGCAAGATACGCCTCTGAAATAAAAAAGGCAACAACTCAAATATTCAAAGATGCTTATCGTCGGGAAACCTCACCAGATCACGGCTTATATAGACATTAAAGGTAAGGATACTAGAATGAAAATATCCAATATTAGGTATGTTGTCGTTGCATCAACAACTAGAGATCAACTGCGCAGTACCAATCAAAAAGAAAGACGCTATTAGTGATATTGATGGTAAACCTAGTAATCAGCGAGATTTCGAAAAGTCAAGGCTATGACAAATCCAGGTTGTTGACGCATTAAATACTTCAATGCTATTCGTCATTGACCGCTCAATGCAGAAATATGAATACAGCTTTAGTGAATATTAAATTTGGTTTTGGTATAGCTCATGAAAGTGATTGAAGCTTCGGGTTTAACCAAATCCTATAAGGGTTCTAAACACCCCGCCTTGAATGATGTTTCATTGAGTATTGAGTCAAAACAGATATTTACAATGCTGGGCAGAAATGGAGCTGGAAAGACTACCTTTGTAAGAATATGTGCTACCCAACTCATGCCCACAAAAGGCAGAATATTTGTGTTGGGTCATGACATCGTAAAGTATCCCGATAGGGTACGAAACCAGATTTCAGCGATCCCTCAAGAAGGCAGACCGCTGAGAGCGTTGACACCTTGGGATCATGTGTATAATTGGTTAAGAATCAGAGGAGAAAGCAGCGATATTGCCAAAGAAAAAGCTGTGCAAATCCTAAAGAAGCTAGATCTATTTGATGCGAGGAACGTTCCTGCGATGAATCTATCAGGCGGGATGAAGCAAAAAATTCTTGTCGCAATGGCTTTGGCACCTGACGCCAAATTGCTATTTCTAGATGAGCCAACTATAGGCCTAGACCCGGTCTCCCGTCGACAAGTATGGTCAGCAATCAAGGATTGGAAAGATCAGGACAGAACAATTCTGTTAACAACGCACTATATGGATGAGGCAGAATTACTTGCGGACTACATTGTGATAATTGATAAGGGAAACATCATAGCCATGGGTACGATGAACGAGCTTCGCAAGATCGTTCCCTATGAACTTAGAATTGATGTGCCCAAAATCAATCTAGACAACAGTCTAATGTCGTTAGGCTCTGTCGTAGATTCAGGAGCCAATTTTGTTAGAATCTTTACCTATGAAACTGACGCAGAAAAGATTTATGATAAAGCCTTAAAGTTGAACATACAATTTACCGTTTCTCCTATAAGCCTTGATGATGTTTTCGTATATCTTGTTGGAAACAAAAACAATGATGGTAGTATTAAGTCTGCGAACTAGATATATCATCTTGTCACAACAGGTGATTATGGAGGTAATCTGATCGGTATCTATCCACGATCATTTACAACACCTTCCAAAAGGGATTTTATGGCCATGTGGACACTTCCTCGGATGCTTTAGGAGCGTGCATAAGGCATCTGTAAAAATTTGTTTCATATGATGCTCAATTCCACAGACCATTTCCTCGTCTATCTCTATTTTCAATGAATCTCTCATTAGCACTTCTAATAGTCGTGTATTTCGAATCATCTGCTTTCCTATGCGTTCGCCTTCAGTTGTCATTCGTACCATGTTGCCTTTGCTATATTCTACTAAATTGGCTTCATCAAGTTTACGAAGCATTTGAACCACTGATGGTTGTTTTACATTCAGCAACTTTGCGATTGAGCTTACCTTGACCTCTTCGCCTCTTTCGCGAATATACCATATAGCTTTAAGGTACATTTCAACATGTTCAGCTTCCGCAGTACCAATGTAGAGTTCTTCTTCTCCCAATACTCTCTCCTTTTTTGAACTTCTTGTTGAAAATGTCTTCAATGATTTCCTTTTACAGTTGTAGACTATTTGTTATTAACTTTGTGCATTTTTCTGGTCGCACACTAGATAACATTCTTCGATTGAAAAAGAATTGCGTTGAATAATGATTGGATCACTCATTAGGCATGTAGATGCTCATCAAAACGAACTTTCACTATTAGATGACATAATCTTCTAATAGCACTTCAGGCTATCTATGTATATGTCTCAGAAGCATATTCTTGTTTCTAAGAAGAGGCATGAACTCGGCTTTGATACTTTATCCCCTAAATGGGCGAAGCGTTTGAGCCAACCACTTCCAATACCATTTACTATTAGATGGTTCGGATATTATACTGAAATTAGAAGTGCATCACGTTGCGTAGTAGGGGAAGCACACGGCTTCTCTTCATCCTACCTAAGAACATGCCAACAGTGTAACAGATTAAGCATAAAATTCATGTATTCCTTTCTAGTACATTCCGAATCTAGGTTGGAGAAAAATAAATTGATGTTCGTTCATCATTGGAATGAGCAGCATGTACCTATTGATCATGAATACAATTTAGAGACCCAGTGACCGATTGGACTAGTATTAATCTGGCATCTCGGCGGTCATAACGTGTCCTCTTTGGAGCGCCCCCAACGTTAGTTTGATGTACAGCGAATTCGATGCCTCTTTGTTTTGATTGTTGATAGCCATCAGCCCCACACAACGATTTGGTGGTGGTTGGCAAGATTTAATTCTTGTATGTCTAGTAATAATTTGCTTTATCCAAAAAGAGAAAAAGATAGGGATTCCACTTCGAAGGAATCTGAATTTCGGTAATCGTGCAGATAATTATTCCATATCCATACCGCCCATACCGCCCATACCGCCCATACCGCCCATACCGCCCATACCGCCCATACCTCCACCAGGAGGTCCAGGGGGTGCCTTAGATTTGCTAGAAGCTATAACATCATCTATACGTAGGATCATTGATGCAGCTTCCGTAGCTGACTTGATTATTTGCTCTTTAACAGTAAGAGGTTCCAATATATTTTGTTTGAACATGTCTGCGACTACCGTGCTTCTAACATTAATTCCTGTCCACTTGGAACCCTTACTCTGCTTGGCACGTAGTTCTGTCATTGTGTCAATCGGATCCATACCGGCATTTTCTGCTAAAGTAAGAGGGATTGTGTCTAGTGCATCAGCAAACTTTTGAACTGCAAGTTGAGCTCTACCTTCGAGGCTGCTGGACCATTGCCTTAATTCATTGGCAATGTATGCTTCCGGAGCACCTCCACCTGCAACTATGGCTGGCTTTTCTAGAACATCTTTAGTAACCATTAATGCATCATGTATTGACCTATCTGCTTCATCTACAACCCTTTGAGAGCCCCCTCGAACAAGGATTGTAACTGCTTTTGGATTTTTGCATCCTTCTATAAAGACCCACTTGTCTGTTTCCACTTTCCGCTCTTCTACTAGATCTGCAGCGCCAAGATCCTTACTTGAAAGATCTTCTAGGTTGTTTATGATTCTCGCACCTGTTGCCTTAGTAAGCTTAAACATATCACTTTCCTTTATTCGTCTGACAGCAAGTATGCTTGATTTGGCTAGATAATGTTGTGCAATGTCATCAATGCCTTTTTGACATAAAACTACATTTGCACCCGCATCTTTTATTTTGTCCACCATACTCATCAACATTCTGTTTTCCTCTTCAAGAAACATCTGCATCTGTTGCGGATCACTAATTCTGATCTCGGCACTCATTTCAGTTTTTTCAATCTCTAGTGCAGAGTTTATTAGAGCAATCTTGGCCCGCTCAATCCTCTTGGGCATTCCTGAATGAACTACTTCTTTATCAAGAACGATTCCCTTTACTAGTTGCGTATCTCTTATTGCTCCACCTGCTTTCTTTTCGACCTTAATATTGTCCAAGTCGACTCTTAATCCATCTCTTCCTTCAATCTTTTCTGCAATCTGCCTTGCGGCATTTACTACTATTTCACTTAAGGTTGGGCTATCTTCAGAGACCAACTTGGAATCCATACTAGTTCTTGCAATCTTGATAAGCAGTTCTTTGTCTGAGGTATTGGCCTTTACAGCAATTTTCTGTAGCAACTTTAATGCTTGCTCTGAAGCTGCATTGTAGCCATCGACGATCACAGATGGATGAACATCCTTGTTAATTAGGTCCTCGGCCTTCTCAATTAACGCTCCTGCGAGAACTACTGACGAAGTAGTACCATCTCCCACTTCGTTATCTACTGATTTAGAAACTTCTACCATCATTTTTCCAGCAGGATGCTGTACGTCGATTTCTTTAAGAATTGTAGCTCCATCATTGGTAATGGTCACATCTCCAAGAGAATCCACAAGCATCTTGTCCATGCCTCTTGGGCCGAGACTGGTTTTAACAACTTCTGCGACCAGCTTTGCTGCGGTGATATTGTTCTTCTGAGCTTCCTTGCCTTTGCTTTCTCTTGTTCCTTCCCTTAAAATTATCACTGGCATTCCACCAGCTGTAGTTTGGATTGACATATACTCTATTCACCTAGTAGAATAATACTGCTTGTAAAGCTACTTATTTAGTTTTACTTCTTTTCCCAAGTACACCTTTTCAGAAATAGCTCATCACCATTCATCATACATGTTTCGATACGTATTGCAGGATGCGGGCTGCTCGCGAGGTCCAGTGAAGCAGTCTTCAGGTTTCATGGTCGGTAGAAATACTAATCATTTCTTTTCACTACCTCAGACCCAATTTCGTTTGCTTGTCAACAAATTTTTTTCTGAACTTAGGGACTTCAATTAATGATCTTTCATGTGTGCCCTCACCAATTCTTTCAATGGCATCCGAGGCCACTACTTCAAATAGTACCCTCCTCCCTTCGAAAGAGACGATTTTGGCCTTCAGAGTGATCTCTGTCCCAACAGGAGTAGCAGCCAAGTGCTTAATGTTGACCAATGTGCCTACTGAATCCCACATGCTGTCTACTATACATTGTTCCTTGACAAGAAGTCTACAGGTTTCTTCCATTTCAGATATCATTGAAGGGGTAGATAACACATTCTCTCCTTCCCATAAGAAACTCGTTGTTTGATTGGTGGCGACTTTCAGACGCCGCTCTTTTTCAACTCCGATCTTGGCTAGGTAACTCATGGAAAATTATAAGAGCCGATAACTATATTATTAGCGTTATCATTTCAGTAAGAAATTTTAGCTGAAATACGATGGAAGTGTTGTTGGGAGCAAAACAAATTGCCATAAAACACACCTTTTTTTTGACTTTTTGCAATATTGCTAAGCTAAATGCGCTTCATAATTCTTTTAATTATCTAATGAGAATATGCAAAAATTCGATCACTATATATATAAAAAGTTTGCACCGACGGAACGAAAGTATAAAAATAAAAGTATGAGCTCGAGGTCGTTTACGAAGGCCGTCGTGCGCCTGAAATAACCGCAAATACAAGCCCTACTGCAAGGCCAAATGCTAGCGGAACCCATACCCCAAAGGTTTCTAAAGAGAAGACAATTGATTGTTTTAGGAGTGCTTCAAACATCACTTATTGGAATATGAGGCTTAGTATATTAGATTTACTCAAAAATCCCCTCATGCACCGATACATTGCGTCGTTGCGGTCGGGGAATCGTTGCTTGTTTAAATGAAGCATTTGACACTGCATGTGCGAAGTGATCTACGCTGTCCTTAAATTACCCTTTCATATCTGAAGATATATGAAGATGCAGAAGGAGTTTCGGAAATTCTGCCCGAAATGTAAGACTCATACTACACAATCTATTTCCATATATAAGAAAGGTAAGGATAGAAAAATGGCCTTAGGCGCGAGGAGGCACGCTGAAGACAAGAAGGGTTACGGGGGGCAGAAGTTTCCCGAACTCAAGAGAACCGCAAAGACGTCAAAGAAAATAACGTTGAAATATACCTGTAAGAATTGTCAAAGGAAGACCATGAAAGAAGGAATGAGGATCCGCAAATTGGAGATCCAACCATAGGTAGTGGGCATTTATATGAAGAAAAACATGATCCTAATACCCAAACCTCATACTAAATTTAATTTGGTTCAGTGTAGCCAATGCGATGAAAAGAGAATAGTATTTAGCCATGCTACTGCGGATGTTTACTGTAAGAAGTGCGGCGCGATGTTAGTGAAAAAAACAGGATCGAAGGCTGAAATATTGGGCAAAGTCATGAGCGATCTAGATTAAGTCGGCCAAGTAGCTGTTCGGCTAGTTGTAGATCCCTTGTAGTATTTATATTGACAATAAGCTGCATCTCATTTATGATCGAATAAAATTCCTCTAATGGTTTGTCAGAGGTAGTCGTACCCAAATAGAACCCGCACACGCCCGTGTAGCAGAATTTCTTGTTGTCTAAGGCGAATAAAGAATTGCAGGATGTTCCAACGGAGTTAACAAATAATGCTTCTGCGACTGCTGCAATGCAAGTATTCTGAATTGATGGGGTGCATCTGTTAACCAATTTTCTGACCATATCTGCATCAAGTAATGGCAAATCCGACGGAAATGTAAGAACCTTCTGCGTAGGCATTGAATTAAGAGCCCTAGATAGGTCTTTGGAAAATCCTAGTCCGTCAGCAATCATCACTTCAATTTTGTTATCCGTCTTGTAATTTCTCTCCAAAAACTGTGTGGTTTGTGGGGAACAAGGACTAGATACGCACAGAATTCTACTAAACTGGCCGGACAAAATCACTGCACGTAAGACAGTATCGATTAGCGTTCTATCCCTTATTCGTGCTAGGGGCTTTTCAATATTCTCTGGAGTAATGAATCTCGACCCTTTGCCACCACACATTATCACAGCTATCATGTTGAAATAAAAGTAGATACAGAGAATAGAAAGATTAGGCAAGATAATCTAACAATTTCGTTAGTAGCCCCCATAACGTCTCCAGAAATTCCTCCAAAATTCAGATGAGCAATGTATTGAATTAATCCTGCAACAAGAAATGCGACTGCTAAAGTGATGAGTCCTTCGTACCCAGTTACAAGAAGCACGATAGCCAAGGTTATCAAAGTACTAATCAAGAATTTCATTTTATTTTTCATAGCCGCGACAAAGGGAGAGCTAAGGCCAACCCAAGCTGCCTTGCCAAAATGGGCCTGCACTACCATCATATATTTAGCAATTACCTCTGAAGTCAACAAAAACGAAAGTAGGATTGCCCCGTCACGAATTGATGATAGTATCATAAAAATGCCTATAAAATATAAAATCAGAGCTGTTGCCCCAGCCGATCCTATTGAATGGTCATGCATTGCATCTTTCTTCGATTCCCTTCCCCTGTTTACCATTAAACCGTCGCCGAAATCCGCTAATGCGTCAGTGTGATGCAAACCGGTCATCAAAGTAATAAACAGAACAACCAGTAGGCTTGCTATTTGAGGTTCGAGCGCAAGGGATAAGCCGTACCCAACTGAACCTGCCGATAATCCAATCAGTCCGCCAATAAGCGGAAACAGGTACATATTTGACGCTATGTATTTTATGTCAATTGCAGTCGATGGACTATGCCTAGCAGAAGGGATTATCGTCAGAAATGAGACAACTGCCACAAACGGCTTAAATACCAAAAATTAGGTTCCACCAACCTAAATACGATAGGACAAGAATAAGAGGAAGTGAAAAAACCAAACAGAAAAGCACGCTGGTTATTTTCATGATTTTGATGGCCAGGAAACATTTATCAACTGTCAAGAAATCGGTCCCTTCACCCAAAGCATAGCTATCCATTTTCTCAAGTCTTACTCTTAAAGCGCCAGCCATAGAACTCATAGGGTATCCTGCATTGATACTTGTTGTTCTATAGTGATCGCGAATAAGTATTGCCAGAGAATTTCTCCAATCAGCTTGAACCATGTAAGCGGAGACAACCATCAGAAGACCAGTAATACGAGCGGGCAAGAAATTAAAAATAGTATCTAGCTTGGCTGACATCCAGCCTATATCTTTGTAGTACGGATCCCTGTATCCAAGCATGGAGTCCAGCGTATTGACTGCTCTAAAAGCTATGCAACCTACAGGTCCGAGAATTGAATAAAAAAACAATGGTGATATAATTCCATCTACAGTGCTTTCGCTAATGCATTCGATAGTCGCAGATTGGATATATTCTTCGTTCAAGCTACTAGTATCCCTCCTGACTATCATTGACAAATTGTATCTAGCTTCTTCCAAGTTCCCTGTCTCTATTGAACGAATGATCTTGATAGCAGATTTTTCCATTCCTTTCAATGCTATTGATACCTTTAACAAGACTGCAAATAGAATAAGGGTAATCAGTATTCCCGTGAACGTTAACGATGCTATTGCAATTATCAGCAATGCTATGCCAGAAATAAGACCGCATGAAAACAAGATTCCATTCACCCTTTCGATTTCCTCACGTGAGATAGAACTTATTGTTGCCCCTCTGTATTTCAAATTCGGAGTAATGGATTTGATTAGTTTTCCGAGCCATGATACTGGATGGTACCTATTTGGGGGGTCTCCAAACAATAAGTCTAGCAGTATCCCAAGAGCTAGGCCTCCTCCCAGAAGTACTAACTGCTCATAAATCATTTTCTAACTCAAGTATATCCTTTGAGATTTTTTCCATGTCCATCATTGGTCTGATTTCTTTTACCAGGTCTTGGATTTGCTCATCTAAGGAAAAGTCAAGGGCATCATTGCTGTCATTAAAGTCCATATCATCAAGGGAATCCTCTTTTGGTAGGTTTAGTTTCACCTTCGAGACTACTCCATAGAACTCCTTGTTTGTCATTATTTTGACAGTTGACATGGCCGACTCTAAAATTGATTTATCCCCGAGAAATTTATTTACCACGAAGCCTCGGACTAGTTCTCTATCTGAGGGTTTCAGAAGTAACATTGTCCCTATGATACTGGCAAAGCATCCACCTCTTTCTATGTCGGCAACGATGATAACAGGAGCACTTACTTTCCTTGCGAGAAGCATATTTGCGACATCATATTGCTGGATGTTAATTTCGGCCGGGGATCCTGCTCCCTCCATGATAACAATGTCATTGTCTTTTCTGAGACTATCTAAAGAATCAAGTACAATTGGAAATGCATACTGCAACACAAATTTTTGATAGTAATCTCTTGCATGCATTAGCCCCTGAGAATGACCCTCAACTATAACATCACTAACATAGTTACCGTGTGGTTCGAGTAAAATAGGATTCATTTTTACATCAGGTTTTTTTCTAGAAGCGAATGCTTGAACTGCTTGAGCCATTGAAATTCTCTCGGAAGTGCCCTGGATTCGGTAAATTCGTGAGGACATATTTTGAGATTTGAATGGTGCTACGTTGTATCCCCTGTCTGCAAAAAACCTGCACAGTACGGTAACAATCGTAGTTTTTCCTGAGCCTGAAGATGTACCTTGAATCATCAAGATTTTAGCAGTCATGGATCCATCGATTTTAAAGCGTCTATAAAAATGGCGTTTTCTATATGTTTCTTAACAGCCACGCGAATATGCTTTAGGCCCATTCCAGTAAACGTACTACAATCGCGTACCAATATTCCTTTATTATTTAGGAGATAATCACGCACTTTAATTGAGCTTTGATTTAAAACCTTTATCAAAAAGAAGTTGACGTTAGATTGGATAGGAGAAAACTTTGTCGTCTTTTTTATCTCTTTAATCATAAAATTTCTTTCCCGTCGTATCAGTCTTTTAGATTTCTCCAAATACGATGTATCCTTTAAGACCAATGTCCCCAATTTTTGGGCTACACCATTTACGTTCCAAGAAATCTTATTATCGAGCATGAGACTTATCAGATTTGGGTTGCATACACAATAGCCTAATCTAATGCCTGCTAAACTGAACGACTTTGTCATGGATCTCAATACCACCAGATTTTTGTACTCTGAAACCATTTCGATTATACTATTCTCTTTGCCATTCCCTTCTGCTAGCTCAATAAAACATTCATCTATGAAGATCTGAGTTTTGGGATCAGTGTTTTCAATTATTTTCCGCGCCGCTGCTGTTGATAATATTCCTGTTGGATTGTTTGGATTACAAAGGAAAACTGCATCGCACCCTTCATTCGATACTTTCAATATTTTTTCAGTATTAGGTTCCCAATTCTTTAGGGGAATTAATTTGACTGTTGCTCCCGATCTTCTGGCTGAAAGCTCATATTCACAAAAAGTGGGTGCAGAAATTACTACCTTCTTGCGAATGAACGTACGTGCAAAAATATGAATTAGTTCGGTGGCACCATTACCAATCAATAACCATGATGGGTCTAGTCCTAATCCTAAGTAATCTAGAATGCAATTCTTCAATTCACTACATGACGGATCAGGATAAGTTGTACAGAGGCTACCCAATTCTCTGGACAAGCCATCCAATAAAACCTTTGAAATTCCTAATGGATTGATGTTGGAGCTAAAATCGAACTGAACCAATGCAGGATTAGCTGAATATACTCCTCCATGAAAACAATCCTGAATTGACCTATCTGGTTTCATTGAATTCATCCCGTAGCTAATTTCCTCCTACATTATAATATAGATGCCAAATATTAGGATGCACAGGTCATGTCTCCGATTCCTGATTGCTTCGCGTGAAAGAATTATTAGGTGTATTTACTAAGCCACCCTTATGTTGAAGGTAGCACTAATCGGCGCAACTGGAGCTGTAGGTCAAGAGTTTGTAATGGCATTAGACAAGCATCCGTGGTTTGAATTGTCTGCAGTCGTCTCATCTTCAAGATCAGCTGGAAAAAAGTATGTTGATTCTTTAAGGGATCCTTCTTCGGCAATTTTGAGATGGCATAACAGAAATGAAATTCCTCATTACGTTCGCGACATGATTGTCGTCACTGTAGATCAGATCAAACCAGAATCCTTTGACCTCGTATTCACCGCGCTGGAATCAGATGATGCTCTCAAAATAGAGCCCAATTTTGCAAAATCAGTACCTGTCATAAGTACTGCAGCAGCATTCAGATATGAAAGCGATGTACCAATAATTATACCCGGAATCAATGACGATCATATTGACTTATTGAATGTACAGAAAACACAACGCAAATGGGGAGGCTTTATATGTCCACTACCTAACTGCACCACTACGGGACTAGTGATTACACTAAAACCTATCATGGAGAATGCAGGCCTCAAAAGTGTTATCATGACATCTATGCAGGCCCTCTCGGGGGCAGGTAGATCACCGGGTGTAGTCGCATTAGACATTATGGATAACGTAATTCCGTATATTCCAAAAGAGGAAGAAAAGGTCCAAGTGGAGACGAAGAAAATTCTTGGTAAATTTAATAAAAGTTCGATAAGCCCAGTTGATCTCAGAGTTAGCTGTACTTGCACTAGAGTACCTGTATTGGACGGTCATACCGAGGCTGTGTTCGTGGAAACGGAGAGATCTCTGGAACCAGACGAGGTCAAGCGACTGATGGTCGACTTTTCAGACTCTGTTACCATCCGAAAACTACCTTCCGCCCCCAAAGATTACATTATCGTGCATGACGACCCTACCAGACCACAACCTCGCATCGATAGAGAGATCAATGATGGGATGACAACAGTAGTTGGGAGACTAAGAAAGGACTCTGTCTTTGACCATGGCATAAAGTACGTGTTGCTGTCGCATAATGAAAAGATGGGGTCAGCGAAGGGAGCTGTTTTGATGGCAGAATTGTTAAAAGATAAAGGGATTCTATAATCTTATTTTATTATTCTAAAAAACATCGCTATATTTTGAAAATAATACATTTATTAACCCCTATAGATGAAAAGATATCCAAGAGCGATATATGGGCAGAATAGACGATCTCGACTTAAAAATTCTCAGTGAGCTCTCCAAAGATGCGAATATTTCTGTTCCTAAACTTTCCAAATCAATTAATGTTAACTCCTCGGTTGTATATAGCAGGATTAAAAGACTCCTAAAGATGGGCTTCATAAAGAAATTCACCATAGTGATTAATGATGAGGCTCTTGGTTTTAACGTTAGAGCTCTCACTGGGATAAATATGGACTCAAAGATGAGAGACAATGTTCTGAATGAGTTGTTTAAGATTCCGGAAGTGCGGGAGGTTGCAGAAGTGACTGGAAGATTTGACATATTGGTAATGATGAGTTCTAGATCCCTCGATGAGATGCATCAATTAATATCAGAAAAAGTGGGTAGGATAGAAGGCATACAGAAGACAGAAACATTTATTGAAATGCGTAAGACCGTAAGAGAATTTCTCTATTCAGATTCATTAGCTCATAGCAACTGAAATGCCAATCGTAAATTTAGGTTGCGGTATACGATATTAATATATTGAGTTAGATCACTACTGTCAACATCGGAAGGACAATCACAGATGGATACTTTGACTACCTCTGCATCCTTTGGCAGAGTTTTCCGAGACTATTACGAGCTCACAAAGCCAAAGATATGGTATCTTTTAGTCTTTACTGCCTTTGCTTCCGCTCTAACTGCATCCTTCCTATTCGAGATCCCGACTAACCCTCTGATGTGGGTTCTATTGATTGTTGGTGTGGCAGCTGGATCTGCAGCTGCTGATACTTTGACTGGATACAACGATCGAGACATTGACGCAATTATGGACCGAACCAAAGGTCGTCCAATCCCATCAGGAAGAATATCCCCAAAAAATGCCTTTATTTTTGGAATTATTCTGGCAGCAGTATCGCTTGTTTGTTCATGGTTTTTAAATATATACGCATTCGCATTGATGGCGTTTGGACTATTTGACAATATTATTGTCTATAGTAAGTGGCTAAAACGAATTAGCCAAACTAATATAATTCTTGGAGGATTCTCCGGAGGAGCGCCCGCAATGATAGGATACGTCGCTGTCACCACACAAAACATTGAGATTGGGATCATTATGGCGGGTTTAGTTTTCCTGTGGATCCCAACCCATATTTGGAGCCTTGCACTTCATTCGAAGAAAGACTATGCGAAGGCTGGGATACCAATGTTGCCAGTCGTTCAGAGTGAGAAAAAATCTGTTAGGATTATTGCAGTCACTACCATTTTAATGGTTCTTTTTAGCATTTTTCCTTTTTTTATTAACAAATTTGGGATTCTTTATGTATTAACTGCTACTATTTTCGGTGCTGCTATGTTAGCCTTATCGCTGTGGTTACTAGCGAAACCTAGTGAGAAGGCTGCGTGGACCGTTTTCAAATTTTCTAGTCCTTACCTGACTGCAATCTTTATAGCTTTTATGCTGGACGCATTGTTGCACTAGATACTAATCATTGCACAAAATCTTTTCACATTCATAGACTAACCGTGCTACTACAACGTGTGCTTCAAGTCCTACTTTTGATACGCTATACATGCCAGTAAACTTCCCAGAGGTTACTTTCGAAAAATGCCCTCTAGGAAAACCTCCCACTACGAAGGCGCACGACGACAATGAATTTAAAGGGAGAGAGTCAGAGACGACTTTCTCCAAAGTCGAAGGAGATCCAATTGAGGAGAAGCCAACTACTTGCTTCGGTCTTATTATTTGATCTATCAGATCGTTAAAGGGTACCCCCTCGTTCAATTCCAACATTACTTCGGTAGTGTCTCTGTTCATTATCCTCTTCTTCTTAAAGAGGTCTGCCATTAGCCCTTCAAATCTAGAGTATGATTTTGGAAACCGAACCCCTTCTCCAATTACAATACTGTTGCCGTCGATTGTTGAAACGTATACTTTCACCTTATTATTAAAATAAAGTGGGGAGGACATAATTGCCGCCAATGAGAGATGCACAATGTCAGGCCTGCCATGTTTTGACAAGGACGGGTCAGTTTTCATCGCATCATGATGATAACTCCTATCAAGAAATGTTTCTCCAGGATTTCTCCCTAGTCTGGCTGCATGAGCTCTCACCGCTCGATGGTTTCGCAGACTACGTGGAACCAGTTCCAGCGCAGCTTCTGCAATAACAATGGAGCATCTATATTCATGTTTCATTCAGCCAGACAGAAATGTGGTTCAAAGTCTCGATAAAATAAATCTATGTACTCGGTGGTAATGATTTGTCCTTCGTATTATTTACGACAATTTTTAATGCATCAAAAAATTTCAATCGAGGAAAGTTAAATTTCTACAGGGGCCTAAGTTTACTGCATAATAAATTAGCGTAATGGTTTATCTAGACCAATGAAGAATATATCTTATATCTTCCAAAAGACGGAACGTGGAAACAGCGAAGGAGCGAATAGACATCTTGATTGATACTGCATTATATTATTCTAATATAGATGACAAGTTATCTGATGATCAAGCTCGTCTGGCGAAGAAGATTGCAATGAGGGTTCGTATTAGACTTCCATACCGCATCAAGCAACTTTTTTGTAAGCAATGCAAGGAATTTATCATTCCAGGAAAGAGTGCAAGAATTAGACTGGGGAGATCAAATACAAAATGTATCAGGATCAGTTGTTATCGTTGCGGCCACATTTATAGGAAGGTTCTCTTTTCTTAAATTCTCGAACTAGCTCATTTTACCTCTAGGAATAAAAATTTATCAATGAGTTGAACTTTCACTCATGAATAAACTTAGAGCAAATACTTTGGTTGTGGTCTTAATCTCCTCTACTCGACGCCCAATGAAGACTAGGTCTACAATTGAAAAGTCGATAATAATTTATAAGGAATTAGAAGAGGCTAGTATATAGAATATAATGGCAAAGGTGTATGATATCCCTGCTACAGATCTTATTGTAAAATTGGCGGAAAGATTGAAAAAGGATAAAAAGATTGAGCCTCCAGCTTGGTCGGCATATGTGAAAACTGGTTCTCACGTGGAAAAGATTCCTCAGAACAGAGACTGGTGGTATATCAGATGCGCCTCACTTGTAAGGAAGGTGTATCTGCACGGCCCTATAGGCACATCTGACCTTAGAAGTATGTATGGTGGAAGGAAAAGAATCGGGTACAACCTTGACCATCATCGAGATGCTGGTGGTTCGATTATTAGAAAGGCGTTGCAACAACTAGAATCAGCTGGTTATCTGACAAAGAAGAGGGAGGGAAGACTAATGAGTGATGAAGGAATGAAGAAGATCGATAGACTTGCTACAGAGATCTTTAAGGAGATTCATACAATACCAAACTTGCAAAGATATGCCTGATGGAAAAGGAAAGCTACAATGTCTGTAAATCAACCTTCTCCAGGTCCAAATGAAGAAGAATTAAAGAAGCGTGAGGCTGAGACTGCAATGCGACAGCGCGCGTTAGCATTCCTATTGGATCAGACTGCGAGGCAAAGACTTAACAACATAAGGATGGTTAAACCGGAACTAGCTACAACCGTAGAGAATTATCTCATAAGCTCGGCTTCATCAGGGAGATTGAATAGGGCGCTCACTGATGAGGAACTTAAGCAAATACTGTTGAATATACAACAGCCGAAAAAGGAATTTAGGATCAATAGGGTCTAAGCTCTCCAAAGCCAACCAACCCTTCAGAAAAAAATGTAAAGTACTGGACCAAGGATTGCTACAGATGGACCCTAATTCTAATTCGATTCCTTTGAGTTAACTATATTAAGTCTAGCAGGGGTTTTCAACTTCATGAAAGCAGCCATTTTCAGAGAATATAGCAAGGATCCCACGACAAATGTCAAGATCGAAGATGCAGATGTGCCAAAACTCGGCCAGAACGAGGTTATGATAAAAGTAGAAGCTGCGGCATATAATTACAATGATCTTTGGGGGATTTGGGGAGATCCCATTAAGGTACCTCTGCCTCATATTTCCGGTAGTGATTCGGCGGGTCAAGTAGCTGAAGTTGGTGAGAACGTTACTAAAATCAAGGTAGGAGATCGCGTGGTTTCACATTCCAATATGAGCTGCAGGGTGTGTAATTTTTGTACTTCAGGCCGTGAATATGATTGTGCTGAAAGAACCATTTGGGGATTTCAGACTGGTCCTTTATGGGGAGGATTTGCACAATATACCCATTTACCACAAGTTAACGTGGCAAAGTTGCCCGATAATGTGTCATTCAATGATGCGGCAGCAATATCCATGGTAGGAATGACGTCATGGCACATGCTAGTCGGCAGGGCCAAGATAATACCAGGTCAAACAGTGCTAATCATGGGGGGGACTAGCGGAGTGGGAATGGCAGGAATTCAAATTTCAAAGTTGTATAACTGTGATGTAATTGCTACGGCGGGAAACAAAGAGAAGATGGACAAGTGCCTTGAATTGGGTGCAGATCATGTCGTTAACCATAGAGAGCCTGATTGGTACAAAAAGGTCAGAGAAATTACAAACAAACAGGGTGTCGATGTTGTGTTTGAACATATCGGGAAAGCTACTTTTGCACAAGAAGTATCTCTTCTTAAGACGGCCGGTACGCTAGTGGCAACGGGAGCAACTACTGGATATGATTCTACGATCGACCTTAGGTATATTTTCTTTAAAGGTACTAATTTACTGGGTTCAACACAAGGAACCAAAGCAGAGTTAGAAGAAGTAATACGCTGGACAAGTAAAGGGAAAATTAAGCCCCTAATCAGCACAGTTTTACCATTTAGTGAAATGGTTCATGGTCATGTCATGATGGCAAAAGCCGAACAGATAGGAAAGATATTGACAACGCCACACAAGCTCTAGACTCGTCTATAGTGAATGTTCAGAACGTTATTGTTTATTCCAGGGAACAACACGAGATTCATCGAGAAAGCCAAGTCCCTGAACGCCGACATAATCTGCTTTGATTTGGAAGATTCTGTGCCATTAAATGAAAAGCAGACGGCAAGGGATTTTGTGTCACAAGCTCTGGATAAGAAGGAAGACTATGGTAACAGAAGCGTATACATTAGAATTAATTCTTACGAATCAGGTTTAGCGGCCTCTGACCTAGATGCCATAGTACGTGATGAAATAGATGGGGTTGTGGTTCCTAAGGTTAATAATAAAAATGAAGTTACACATTTGGCTCGTCGGTTAATCGAATTGGAGCGTCAAAATGAAATGAACAAGAAATTGGGAATAATGGCGTCCATAGAATCTGCTCAAGGGCTAGTTAATTCATATTCAATTGCAACAGCTGATTTACGGGTAAAGGTGTTGGTGTTTGGAGTATTCGACTTTCTTAATGATATGGGACTGGATTATGTTCCAGATGGAATCGAATATTCTTTTGCGCGCGCAAAGATCCCAATAGATGCCAAGGCTGCCGGAGTTGGCGCTATTGATGCGATCTGGCAAAAAGTTGACGATTTAGAAGGATTGGTGCATGATGCTGAAACGGCAAAGCGATTAGGATATCAAGGCAAGTGTGTAATTCATCCTAAGCAGCTGGACCCAGTAGCTAATGTCTTTTTTCCAAGCAATAATGAAATCAAATGGGCTATGAGGGTTGTACAGGCCTTGGAGGAGACAATGGAAAGGGGCAAAGGTATTGGGGCGGTAACCGTGGACGGAAGGATGGTCGATGCTGCTCACTATCGTCAAGCTAAATCTGTGTTGGATTCCTTGAATGCACATTACTAATCATCTAAATCGATCAGAACTGTGGTGACGCAGGCAATTTTTTGGAATGCGCATTACCAATGTTTCCTTATTAAAATAGTCACAGGACATAAGGTCGAAACACATTGGTATGGGGTACTTTAACACCACAACACCATAATCCTGATGGGCCCTACGTGGTGCAAAATTTATGAAGGGCTATTTCTTCTAGAACCGTTTTCGAGCGATCGTTATTCTTTATCTAGTGCTGAGCTACTTCCTCTTGATTAGATTATAGTAACATCTCACAAGACAATGCGGATCTGATCAGGTAGTAAATTTAATATATCCCAACCCATGCCTTTATTGAGTATATTTTAGGTGAATATGTGATATGTCAATTCAACAAGGTACAGCTGGTGGAATGCCAGTCTTAATATTGAAAGAAGGCGCAAGTCAGACCAAGGGTCGTGATGCTCAGAAGAATAACATAACGGCGGCGAAGCTCATTGCGGAGGTAGTCCGTTCAAGCTTGGGTCCAAGAGGTATGGACAAGATGCTTGTGGATTCTCTTGGAGATGTGACCATTACCAATGATGGGGCTACAATTCTTAAAGAAATCGACGTACAGCATCCTGCCGCAAAGATGATGGTAGAGGTCGCAAAGTCGGTTGATAACGAGGTGGGGGACGGTACTACATCTGCAGTCGTCCTTGCAGGAGCACTCATCGAAAAGGCTGAAGAACTAATTGGAAAGGATGTTCATCCAACGATTATAGTTGATGGTTATAGAAGAAGTGCAATTAAGGCGATTGATATACTCAACAATATGGCGATGAAAGTCCACGGTAATGAGAAAGATCAACTTACAAAAATTGCAAAGACATCGATGCAAACGAAATTGGTTTCCAAAGATTCAGATCATTTGGCAGAACTGGTCGTTACTGCTTCCCTTCAAATCGCAGACAAATCAGCAACTGGATATCGAGTAGACTTGGATGATGTAAAGGTTGAGAAGAAGGCAGGTGGGTCATTGAGAGATACCAAATTAATAAAGGGCATAGTCCTCGATAAAGAAGTTGTCCACGGGGGAATGCCAAAACGAATCGAGAAAGCAAAGATCGCTCTGATCAATTCGGCCCTTGAAATAGAGAAAACAGAGTTTGACGCAAAGATTAACATTAGCTCCCCTGATCAGATGAAGCTATTTTTAGACGAAGAAAATAAGCTGCTGAAAAATATGGTAGATAAAATCATAGCTGCAGGTGCCAACGTGCTCGTATGTCAAAAAGGAATTGATGACATAGCACAACATTATTTAGCAAGGTCCAATGTCCTGGCAGTTCGAAGGGTCAAAGAAAGTGATATGACAAAGCTTGCTAAGGCAACAGGTGCGAGAATCATAAACAACCTAGAAGATCTTTCAAGTAAGGATCTTGGCGCTGCAGATCTAGTAGAAGAGCGGAAAGTGGAAACAGACAAGTGGGTCTTTATAGAAGGATGCAAAAATCCAAAAGCAGTTACAATACTCATACGAGGAGGCTCTCAAAGAGTTGTAGATGAAGCTGAGAGATCGTTACATGATGCATTAAGTGTCACAAAGGATGTTCTTGAAAAGCCAGCAATAGTTGCAGGAGGAGGAGCGCCAGAGGCGTACGTAGCTGGAAAATTGAGAGATTGGGTGGGTACCCTTTCTGGCAGAGAACAGCTTGCTGCGGAGAAGTTTGCAGAATCATTAGAGGTTATCCCTCTTACTTTAGGTCAGAATGCCGGTATGGATCCAATAGATGTGATGACTGAATTGAGGGCCAGACAATCAAAGGGCTCAAAATGGACCGGAATTGATGTTAGAAACGCAAGGATTGCAGATATTTCCAAGCTAGAGATTCTTGAACCCGTTATTGTAAAGGAACAAATAATCAAGTCAGCTACGGAAGCTGCATCGATGATCCTACGTATAGATGATGTTATTGCAGCTAGTAAATCGGCTGGAGGACCTGGTGGTGGAGGCATGCCTCCGGGTGGAATGGGCGGCATGGGTGAGATGTAATCGCTCCGCCCAGAGCTTCGACCTATGCTAGAAGTCATTTAGCCTCTAGTATTCTGTTTTTTACTTTTTAGCTATATCATGTGATGCATTCAACTTTAGAGGATCTACTTCATTGCAGTTCCTTCTGGATTATGTCTCTTATAGAAGAACCAGTTTCCTGTAACTCAATAACTTTTCTAAGGTAATTTCTCCAAGAAATTTCTCCCAATGCTCTCTTCCAAGATTCATAGCCTGAAACTAACTTATCAAACGATCTATGATGGTAAGCGCAGTACTTTCCAGAAGTCGCTTGAAAACAAATCGAGCAAAATGAGGTGGAAGAAGCCGTTTGCTAATACCTATTGTGGGACTTGTGAACTGATAGAATTGTAGGTCGTATACTTATACTATTCAATCACTTGGCCTAGTGTGAGGGGAACTCTCAAGGGCTCCGATATGGGAGATTCCTTTGATGGATCGGTAACTGTAACTAAAGCTGTAACATTCTTTAACGCAGTGTCATTGAAAGTGGTTGCAAGCTGAATGGTACCCGTCTCATTTGCAGTTATAGGGGAAGGAAAGGAGGATGTTCTGACTAGAGTGTCGTTTGCCGCGTATACCTCCATTATAGCATTTATTGGCTCATTAATTACCAGTGGATTTGACACATTATAATCAACAAAAAGCTTTACTTGATTCCCAGGATCGACTGTCAATGGTATGTAGTGGGCAGTATCAAGTTTCAAGGAGACGCTGTTAGTATCAAACTCACTTGTTAGATTGGTGGTCAATTCTGTAGTTTGCTGTTGACTAGGTTGGTCCGGGATAGATTGGTTTTGTTGTTGTATCTCAATTTCGGGGAGATCGGTCCCAGGCAAGATCGTTACTTGTGCGTAGACGGGGGAAGAAACCAACAGTATTGTAATCAAGGGAAGCAAGACTGCTGACAGTCTTGTTAAAATCGAGGACATGAATTGAATTTGATATCAGTCAGATATATATTCTATATTCAACTTTTTTTGATGGATTTGTCATTGTTAAGAAATCATACGACCTCAACATCATGAGGAAGGCTTTCAGTATACCCGGCTGAAGTGATTTTTACAAACTTAGCGTTCTTTTGCATTTCTGCTATTGTCTTTGCACCACAGTAGCTAAGCCCCGAACGTAGCCCCCCAACCAATTGCCTAATTATGTCGACCACGCTACCCTTGTAACCTACCATTGCTTCTACGCCTTCTGGCACGTAGTCATTAAGATCGTCTGACTCAATCACCTGCGAACCTTCTTCTCGGTACTTTCTACCCAAAGACGCGTAAAAGGAAGCCATTCCTCTGTACATTTTGAATTTCTTACCATTCTTAACGATTGTCTTGCCAGGACTTTCATCCGTGCCCCCAAATAGACTCCCAACCATAACAGAAGATGCTCCAGCTGCTAGGGCTTTCGTGGCGTCACCAGATGTCCTTATTCCACCATCTGAGATAATTGGAATGTCATAATCTTTTGTCACGTGGGCACTGTCAACGACCGCGGTTACCTGTGGTACTCCAGAACCTGTAATGACTCGCGTAATGCATATCGATCCAGAACCAACTCCTACCTTTACCGCATCTACTCCAGCTCGAATAAGGTCCTTAGATCCATTTCCAGTCGCAACATTTCCTGCTATAAGCTCACAATTTGGAAATGCTTTCTTTATCATTTTTACCGCATTTATTGCGTTATCACTATGCCCATGTGCAATGTCAACGACTATCACATCCGCCCCGGCATCCAGCAATGTCTCAGTCCTTTCTAAAAAATCACCCTTAACTCCTACGGCAGCGCCCACCAATAACCTCCCTTTCTTATCCTTGGAAGCGTACGGATACTGTTCCATCTTGAGAATATCTTTACTTGTAACTAGACCTACTATACGGTTCTTCTTATCAACTACTGGTAGCTTTTCTATTCTATGTTTATGAAGAATCTCCTTAGCTTCCTCTATAGTGATCCCTTTTTGGGCCGTGATTACATCTTTACTCATTGAATCAGATACCTTTTTTGTGGGGTTACTCTCAAAAGTGATGTCTCGTCTGGTAATGATGCCCAGTAATCCATGATCATTATCCTCAACAAGTAACCCGGATACTCCATAGTTAGTCATCAGCTTCCTTACGTCTGTTACCTTCATGTCCTGGCCAACCGTATACGGCTGCTCAATTATAACGGATTCGGATCTCTTGACCCTCAAGACTTCATCAACTTGGTCTGCAATAGTCATAAATCTGTGAATAATCCCTATTCCACCTTCACGAGCTAAAGCGATAGCCATTCCAGATTCGGTGATCGTATCCATATTCGCGCTGATCAGGGGAATGTTAATGTAAATATTCCGTGATAGCCTTGTTCTCAAATTAGTTTGGCTCCGAGAAATGATATGTGATCTAGTTGGAACGATTAGAACGTCATCAAACGTTAGTCCCTCTGTAATCTCCAAATAATACCTTACTTAGGTGTTCAGCAGAGGGATTATAAGTTTTGCCTCAAATTCTTGCGCTAATAAAATGCTAGATGAGGGGATCGAAACTGGTGAAGGGGTCAGAGTGGAGAGCCTGTATAGCCATCATGAGGACCACATTAAGCCAACTCTTCATGGGTCGTTAGAACCGGAATTTTGATCCAAAATACCAACAGATTAAAATAATATTTCACCAAAAATTTGATGTTGCAGGGGCTTTATCTTTGAAAGGCACAAAATACAATATTGCAATATTTGACACATTTAAGACTCGGAAGGATAAGTTCACTGGAGAAGCGAAAAGACAAAGGGGAATTATCGCTCATCTTGCCTCGGAACAAAGCCCGGAGCTGCGTACAAGAACTTCCATAGCTCACGTAATTGCAAAAAAACATGGGATATTATGGCAAAACATTTATTCAGGAATTTTTCGGGATCTCGACGAGGTCCTAATCCCTTCAGGCGTGGTAAAGGAGGGCGGCAGGTTGCCCTTAAGGCGTGGACCAAGAGCCCTACAATTGGAGGGAGTACCATTCTACGAATTAACGGAAGCAGGATTATTGGTGGCATCATCCATCGAGGAGCTTGGGAAAGAGCATAGAACCAAGTCTTTAGGAGCATTTATTGGCTCTCTAAAGCCCGCAAATAGGGAAGAAAAGATCCTCTATGATGGTATACTTCTCTTGATGAGCATCGCTCCTTATTTCGTATCGAAAATAATCAATGAATATATCCATTCATATAGTATTGGCGTAGTAGATAGCATTATACCTATGAATGTGAAGAACTTTAAATCGGTTATTTCTGATCATATCGGTGTAGAAAGGGAGCTGCTTGATGCGTTTGTAAATTCAAATAAAGATCAACAGGCTCTTATTATGAATTTTATGAAGATTCTTGCTTAGTTGAGTAAATATCTCTCTATTTCTCATTAAAGTTATGGCTTGTTAGATGAATAGCATCAATTTTGTATAAAATCTGATACAGAGGTCCCAACCATAGGTGCTTCATTTTGCATTATATCTCCTTATAGAGTTGACAGACTGGAATAGCTTTAAAATAGAATTTCGATAAATAAGAAATTCTTGCCCAGGGGTGAAATAAGAACCAGAAACTCTGGGTTTCTGAGATGAGTAAACATTCATAAAATAAAACATATAAATATCAAGTGGATACTGGTCCTCTGTCCTTGGTGCATATAAAAAAATTAGAGGTCTACGGTTTCAAATCTTTTGGTTTCAAGAATTCCGTTTTAACATTCGATAAAGGGCTTATAGCAGTTACTGGGCCAAATGGTTCCGGTAAAAGTAACATTCTTGACGCGATAATGTTTGCTCTTGGGGAGAATAGCCCAAAAGTACTTAGAGTAGATAGATTTCAGTCGCTTTTTCACGATAGTCAGAACACCCGTCATAAGATGATCCACGTAAGTCTCACCTTTGATAATCACGATCGAGGTATCCCCATCGACTCAGACAATGTAACTTTGACAAGAGATATGGAAGGCCAAGCAGGCGACAGTGAGTACTATCTTAATGGAAAAAAAGTTACGAAAGGGACCATAGTTGAACTCTTGGAGATCGTAATTGCTACCTCTAATAAGTTGAACATCGTACAGCAGGGGATGATAACTAGAATTTCTGAACTCAATTCTGATGAACGGAGAAGAATTATCGAAGATATAATTGGTTTATCATACTTTGATGAGAAGAAGACTGAAGCACTAAAGCAGCTTGATGAATCAGATAGACGTTTAGAAGTTGCTTTTGCACGAATCGATGAGGTTAGAAAGAGAATCGACGAACTTGAAATTGAAAGAAATGAACAAATGAAATTTTTGAATATTGAAAATGAAATTAATAAATATCGAGCCATCAGGATTTCAAACCTTATCGTGTCGACTCGGTCAAAGACTGAATCAATAGAAGACCGTTTAAAGAATTCCAGCTCTCGTTCTTCGTCTTTGGAAGAGGAAATTAGTCAATTGAATGCCCAAATCGAAGGCATCGAGCAACAAAGGGCGAAATATATGAAAGAGTTGGATATAACGAATAAGGATAAGGCGTTAGTTGAAAGTAGATTATCAAACATAGTCTATGAATCAGAAAGGAACCGAGCAGTTCTGAAAGAAGCGGATCAGCGAATCATGAATATTGAGAGAAGGTTGAAATCAATTGAATTTGAGAAGTTAGCTCTAGAAGAAAAATTCTCTGGATCACAATTGGAATTAGAAAGGGTTGAGCAAAGCGTAAAATTAAAAAGATCCGAGATGAGTGATCTCACGTCTAAGTTATTTTCGACAAATGCAAAGATAGACAAGATAGCTTCCACTGAAGGTGTATTTAATACAAGAAAGGTGGGCATTGATGGTAGGTTAAATGTTTTGCTTCGAATACAGAGTCATTTCGAAGCATTTGTTGCAAGATTGGAGGAGAGGAGGGCACAGATACTGAGAGCTATAGACAGCACTAATGCGGAGGTCTTGTCACTTAGAAATCAAGCTTCTAGATTCAATTTTCTAAATCGCTTGCTAAATATGGACCTGCAAATATATTTACAACATCTTCAATCTTGTAACAATTCTGCTGGAAGACTATTAGATACGAAGATACGTAGTGAGCAAGATCTCTCTAATTCATCACGACTTGTAGTTACTGCACAAAATGCCGTATCTCAAAGGTATGACGATTTCACCCAAGTCATGAAGAGTCCAAATACAGAATACTTCGCTATTTCAAGCTTGCTAGAAGCCTCCGAGTACCTAGGAATAGTGGGATTGGTTCAAGACTTGATAAAGTTCGAAAGAGTTTATGAGAGGGCGATCCTTGCTGCAGCATCGGATTGGATGAGAGCAATTGTAGTATCCGACATGAAATCTATGATTTCTGTTCTTAGGTATTCGTTGAACAAAAAGTTACCCAGATTTAAAATAATTCCTCTCGACATATTGAATTATCACACTCTCAAGTCTGAAATAGAGCAGCTTTACGAAAACGACACTATTGGCATGTTGGGGACTTTAGACAGGTTTGTAAGTTCTGGGTATTCGCAACTAGTGATGTTCCTATTTCGAGATATAATACTTGTTCGTACATCATCGACTGGTTACGAGCTAGCAAGGAGAGGATTCAAATCTGTGTCCTTGTCCGGCATATCGTTCGAACCCAGTGGAGCACAAGTATCGATTGATTTTGGAACTAAAATCTTTGACGTGAGCAAGACCGCTCTAACTACAGAGATTGTGAAAAAATTAGAGTCGTCTGCAAGACATCTCAGTTCTTTTGTGGAAATGAAAAAATCGAACCTTAAAGGACTCACAAATGACCTGGTTAAGCTAGAGCAATTGGAATTTAGAGCCGAAACAAATATCACAAGTTTACAAGAAAGGATATCATCCGTTAAGGAGTCAATTTCTACTACGGGAAGACTGTTAAAGAGACGAATAGAGGAAGCTACAATACTGAGAGAAAATCGGGAGAGCATTGAAATTATGCAATTGGTGTTCGATGCACGTCTATCTCATTCCAAATCCCTAGTAAGTAAATTAGTGTTTCTGTCAGAAAAGATAAACAAGTTGCAAGGAAGTAGGGAATTTGCAAGCTTGCAAAGTGAGAAAAATAATATCATGAAGGCTATAGAGAAAACCGATTTAGAACTCAGAGAGATGATTACTGAATCCACACCGATCAAATCAATGGTGCAAGCAATTCAACAAAAGATTCAAGAACTTTATGAAGAAGATAAACAACTTCTAAATGAATTACAACAAAAGCGGAATGAATCAGAGAAGATGAGAAAAATTCTAAATAGTGTGGATTCTGAAATTTTGACACTTAGACAGAAAGAACAGGACATTATTGATTTAACTGGGAAATCTTATGGAGTGGTTTCCGAATATGAACAAAAAATAAAGTTGATGCGGGATAATGAACGCAAGTTGTCAAAGGAATATTCTACCCTAGATCGCGATATTGCCATCTATAAGAGGGACATCGAACAGCTACGTAGCAAATACGAAGAGCTAACAGCTGAGCTTAGATCATTAAATTATGAAGAGATGCCACAAGATCTAGATGTGGACATAATATTGGAGAATTTGAATGCTGAGTACGATTCTATAAGAAACAGGGTTAACTTACGTGCTAAGGACGCTTATTCTGAAATAGTTGAAGGTTATCGCAGTATGTCCGAACGGAGAAATGAACTTGAAACCGAACGTAATTCGATTGTCGAATTCATAGAGGAGATAGCTAAGGAAAAAAGCCAGGTATTTGATGATGCATTTTCTAAGGTGGACCAGAACATCAGGCAGACATTTGCCGAAGTGACAGAGGGGGGATCAGCTTGGCTTGAAATTGAAAACCCCGGTGAAGAAACAAGTGGTATCATGCTGGTAGTCCAGTTTCCTGACAAACCCAGACGCGAATCGACGTCGCTTTCTGGAGGAGAAAAAACTATGGCCGCAACGATATTTCTGTTAGCATTACAGTCACTAAAGCCCTCTCCCTTTTATCTCATGGATGAAGTTGATGCTCACTTGGACGCGAACAATACAGAGCGATTGCTAAGTGTTCTCTTGAGACGATCGATCGACAACCAGATTATGATGGTGACTCTGAAAGATTCTACCGTGGCCAGGGCAAGTCTAGTTTATGGCGTCTATCCTAAGGATGGTGTTTCTCATGTCGTAAGGTATAATCATGGCAAAAAGCTAAGCCCAAGCCCAAGCTTACAGTCAAATCCATGACTTTGATAGGTAGTGACAACTACAACAACAAGGAGTCTTGGTGCGCACATTAATTAGTCATATAAAAAACATGAGACAAAGTGTTCTGTACTACCCTCAACTTGCCTGGGATTGCTCAGATTACTAAGACGCGGCTCTTTTTTGCATTTATCCATTGAATAAGGACATCTAAAATAAAAATTACATCCCACTGTAAATATTTTTTCCCCTTCACGTATGCGAATAGTTTTTGTTTTTTGCAAGTTTGTGGGATTCGCTTCAGAAACTGCATCGATAAGAGCTTGGGTGTACGGATGGAGAGGACTAAGTAAAACCGTATCAACCGCACCCATCTCTACTACCTTCCCAGCGTACATAATAGCAATCTTGTCTCCGATATATCTGGATGTGCTAAGATCATGTGTAATATACACATAAGATATTTTGAATCTGTCTTTAAGCTCCTTCATCAGCTCAAGTATCCCTGCCCTGACCGATACATCTAGCATTGATACAGGCTCATCTGCAATTATAACTGCTGGTTTCACAACCAGGGCTCTGGCAAGTGCAACTCGTTGTCGCTGACCGCCAGAAAGAGAGTATGGATAATTACTTGATAGCTCGACTGCAGGTTCAAGTTTAACATTCTCCAACGCTTTGTATACCTTTTCTTGTCGCTCCCTGCGTGAGCTACCCTTTTCGTGGATATTAATTGGTTCCATTATAATATCTAGGATTTTCATTCTAGGATTGAGTGATGTATATGCATCTTGGTGTACCATTTGGACAGATCTCCGAAATTCGTTAAGATCATCCTGCTTTTTTTTTGTGATATCATTGCCCTTGAATATTATTCGACCTTCGTCTGGTTCTATTGCTCTCAAAAGCAATCTCGCAAGTGTTGATTTTCCTGAACCGGATTCGCCAGCAATGACGTAGACCTGACCTTCATCTAGTCTTAAAGATATGCCGTCAACCGCCTTCACGAAAGAACCGGAGCCTTTTCTTATCGCGCTCATTAAACCCCTTGACATTCGAAAGTATTTTTTTAGATTTTCAGCTCTGAGTATTTCCTGCAAGAATATAGAACTAAGCGTATGTTTTACATATATACACTTTTTTCCTGGCTTCTCATGTATGTGTGAAATAACCAAATCAGTCTGTAAATTCCAAGTGGAAAATTAGTTTGAATCATTAAAACGATACTACTCATGAGCAAGATTATAGTAAAATATAGGTTCTAATTCGGTGGAACATGGAAACCACTACTACTTTCCATATACTTTTTTTCTCGACGAATTGTATTTCAACTTAAGTAGATAACATGTTAGTGAGAGGATAGGTTGTCAGCGATCAATACTACTAAAGCTGCGAGGGTTTATTGGGATAATAAATTTAAACGCAGTAAGAAAATGGAAGATAGTTTGTAGTTTTTAGTTTTTAGTTTTTCGATAGAATACTAATGTACAAGTGGGTCATAGAAAAGACTTGTAGGTCAGTTTAGTTATCCTAGCTCTTATATTATCCCTAAAACGAATTCGAATTGAGCATGGTCATAACTATCAACGTATTCTTCTGATCGTCATTTTGGTCTAAACAAGTCATTGAAGTTCTTAACTTTCTTGATCTTAGTCACTATGACCATAGAACCTATAGATATTGCAAGAACAAACGCAGCAAGGGGGCCAAATTCTGGAACAATGTGTGTCCCAGTAATCTCGATCTGCTCGGATCCGTTACTGAATTCAACATTCAATATCCTTGCTTCTGTGTTGTTCATGATTTCTTCATATTGTACGAACTGACCATCAACAAACACGGCATAAGCATCGTCTGCGTTCGATTGCTTTTTAGAGTCAATAACATCTCTTGGCAGCTCGATGGCTAATACGCCATCAGAAACTGCAGAGATATCAGCAGCCAGCGTTATGTTGTCTCTTTGTACCCACATTGCCTCCAATTGATTGTCTCCACTAATCTGATATCTCACATGATACGATGCGTTCCCTATCTTCAATTCTTTGGTGTTCACAAGATGGGAAGCAGCAGTTTCGTCTAGTTGAGATATCGTCTCATTCAGCTGTCCGTATACAGCGTAGTAGGGAATACAGGTATATATGAACAATGCTAATACTACGAAGCCGGTTAAGAGAACATAATATTGTCGTGAAATTTGGACCAGAGCGGCATTAATTGAAAACAAATTTCTCAGGTTTAGTTGAAGATATTGGCTTTAAAGTTATCCCTTGGTATTAGATATCAGCAGCAATCTGATCCTTTATCTCTAATAGTTGAGGTTAGTTCGTACTCTCTCAGGTTACATCTAAATAGGCAACTTGTAGTATTGGAAGAAGGTCATAGCATTGAAGCCTGCTGCAGGATCCAAGTTTCGAGAATTGAGTTTGACTGATAGACTAGCTCTGATTAAGAAAAGTGGCTCTCTTGAGGATAGAGAGGTCCAATTTCTCAAAGATTCAGCACATAGTTTGGGTTTTGATAATGTGAATAGAATGATAGAAAATGCGATAGGAGTATTTCCTGTCCCAATGGGAATTGCAACGAACTTTTTGATTAACGACATGGACTACCTCATTCCTATGGCAACAGAGGAGCCATCCGTGATTGCCGCGACAAGTAAAGCGGCGAAAATAGCAAGACTCACTGGCGGATTTCACGCTGAAGCAGATGATTCCTTAATGATTGGTCAAATTCAAGTGATTCCAGATGATAAGCCTCTTGAGACAATTTCAAGAGCAATTCTCAAGAAAAAAGATGAATTGTATATGATTGCCACCTCGACAGCTAGATCATCAAAAGTGGAAGATATCGAAGTTAGAACAGTCCAAGACGAGAGCCCGCTAGGAATGGGTACCATGATCATTGTTGAACTCATAATCAACACTCGTGATGCGATGGGTGCCAACGTTGTTAATACGATGTGCGAAGCTGTCGGACAAGCCATTGAGACTATTACTGGAGGCAGGACGGTACTAAAGATCCTTTCAAACTATTCGGTGCGCAGACTAGTTAGATGTAAAGCTACTTTCCCGAAAAATCAAATTGGTGGCGATATAACAGTGGAACGAATCCTTCGTGCATATGCTCTTGCCTATTCAGATGTCTACAGAGCCGTTACTCATAACAAAGGTATCATGAACGGCATTGATGCCGTTGCATTGGCTACCGGACAGGACTTCCGTGCAATTGAGGCTGCGGCCCATGCTTATGCCAGTAGGGGAGGTAACTACAGGTCATTGTCAAAGTGGAGTAGGGATGAAAATGGTGATCTTGTTGGTGAATTGGAAATGCCTATGGCTGTAGGGATAGTGGGAGGGGTGACAAAGGTACATCAGATGGCAGCGACGAATTTAAAGATTTTAAAAGTTAATTCTTCTCAAGAACTTGCGATTGTTATCGCATCTGTGGGTCTAGCCCAGAATTTAGCAGCGTTACTCGCACTGGCTTCTGAAGGGATTCAGAAAGGGCACATGAAGCTACATTCACGCAATATCGCTTTCATGGTTGGGGCAAGAGGCGATATAATAGACGTTATATCTGAGCAACTTGTCAGAGAAGACAATGTAAATCTAGTTAGAGCAAAGGAATTGATGGCTAAATTCAGCCGAGGGTCAAATCAATGATTAGGTATATACAAAGGATCAGGCATTTCTCAAACACTTAGCCATGTCTATAGTTAAGTTTGCAATTCCAAAAGGCAGTATTGAAGAAGCAACATTTAGAGTACTCGAACAGGCATGGCAAACTGTTAGTGGTCACGGACGAACATATCGCATCAAACTTAGTGATCCAGATATCGAAGTGAAAATACTGCGTCCTCAAGAAATTCCTACTTATGTTCAAGAAGGTTTTTATGATGTCGGAATTACTGGTAAGGATTGGGTAAGAGAAGCCAATGCTTATGTTTCTCACTTACTTGATTTGGAGTATGGGCATGTTAGCCAGGTCATTGCAGTACCTGAGATTTTTCCTGTCAATAATTTATCAGATCTGATCACAGAATTCGCAGAGAGGAAGAAGACATTGAGGATTTCGTCTGAATATCTTACGACCACTTCTTCACATATAAAATCTAATAATGCATATATTAAGTATTTTGGTGACTCTGATCCCCAGATAATTACCCCTTGGTTGCGTGTGGGAGCGAACAAGAATGTGCAGATATTCCTTTCTTTTGGCGCCACAGAAGCTAAACCACCAGAAGATGTTGATGCGATCTTTGATATTACCGAAACAGGAACGACCATAATGCAGAACAACCTTAAGATTATAGATACTGTGATGGAATCGTCTGCAATACTAATTGCCAACAAGACTTCATTGATGAATATAGGTAAAAGAGAAAAGATTGCAGATATGCTCGCATTATTGAAGGGAGTAGTTGAAGCGAGAAAAAAGGTTCACATTTTTATGAATGTTAAAGAAGAAAATATTAGTTCCATCCTTGAAAGTCTCCCTGCTCTTAAGAGACCCACAATAAGTAATTTAAGTGAAAGTGGATGGTATAGCGTTAGCACGATAATAGACAAAAATGAATTTATCAAAATCCTCCCATTATTACGTAAGAGAGCTCAAGGTTTAGTAGTAAGTGAACCAAGGCAGATTCTTCAACTTGACGAGATTAATATAGATGATCATTTGTAGAATAATTAATGACGATAATTTGATTCATAGTTATTTTGCTTAATGCGACAATTTGTTTCCCATAATCACAACTTTTCCATTTGTGAAAACATTGTTGAGATACTATTCTATTGTAATTATCCCCGTTTCGCGTCACCCCATTCGAAGAAGTTATATTTTGCGGCTAGAATTATGATAGATGAGCAAAAATCTCGAGAGATTAAGCCTCTATGTGCCTGCAACGTGATGGTGACGATCTTAGAACCCACGAAGGGGTATACTGTCTATACATTTCCCAAGGGTAAAGGATGAGGAGTTAAATGGGCAACATTTGTGATACACATGAAATGCGGAAATCGAATCGAATATCACTAGTAGATAGAAAGATTAACGCACGTATCGGACAACGGCGAGAAACAAGATATGCTGTCTTAGTAAACGACATGTTAGATGATTTTGTTCACGGGAATTTAAGATCAAAGAGAGCCCTTCAAATAGTCCCTAAATTAAGGGCATTGTTAGATGCTGCGAGAGCGAAGGACATTCCAATTTTTTATTGCAATGATGAACACGAAATTTCTGACCCTGAAATTAAGATATGGGGTCCTCATGCCATCAAATTTACTCCAGGATCTAGGGTGATTCACGAACTTGAACCACAACCAACTGATTTTATGGTTTCAAAAAGGAGCTACGGTTCATTTGATAATACTAGTCTTGAAAAGCTTTTAAGAAGCATTTACGAAGGACAAGGAGCCAATACTCTGATTATAACTGGAATACACACACACATTTGTGTTAAACATACAGCTTATGGCGGATTTATTAGGGGATTCAACATGATTATTCCCGAAGATTCTGTCACTGCGTTCACAAAAGAAAACCATAAGTCTGGCCTACAGTACATAAAGGAGAACTACGGAGCTACAATTAAGAGAACTTCGCAGCTACTCACAGAGCTAAACTCATACTGATTTAATACCATATGCGAGTTTTTTGGTCAAGATCATGTGATTGCTAAAGAAACTATAGCAAAGATGGTTGATTACAACACGAAATTAGAAGGAAGGCAAGGATTCTACTATTTGTAATAGGAGCGACTTAACATAAAGGATTTAGCACCTTAATTGCTATAGATTCACTTACATCCTCAAGCGAATTCGATTTATGACTATGATATTATCTTTTCAGGCGAATTAAGGGTGGAGGGAAAAATCCAAGATCGAACTAGAAATATTCGGCTTGCAGCGTCTACTACCAGGTGTGATATGAAAACCTGCTAACGTAACAAATAGGATCCGTTATATAGACTGGAAAATCATTATTATTAGACTATAGGGCATAGAGTATCAATGGAATAGGTAGGTATAGAGTGAAGGAGTTCTTGATAAGTTATTCGTATTTAATACTCTAGTTTCAAGCAAGGAATAATAGATTCTATTATTCACTTTGAAAAGGTCTGAAATCTATCACCCCAGAGATGTCCATTACATCTATTTCGTTAGCCATTTCGCGAGCTTCTGCAGTTTCATCATCTTCGTTCATGCATCTATTATAGAAATTGCATCTGGTGCATTTCAAATTCCTCTTGGCCTGAGAGAGCCTAGGAAGAATAGACACATCGGAGCGCTCAAGTGCTTTCCTGAAAAGATTTTTTCTTCTAACCATTTCGTTCTTTAATATTTCTCTAACAATATCGTCTTTTGGCAGATGAACACTCCAACTTTCTATAGACGGCCCTTTCGCATCATGAGGCTGGAGAAAATAATCCCCCTTCGAATCACTCTTTATCCATCTCATTTCTTTCGTGTTATACCTGATGGAAATAACTCCCCGTTCAACACCGGTTATTACAAGATAATATAATAATTGACGTAGATAGGATCTGAACTTTTCATCAGATAGATTCAGTCTACTGGAGTTCAATGTATCTTTGAGTTCAACAATGGCATCATTAGACATTATATCTGGATGGGCGAGTATTCCATCGAATTCAAGATTTGCTTGGGACACGCCAATATTTGCGAGCTGAGTTATAATAAATTCGCTGGATTCTCCTCGGATGAAATGAAATATAGATTCGTCCGATATCGTATCAATTTCGGGGAATCTACGTGAATAATACTGTTTTCTTATACAGGACGAAGGAATGATATCTGAAACATGTACTTCGTCCTCAGAACGTCTTTTCTGGTTGTATCTAGATCTTAAATTCAGTTTGAGTAGATGAGTGAATTCGTCATCTCTTCTAACTAATACAGTCATATCTTAGAAGACAACTTAGAGACCGGTGTATAAAAAAAATCCTCAAATTGATAGTCTTTACCTGACTTGGATAATCGCCGTCTTTTAACTTGAACTGAACTGTTCATGTTGCTATTTCAATTATCTGATTTTGATCCATTTTTGTCTTCCTATCGTAGTTGATTAGCCCATATGCAATCTAGGCAATGCCTCTACCGCTCTCCATAATTTAGATGAACTAATTCGTCTCAATGGGGATTATTACATTTAGTAGTCAATGGTGTACAACATTCAGTAAGCAGTTTAATTTTGGACAATCGACATCATAATCATTGAAATTTCATTTTGTTATGTATATGCCAATACCACCACGCCGGGACAAGAGGACAGCAGGAAGGAGCTTCTTTGACAAAATAGAGTAGGATAACATCCATTTAAACACGCAAATTCTACTCAACCAAAATTATTTATTGTAGACTTCTCGGCGTACAAGATATATTCCTGTGTCGTTCCCCTTTAACTGCAACATAAATTGTCCGAGACTAGTAGGGATCTAGATGGTGTTGAGAATTGTTGAGAATTGTTGATGTAAAAAATGTACAGTCAGATGTTGCAAAATTTAGGAAGTCACACGTAACTTTATCAGATAGTATCATAAAAAAAACAAGCGATATAATAAGATCGGTAGAAGAGTTTGGAGATCGCGCACTCCTCAGATATACTAAGGAATTCGAAGGCGTTAAACTGAAAACACTGAGAGTGTCTGAAGATGAGATTAGGACTGCATACGAAATAGTCACCTCTTCGCAGTTGAGGTCGATACATGCAATGCGAAAGCGATTGATGAAATTCGAATCAAATCTGCTTGATCACCTGAGTGGCATTGAATCACGATTCGACCGAATAAAAGTTACAAGACTACTCAGGCCTATAGAAAATGTTGGTTGCTATGTGCCAGGAGGTAAGGCTAGATACCCTAGTACCTTGCTAATGTGTTGTACTCCAGCAAATGTGGCCAGAGTGAAGAGATTAGTTGTGATCACTCCTCCTCAGAGGGATGGAAGTATTGATCCTCTGACACTGGTGGCTGCTGACATCTGCAAAGTACATGAAGTCTACAAGATTGGAGGAGCCCAGGGAATAGCCGCACTAGCCTTTGGAACAAAAAGCATTAGGAAAGTTGACAAGATTGTGGGACCTGGCGGTATTTTCGTAACGGCTGCCAAAAATATGGTTTCCGACAGAGTCGCAATAGATATGGTTGCTGGTCCTACAGAATTGTTGGTTTTTGCTGATTCAAAATCACATTCCCGACTCGTGGCCCTTGATTTAATTTCTCAATCTGAGCACAGTAGTGACACACTCTGCGGTGTGGTCACGACATCTAAACGTATGGCGATGCGAGTTAAAGAAGAAATTAATATGCTAATCAGAAGTAAGGAAGGTGTCTTAAGACGTGACATAATTACGCAAAGTCTTAATGAGAATGGCTTTATTGCAATATGCAAAGGAGAGTCAGCTGCTATCGATTTCATAAATGAATTCGCGCCCGAACATTTAGAGATAATGACTGTTAACGCGGAGTCAGTGGTTAAGAAAATAAGATCTGCAGGCCTCATTCTTGTAGGAAATTACACACCGTCGGCAGCTAGTGACTATTGTCTAGGTTCAAATCATGTGTTACCTACCTTGGGATTTGCGAGATCGCGAGCTGCTTTATCTGTCTTGGACTTTCTAAAGATAATAAGTTGTATTGAACTTACCGGGGAAAATCTAAAGAAGATTGAATCTTGTGTCAGAGAAATCACAACAGCAGAGGGATTATTTAATCATTATAAAGCAGTTGAAGGAAGATTTTTGAAATGACGTCAGAATGGCTCTCAAAAAGGCTGCAGGAATTGTCCAAACTTGAAGCGTATATCAAGCCTGAAATTCGTGACAGAATTATAAAAATGGACGCAAATGAGAATCTTGCTTTGTCTGCACAGTTCCTTAATGATATTGTGTCCAAAGCAATCTCGATGACTGACTTGAGATATTATCCCGCAGATGAATTAGAGAAGTTCTATGAACAGCTATCACGGTATTTGAACATGAATAAGAAGCATATTGCTGTTAGCAATGGTTCAGATCAAATCATAGAATCACTGTTATCGACGATAGGAAAACGAGCGAATGTTACTATTGTTGAACCCACCTTCTCATATTTCATAAACCGCTGCAAATTGCATGACCTCTCCATTGATAGCATTCCTTTGAATGAAATGGACAATAGCATTCCGCTATCAAGATTCATGAACAGTGCAAAAAAATCGAATATTGTATATATTTGTTCTCCAAATAATCCCACAGGAAATCAGTTCGACAAAGAGACCATGCTAGGCATTGTTGAATCACTTAATGACAAATTGATAATAGTTGATGAAGCATATGTAGAATTTGGGAATTATAGTTTATCCAAGTTCGTCACTAGATATGATAATTTGGTCGTCCTTCGAACTATGTCAAAAGCCTTTGGATTAGCTGGTGCTAGGATAGGGTATCTAATCTCCCAAGAGAATTTGGCAGAGATTTTTAGAACACATATTCAATCCCCTTATCCAATTAATAGCTTGTCACTAAACGTAGCCACATCATCCTTATCCTCGGGTCAGTACTTCTTGGAGATAGTTCAATTAATCAAACAACAGAGAGACCAATTGTTTCTAAGTCTTAGTAAGATGCAAGGAATTAAACCTTCCCGATCGGACGCAAATTTTGTCTTTTTTGAATCTTTTGATTTATACGACTCCATTCAAAAAGAGCTTAGTCATGAATCGATATCAATTAAGGCTCTAGGTAATATATGTGGATATAGAGGATGTTTTAGGGTTACACTGGGTACTGAAGAAATGAACGATAGATTCATTGGCTCGATGCGAAACATCATGACAAAGGATGGATAAGACTGTCCCACCCAGCAAGTTTCTTTAATGGAGGGCACGCAATTTCTACAATAAGAATATAGATGGCATCCTCTTTGATGTGGACGGAGTATTAATAGACACTAGATTTTCGTATAATCTTGCCATCAAGAAAACGGTCAAACATGTTCTCGGCATATTAAATGGGGCCAAGACAATTCACTCCGTATCAGACAGTATCCTTATGAAAATGCGGCTAACTGGAGGTTTTAATAATGATACTGATACTACTTATGCCTTAATACTTACTTCACTCGTAAGTCAAATCACAAGCATGAAAGGATTGGAAAGCCTTCTCTTTGATGCAACCAATAATATTGATGCAAGAGGGATAATTTCTGTAGAAAGATATCTATCGACACTCTATCCAAGAGCTACCGTGGAGAGCATAAAACATAGGTTGGGTTATCCTGGACCTGTTGGCAAGAGTATTGTGACAACTGTGTTTGATGAGGTTTTTTACGGAACAGAATTGTTTAAACAAAGATATGGTATTTATCCTAAATACTATTTTGGTGAAGGTCTAATCGATAATGAAAAGGTTGTGATCACCAAGGGTACTACAAGATTCCTATTAAATAGATTCAATAAGAGTATAGGAGTTGTCTCTGGAAGGAGTAAATTGGCCTTTGAGTACTCTCTTCAAAGGATATTATCAACTTTTAACAAAGAGGCATGCATATTTTTGGAAGACGAGCCAAGGAAAAATGCAAAGCCTAATCCATATGGAATTAGAAAAGCAATGAAGCGAATGCTCATAAAGCATGCCATATACGTAGGTGATTCTGTAGAGGATATAATTATGGTTGGAAAGGCGAAAGAAGAAATGGGGCTAGATGTCGAATTTATTGGAGTATACGGATCGAGTGCTACGCCTATGGAAACTCGGAAAGCTCTTAAGCAGAATGGTGCGGAGTTCGTATTAATGAGCGTCAATAAACTGCCAAATATATTAAATAAAGTAATGTAAATACTTGATCGCATTTGATTGAAGAAAGTAAGCATGAAAGGATTAGTGAAACTAGTCGCTCCACAAAAGAAACAAATATCAAAGTTACAGTCAATCTAGACGGATCAGGAGAAGCGAACATCTCAACTGGATTGCCTTTTATTAATCACTTAATTGAATCTCTCGCAAAACATAGTATGGTTGATATCTATGTACTTGCTAACTCCACTGACAATATTGTTCACCATTTGATCGAGGACACTGCTATCTCTCTATCTCGTGCTTTAGACAAGGCCTTGAACGACAGGAAGCAAATCGTTAGATTTGGTTATTCAATCGTTCCGATGGACGATGCTCTGACGATTGTTTCTATTGACCTTGTTAGACGGCAATATAGTAAAATCTCGTTGCCCCTCATCAACAATAATATTGAGGGAATTTACAAAGAAGACATAGAGCATTTTGTTCGATCACTTATAGAGAACCTTAACGCATGTGTGCATATCGATGTCAAGTATGGGGAAAATGATCATCATAAGGTTGAATCTGTAATAAAGGCATTTGCTATCGCTTTTCGTATGGCTATTAATTTTGACCCTAGGAATCAAGGTGTTGCTAGTACCAAAGGTGAGATGTAGTGGCCAATTTGGCTATTTTTGATTATGGCGCTGGGAATTTATTTAGTTTAGAATCCTCTATGAGGAAGAATGGGGCCAAGCAAGTATCAATAATAAGAGACATGGACACTTTAGATGAATTCGATGGCCTGGTACTTCCTGGAGTGGGGAATTTCGATCCTGCAATGATGTCTCTTGAACCCTGCAGAAGGATTCTAGAAAAAGCATCTGTAAAGGGAACACCAATTCTGGGCATATGCTTAGGAATGGAGATGTTTCTGGAGAAAAGTGAGGAAGGGAAGCTGGATGGGCTCAAATTGTTAGAAGGTTACGTACAGATGCTCGACAAGAAAGAAGTAAAGGTTCCACATATTGGTTGGAACAACCTAATTATTACTAACGATAACGGGAAATTACTCAGCGGAATACAGGACGGATCTTGGGTATATTTTGTTCATTCATATAGAATCGTATCTAAAGAAGAGGAGATTATTATGGCAAACACTGAGTATGGGACTAAATTTCCTGTAGTTATTGAGAAGGATAATCTCTTCGGAACCCAATTCCATCCAGAAAAATCAGGAGCAATAGGTGAAAAGATAATTAAGAATTTTGTCGGAGTGTGCAACCAGAGTAAATGAGGGTCATTCCTGCAATCGATCTATTGGATGGGAAAGTTGTAAGATTAGTCAAGGGAGATCCTGATAATATAACCGTCTATAGCGACAATCCTGTTGAAGTGGCTGAAAGATGGGCTGCTGAGGGAGCAGAAATGTTACACATAGTTGATTTGGATGCGTCTTTACAGACGGGAAATAACAATCGGAAAATGATATATAAAATAGCTGCATCTACCCAGATACCGGTACAGGCCGCTGGAGGAATAAGATCGGTTGAGATTATTAATGAAATGCTTAAAAATGTGAATAAAATTGTTCTGGGCACGATTGCTTTTCAGGAACCAGATCTTATTGGAAAAATGATTAAGAAAAAGAAAGAACGGATTGTACTTGCTGTTGATTATCGGGATGGAACAGTACTAGTGAATGGTTGGAAAGAAAAGACCAATTTCTCGATTCAGGATGCCATTTATGATTTTCAAACTGTGGGCCTTACAGAATTTCTGTTGACAAGCGTTGAAAAAGATGGTACTCTTTCCGGTCCAGATTTTTCTAGTTTGCGATACGCGTCTACGTTTCCTGGCATAAAAATAATTGCAAGTGGAGGAGTTTCCAGCTTGGAAGATATCTTACGTGCACGAACGGCTGGATGTTCTTCAATAATTTTAGGCAAAGCACTCTATGATAGAAGGATAAGTATCTCGCGTGCGAGAGCCCTAGCGTAAAGATATGGCACTTTCAAAAAGGATAATTCCTTGTTTAGACGTTGATGCCGGTAACGTTGTCAAGGGTGTAAATTTCTCTGATGTGAAAGTCGCTGGTGACCCGGTATTTTTTGCAAAAAAGTATACTCAAGAAGGAGCAGATGAGATAGTCTTTCTTGATATCAATGCATCACATGAAGGTAGAGAAGCTCTAAAGACTGTCATCAAGGAAGTAGCAAAGGTTATCAACATACCATTTACGGTAGGCGGGGGTATTAGAAATCTTCATGATGCAAGAGAGATTTTGTTGAGCGGGGCAGATAAAGTTTCAATTAATACCGCTGCAGTAAAGAATCCTGAGCTTGTTTCTCAATTAATGGGTCTTTTTGGTAAGCAATGTGTTGTTGTGGCTATAGATGTAAAACGGCATCATCTTTGTCCCTCATTTGAAATGAAGAGTTACTGGTTCGAAGTAAGAATATTTGGTGGCCGTCAAGACACAGGCATTGAAGCAATAGAATGGGCCAAGAAAGTAGAGAAACTCGGAGCTGGAGAAATCTTGTTAACAAGTATTGATAAAGACGGGACTGAAAATGGATATGATCTTGAATTGATTCAAGCTATCAGTAAAGCAGTTCGGATTCCAGTTATAGCTTCTGGAGGATGCGGATCACAGGAACATATACTGGAAGTATTTCGTAAGACCGATGTAGAAGCCGCTTTAGCTGCCTCAATTTTCCATTATGAAAAAGCGACAGTCAATTCTGTGAAGCAGTATCTCAATGAAAATGGAATAAACGTCAGAATTTGAAATATTAGTCTAGGAACATCTACTTACATGGTAGGGAAAAACAAATGGTAGCACCTTTCTCTCTCCGTATTGTGTTGGACCCAGATTTTACCTTCATGCGCCTGTATAATACTCTTTGATACGAACAACCCCAACCCAGTACCCTTATCTGATCTTGTGACAAACTTTTCAAAAATCCTAGGCATAATAGCTGGATCTATCCCACAGCCAGTATCTGTTATTGTAACTACAGCAATCCGCTTTCCTTCATTTTCTTGTTTTCGTTCTCTTCTTAACGATACTAACACATTGCCTTCGCTTGTGAATTCTAAAGCGTTACCTATTATATTGCGAACGACTTGTGATATCCTTTCTTTGTCAGCTTCTACAACTATATTTTCATTTGGAGGTTCATATAGTACAGATATGTCCTTTCGGCTATTTGCAGATTTCATACCTTCTTTATGATAATCTTGTGCTATATTGAAGAGCAAATCATTCAACTTGAATTTGCATTTTCTTAAAGTTAATCTCTGACTCTCGATTCTGCTTGTATCAAGTATATTTTCAGCAAGTCTTTGGAGCCGTTCTGCATTTCTAATGATGACGTCTAGTGATTCTTGCTCCTTTCCTTTCATGTACTTTTTCTCATACTTGAGAAGATGTGCTAGACCAACTATAGGTTGAATAGGTGTTCTAAGCTCGTGTGCTGCGACGTTCATGAATTCTTTTTGCATTTGATTTGCCTTTTTCGATTCTAAATTAATAATTCGCTCGTTCCAAAGCAGTTCAAACATCCATCGGTACAAGTCTGCACTCCTTTTATTATTCGAATAAATGGCAAAACCAATCGCTTCTAGAAAACTTTCAGCTTCGGGTCTTACTAGTTCTACCCTCAGGAACTTTGAACTATTATGTATAGCCCACGCTGTGAATTGCTGCCATCGATTAATTTAACATTTGGCGAGGCATTGAGTATTTTTTTCTGTATCTGTTTATTCTCGTCAGATAATGGGCAGATAATCTTTATAACCGCGCCATTTCTGGATGCGTTTAGCAATGAATCAATCACGCCAAGTCTATCTATCCTTATCAAGGCTCTATCATTGGGAAGAAGTAATACAACTTCGTCTACTGCAGATTTTGCCAGTTCGATTAGAATCTCACTTATTCTCTCAGTGTCATTGATTATTTCAAAGAATTCTGACTGTATGCCCCTCTCTATCTCTTCAATTCTCTGTTCAGCAGGCATAGACTTATCCCAGAGACTATTGAATAGATATTGTTGCTGCTCTACAATTCCCCTGACATTACTGTAAATAATGTGTGATTGAAGTGTGATTGAATTGAAGTTTGAAGTTCTGCGTTAGAAGTCGCTATACCAATATAACCGGCATTTCTTACAGCAAAATTTGCTTTGATCCCCCAACATAGCGAACGACTTCGGCAAATTTCATCAACTCCTTACAATAGTTTATGTTTTCCCTGTTAATGTCTGTTAGAAATCTTAATTGAATACCTCTCTGTTCTTTTTTAGAATTTTCTGATAGTTTCTCGTAAACTTTAAGAACAAATGCAGGAGCATTAGAATCACCACAGGCGTCTATTCTATTTTCATTAGATAAAAACTGTAATATTGTATTCATTATATTTACTTCACCATACAATACTTCAGTCTTTGTAGAATGATTATCCTGAGAAGGGATCAAAGTGTTGGGAATTAATGTATGCCAGATTTATAATTAAGCATTATTACGATTTGAAACCAGTATTAGGTATGCAGATAGTAAGTCTTTAAAGCTCTTGTGATGAATTGCTATCTGAATAGAAATTTAGAGGCTGAACTATGGAAGAAAAGTTTACCTCTAAAATTCATATACTGACAACAGTTACTCCATTTCGGTGATGGATTGTTACCCAACTTGTAGAGATATTATGCATAGGAGATGAATTACTTACAGGATTAGTTTCAAATACTAACTCAGAATGGCTCTCGAAAAAGATTACATGGATCGGTGGATATGTGAATAGGGTTACGATCATCGGCGATGACGTTTGTGCGATATCATCTGCAATTAACGAATCTCTAGAAAGAGGAATAGATTACTTGATAATATCAGGAGGTTTGGGTCCGACTCCCGACGACAAAACATTGGAAGGTGTTTCTTCTGCCTTAGGGCGAAAACTTGAATTGAGTGGAAAGGCGGTGGATATGATGCGGAAAAGCTATGAAAGACTTTCAATTGAGTATCAGCTAAATGAATTTCGGCTAAAAATGGCCATGATTCCTACAGGTTCGATACCTGTTCAAAATATCGTTGGCATTGCTCCGGCTGTTTTGATAGAAGCAAAATCAAGTCAGAGATCTGTGATAAGGATTTTTTGCTTACCGGGGGTGCCAATGGAATTGAAGGGGATCTTTTCAGCTTTTGTGATCCCAATTCTTAAAAAACATCTTAGTGGATATCACGTCATCGAAACCACTCATGAAGTAATAGGAGTAGGTGAATCTTCCCTTACTCCTATACTCTTCAAGATAAAGAATTCAAATCTACCACAATCAATATATGTAAAAACCCACCCCAGGGGATATACTTCCCACCATAAACCAAAATTAAGAATTCAAATTGTTTCAAGAGGCCACATTAGGAAAAAAGTTCAAACAAAATATAAAGAAACCTTCAATCTTATAATGGATGAAATTAATAGGCTAAATGGAAAGATTGTCGGCTAAATGGGTAGTAGGTATTTCAATCAGTAAATAAACTTTTTTCAGAAAATTAGAAAATGAGCTACTTAATTTATTGTTGGCACGCTCTCTCCTTGAACATCCTGCTATTGGAAACTCCTCAACCATCGTATTGCATCATTCCATTGCATGAAATTACACTTAATTTGTGAAATTAAGAAATGACAAACTCTGTAATAATACGACAAAACAAATGACAGGAGTGTAATTTCTCATTGAGAACAAATCAACAAAATGCCTATGACGGTCGAGATCTAGTCTTCCGATGACGAGGGTGGATGGCGGTTGTATTGAAATAAATATTTGGAGCAACACAAAAGAGAAAAGCTGAACATGTATGACAAATGGTAAGATTATAGTTCTAGAGGGAATAGATAAATCAGGCAAAACAACGCAATCAAAGCTACTCGTGGATTATGTTAGCTCTATGACAGGATTTAATGCAGTGCAAATGAATTTTCCTAATTATAGCACTTTTAGTGGAATCGAAATTCATAGACATCTAAAAGGCCAGACAATATACAATCCGCATGCGTTACACATTCTGTTTACACTAAACAGATATGAACAGAAGCCTGTAATTGAAAGATTACTCGATGAGGGATCGGTCATAGTTATGAATCGCTACTATCAAAGTAATATTATTTATGGACTGGCTGATGGAATTACTAGACATGAATGGCTTGAGTCTCTCGACGGGGAGATGCCACAAGCTAATTTAATTATAATATTGGACGTATCTGCAGAGGAATCCATGTCCAGAAATCCGAATCCAGACGTCAATGAAGAGGATAAGAATTACCTTAAAAAGGTAAGAAGCTACTTTAACAAATATGCCGACGCCTACGGTTGGAAGGTAGTCAACGCAAGCAACAAATCAAAGGAAGAAGTCCACATGGAAGTAGTTAAAATAGCTGAACGATATAAGATAATTTGAATTTAGAGTCTATCGAGTCAAGCCGTTATCTGCTTGTTAGTGGGCACTTGTGGTGCTCAATGAGACTTAGTTATATAATTAACTTAGAATATTAGTTACTACTTACGTAAGAACTAGTCACGGAGAGTCATCATCAACCTTTCTTAACCGTGAGATTACCGATTATTTTGATTATTTTTGATGTGTAGGGATCGAGGCAAAAACTTTTGGCCAGTCACTGATTGATTTCAGAGACTATTTCGCCATTCAATTTATCAAGGAAATATGTGAAATTATTCTTCATATCTGTTACTTTCCACACAAAATAATTGGCATTATTTATTGTTGGGTGAGAATCGCCTAAATATCGGCCTACATGATTGGAATTAAGGTTTGATTCATAGAATGACCCATTTCCTTTTATGTGTACAAATTCTGTAACAAAATCTTGGCGATCGGAGGAGGCTAGACTCCTATTATTAATCACAATTGAGATGGCGTTTTCCTTTGATATTGGCGTTCTACTAAGGGTAGGCCTTTCAAGTGACGTAACTATCCCTATATAAACTAAAATCGTCACAAGTATGCTAATGGTTATAGTTAGTGCAAATTTCTTGTCTATTTTCATCTCATATTTTTGATACGCACGCTAGATAAATTCATTGGGGAGATGCAAGTGATTATTAATAAAACTCATTCTATTCGCTGTTGACACACTTGCTGAAACTGTAATGTGGATATGGGTGGATATGGGCACTATGATCCCTATGACAAACACTCAAAAATTATACGATATTTGTGGAGAATATAGAGCCCCTATCAAAACTCATACTAGAGACACTTATTCTAGCAAGGCAAAGCTTTGGTTTGCCCAACCATTGAATGTTGATGACATTGCAGTAGATAATCCCGAATTAAGGATAGTCACTTGTCATTTGGGAAACCCTTAGATAACGGATTGCCAAGAAATCCTGTTCAAGAATTTCAACGTCTATTCAATATTTCTATACTAGTTGTTGGAGTTTTTAGGTTGCCTTCTGCTATTAGATATGTAAGTCAGATAAATAATCTACTAAATTATGCAGGCAACTTCAACGCCTTTTATATGAAAGGGATTGGCCTATTTCTAACATCGGTTCATATCTCGCATTTGTTCGAAAGCTTGAACTTGATGACGATTTATACGAATAATGATGTCAAGAAACACAAGAAGCATTTTCAGATTGTGATCGATCGGAGGCCTCCTTCCAGGTTCTGTACCGCTCAGGGATTTTATCAAGGTCACTTGGTGTTTAAATTTGATTTGAAGTATTCAAACTTGAAGTTGCAAATCGACCCCATCATTATTCCGGAGCAAATCCATGATAGTACGATATCTGAGTGTATTCATCTTTAAGCTTCAATTCTGCAATTGAAATGAGATTGCCTTCTGGGTCTTCAATTATAGCATGTTTGCCAAAAGATTCCTCAGCCGGTCTCTTGAAAAAGCTAACTCCTTTATTATCCAATTCTTTGCATACGCTGTCTAAATCACTCACATTAAATCCTATGAGCACATTGTGAGTGTTGTCTAAACCTTGTTTGACACTTGAGGCTTTTTTCTTATCTCTTTTAGGGTACAGTGCAAGAACCGTAGATCCTTCCTTTGTAGATAATTCTATCCAATCTTCAGATTCTTGTTTGACTTCCAATCCTAGGACATCTCGATAAAAGCCTATTAGTTTGGGAGCGTCTGCAACTAGAAGTATAATGGCGCTAATTTTTTTAAACATCTTAGCAGATGGGTTTAACGTTTATGAGCTTTAAAAGTATTTATCTGATTAGAAGTCAATACTATCTCATAGGCTATCTCATAGGACAGAAGATACTATACAGATAGTATACAGATATCCAATACGAATTTGGATTTTTAAATACGGCTGGTCATTTGATTTTGCTCTACTTAAACAGAGCTTTCATTCTTTGTTCTGGCCTGTATTTCTTTACTATTTCAGATAAAGGTACCCTTGCTTTTTCTCCGACTATCTTTAGGTCGAGTTTTATCTCGCCCTTTTTATCAATATCAATAATATTATACGTATCTTCGAAGATTCCTCTATACCTCCACGAACATGCTGTCCCCGCGTATGCTATCTGTAATCTCCCCAGATTCCACACCCATGGCCTATGCTTGTGCCCGCAAACAACTAGGTCAACCCCAGATTCTAAACAGGCTCTCAGCATATCACCTGCATCCAATACACCTACTAGGTTAGTATACCCCGTATCAGGTATTGCAACTAGGTGATGATGCATAGCTACTATTTTCACCCTTTTTCTGCCTCTAAACTCTTCTGAATAATTGCGCATCGTTTTCTCCATCCACAATATTTGCCGATGTCCTACTTCACCCTCATCTCTATCTGGCCGGGCAGTTCCTATAGTAAAAATAACGACATTACCGTTGTCCAATTCCCAAACATGCTTTGAAGTAGAGGGAAAGAACTTTTTGAACAGTAAGTATCCAGTGTGCCTATAGTCATGATTACCAGGCAAGATGATGATATTAGGACAATCGAATCTTTGAATTTCCTTTTGTGCCTTTTCATACTGATAAATTATCCCTTCGTCAACCAAATCGCCAGAAATGATTATTGCGTTTGGTTTTAACTCGTTATTAATTTCACGGACAATGTCATCAAATGCATTTTGCTTAAAAAGGCCACCTATATGAAGATCTGAAATCTGAACAATCTGCATATTATGTTGTATGGTTTCTTGGAGGGGATTATTATATTAGAGTAGCTATACAATAAGATGAAGGCATACCAAAGGGCAGCGGGAGTTCTTTTATCACCCATGTGTGCTAAATATCTTTAGATTTTTATCAATAAAGGGGGGAGAATCTTTGTTTCTATGGCTTGTTGTGCTCCATAATCGACATCAAATGATAGCAACAAATAGAACTTCACCTTGCCGGTCATTGTGTCTTCGTCAATCTAAACTATTGGAACCGTTGGAAGCCAAAATCATGTTTTCCTCATTCTCCTGTGGTATGCATCTATTATTTTGTCTAGTGCTGTTTCCTCCTCCTTAACTGCTGCTACAAACTCTTCCATATACCCATAACATTCGATCATTTTTTGAGTTTCTAAGTAATTTCTATTATGATTAGCCTCAAGTTCTATTACCTTATGATACAATGAATTATCTAACGCACACTTAACTAGTATCTTTTGGATCAACAATCTATTGTAACGACTGGTCGCGAAGAATCCCCGAAAGATATTCATCCTCTCCTCCTTACTCCTTTTACCAATATCGGTCTCAGTAGGAAATCTGAATTGTAGCAGTGCTTTATCATCCCCATCTTCCCCATCATTCAACAAATGTTAGTTCATTAGTCTACTCATTCTTATGACTTTTTGCTATAATGTAAGAAAGGGGTTTGTGTTAAAATTCCTTGTTATAGAAATAATTGGATTCGATTCGATAATAGGATATACGCTCTGATATTGACCTAAGATTACTACCTAAAGGGAGTAGCTTGCATTCAAGAACTGAATTACATATGGCGATAGTCTGATC
>OCZV010000024.1_pt1 | contig 55914 bp, 54 predicted proteins | sample 1539051 | NCBI WGS metagenome assembly OCZV01 (sample SAMEA3113581, study PRJEB22503) | soil metagenome
TTGCCCGACGCGCTCGGATGGGCCCTCGTGGGCATGGGGGCCTGGCGCCTGTCGCTCAGGTGGCCGGCCGGCGCTGCCGGTGCCGCTGCGTTGCTGAGCCTGCCGGAGGTCAGCCTGCCCTTCCGCTACGTGGAGGTGCGCGTCCCGCTGCCGGCGGGAGGGTTCAGCGTCAGCGAGCAGCTCGTCTTCGATGAGCTGACCGGTTGGAGGCTGGCGATGGTGGCGGCGGCGAACGTGGCCGGCGGCCTGGCGCTGTGGTTGCTCCTCGGCGCGCTGGCGGTGCGGGCCTCGGCCTGGGAGCGGCACCGCGTAAGCACGCAGCTCCAGTGGCTCCGATGGTTGACGCTGGGCGTCTGGGTGGTGCCGTACCTGGCGGTACTGACGGTGTCCTCTCAACGGGATGACAGGTCGTTCGATCCCGTCTGGAACGGCGGCCTCGAGTACCTCGCCCTCGCGGGAGTGGTGGTGGTCGGCGGGCTGGTCGTGTTGCTGCTCAGTGAGGCGAACCGCGTGTGGGCCGTGCCCGATCGGTCCGTTCGGCCGTCGGCGTGGTTGCGCTCTCAACTGCGGCCCCGTGCCGACGGCCGGCGACCCGCCTGACGTTCGGTTCAGCCGAGGTTGGACGAGCGGGGGTAGACGTCCGCGGGGTCGGTGACCACGTTGACCAGGTACGGGACCCCGGATGCCAACGCCCGGTCGAGCGCGGGCCCGACGTCGCCGGGCTCGGTGACGATCTCGCCGGCGCCGCCCAGGGCCGCCACCACCCGGTCGTAGCGGCAGCCGGGCTGCAGGTCGGCGGCGACGTCGTAGCCGTAGAGGGCCTGCATCGGGTGCTTCTCCAGGCCCCAGATGCCGTTGTTGCCCACCACCATCACCACGGGTAGCTGGTGGCGGACCAGCGTGTCGACGTCCATGAGTGAGAACCCCGCAGCGCCGTCGCCCAGCAGCGCCACCACCTGGCGGTCGGGGTGGACCAGGCTCGCGGCCATGGCGTAGCCCATGCCGGTGCCCAGGCAGCCGTACGGCCCGCTGTCGAGCCAACAGCCTGGCTCGAACACGTCCACGTACTTGCCGGCGTAGGACACGAAGTCGCCGCCGTCGCACACCACGACCGCGTCCCGCTCGAGCCGGGCGCGCAGCTCGCCGTAGACCCGTGTCGGCAGGATCGGCGTGGCGTCCGCGGCCAACAACGCAGCGTCCGTCGCCGCGCCTGACGTTTCCAGGTCGCGGACATGGCTGATCCACGGCTCGTGGTCGGCCCGGGGGCCCTCGTAGCCGGCCAGCCCTGCGAGCGCCGTGCGCAGATCGCCGGCCAGCGTGATCGCGTCGATGTGCGCGGCCCGGCCCTCGTCGCTGTCGACAAGGTGCGCCACGGTGGCGGCGCCGAACCGCCCGAAGGACAGGCGGAAATCGAGCGGCGTGCCCACCACGACCACCACGTCGGCCTCGGTCTTGAGCAGGCTCCGTGTGCGGCTGGCGGCCAGCGGATGGTCGGCCGGCAGGCAACCGCGCCCCTGCCCGTTGACGAACGTGGGCACCCGCAGGTGCTCGACCGCGGCCGCTAGCTCCGCCTCGGCGCCCGCCCACCACACGTCGGTGCCGGCGATGAGCATCGGGCGTTCGGCCTCGGCGACGAGCTTGGCGACCCGCGCCAGCTGATCCGGGTCGGGCTCGGCTGCAGCGGCCACCACTGCCGGTGGGATGGTGGCCTCGCCCTCCGCGAACACCACGTCCATCGGCAGGTCCACGAACACCGGGCCGCGGTGGGGCGTCAATGCCGCGACTGCCGCCTGGTGCACGACCGCCGGGATGTCCTCCACGGCGGTGGCCGTGCGTGCGAGCTTGGTGATCGGCGCCACCAGGGGAACGTGGTCGAGCTCTTGTAGCGACCCCGAACCCCAGCGGGCCGCCGGTGCCCGACCACCCAGCACCACCACCGGCGAGCCGTTGAAGTGCGCCTGGGTGATGGCCGACATGCCGTTGGTGACGCCCGGGCCGGCCGTGAGCACGGCCAGTCCCGGCCGGCGGGTGAGGCGCGCGTAGCCCTCGGCGGCGAAGGTGGCGGTCTGCTCGTGGCGCACGTCGACGATCCGCGTCGGTGGATCGCGCTTGACCGCGGCGTCGTAGACGGGGAAGACGTGTCCCCCCGAGAGCGTGAACAGCGTGTCGACGCCGAAGGGGCGGAGGGTGGCCAGTGCCAGCTCCCCGCCGTGGTCGCTGATCGTGTTTCCGGGTTCGTGTGCCATGCGGCACCTGAGTCTGCCCGCATCGTCTCGACGCCGCCTATCGATCGGCGCCGGCGGGCGGCGCGATGTCCACCGGGGTGCCGATGTCGAACAACTCCACGGTGGTCACGAGCTCGCCGGTGCCACCGGCGCTGCCGGACCTGAGCCGCAGCTGGAGCCGGCGGATCACGCCGTCGGCGTCGATCCAGACGTCGAGCGGTGCTGCTCCGCCGCCCCTGTCGGATCCCACCCGGGCGACGAGGTGGGTCACCGGCGTGCCACGCAATTCCGCGTCGCCTACCCGCCGGACGTCGGCGCCGGCATCGCCCACCACGTCGAACGGGCCGAACGGGTCGAGGACCAGTGCCGCGGTGTCGCTGCCGGGACCCTGGCCGACCAGGCGGGAACGGTCGATCTCGACCCAGTCGCCGGGCGTGCGGCCGACGGCCCCGGCCATCGGTCCGCCCTGTGCGTAGACGGAGTCGTCCACGGCCACCATCCGGGCGGGGACCGAGAGGTCGACCCCGGGCGCGGCCCCACCGCCACCACCGGCCTCACCAGCCCCCAGGGCACGCGCGACCCCCGACATGTCGGTCTCGACCGCGACCCGGCGGGCCTGCCGGTTGAACGCCACCCGGTGCACGGCCACGGTCACCCGGCCTCCCGGGGGTGGATCGGGCACCTCGGCGAGGCCGGTGACCGTGGTCGTCACCTCCATCCGGCCGCTCTCGACGGCCCGCGTCGCCCGCAGTGCCCGTGGCAGCGTGTCGTCGCCGACCGGACGATCGACGGAACTTCGCTCGGCGCTCGGGCCACTGCAGCCGCCCAGCATCACGGCCATGGCGACGGCAAGCGCCACACCGATGGTGAGCAGGAACACATGACGTACACGTCGCATCTCGACACTCCTCGAACGGGACCATGAGGAGGTGGGGAGATGCGACCCGCGGTCGCTGGGGAGCCAGGCCGAGCCGAGGCATGCCGGCCGCCCCACCGAGCGGTCCGGCATGAGCACCTTATACGGCATGGCGGTCGGTCGTAGACCGACGCCATCACGGGGTGGCGGGTGGGGGTCGGGCCGGAGTGACAGCGAAGGTCCGTAAAATGAGCGAATCCCCTCCCCCAACGTCACCGGCCCGCGCGACTAACTTGCGCAGGCTGGGACGCATGGCGGTTGCGGCCACAGGTCAACGGAGACGAGACGGAGGAGCGGTGCGAAGTAAGCAGGCGGTCACGCTGGCCGTGCGCATCGCCGTGAGCGCCGCCATGCTGATCGTCCTCGTCGCCCAGGTGCCGTCGTTCGACGTGCACGAGCTGGTCCCCGAGTGGTCGGCCGGCACCGCCGCCTGGCTCGGCGTCTCGGCCGCCCTCACCCTGGCCGCCATCGTCCTGTCGGCGCTGCGGTGGCAGAAGGTGCTCGAGGCCCTCGAGATCCCCTCCAGGCTCCCCCGCCTGATGTCGCACTACCTGGCGGGCCAGTTCGTGTCGAACGTGCTGCCGACCACCATCGGCGGCGACGTGCTGCGGGTGAGCCGCCTGTCGCGCGACACCGGCGAGTCGCCGGGCACCTTCGCCTCGGTGGTGCTCGAGCGCCTCACCGGGTGGCTGGTGCTGCCGGTGATCACACTGGCGGGCTTCGCCGTCAACCCCGGGCTGCGCCACCTCGGCTCGGCCACCCAAGTGGCGCTGGTGCTGGCGTTCGCCACGCTGGTGCTGCTCGTCGGCGTGCTCGCAGCCGTGGGCAGCAGCCGCGTCGGCGGCCGGTTCGCCGCCCGCGCCGGCTGGCGGCGCTTCGCCGGCGCCGTCCACCTCGGCGTCAACCGGCTGCGCTCCCATCCCGGCGCCGCCGCCAACGTCCTGGTCGCCGGGTTCGCCTACCAACTCGTCCTGGTGCTGGCGGCCGTGGCCGCCGCCAACGCGCTCGGTGTGCGCCCCGCCGGGCTCACCGCGCTGCTGGCGTTCCTCCCGGCAGTGCTCATCGCCCAGGTCCTGCCGATCAGCATGGCGGGCCTGGGTGTGCGCGAGGGCGCCTTCGTGCTGTTCCTGCATCCGCTCGGTGTGGCCCGAGAAGAGGCGATCGCGCTCGGGCTGCTGCTCTACCTGCTGAACGTCGCGGTCAGCCTGCTCGGCGCACCCGCCTTCGCCGCCGGGGGACGCGCCCGACCGATCGCCCGCCAGACCGCGACGGCATGAGGGCACTGGACGAGGAACGGACCGACCAAGCACCCGGCCGCGCCTGGGGACTGCGCTGGTGGCGCGAGCTGGTCTACGTCGTGCTCGTGTACGCCGCCTACTCGGCGGTACGCAACCAGTTCGGGTCGGGGGGCAGCGACGTCGATCCCGAGCCGGCGTTCAACCATGGGAAGGCCATCATCCAGCTCCAGCGCAACATCAGCCTCTACTTCGAGGACACGCTGCAGCGCTGGTACCTGGACCTGCCGCTGCATGGCCTGATCCGGTTCTGGAACATCTACTACGGGCTGTTCCACTTCGTGGTGGTGGCCGTCGCGCTGGTGTGGATGTTCCGCAAGGCCCCCGAGCGCTACCGCCTGTGGCGCAACACGCTGGCGTTCACCACGCTGCTGGCGCTGGTGGGCTTCGCCTCGTTCTCGCTCATGCCGCCGCGCCTGCTCGACGACCCGGGGATCTACGGCGGCTGCCAGATCTACGCCGCAGGCCAGGACCTGCCCGACGAGGCCGGCGAACCACCCTGCGACGAGTTCGGCTTCGTGGACACGGTCGCCGAGTACGGGGGCTGGGCGTCGTTCGGCAGCGAGGAGATGGCGTCGGTGTCCAACCAGTTCGCCGCCATGCCGAGCATGCACATCGGCTGGTCGACCTGGTGCGCGTTCGTGTTGGCGCCGCTGGTGCGCCGCCGCTGGCTGCGCGCCCTGGCAATCTCCTATCCGCTGTTCACGCTGTTCGACATCATGGTGACCGGCAACCACTACTGGATCGACGGGGTGGGGGGGCTGATCTGCCTCGGCGCCGGCTATCTGATGGCCCGGACCGCTACCCGCTGGTGGGAATCCCGTTGCATCCCGACGGCAGGTAGCGGCGCGGCGGTCGGTCAGCGGGCGCCCGCGGCCTGAGGCCGTCGGCCCCAATGGACCGGCACACCGTGGAAGCCGCTGGTCCCCAGGACCTCCTCCTCGCCGCCCGGCCACCAGGTCAGGCGTAGGTCGGCCACGGGACCCGCCGGCTCCAGCCGCAACCACGCCAGCGGGGCGTCATCTGTGGCGGCCCGGCCGGTGCCGCGGAGTGCGGCCCGCATCCGGTCCCGCGACTGCGCATCGACGTACTGCCACACGATCGAGTGGTAGACGACCGTGGCCCGACCGGGCGTCGGCTCGGCCAGCCGCCGCTCGAGCCATTCCCCCAGGTCGGCCGCCTCGACCGTGGCCGGCACCCGGGCGGCGATCTCCAGGGCGGCGTCGAGCCGGGCCCGGCGGTCCACCATGTCGGGCCACAGGTACGCCCGCAGGGTGAGCCGGCCCTGCTCGCTGGTGGGATCGATCGGGGACCGGTCACAGCCGGTCCGCTCGGTCACCGTCACGGAGACGTCGTCCAGCACCGGAGGCGGCTCGTCCCACACGCCGACGAATCTCACGGCGCTGGTGGGATCGCCCAGCGTCGACGCACCGGTGTCGTACCAGAACCGGTCCCAGCGCAGGTTCAGCCCGGCGCTCGCCCCCAGCTCGAGAAGCCGGAGGGGCAGCCCGCTGCGGCGGGCCACGTCGACGAACCCGCCCACCAGCGCCGCCGACCGCCCCACCTCGTTGGTCTGCACCCCGTCGTTGACGCGGGCCTCGATCTCCGGCCTCAGCTCGGCCACAGTGGCGACCAAGTCGTCGGCCAGGCTCGGACCGGGCGTGCCGCCGGCCGAGGGGTAATGTGCCGCCAGCCGGGGCGCACGACCTTCGAGCACCAGTCGGTGGATCGACCCGAGGAAGCGCAGCGGCAACGCCGAGCCGAACGGCTCCCGCTCGTGGGGGCGCAGCACCGCGGCGCAGGGACCGTCGGCGCCCACGTCGGCGATGACGGCATCGAGGACCTCGGCGTAGACGTCCGAGCCGAGGTCGGCGCACGAGTTGCGTTGGAACACCAGCGCATCGACGAGCGGGACGACGCGCGGCCAGGCGGGCACCACCCGGTCCTAGCACCTCGGGCTGCATGGGCGGCGGAAGTTCGAGAGATGTAGCGTTGTTCGCTGCTCGGGCCCCAGACGGCCCATCTGTCCACCGCCGACATCGGAGCCAGACCGATGCTGCTCGATTCGATCCACGATCCAGCCGACCTGCGCAAGCTGTCCTACGACCAGCTCGAGACGCTGGCCGCGGAGGTACGCCAACACGTCATCGACGCCGTGTCGGCAGCCGGCTCGGGACACCTCGGATCGAACCTCGGCGTGGTCGAGCTGACCTTGGCGGTCCACCGGGTGTTCGAGTCGCCGCGCGACATCGTGCTGTGGGACACGGGCCACCAGGCGTACGTCCACAAGATCCTCACCGGTCGCAGGGACGACTTCGCCACGCTGCGCCGGGCCGGTGGACTGTCGGGCTACCCGTCACGGACCGAGTCCGAGCACGACTGGGTCGAGAACAGCCACGCCTCGACCATCCTCTGCTACGCCCACGGTCTCGCCGAGGCCATCAAGCTGCGGGGCGTCACCGATCGCAACGTCGTCGCCGTTATCGGCGATGGCTCGATGACGGGCGGCATGGCGTTCGAGGGCCTCAACAACCTGGGGCACTCCGACAGCCGCGCCGTCATCGTCCTCAACGACAACGGCCGCTCCTACGCCCCCACCGTGTCGCGGCTGAGCGAGAGCCTGGGCCGGATCCGGCTCAACCCCGCCTATGTGCGCAACCGGGCCCGGCTGGACAAGCTGCTGCACGACGTGCCGCTGCTCGGCGACAAGCTGGAGCGGGGCGTGGAGGGAGCCTTGGCGGCGCTCCGCGAGATGTTCGAGCCGCCGGCGTTCTTCGAGATGCTCGGGGTCCGCTACACGGGCCCGTTCGACGGTCACGACATCGCCGGGCTCGAGCGGGCGCTGCGCAACGCCCGCGAGTTCGACGGGCCGATCGTGGTCCACGTGCTCACGCAGAAGGGGCGGGGCTACGCGCCGGCGGAGAACGACCCGATCAAGCGGCTGCACGACCTGGGTGAGGCCAAGCCGGGCAGCTACACGGCCGCCTTCACCGAGGCGCTCATCAAGGAGGCCGAGCACCGGCCCGAGGTGGTGGCCATCACCGCCGCGATGCCCGACTCCACGGGACTGCTGCCGTTCAAGGAGCGGTTCCCCGACCGGTTCTTCGACGTCGGCATCGCCGAGCAGCACGCGGTCACCGCCGCGTCCGGGATGGCCATGGGCGGATTGCGGCCCGTGGTCGCCATCTACTCGACGTTCCTCACCCGGGCGTTCGACCAGGTCAACCTCGACGTGGCCATGCACCGGCAGCCCGTGGTCTTCTGCCTCGACCGGGCCGGGATCACCGGCGACGACGGCGCCAGCCACCACGGCGTGCTCGACCTGGTGCTGCTGTCCAAGGTCCCGGGGATGACGATCCTGGCCCCGTCCTCGTACCGCGAGCTCGGCGTGATGCTGCACGACGCGCTGGACCTCTGCACCGACGGGCCGTCCGTCATCCGCTTCCCGAAGACGATGCCGCCAGACGAGAGCACGACTCCCGGGATCCACGGTGCTGACGAGGTCGGCTCGGGCCTGTCCGCCCGCAAGGTCCGTGCCGGGCGCGACCTGTGCATCCTCGCCGTCGGCAAGATGCTCGCCCCCGCCCGGGCCGCCGCCGAGACGCTGGCCGCCGAGGGCCTCGAGGCCGCCGTGTGGGACGTGCGGGTCGTCAAGCCGCTCGACGAGGAGATGCTCGCCGAGGCCACGGGCTATCGCCACGTGATCACCGTCGAGGACGGCTACCGCGAGGGAGGCGCCGGTTCGGCCATGGCCGACCGCCTGGCGGAGCTTGCCCCCCACGGCGAGGGCCCACGGGTGACCGTGCTCGGCGTGCCCGTCCGGTTCATGCCCCACGGCAAGCCCGACGACATCCTGGCATCGTTGGGCCTCGACGCCGCAGGCATTGCCGCTACGGCGCGTGCCCTGCTCGTGCTCCCGGGCTGACAGCCGCTTCTACCACGCGCGACAAGGCCCGGACCGGAAAACCGGCCCGGGCCTCTCCCCCTGGTCGCCCCCAGCGGTGATCGGCATCACCATAGCTGAGCTAGGTGTCGCCTGTCACATGTTGTTATCGACGGACAGCGCAGGTGCGTTACGGCCGGCGCGAAAAGCCGGCGGCCCATGAGGCCCGGGCGGCGTCACGTGTAATAGGGGTTCTCGCCCATGGAGTGATCGGTCGTGTCGACCACCTCGGACACCTCGGGGATGGCCTCGCGGATGGACCGGGAGATGCCCTCACGCAGCGTCATGGCGGACACGGCGCAGCCCTGGCAGCCGCCGCCCATGGTCACGTAGACGACGTCGGCCTCGACCCGGTCGAGCGCCGCGAACCCGCCGTGCATCGCCAGGGCCGGGTTGATCTGGCCGTCGAGGAGCTGGCGGACCTTCTCGTCGATCGTGCCCGACAGCTCGATGTGCGCGCCCGACAGCGGATCGGGCCGGTTGGGGTTGCGGAGGACGAGCCCGTTCTGCCCACCGGTCGACGGCAGGTCGAGGGTGGCGCCGCGCAGGGCGTCGAGGCTGTCGACTGGGATGATCACCGGCAGGAAGCCCTCGTGCTCCACCACGTCACCGGCGGCCACGTCGGCTTCGGCCACCGGGTCGAACGTGAGGTCGTAGGTGTACTCGACCCCCTGGACGCCCGTGACCTCGACGCGGAGGCCGAGGGTGTCAGGTTCGTCCTCTTGTGCGCGCAGCTCGAGGATCTTCTCCCGGGCTGGCTCGGTGACGGTCAGGACCATGTGGTCAGGCTACCGCTCGACCCGGCGACCTCACGGCGTCAGGCCGAGTGACTCGGCCTCCTCGGCCAGGCCGAGCCAGTGCTCCTCCGCGGCCGCCAGCTCGCCGGTGAGGGCGGCCAGCTCCTCGCCGACGCAGGCGAGGGCGACATGGTCGCCCATGGCGGCGGCCAGCTCGGCCTCGAGCGTGGCCTGGCGATCCTGTAGGCGGCGCATCTCCGCCTCCGCCCGGCGCAGCAGCTGGCGGAGGCTGCTCGGCGTGCGGTTCGACCGGTCCCGTTGCGGTGCACCCTGCCGGCGGCGTTGCCTCCGGGCCCGACCGTCGACCCGCCCGGCCGGTCCGGCCAGCCCGGATTCGCCTCCGACCCCGACGGCGGCGACGTCCTCCGTGCGGCCTCGCTGGCGGGCGGCACGCCGGGCGGCCTCGTAGGCCGCGTAGCCGCCCGGCACCTTGCCCAGGTGGCCCCGGCCGTCGAGCACGACGACATCCTCGACCGTGCGCTCCAGGAGCGCCCGGTCGTGGCTCACCACCACCAGGGTGCCGGGCCAGGCGTCGAGCATGTCCTCCAGCGCCCGCAAGGTGTCGAGGTCGAGGTCGTTGGTGGGCTCGTCGAGCAGGAGCACGTTCGGTGCCTGGCGCAGCACGAGGGCGAGCTGGAGGCGCCGCCGTTCGCCGCCCGACAGCAGCCGGACGGGCGCCCATTGCGCGTCGTTGTCGAACCACAGCCGCTCGAGCAGGGCGGCGTCGGTCCAGTCCGGTTGGCGGGTCGGGCCGGCGACGACCTCACGCACTCTCTGGTCCAGGGGCAGGTCGGCACCGCGCTGGTCGAAGTAGCCGACCCGGACGGTCGATCCCCGGACGGCCCGGCCGGCGCGGGGTTGCCGCCGCCCAGCCAGCAGGTCGAGCAGGGTCGACTTGCCGCTGCCGTTGATCCCGACGACACCCAGGCGCTCACCCGGACCGAGCAACAGGTCGACGCCCTCGAACAGCAGGCGCTCGTCGTAGCCGTCCGCCACGCCGTGGAGCTCGATCACGGTGTCGCCGAGCCGCGGCATCTGCACGAGGTCGGCCAGTGGCAGGTCCTCGGAGCGGGCCGGTGCCGGCGCCCGGCCCTCGACGACCCGGCGGGCGGCGGCGACGTCTGCCTTGGGCTTGCGGGTGCGAGCCGGGGCGCCGCGGCGCAGCCAAGCCAGCTCGGCCCGGGCGAGGTTGCGGCGCTTGCGCTCCGCGCTGGCCTCCCGCTCGGTTCGTTCGGCCCGGGCCTCGAGGTACGAGGCGTAGCCGCCCTCGTGGACGTGGGCCCGGCCCCGATCCAGCTCGAGGATGCGGGTGGTCAGCCGGTCGAGCACGTGGCGGTCGTGGGTCACCAGCACCAGGCCGCCGCGGAAGCCGGCGAGGCGCTCCTCGAGCCAGGCGATGGCGTCCATGTCGAGGTGGTTGGTGGGCTCGTCGAGGACGAGGAGGTCGCCCTCGGTCGACTCACCCACCGCCGCCAGGGCCCCGGCGAGGGCCGTGCGCTTGGCCTGGCCGCCCGACAGGCTGGCCACGTCGGCGTCGGCGAGGGCGGCCATGCCCACCCGGTCGAGGAGAGCGTCCGCCTCCCAGGTCTCGCCCACGGCTTGGCGGACGGTTCCCGCGGGCAAGGTGGCGGCCTGGTCGAGGGCGACCACCCGTGCGCCCCGGCCCCGGCGGATGGTGCCGGCCTCTGGCCCGACGGTGCCCGCCAGCACGCCGAGCAGCGTGGACTTGCCGGAACCGTTGACGCCCACCACTGCCAACCGATCGCCGCTCGCCACCGTGACCGAGAGCCCGGCGAACAGTGGCTTGCCGGGCCGGCTGGCCGCCAGGTCGGCGGCGTCGACGAGGATCACGCCCCGGACGGTACCGGGTCGTGGTGGCGCCGGACCGGGCCCACGCCGAACCCTCGCGGGCGCCATGATGCAGAGATGCTGCGTGGCGCGATCGTTGCCGAGAGCCTGCGAGTCGGCGGCGTCATCGAGGGCGTGCCGCTGATCGTGCGCAGGCTCGAGCGCCTCGATGCGGGGCTCGACGAACAGCCACCTCAGTGGACCCTCATCTGGTTCGAGGCCGCGGACGCCGATCACGATCGGTTGGCAGATCGGCTATCGGAAGCGCTCGAACCTCGGGGCGGCTGGTATGCCGACTTCCACTCCGACACCGACGTGACCGTCGTCTTCGCCGACCGGGTGTTCAGGTATCGCCGCGGGGACAGGGCCGGGCGTGCGGAGGTCGAGGACTATGCGCGCTCGGTGGGCGTGCCGGAGAGCCAGCTCGACTGGGCCGAATAGCGTCCCTCAGGCGGCTGCGTCCCGGGCGGCGCGGCGCAGGGAGCGTTCCAGTAGCACCGGGTCGCCGAGGCGGCGTCGCAGCTCGCGTTCCAGGCCGGCGATCGGGTGCAGGTTCTGCGGGGCACGGGGATCGTTGTGGGGCTGGCTGGCGAAGCGGGGCAGCGTCGCCGTGACCCGGTCGGCGAGCGCCACCGCCTCGGCCCGGGTCAGGTCGCCGGACGCCTCGCACCGCACGATCCCCCACCACGGGTGCGTCGCCGCCCCCGGGAGGCGCAGGTACCAGGAGTACCGGAAGCGACGGTCGCCTATGGCGAACAGCGGGGTGCGGTCGCCGGCGTCGAGGGCGGTGACCACCCGCTGAAGGTCGGCGGGGAGGTAGGACACGTGGTGCGTCTTGACGTAGCCGACGGCGCCAGGGATGTGGCGCCGGTCGCCCAGAGGCCCGTCGACCACCAGCAGCTCACCGGCGGCGGCGCCGGTGGGGCCGCGGTCGGCGCCCATGGCGGTCACCGCCACCCGGCCCTCGAGGTCGCCCCGGGCCCGGCCGAGCGCCTGGGAGATGGGATCGCCCGAAGAATCGGGCACGGGGTAGGGCTGGTAGTCGCCGTGGCGTGTGACGATGGGGCCGGCCGGGTCGCCTGGGAGCAGCACCCCCCGCCGGACCTCGGCGGCGACCACCCGGGCCCGGCCCTCGCCGCACCGCACGACGCCCGCGGCCCAGCTGGCGCACACGCCCTGGCGCGTCTCCTCGCCGGTCCTGTCGCCGGTGGCCCAGATGCGGGCATCGATGCGCTGCACGCCGTCGACGAACAGCACGCAGCCCGCCGGCGTGGCGCCGGCACGCGGACGGACCGGCGCCCAGGCATCGGCCTCGTACTCGACCGAGGGGTCGACCGCGGCTTCGGAACCCTCCGGCCCGACCCCCGCCCACCGCCCCGTGATGGAGTCGACCTCCGGTCGACTCATCATCGATGCGCTGTCCACCGACGCCCCGTAGTCGGGCGCCCAGGTTTCGACGGCGAACCTCACATCCCCATCATGGACAGCGGGTGTGACAAATGACGTGGACCCTCGGGCCGATCCGCCATTTCCTCAGGCGGTGCCGGGTGCCATCATGGGTGGCGATGTGTCACGTCTCCCACCACCGTGATCGCGACGACATCCCGGTGGCGGCTTCGGCGAGCCCGAGCCGGGACCCCGACCTGCGGGTGTCGCAGGCGGAGCGCGACGAAGTGGCGGCCGTCCTCGCCCGGCACTTCGCCGATGGCCGCCTGACGGTCGAGGAGTACGAGGAGCGGGTCGGGGTCGCCTTGGCCGCCCGCACCGGCCGCGATCTCGAACCCTTGCTGGCCGACCTTCCGGCGGCCGATCCCCCGCCCACCTGGGCCCGGCCGGCGGCCCCGCGTCACCAGCGGCGGCCGTTCCGGGTGCCCGCCCTCCACTCTGCCCGTGTCGTGGCCATCGCGGCGGTGGTTGTGCTGGCGATCGCCACCGGACCGTGGGCGTTGTGGCTGCTGTGGCCCGCCCTGGTGCTCACCGGTGGCTGCGGGTTCGGGTCACGGCACGCCGCTGGCGCGAGGTTCCACGCCCGCCCGGCCGCCGAGCGTCCTCCGGTCGTCACCCGGCTGTAGCCGACGCTGGCGGGAGCCTCAGCGTCGCAGAGTCGTCGCCCGGCGTCCGCCCACGTTCATGCGCGGGTCGGGCCGAGAGGGCAGGATGCCGGCTCATGATCACGCGGCGATCGTTCCTGCGCTCGAGTACCGCCACCGTCGGGACGATGGCCCTCGCCGGCCGCTGGTCGGCCTCCAGCTCGGCCAGGCCGCCGGCGCCCGCCCCCCGGCCCGACCACGGCTACGGCCCGCTCGCACCCACCGCGGACCGCACGACAGGGCCGCCACTGCTGAAGCTGCCACGGGGCTTCAGCTACCAGTCCTTCGGCTGGGCCGGCGACCCGATGGACGACGGCACCCCGACGCCCGACCGCCACGGCGGGCAAGGGCGTGGTGTGGGCCCTGCAGCTGCGCGGCCACCGGTCGAGCCAGCCTGCCAAGGACCGGCCGACGCTGACCGCCGTGTTCGTCTCGCTGAGCGAGGAGGCGGTGGACAACGTCGACAACGTCACGGTGAGCCCCGCGGCGGGCTGGTGCTGTGCGAGGACGGCGGCGGGCTGGCGGTGGGCGGCACCCGCAGCTTCGGCACCCGTCTCATTGGCGTCAACACGAGAGGCGAGTCGTTCGTGTTCGCCGAGAACAACGTGGTGATCGACCGGCCCATCGCCGGCAGGCCGGCGATCGCGCCCAACGACTACCGCGGCTTCGAGTTCTGCGGGGCGACGTTCTCGCCGTCGGGACGCCACCTGTTCGTGAACATCCAGACGCCGGGCATCACGTTCGCCATCGAGGGCCCCCTGGCAGCGGGCGCTCTGTAGCCGGCCCTACGCCTCGACCCGTTCGACAGTGGCGCTGCCGGCGATCTTGCGGACCTCGAACCGCACCGGCAGCCTGTCGGCCAGCTCGCGGATGTGGGTGACCACGCCCACCATGCGGCCACGGGCACCCAGCTCGTCGAGCGAGGCGGCGACGACGTCGAGGGTGTCGGGGTCGAGGCTCCCGAAGCCCTCGTCGAGGAACAAAGCCTCGAGGCGGGCGGGTCCCGTGGCGGCGAGCCGCGTCCCCAGGAGGTCGGCCAGCGCCAGGGCGAGCGCCAGCGACGCCAGGAAGGTCTCGCCTCCCGAGAGCGTGCGGGCCGGCCGGGTCTGCGAGGCGTTGGTGTGGTCGACCACCAGGAAGCCGCCGTTGCGGTCGTCGACGGCGAGGGCGTAGGCGCCCTCGCTCAGCTCGCCCAGGATCTCGGACGCGCGCCACACCAGTTGGTGGACGGCTTCGTCGAGCAACCACTTCTCGAACCGGTTGGCGGCCAGGTGGCCGGCGAGCGCATCGGCCACCTGTTGCTGCTCGGTCGCCCGCCGGTGGTCGGAGCGCAGCCGTTCGGCCTCGGAGATGTCGTCGTCGAGGCGCCGGAGCTCTGCCTCGGCCCGGGCATGGGCGGCGGCGACCGCCTCGCCGGGCCACAGGCCGGTCACCGCGTCGACGCCGGTGTCGCGGCAGCATGCGATCAGCTCGTCCAGGAGCGCTGCGCCCTCGCCCCGGGTGGCCTCGGCGAGCCGGCGGTGATGCTCGACGCGCTCGACCATCTCGGGACGGCGCCCGGCGGCCCACGCCAGCAGCTCGGCCCAGTCGGCAGCCAGGTCACGGCGTTCGGCGGCCGGGGGGCCCAGGGCCGCCACGGCGTCCCGGGCACTGTCGAAGGCCCGTCGGGCGGCGCGCTCGCTGGCGATCAGTTCCTCGTGCCGGCGCTCGACCTCGCGCCGCGCCGCCCGGGCGTCTTGGACCGCCTGGCGGGCCTTGGCGAGGTCTCCCTCGGCGGCGGCCACCGCGGCCAGCCGGTCGTCGAGCGCCCCGGCGTCTGGGGCGCCGGCGAGGCGGGCCTCGATCTCGGCCAGGTCGGCCCGGACCCGGGTCAGCTTCTCGTCCACCCTGGCCTGCCGGGCGGCGGCCTCGGCGACGACCGCCGTGGCCCGCTCGGCGGACCGCTCGGCCTCGGCCAGCGTCCGTTCCGCCCGGGCGAGGTCGGGCACGTGCCGGGAGGCCGGTAGCTCGTGCACTTCCTGGCCACAGACCGGACAGCGCTCCCCGAGCGCCAGCGCCGAAACCAGCGCCTCCGCCCGGAGCTCGACCCGCAGGCGGTCGAGCTCGTCAGCCCGCGCCTGGCGCTCGGCGCGGGCGGCCTCCTCGGCCCCGCGGGCGGCCGCCAGCTCGCTCGCCGCCCGGGTCTCGGCGCCTTCCCCCCGCTCGAGCGCCTCGGCCAACTCGGCCCGGCGGGTGAGGTCGGTGCGCAGCGCCTCGAGCGACGCCCGGGCGGGCAGCTCGGCCAGCTCGGCCTCGGCCACGGCAACGGCCTCGGCCGCCTCGTCCTCGAGCTCCGTACAGCGCTGGCGTGCCGCCGCGACCGTCGCCACCGCCCCAGCCAGCTCGGCCACGCCGTCGGGAGCGTGCACGGCATCGAGCAGCGCCACGTGGGCGGCCGCCTCGTCGGCCCGGGCCTGCTCCTCGGCGGCGCGCCGGTCCAGCTCGTCCAACCGGGACCGGTGGGTGGCGAGCCGCCGGGCCAGCGCCGCCAGATCGTCGAGGCGAGCCGCAGCCGTCGCCCGAGCCTCGGGCGTGGCACCGGCCAGGCGCTCGAGCTGGCCGGCGATCACGTCGGCCCCGTTGCGGGCCAGGGCGGCCCGCTGCCGGGCGGCGCCGGCGACGCGGTCGTAGAGCCCGAGGTCGAGCAGGCGGACGAGCAGGTCCTGGCGCTTGCCCGGCTCGGCGTGCAGGAACTGGGCGAACTGCCCCTGGGGCAGCGACACGCACTTGGTGAAGTGGTCGAAGCTCAGGCCGACCACGTCTTCGACGGCGGCGGTGACCTCCTTGGCCTCGCCGGCCAGCACCTCGTGGCCCCGCTGCAGCCGCGCCTCCTTGGTGCTGGCACCCGCCTTGGTGGCCCGCACCACCCGCACCGCGGTGTAGGCCTGGCCCCCGACCGTGAAGTCGAGCCGCACCCGGGCCTCGGTCAGGTTCTGGCTGATGACCGGCGCCACCGCCCGGCGGTCGTCCAACCTCGGGACGCTGCCGTAGAGCGCGAACGTGATGGCGTCGATGATGCTGGTCTTGCCGGCGCCGGTCGGCCCCACGAGGGCGAACAGGTCGGTGCCGCCGAAGTCGACCACCGTCGGGCCCCGGAAGGCGGTGAACCCCTCGAACTCGAGCCGCACCGGTCTCACGTCCCCACCCCCAGCAACAGCTCGTCGACCAGCTCGTCGAACAGTGCGACGACCCGCTCGTCGTGGGCGTCGTGCTCGGTGAGGTACTCGGCCAACAGCTCGGGCGGGGTCCGCCGCAGGCGGTCGGGATCGACCGCCGACCGGGGGCCCTCGCCATCGGCGCCGTCACGCGGCGCCAGCACCACCTCGACCGCGTTGGGCACCTGCGAGCGGACCTCCTCGGCCAGTCCCGCCCGCGCCGGCTCGCCGAGCACGACTCGAAGGTGGTCGTCAGCGACGGCTCCGGCGGCAGCGGCGAGCACGCCGGGCAGCGTTCCGCGCAGCGTCCGCAACCGCCGCCCCGCGCTCAGCGGCACCGGGCGCACGTCGGCCGGCTGCCCCGGCCGCACGTCGACGACGTTCACCGCGGGCTCGTTGGCGGTCTCGCCGAAGTCGAGCTGCAGGGGCGAACCGCAGTAGTGCAGCGGCGCCGGCCCGGCCAGCTGCTGTCGTCGGTGGAGGTGCCCCAGGGCGACGTACTGGACCGACGGCGGGAAGGCGGTGGCGGGCACCCAGTAGTCGAACACTGTGTGGGCCCCGCGCTCGCCGCCGCCCATGGTCCCGCCCATGACCATGAGGTGGGCGACGACGAGGTTGACCGTGTCGGCCCGGAACCCCTCGGTGAGCGCCCGGACGATCCGCACCACGCGGTCGGCGTAGGCGGCGTGGGCGTCGGCGGCGTCGCCGGCGAGCAGCAGGTCGGCGGTGACGACGTACCGCTGGGACGGGAACGGCAGCAGCGCCAGCTGCGCCCGCTCGCCGCCGACGTCGATCTCCACCACCCCGCCGTCGTCGGGCGGGCGGACGGCCGACGCCACGTGAATGCCGCTCGCCTCGGACAGCGGCGCCACCGCCCCGAGCCGCTGCGCCGAGTCGTGGTTGCCGGCGACCACGAGCACTGGCCGCCCGCCGTCGGCCAGGTCGAGCAGCGCCCGGTAGACGATGCGCTCGGCCTCGGCGGTCGGTGTGGCGGTGTCGAACAGGTCGCCCGCCACGATGACCAGGTCGACCGACTCGCGGCCGGCGACGCCGGCGATCTCGGCCAGCCCGGCCTCGTGCTCGGCGGCCCGCGACCGCCCGCGCAGGGCCTTGCCGACGTGCCGCCAGCACGGCCTCGTGCTCGGCGGCCCGCGACCGCCCGCGCAGGGCCTTGCCGACGTGCCAGTCGGAGGTGTGCAGCACCCGCATCGCCGCCTCCTACCCGGAGGGGAACCCGACGAAGGGATCGCGGTTGGCGGCGGCCACGGTCAGCGCCCGGTGCTCGTCTGTGGCGCCGCCACCGTGCAACCCGTCGGCTGAGCCGTCGACCGATCCGTTGACGCCGGCCAGCCCCCCGACCGGCCGCTGCGCCGCCTCGCCGGCGCGGGTGGCCCACGCCGGGAACGGGAACTGCACCACCAGCGGGATCGGCAGCTCCGGCTGCGCCACGAGCATCGTGCCGGGTTTGACGATGGTGGCCCGCTGGCGCTGCACGGGCGGCAGGAAGCCGTACTCGCCCCGGGCCGCCTCGGCGGCATCGAGCCGGCCCACCACCCGCACCGCCGAGTTGGCCACGATGCGGCGTTCGACCTCGCTGGCCGTCTGCTGGGCGCCGATGAGGATCATCCCCAGCGAGCGGCCGCGCTCGGCCACGTCGAGCAGGATCTCCTTGATGGGGCTCGAGCCCTCGCGGGGCGCGTACTTGTTGAGCTCGTCGAGCACCACGAACTCCAGCGGCCGGGACTGCCCCGAGCGCTCCTTGCGCTCGAACGCCCGCCGGAGCACCACCCCGACGACGAACCGCTTGGCCCGGTCGTTGAGGTTGTGCAGGTCGACGACCGTCACCTGCGCCCGGTCGAAGTCGACGCGGTGGCGCTCGGGCCGGGCGACGTCGGCCCGGACCAGGTGACGCATGTGCGACCGGGCGCCGTGGAGCCGGCGCAGGAAGGCGTTGACCGTGCCGGCGCCGATGGCCCGCCCGCCCCACTGCTCGGGCCCGTCGGGATCGACCTTCAGCTCGATCAGCTCGACCAGGTCGTCGAAGCTGCGCACCACTTGGCCGTCGATGTTGACGCCGCCGTCGCCCACCGGCTCGGCATGGCGCAGCCGGGCGGTGACGTTGTGGACGACCATCGTGTACTGCTGGCGGTCGTCCTCGGCGTCTGCGAACAGGAACGGCAGCAGCTCGTCGCGGCAGAACTGCTCGATGGTCCAGAAGAACGACGTGACGTCGCGCTGGCGGGCAGCAACGTCGGGGCTGGCGTTGGGGTCGTCGCGCACCGGCGGGGCGAAGAAGGCTACCGACCCGAACGGCCCTGCCGGTAGCCCCAAACGGGCGTAGCGCACCGGCTGGTCGTCGCCGAGCTGGGTGTTGGTGTGGTCGAGGAAGAGCAGGTCCTCGCCCTTGACGTTGAAGATCAGCGCCTTGGTGTTGGCGGCCTCGACGCCGAGCACCCCGGAGTGGAACAGGCTGTACAGCAGGAACGTGGCGTAGCTGGTCTTGGTCGCGACGCCCGAGACGCCGCTGATGTTGACGTGGGCACCGCGCGTGCCGTCGACGAACTCGAGGTTGAGGTAGAAGGGCTCGTCGTCGCGCGACAGCCCGGCCGGCAGCCGGGCCGCCATCTGGGAGAACAGCAGGGCGGCGTCGCGCTCCGCGCCCATCGCCTTGCGCACCTCCTCCCCCGGCAGCGGCGGGACGAAGACCTCTGGCTCGAAGCGCGTGGCCAGCACCTGGGCCGCCTCGCTCACCTCCGCGGGCAGCACCCCGTCGGCCACCAGGAACACGTCGCTGTCCACGCGGGCGCCCTCGTGGCGGGCGCGCACCTGTGACACCACGCCCGAGATGCTGAGCCGCTGGCCGTCGGGCAGCACCCGGTCGACCACCACCACGTCGTCGAGCTGCAGGTAGCTGCCATCGCCGACCCCCACCCAGAACTCCAGCGGCGTCGCCGGTTCGGTGCCGATGACCCGCCCGACCACCGGCGACTCGGGCGGCGACGGCTCGGTCGAGGGGATGGGAGTCGCTACGGCGTCCATCCCTGGCGACGTTAGCGAGGGGGTGTGACAGCGAAGGGGGATCCCGGCGACGCCCCAGCCGCCGCTACGAGCGCGGTTCGAGCCGGATGGTGGTGCCCAGGATCTCCTCGCGGGTCATGGTCCCGAGGTAGGGCGAGTCGGCGTACTTGCGCTGGTAGCCGGCGTTGGCGCGCCCAATCGACTCGACGTCGGGCGCGGGCACGGCGCGCACCGGCACCGCGTCGCCCTGGACGTGGAGCACGGCGTCGGGGCTGGCCGTGAGCTCGCCGTACCAGCGGCCAGCGCTTCCCTTCAGCGACCGGACGTAGACGTCGCCGCCGTCGACGACGGGCCAGATGGTCGTGCGGTGGACCTCGCCGGTGGCGCTCCGGGTCTCGATGTCGACTTCTTCCACCGTCTCCAAGTCTGCGGGCCAATCCATGGAGGGCAGCGTAGGCTCCACCGCCGGCGAGGGGGTGGGCGAGCATGTCCACGGTGGTGGTGCGTCATCGGATGTTGTTCCTCGCGGGAGTGGCAGTGGCCCTGCTCGCCGCGGCGTGCACGTCGGACGGCTCCGATGACACCGATGGCGCCGACGTCACCGACGCCGCTCCCCAGGGCCCAGACGACGACACCGACGCCGACACCGCCCCGGTGCGGGTCGTCACGCTCAACCTGTTGCACGGGCTGTTCTGCCCGCCCGAGACCGACGCGTGCCGGGCCCCCGACCGGGTGCAGATCTTCACCGAGCTCGTCGAGGCGGCCGACTGCCCTGACCTCGTCGGCCTCCAGGAGATCGGCGCCCGCCTCGAGGAGCTGTTGCCCCCGGCCGTCGAGACGTTGTGCGACGGCGACTACGCGATCGTCTGGCGAGCCGCCGAGCCGGCCATCGACCGCCAGATGGTCCTCACCCGCCTCCCCATCGTCGAGCAGGGCTACCTCGACATCGCCAACTTCCCCTGGGAGGCCTACTGGGTGCGGGTCGACAGCGCGCAGGGACCCGCCGACTTCCTCACTGCGCACTTCGCCAGCAGCGCCAACAACCCTGCCTGCACGCCCGACCTGTGTCCGGCTATCTGCCCCGGCGGGGTGATTACCAACGAGTGCCACGCCATCGAGGTGGTGGACTTCCTCGACCGGCGGCGGGCCGGCGCCGCCATGTCGATCGCCTCGGGAGACCTGAACGCGGCGCCCGACAGCCCGACCGTGGCCACGCTGCTCGACGCCGGCTTCGTCGACGCCTGGCTCGAGGCCGGCAATCCCGAGTGCGACCCCGCCACCCACGCCGGCTGCACCGGTGGCGGGGGCCAACCCGAGCCCTTCGTGGGCATGGACACCGCCGAGGGCCCGGGATTCGACGAGCGCATCGACTACGTGATGGTGCGACCCGCTGACGACTGCGAGCTCGGCGTCGAGGCCGAGGCCTTCGCGGCCGAGCCGCGGGCCGAGCCGCTCAACGGGCTGTGGTGGGCCGCGGACCATGCGGGCGTCCTCGCCGAGCTCGCCTGCCGCTGAGCCTGGCAGACCTGCGTCCGACCGCCTTATCGTCCGCCGCATGCCCGACCCCGCCGCTCCGCTGACCACCACCGTCGACGACGCCGTCGCCGTCCTGCGCTTCGACGACGGCAAGGCAAACGTCCTGTCCCACGCCGCCATCGACGCCTTCGAGGCGGCGCTCGACCGGGCCACGGCCGAGGCGCGGGCTGTCTGCATCGTCGGACGCGAGGGCAAGCTGTGCGCCGGCTTCGACCTGTCGGTCATGACCGGCGGACCGGACGGTGCCCGGGACCTGGTCACCCGCGGCGGCGAGCTGATCATGCGGTTGTACTTGCACCCGCAGCCGGTGGTCGTGGCGGTGACTGGCCACGCCCTGGCCGCGGGGGCACTGCTGGTCCTGGCATGCGACGTGCGCATCGGGGCGGACGTGCCGGCCAAGATCGGGCTCAACGAGACCTCGATCGGCATGCCGTTGCCCCTGTTCGCGACCGAGCTGGCCCGGGACAGGTTGTCGCCCGCGGCGTTCGTGCGGGCCACGCTCGGGGCCGAGATCTACGACCCGCAGCAGGCCGCCGAGGTGGGCTACCTCGACCGGGTCGTGCCCGCCGACGAGGTGGTCGACGAGGCCGTCGCCGAGGCAAACCGCCTGAGCACCTACCGCAGCGGCGCCTACGCTCGGACCAAGGAGGTCATGCGCCGAGCGACGGCCGACCGGGTGGAGGCTGGCACCGCCGCCGACCTCGCCCTTTTCACCGTCGAGGCGCCCACCTGACCGACACCCGAACCCGACCTACGACCCGAGGAGGCGCCATGGCGGCCGTCGACACCTGCAGCCACCTCGACACCGCCCGAGACGTGACCCCGTCGGCCGACGGCTGCGAGGACTGCCTGCGCACGGGCGACACCTGGGTCCACCTGCGCGAGTGCCAGACCTGCGGTCACATCGGCTGCTGCGACAACTCGCCCAACCGCCACGCCACGGCCCACTTCCGGGCGCATCCCGACCATCCGCTCATCCGGTCGTACGAACCGGGCGAGAACTGGTGGTGGTGCTACGTGGACGAGCTGTCCTTCGACGTCCCGGGCGCGCCGCCGGCGCCGTCCCACTCCTGACATGGCGACCGACATGGCGACTGACACGGTGACGACGACGGCCGGCCGGCGCACGGTCCTCGGCACCTGCCACCACGACTGCCCGGACTCGTGCGGCTGGGTGGTCACGGTCGAGGGCGAGACCGCCGTGCGCCTGCGGGGCAATCCCGACCACCCCTACTCCCGGGGCGAGCTGTGCCCCAAGGTCAACCGGTTCCTCGACCGCGTCTACAGCCCGGACCGGATCCTCCACCCGTTGGTGCGGCGGGGGGTCAAGGGCGATGGCGACTTCGCCCCGGCGTCCTGGGACGTGGCCCTGGGGCTCGTGGCCGAGCGGCTGGGCGAGATCGTGCGCCGGCACGGCGGGGAGGCCGTGCTCCCCTGGTGGGACGCCGGCACGCAGGGCCTCCTGCAGATGTCGTCGCTCGACAAGCGATTCTTCGCCAAGCTCGGTGCGACCCGCCTGACCGGTTCGCTGTGCGGTGGCGTGGCCAGCGCCGGCACCGCCTCCACCAACGGCACGGCGCGGGCGGCCGACCCCACCGACGTGCGCTTCGCCCAGTTGGCGCTGCTGTGGGGCACCAACACGCGCCTGACCAACCGGCACCTGTGGCCGTTCGTCGAGGAGGCCCGGGCCAACGGTGCCACCGTCGTGGTCATCGATCCGGTGCGCACCATGACCGCCGAGGCCGTCGACTGGTTCGTGCAACCGCTGCCGGGCACCGACGTGGCGTTGATGCTGGGCCTGATGCACGTGCTCGTGCGGGACGACCTGATCGACCACGACTACGTCGAGCGGCACACCGTCGGGTTCGGGCGCCTCGCCGAGCGGGTGCGGGACTGGCCGCCGGCGCGGGCGGCCGACGCGTGCGGCATCGGCGCCGACGAGATCGAGCGGCTGGCGCGGGCCTACGGCACCACCAAGCCAGCGTTCATCCGCACGCTCATCGGCGCCGAGCACCACGAGCACGGCGCCATGTTCTTCCGCACGCTGGCCTGCCTGCCCGCGCTGACCGGCGCCTGGCGCCACCGGGGCGGAGGGCTGGCCCGCAGCGTCGGCGCCTGGACCGACATCAACATCGACGAGTCCGTGCTCGAGGCACCGCACCTGGCCCCCGCGGGCGGGCGGCGGTCGGTCAACATGAACCACCTGGGGCGGGCGCTCACCGATCCGGCGATGGACCCGCCGGTGCAGGCGCTGTTCGTGTGGAACGGCAACCCGCTGGTGTCGGTGCCCAACGCCGAGCTGACCCGCCGCGGCCTGGCCCGGGACGATCTGTTCACCGTGGTCAGCGAGCAGTTCCTCACCGACACCGCCCGCTACGCCGACGTGGTCTTCCCCGCCGCCACGCAGATCGAGCAGACCGACGTCGTGCCCGCGTGGGGGCACCTGTACCTGGGATGGAACGAGGCGGCGATCCCGCCCTTGGGCGATGCGGTGCCCAACACCGAGCTGTGGCGGCGCCTGGCCCGGGCCATGGGCTTCACCGAGCCCGAGCTGTTCGAGGACGACGAGTCGCTGCTGCGGAGCGCGCTGCGCGACGTCGACCTCGACCTGCTGCGCGAGCGGGGCTTCGTACGGCTGTCGCTGCCCGAGGACCTCCGGCCCTACGCGGACGGCGGCTTCCCCACCGCGAGCGGCAAGGTGGAGCTGTACAGCGAGGCGTTGGCGGCGCAGGGCCACGATCCGCTGCCAGCGTTCCATCCCCCCGGCGAAGGTGTCGGCGGCGAGGCGGAGCTGGCCGGTCGCTACCCACTGGTGCTGATGACGCCCAAGAACCACACCCGCTTCCTCAACACGTCGTACTCGCACCTTCCCAAGCACGGGCCGGCCGAGGGTGGGCCGTTCGCCGAGCTCGATCCGGCCGACGCCTCGGCCCGGGGGATCGCCGAGGGCGACACGGTGCGGGTGTGGAACGACCGGGGGTCGCTCACGCTCACCGCCCGGGTCGGCGGCCGGCTGCGCCCGGGGGTGGTGGCGGTGCCGTTCGGCTGGTGGTCCGACCACCACGGCGAGCGGGCCACCGCCAACTCGTTGACCAACGACACACTGACCGACTGGGGTGGCGGCGTCGCCTACGGCAGCACCCGGGTCGAGGTCGAGCCGGTGGGCGTACATGCGGGCGGCGATGACTGACCCGAGGCAATAGGTTTCAGCCCGCGGAGCCCGAGGTGGAACCTATGACCTCGGGGCGAACGAGCGGCGTCAGCGCTGGAGGTCGCGCAGCGCCCAGCGCAGGAGGTCGGGATCGGCCCATGCCGTCTCGGCGGCCGAGGTGGCGCGGCCGAGAGCCCGCAGGGCGTCGACGGTCATGGCCAGGGCCACCGGTGGCTGGGCGAGAAGCTCGGCGACGAGGGCGTCGACGGCGGCATCGAGCTCGGCGGCCGGGGCGACCCGGTGCACGTAGCCCCAATCGAGGGCCTCGGCGGCGAGCAGGCGCCGGCCGGTCATGACCAGCTCGCGGGTCCGGGGCAGGCCGATCTCCCGCGCCAGGCGGGGCAGGCCCGCCCAGGTCAGCGGGATGCCGATGGCCAGCTCGGGGATGGCGATCGACACGTCGCCGGCCGCCACCCGGAGATCGCACGCGGCCGCCAGCAACGCCGCGCCGCCGAGGACATGCCCGTGCATGCGGGCGATCGTCACCTGGGGCAGCCGCTCCCAGTCGTCGAGCAGGCGCTGCCAGCGGCCGCTCCACCGGCGTGCCTCCAGGGCGTCGGCGGGGGCAGCGACCGGCTCGGCCAGGTCGGCCCCGGCGGAGAACGCCCGTCCTGCGCCGCCGAGCACCACGACGCGCATGTCGTCGCGCTCGGCGAGCTCGTCGATGGCCCGCTGCAGGCCGACCCTGGTGGCCTCGTTCAGTGCGTTGAGCTTGTCGGGTCGATCTAGGGTGATGCGACAGACGGGCCGGTCGGGATCGGGCTCGTAGCGCACCGGTGAATCGTCGTCAGTAGCCGGTCGGCGACCCGCTAGTCGCGGGCCGGGATCTGCTGCACGGCCCAGCCGTTGCCGTCGGGGTCGCTGAAGAAGACGAACCGGCCCCAGGGGAAGTCCTGGATCTCGCTGACCTCCGTGCCCCGCTCAACCAGCTCGGCACGGGCGGCCTCGATGTCGGCCACGACCATCTGCAGGCCCCGTAGCGAGCCGGGCGGCATGTCGCTGACCCCCTTCCCCAGGGCGATCGAGCACGCCGAGCCGGGCGGGGTCAGCTGCACGAAGCGGATCTCGTCGCTGACCGTGTGGTCGTGGTCGGCGTTGAACCCCGCCTTCTCGGTGTAGAAGGCCTTCGCGCGGTCGACGTCCGAGACCGGAACCGCCACCAGCTCGAGCTTCCAATCCATGCTGCGCTCCTTGTCGATCCGGGACCCTGCCACGAGAGGTCGGTACCCTAGGCCGCCAAGGCTGGTCGTCGCGGCTCGCCCGAGGGGATCGATGATTGGCTGAGCCGCCAGTGGGTCGGACGCCTTGTGCGAAGTTGTACTGAGTGTAATATCGCCCGGATGGCGGCTCAGCTCCAGCTGCTCCGGTTGAGCCACGTCAACGCCCTCGTCGACGGCTACCGGCGCTCGCTCGACCACCTCGGCGGGACCCTCGGCATGCAGGTCAACATGGAGATCCCGGCGCGGGAGGGCGACGACACGGACGCCTGCCTCCTGAGCCTGGGCGACGTCATCTTCGAGCTGTTCGCCCCTCGCCAGCGGGCCGAGCGCGGCCAGGGGCGGCTGCTGGCTCTGTACGGAGGGCACTATCTGGGCGCCGAGTTCCAGGTCCCGGACCTCGACGCCGCCCGGTCGGTGTGCCGATCCCGGAACGTGCGGATCATCCGGGACGACGGCTATGCCTTCTTCACCTACCCGGGCGCCTGTAGCGGCATCTCCTGGGAGATCTTCGACGGCGACTGGCACAGCCCGCCCCACGGCGGCACTGCCGGCGACGTGGTGACCAACCCCGACTGGACGCCGATCCACACGGCCGCGTACTGGCGCGACGAGCACCCCCTCGGCGTCGTCGGGCTCGCACGACTAGGCGTGGCGGTGGCGGATCTCGATGCCGCGCTCGAGGGCTTCCAGTCCCTCACCGGTGCGGCGGAGATCGACCGGCCCTCGCGGCCGGAGGCCAAGGCGATCGACCTCCAGGTCGGTGACACCGTGTTCGAGCTGCTCGCACCCGCCGGCGACGGCCCGCTCGCCGAGTGGCTCACGCGCTACCGCGAGGGCGTCCGCAGCACGGTGTTCCGCGTGCACGACCTCGACCGGGTGGAGCGCTTCGCCGCCGACCGGGGCATCGACCTGGTACCCGGGGACGCCTCGGACGCCTGGGCCTTCTCACCCGAGCAGAGCCTCGACCTCCGCTTCGAGTTCACCGAGTAATCGCGGTGTCGAGCGATGCTCGACCCGCTACCGTGTGGCCCGCTCTCGAGTGGAGGGCAGGACCAACGGAAGGAGGGCGAGCGCCATGACCGTGGACACGACCCTTCTCCGGCGCGCCCGCACCTGAGGCTCAAGCCGTCAGCGGCGCGATCCCTGTCCTGACCCGCGGCCAGCCCGCATGGCGGCCGCTTCCGTCGGCACCGCCGGCGATCCACGAGGAGTCTTCCCTTGCAGTTCCCTGCACTCGTGCCCTACGGCTGGAACGGCCGGTGGGCCGCACTGTTCTCGTCCCTGGACCTCGGCGGACGCGCGACCGACCCGGCGCGTCCCGCACCCGCCCCCGGGCGGGTCGTGCGCCACGACGGCACCGGGCTGCTCGTCGTGCTGCCAGACAGGGTGCGCTCGGTCCCGTGCCGCCGCTCGGTCGACCCGCCGCCCACCGTCGGCGACTGGGTCGTGGTGGCCGACGGCGCGGTCGGAGCCGTGCTCGACCGCACCTCGCTGCTGACGCGGCGGGCGGCCGGCGTCGACGCGCCCCAGCCGCTGGCGGCCAACGTCGACCTGGTGCTCGTCGCCTGCGGCCTGGACCGCCCCGTCAAGGCGGGCCGCATCGACCGCACGATCGCACTCGCCTGGGACGCGGGCGCGGTGCCCCTCGTCGTGCTCACCAAGGCGGACCTGTCCCCCGACGCCGCGGCCCGAGCCGACGAGGTGCAAGCCGCCCACCCCGGCATCGACGTCGTCGCCACGTCGGCCACGACGGGCGACGGCATCGACGAGCTGCGGTGTGCGATCCACGACCGCACCGTCGTGCTGATCGGCGAATCGGGCGCCGGGAAGTCGTCGCTCACCAACGCCTTGGCCGCCGGCGAGGTCGCCGCCACCGGAGCGGTCCGCAGCGGCGACGCCAAGGGCCGGCACACGACGTCCGCCCGCCAGGCGCACGTGCTGCCCGGCGGGGGCGTCCTCATCGACACGCCGGGCCTGCGCGCCGTGGGCCTCTGGGCTGATACCGATGCGGTCGCCGCCACCTTCCCCGACATCGACGGGCTGGCCGCCGGGTGCCGGTTCAACGACTGCCGCCACGACCGCGAGCCGGGCTGCGCCGTGCTCGCCGCCGTCGACGCCGACGCGCTGGCCGCCGAGCGGCTGGCCGCCTGGCGGGCCCTCGAGCGCGAGGCAGCCGCTCTGGCGCGGCGGGCCGATCCGCACGAGCAGAAGCAGTGGGGCCGCCAGTTCTCGCGCATGGCCAAGGAGGCGCAGCGCCGCAAGGGCCGGCCGTAACCGGCTCACGGCGACCGATGTTGGGCCGAGACCAACATCGACGGGCGACGTGGACGCCGGGCAAATAGGGCAGCGTGTGTATAGTCGCACCGGCCGTGCGGGCACCTCGCGGACGGCGTCGACGAAGGAGCGGTTCCGTGGCACGAACCTCTACCAGCCGGGGGGCGACGGCAGCGGTGGTGCAGCTGAGCGCCCACCGGGAAGGCCCCAAGCGATCGTCGCTCGCGCAGGAACGCTCGCGCGAGACCAGGCGCAAGCTGGTCAAGGCCGCTCTCGACCTGTGGAACGAGCGGGGCTTCGAGACCGGGATCGACAGCACGACCGCCGAGGAGATCGCCGCCCGGGCCGGCGTGGCCAAGGGCACCTTCTACTTCCACTTCGCCCGCAAGGAGCAGGTGCTGCTCGAGATGGGCTGGCTGACCGCCCGGGTGCTCTACGAGGACGCCCTCAAGGCCCTCGCCAGCGGTCGCTCGCTGGACACGGTCGTCGATCAGCTGATGACCAAGCTGGCCCGGCGCATCGAGCGTGGGCCTCGCGCCGCGGTGGGCCGCATGATCCAGGAGTTCCACCGAGCCCCCCCGTCCGAGCTCCTGCCCGATCAGGAGCACTTCGGGTTCCAGCGGGCGTTCTCGGTCGTGTTCACCCACGCCCAGGACTCCGGCGAGCTGCCGAGCGATGTCTCGCCCCGCGACCTGGCGGCGATGCTCACCGCACTGGTCATGGACGGGATCAGGGAGTGGACGGTCGACGAGGCCGTCGACCTGCCGGCCGTACTCCGCCTGCGCAGTGCGCTGGTGCTGGCCGGCGCCCGCAACCTGGTGGTCGCTCCGCCTCGCCGCCGCCGCACGACCACCGCCCGCGCCCGCAAGGCCTGAGCGACCGCACGCATGGTGGGGACAGGGAGGCCGGGATGAAGCCGGCGCCGTTCGAGCTGCACCGGCCCGAACGGGTCGAGCACGTGCTCTCGTTGCTCGCAGACCACGGCGACGAGGCCAAGCTGCTGGCCGGGGGTCAGAGCCTGGTGCCGATGCTGGCGCTGCGGCTGGCCCGCTTCGAGCACCTGGTGGATTTGAACGAGGTCCAAGGGCTCACCGGCATCGAGCGGGGCGACGGCGCACTGCGCATCGGCGCCTGCGTGCGCCACCGCTCGCTCGAGCGCGACGACGCCGTGGCCGGTGCCGTGCCGTTGCTCGCCCGGGCGACGCCCCTCGTCGGCCACTTCCAGATCCGCAACCGCGGCACGCTGGGCGGCTCGCTGGCCCACGCCGATCCCGCCGCCGAGCTCCCGGCGGTGGCCGTGACCCTCGACGCCACGATGGAGGTCGTCAGCGCCGGCGGGCGGCGCGACGTGGCGGCCCGCGACTTCTTCCAGGGCACCTGGACGACCGCCCTCGAGGCCGACGAGCTGCTCGTCGCCGCCCGGTACCCGGTGTGGGACGGCCGCTGCGGCTTCGCGGTCGAGGAGGTGGCCCGCCGTCATGGCGACTTCGCGCTGGTGGGCGTCACGTGCGCTGTCGCCGTCGGCGACGACAGCGTGTCGCGCGCCGCCGTCGGCCTGTTCGGCGTCGACGGCCGGCCGGTGCGGGCCACCGCCGCCGAGGCGGCGCTCGTCGGCGCCGGCAAGGACCTGGAGCCGGCCGAGCTGGCCGAGCTCGCCCAGCTCGCGGTCGCCGAGCTCGATCCGCCCGACGACCTGCACGCACCCGGCTGGTACCGCCGCGAGACCGGCGCCGTGCTGGTGCAACGTGCGTTGGCCCGCGCCGTCGGGGAGGCCTTCGATGCCTGACACCCTCATCGAGCTGTCGGTCAACGGCGAGCGCCACCGGCTGACCGTCGAGCACCGCACGACGCTGGCGGACGCGTTACGTGAAGGCTGTGGCCTCACCGGTACCCACCTGGCTTGCGAGCACGGCGTGTGCGGCGCCTGCACGGTGCTGCTGGACGGCGAGGCGGTCCGCTCCTGCCTGCTGTTCGCCGCCCAGGCGGCCGGGCGCGAGGTCACCACAATCGAGGGGCTGTCGCCGGCGGACGGGACGTTGAGCCCCGTGCAGCAGGCATTCCAGGACTGCCACGGCCTGCAGTGCGGCTACTGCACGCCCGGCTTCGTCGTCTCGCTCACCGCCTTCCTGCGCGACAACCCCACGCCCACCGACGAGGAGCTTCGGGAGGCGCTGGCGGGCAACCTCTGCCGCTGCACCGGTTACCAGGGCATCCTGGACGCTGCTCGCCGGGCGGCGGGGACCGGCGGGGCCGACCGATGACCGGCATCGCCGACACCGCCGACACGGTCGGGAGGCGCCGCTCGGTTCGTCGGGCAGAGGGTGAAGCGACGCGAGGATCCCCGCCTGCTCACCGGCCGGGGCCGCTACGTCGACGACGTCACCCTCCCCCGCCTGCTCCACGCCGCCTTTCTCCGCAGCGACGTCGCCCGCGGCGCCATCCGCTCGATCGACGTCGACGCCGCCCGGGCGCTCCCCGGTGTGCGGGGCGTGTTCACCGCCGCCGAGCTCAACCCGATCTGCGGTCCGCTCCACGCCAGCCTGACGGGCCCGCGCCAGGCGAGCGGGCCGCCCGAGCGGGCGCTGGCAGACGACGACGTGCGCTTCGTGGGCGAGCCCATCGCCATCGTCGTGGCCGACAGCCGCTACCTCGCCGAGGACGCGTGCGAGCTGATCGTGGTCGACATCGAGCCACACGCCCCCGTCGTCGACATGAACGGCGCGCTCGCCGACGACGTGATCGTCCACCCCGAGATCGGCACCAACACGGCCGGGGCCATGCCACAGACGGCCGATCCCGAGCTCGAGGAGATCCTGGCCTCGGCCCCGCACGTCATCTCCCGCACCTTCACCAACGGCCGCGTCACCAACGTGCCGATGGAGGGCCGCGGGCTGGTGGCGTCGTGGGACCCCTACGCCGGCGAGGTGCGGATCTGGCCGTCGAGCCAGTCGCCCCACGAGGTGAAGGCGTTCTGCAGCCGGGTGCTCGACGTCCCCGCGCATCGGGTGCACGTGCAGATGGGCGACGTCGGCGGCGGGTTCGGCCAGAAGATGTTCGGCAACCGCGACGAGGCGTGCGTCATGCTGGCGGCGCGCCTCCTGGGGCGGCCGGTCAAGTGGGTCGAGGACCGGCGCGAGAACCTGATCGCCGCCAACCAGGCCCGGCGCGAGGCCGCGACCGTGACTATGGCGCTCGACGACGAGGGCCACATCCTCGGGGCCAAGATGCACCTGGTCGAGGACGTCGGCGCGTTCCCGATGGGGGGCGCGGCCGGCAGCGGGATGCTCGTGGCCCTCATCTTCCCCGGCCCCTACCGCATGCGGCGCTTCGGCTTCAGCTCCGATGCGGTGTTCACCAACACCTGCGGCAAGGCCGCGTACCGCGGCCCCTGGGCCATCGAGACGATCGTGCGCGAGCAGCTCATGGACCATGCCGCCCGCGGGCTCGGGCTCGACCCGTTGGAGCTGCGGCGGCGCAACGTGATCCGCCCGTCGGAGCTGCCCTACAGCCTGCCGAGCGGCCTGGTCTACGACGTCGTCACCCCCACCGAGACGCTCGAGCAGGCCGTGGCCGCCATCGACTGGGACGGCTTTCGAGCCGAGCAGGCCGCGGCCCGCGCCGAGGGGCGCTACCTCGGCATCGGGCTGAGCCTGTGCATCGAGCCGTCGGCCATGGGGTACGGGTCGCTGGCCATGGAACAGGCCGTGGTGCGGATCGACGCCACGGGCACGGTGCTCGTGCTGATGGGCACCGGCAGCCACGGGCACAGCCTGGAGACGACGATCCCCCAGGTCGTGGCCGACCACCTCGGCTGCGCGCTGGACGACGTCCAGTTCGTGCAGGGCGACACCGATGCCACGCCGCACGGCCCCGGCACGGGTGGGAGCCGATCGGCGGTCATCGCCGGGGGCGCCGCGCAGGCGGCCGCGCTCAAGATGCGGGAGAAGGTCCTGCACGTCGCGGCTCACCTGCTCGAGGCGGCGGTCGACGACCTGGAGGTGGCCGGCAGCCGGGTCAGCGTGCGGGGCACACCCACGCGGGGCCTGTCGTTCGCCGAGATCGCCGACACGGCCTACGCCAACCCGGCCGGCCTGCCGCCCGGCACCGAGCCGGGGCTGGAGGCGTCGCACCGCTTCACCGCCCCCTCGCCGTTCACGTGGTCCAACGCCTGCCACGTCTGCACCTGCGAGGTCGACCCGGACACCGGCCGGGTCCAGCTGCTGCGCTACCTGGTGAGCGAGGACTGCGGCGTGATGATCAACCCCATGGTCGTCGAGGGCCAGATCGCCGGCGGGGTCGCGCAAGGCATCGGCCAGGTGTTGCTGGAGGAGATGGCCTACGACGCCGACGGCAACCCCCTGGCAACCACGTTCCTCGACTACCTGCTCCCCACCACCACCGAGGTGCCCGACCTCGAGGTCACCCACATCGAGACGCCGTCGAACAACCCGGGCGGCTACAAGGGCATGGGCGAGGGCGGCGCCATCGCCTCGCCGGCGGCCGTCGCCAACGCCATCGCCGACGCCCTGGCCCCGTTCGGCGTCACGGTGACCGACCTCCCGCTGGGCCCGACGCAGATCAGGTCGCTTCTGCGGGACCGCCTGCCGCCAACGCATCCACCTCGGCGACCTCCTCGGGCGTGAGCCGCCACCTCACGGCGGCGTTGGCCCGGACCTGCTCCACCTTGGTCGCACCCGCGATCACCGAGGCGACGGTGGGCTTGGCCAGGAGCCAGGCGAAGGCCAGCTCGAGGACCGTGTGGCCCCGCTGCTGCGCCCAGTCGTCGAGCCGCTCGACCACGTCGAAGTTCTGATCGCTCAGCATGCGGCTGGCCCGGTCCCCCCAGGCGGCGAGCCGGGTGCCATCGGGCGGCGCCTCCCCCCTCCGGTACTTGCCGGTCAGCAGGCCACTGGCGAGCGGGAAGAACGGGATGTGGGCGATGCCCAGCTTCTCGCACGTGGGCAGGACCTCGGCCTCGTCGGCGCGGTGCAGCAGGTTGTAGTGGTTCTGGACGCTGACGAAGCGGGCGGCGCCCGCCTTCACCGCCTCCTCGGCTTCGACGAGCTGCCCGGCGCTGAAGTTCGAGCAGCCGATCTCCCGCACCTTTCCCGCCTTCACGAGCTCGTCGAGGGCGCCGAGCGTGTCGGCGATGGGCGTGTCGGGGTCGGGTCTGTGGATCTGGTACAGGTCGATGCGATCGGTGGCCAGCTCGCGCAGGCTGCGCTCGATGGCACTGCGCACGTACTCCGGGCGGGCGCCACCGGGGCGATCGGCGCCGAGTGGGCTGGCGAACTTCGTCGCGACCACCACGTCGTCCCGTCGCGTGCCGAGGGCCTTGGCCAACCGCTGCTCGCTCTGGCCGTACGAGTCGGCGGTGTCGAACATGTTGATCCCGGCCTCGAGGGCGGCGTCGACGACCGGTGGGACGTCGGCCTCCTCCATGCTGAACCCGAAGTTGTTGGTGCCGAGGCCGATCACCGAGACGTCCAGCGAGCCGATCTTGCGAGTTTCCATCGATCCTCCTTTGGACCTGAGCGGATAAGCACGTCCTCTTGGCTCACGGTGGTCAGCGCTGCCGGGGAGCCGAGCTGTCGAGTCCTGGTCGACCGCCAAATTCCCACGCGTAGGCTGCATGAACCGCCCATTCGCTCGGCTCCCTGGTCAGATGTCGCAGCGCCGACACGTGGCCGACACGAGCGACACGAGCCGATCGCCGGCGCCGCCGTCGGTCAGCGGCACCCGCACTGCCACATCACCCGATCCGGCCGATCCGGCGCGTCCACCCGATGCTGCCGAGAGCACCTCGGCTCGTGCCACCAGCGGCCCGCCCTTCACGCGGTTGAGGTAGCGGATCTCGAGGTCTGTCACTGCGAACCGCCCGCGCGGCGCCAGCGCCCACTCGGACGCGAGCTCGGCGACGAGGGCCTGGACGCCACCCTGGACCGTTCCTCGGCTGTTGCCCAGGGCGGGACGGGGGTCGACCGCCACGGTGTGCTGGTCGATGTAGCGCGCCGCCAGCAGCTCGTCGAACGACGACCCGGTCATGGCCGGCCGCAGCTGGGGGGCGGAGGTCGGCTGGAACCGCATCGGCTGGTTCATGAAGGTGACCGTGGATCGAGCGAACGGCTCGCGCTCACCGTCGAGGTGCATGAGCGTCTCCCCGACGAACAGTCGGCGCCCCACCTTCAGCGGACGGCACACGGCGCGGACCGTGCCCGGCGCGGACGGCATCGACAGCATCTGGATCCGCAGGTCGACGGTGGGGTTGATGGGCCCCGTCGGCTGGGACCCGGCCACCACGTCGGCCAGGGTGGCGAGCAACCCGATGCGCGGTCGCATGGTTCCGGGCGCGCACATCTCGGGTCCGAGCTCCAGCCGCCCGTGGGTGGTGTCGGACTCCGCCCACAACTCGAGACCGAGGGCGCCGACGAAGCTGGGCGATGCGGGCGCCTCCGATGACGTGGAGCAGGTGGTCACAGCCGCCCGAGTCTCGCGGAGGTGTTGTTCATGGACCAAATGATCGGTTGGCTCGCACGCAGCCCCGGTCAGCGCAAGGTCCGGAAGAAAGCACGCACGTCGTCCACGAACAGCTCGGGGACCTCCATGGCGGCGAAGTGCCCGCCCCGCGGCTGGTCGATCCAGTGGGTGACGTTGTAGCGGTGCTCGACCCAGGGCCGCGGCATGCGCGTCACCTCGGCCGGGTAGTTGGCGACGCCCGTGGGCACCGTGACGTAGGCCCGAGGGATGGCGGCCCGCCCGGCCTGGCGCATCTCGTAGTACAGGCGTGCCGACGACGTGGCCGTGCGTGTCGCCCAGTAGACCATCACGTTGGTGAGCAGTTGATCTTTCGTGAAGGATCGCTCGGCGTCGCCGCCGCAGTCGGACCACGCCCGGAACTTCTCGACGATCCAGGCGGCCAGGCCCGCCGGCGAGTCGTCGAGCGCGTACCCCAGGGTCTGGGGCCTGGTGCCCTGGATCGCCGAGTAGCCGCCGGCGGTCTCCCGCCACTCGCGCATCCGCTCGATGCTCGCCTGATCCTCGGCGTCGAGCTCGTCGGTGCGCTCGCCGCTCGGCCGGGGCACGGTGACGAAGTTGAGGTGCAGCCCCACCACCCGATCGGGCCGGAGGTCGGCCATGTTCTGGCTCACGATCGAGCCCCAGTCGCCCCCCTGCACCCCGTAGCGGGCGTAGCCGAGCCGGTCGACGAGCGCCGAGAACGCCTCGGCCATGCGGCGGGGGTGCCAGCCGGGCTCTGAGGTGGGCCCCGAGAAGGCGTAGCCGGGCAGCGACGGCGCCACGACGTGGAAGGAGTCGGCGGGATCGGGGGGATCGGTCAGCGGCCCGATCACATCCAGGAACTCGACCACCGAGCCGGGCCAGCCATGGGACAGCACAAGCGGCAACGCATCCGAGTGGCGCGACCGGGCGTGGATGAAGTGGATGCGTTGTCCATCGATCGTCGTCACGAAGTGGTCGAGCTCGTTGAGCCGGCGCTCCTGTGCGCGCCAGTCGAAGCCGTCCCGCCAGTAGCCGATCAGCTCGCGCAGGTAGGTCAGATCGGTCCCCTGCTCCCAGCCGGGAGCGACCTCGTTGGGCAACCGCGCCCGCATCAGCCGGTCGCGCAGGTCATCGAGCTCGCCGTCGGCGATGTGAACCTCGAACGGTTCGATCGGTGATGCGCCGGTCGTCATGGATTGAGCGTCCAGCCTCCGTCCGGACGGCGCAGCCAGCCGCCCGCAGCCCACGTCCCGCCGTCGACGCTGACCGTCACGCCGGTGACGTAGTCGGACATCCTCGAGCACAGCCAGACGACCGCGCTGGCGCACTCCTCCACCAGACCCTCTCGCCCCAGGGGTATCGACCGCGACCACTCGTCCGGCGAATCCTCCCACGAGTCGGGGTCCACCGGACCCGTGCGGTTGCCCCGCAATCCGGGGGTGATCGTGTGGTCCGGGGCGATGCCGTTGACGCGGATCCCGTGCTCGGACAGCTCCAGCGCCATCGTGCGGGTGAAGTTGACCATCCCGGCCTTGCACGCGGCGTACACGGCGTACATCGGGGCGGCCCGGAGCGCCTCGATGCTGGCCACGTTGACGACCGAACCGCCCCGCCCGCCGTCGATCATCGCCCGGGCGGCCTCCTGCGTCGCCACCAGCATGCTCACGAGGTTGATCTCCACGTGGCGGCGCATGCTCTGCTCGGGCATCGTCAGGAACGGCCCGCCCCGCACACCGCCGGCGTTGTTGACCAGGATGTCGATGCGGCCGAACCGGTCCCTGACGCGGCCGATCGAGTCCCGGATCTGGGCGCTGTCCAGGACGTCGCAGGGGATACCGATCGCCTCCCGCCCCAGCCGCTCGATCGCCGCCTGGGTGGCGGCGCAGCGCTCGGGAACCACGTCGAGCACTGCGACGTTGGCACCGAAGCGGGCCAGGGCCAGCGCGACCCCTTGTCCGATCCCGCCACCGCCCCCGGTCACGATCGCCACCTGGTCGGTGACCAGGATGTCGGCGGGGTCGATGGCGATGTTCTCGACGTCCCGCGCGATCGCCATCAGCTCCGCATGGTCCATCACTGCCTCTCGGACCAGCTCTTGGCCTTGCGGACGACCTCGCGGAAGGGCACGTCGAGGTCGAAGCGCGGCTCCTTGGGCAGGCCCAGCACCCGCTCGCCGATGCCGTTGCGCTGCATCTCGTTGGTGCCGCCGGCGATGGCGAGCTCGCGGCCGTTGAGGTACTTGACGGCCGCCGTCTGCCCGTCGATGTCGCCCGGCTCCCACACCAGGGCACCGGCTCCCCCGATCTCCATGCCGAGGCGGGCCCGCAGCGCGTCGAAGGTGCCGCGGGCCAGCTTTCCGTACGAGGCCAGCCCGGTGCTGGCACGACCGCCCCGGCGGATGAGCCCGGAGACCCGCAAGGCCAGCTGCGCGGCGACGAAGTCGTTGGTGTGGGCGCGGGCGATGAGCTGGCGGACGTACGGGTCCTGGTCACGACCGAGGCGCCGGGCCGAGGCGACGAGGTCGGGCGCCAGGAGGCCCGGGCCCTCGCGACGCACGGGATCCTCGCGTCCCGCACCCCGTTCGAACACGAGCATCGTCTGCGCCACCGACCAGCCCTGGTTGACCTCCCCGATGACGTCGTCGTCGCCGAGCTCGACGTCGTCGAAGAACTCCTGGCAGAACTCGGCGTCGCCGTTGATCTCCCGGATCGGCTGGACCGTGACGCCCGGCGCGTCGACCGGCACAGCGAACCACGTCAGGCCGCGGTGCTTCGGCACGTCCCAGTCGGTGCGAGCCAGGCACATGCCGTAGTCGGCGTAGTAGGCGCCGCTGCTCCACACCTTGGAGCCGCTGAGGATCCAGCGGTCGCCGTCGCGCGAGGCCCGGGTGGTGATGCCCGCCAAGTCGGAGCCCGCGCCGGGCTCGGAGAAGAACTGCGCCCACAGCTCCTCCCCCGCCAGGATGCGGGGGATGTGCCGGCGGAGGAAGGCCGGGGCGGCGTGGGCCAGCATCGTGGGGGCGCAGATCATCATCGTGGTCCCGCCGGCGACGCCGAAGTCGGGCAGGCGGTAGCCGGCGGCCTCCTCGTCGAACGCGGCCTGGTGCCCGGCGGTCAGGCCCTGGCCGCCGTACTCCCTGGGCCACGTGATCCCTGCGTACCCGGCCTCGTAGAGGCGCCGCTGGAGCACGCGCTCCTCGGCGATCCCCTCGACGGTCTTGTGGTCGATCCCCCGCAGCCGGTCGCGCGCCCCGGGATCGCGCCGCTCCAGGTTGGCCGCCAGCCACTCGCGCGCCTGGCGCCGGTAGTCCTCGATGTCTGGCAACTCGGTTGGCTCGTCGGGCATGGGTCCTCGCTCACAGCTCGTGGATGGTGCAGATGCGTTCGCGGTGCCAGGCCGGCTCGCCGTAGAGGTACGCGTCGGCGGTGAGGCGCCGGAGGTAGAGGTGCAGGTCGTGCTCCCAGGTGAAGCCGATGCCCCCGAAGGCCTGCAGGCAGTTCTGCGCCAGCTCGATGCCGCTGTCGCCGACGAACGCCTTGGCCATGCTGGCGACCTCGCCGGCATCCTCCCGCTCGTCCTGCACGGCCCGCGCCGCCGCGGTGAGGACCGCCTTGCTGGCCTCGACCAGCAAGCTGGTGTCGGCCAGCAGGTGCTTGATCGCCTGGAACGAGCCGATCGGCCGCCCGAACGCCGTCCGGTTCTTGGCGTACTCGACCGTCTCGGAGAAGATGTGGTCCATCGCCCCCACCGACTCGGCGACGGTCAGCACGACGGCGACTTGGAGCTGGCGCTCGAGAATCGGCCGGCCGCTCACCGGATCACCGACCACCGCCGCGCGCGGCGCGTCGACGGCGTCGAGGGTGACGCGCCCGAAGCTACGGGTGATGTCGAGCCCGTCGAGTTTGGTCACGGTCAGACCCGGGGCGGTGCTCGGCAGCAGCACCTGGATCGGTCCCCCGGCGCTGCCCGCGCTCACCAGCAGCCAGTCGGCGAGGTGTGCGTCCTGCACCAAGCCCTTCGTTCCCGACAGGACGAAGCCGTCGCCGCCCGAGGCGCGTGCCGTCACGCCGGCGTCCGCCCTCCAGTCGCCGGTTGGATCGGCGAGCGCCCAGGCGGCCGTCGTCTCGCCGGCGATCAGCCCCGGCAGGACCTTCGCCCGCTGGTCGTCGGTCGCGCCCGCCGCCAGTGCCAGGGCGACGACGTTGCCGGGGACGAAGGGAGCTGGCTGCAGGAGCCGCCCCCGCTCAACGGCCACCACCGCGGCGTCGATCACTCCCTCCCCGGAGACGCTGCCGCCGCCGTGCTCCTCGGGGACCAGCAGGGAGAACCACCCCAGCTCCGCCGCCTGGCGCAGGTAGCTGGGCTCCACCCCACCAGACGCGTCCTCGGACAGCTCCCGCACCTTGGCCAACGGACAAGCCGACTCGATGAACCGGGTGGTCGTGTCCCGGAGCAGCTCCTGGTCACTGGTCAGGTCGAGGTCCATGGCGGCACATAGCACCCGACCGGCCCCGTTCTTGTCCAATGTCAAGAAATCGTCCCGGCCCTCTTGGACAACGGGATCTTGTACAGGCGGGCCCAGTTGTCGCCCAGGATCCTGGCCTTGACGCCGGCGGGCAGCGGGAGCTCGTCGAACTGCTCGACGGCGTGCGGGTACTGCGAGTCGCCGTGGGGGTAGTCGGTGGAGAACACCAGGTTGTCGGCGCCGAACCAGTCGACGTAGTGGACTGCGGTCGCCTCGTCGGCCTCGAGCGACACGTAGCAGTTACGCAGGAAGTACTCCGACGGCTTCATCGTGAGATCGGTGGCCTCGTACCAGCCCGTCCACTCGTGGTGCTCGTCCAGCCGGTGCATCAGCCACGGCGCCCACGAGCAGTTGCCCTCGAGCAGCGCCACCCGCAGGTTCGGGAAGCGTTCGAGCACGCCGCCGGCGCACAGGCAGACCGTCACGAACTGGATGGCCAGCGGTTGGTTGAAGGTGTGCCACATCATGAGCCGGTCGAGCACCTCCAGCGAGAAGTCCGGCCGGAGGTAGGTCTGGCCGCCCCCGTGGAAGGCGACCGGCACGTCGAGCCGCTCGATCTCGGCCCACAGCGGGTCGTACGCGGGGTGGTGCCAGGGGCGGCGGTTGACGCACCCGGGCGACAGGAACACCGCCTTGAAGCCCAGCCCCTCCACGGCGCGCCGGGCCTCGGCCACGGCCCCCTCGACGTCGTGGGGCGCGACCATGGCCGCGCCGAACATGCGGTCCGGAGCCTGGGCGCAGAAGTCCGCGAGCCAGTCGTTGTAGGCCCGCGCGATGGCGCTGGCGTACTGGGGCTCGAGCCCGTCTGCCCCGATCTGGTCGACCGAGTCCAGGCCGAGCACGAACAGACCCCGGGACGGGAACAGCACGGCGAGATCCAGCCCCTCGGCGTCCATGGCCTCGATCTGCGACACCGGGTCCCACCCCCGCGCCTCGGCGGCCGCGTAGACGTCGTCGTGCTGGGGGCGCCAGCCCGTCCTCCGCCCCTCCGCCCTCATCGGCCGCACCCGTCCCAACCGCAACATCGTGTGGTTCTTGACCCGCACCCGCATGTCCCGCGGGATCTCCGACAGCCCGATGGGGGCGGCATGGGCGTAGGACGGGTCGATGTAGTGCTGCCACAGGTCTGGAGGCTCCATCACGTGCAGGTCGCTGTCGGCGATCACCCGGTCCGCCGGCCTCGGGCTGTCGGTCGCCATCGTGTCCCCCCTCCACTCGTACTAGGAATGAGCGCCGTGCTGATCAGAGACGCGACCGTCGACGACTGGCCGGCCATCTGGCCCTTCCTGCGCCGCGTCGTCGCCGCCGGTGAGACCTTCTGCTGGGATCGCGACGTCAGCGAGGAGCGGGCGCGTGCCATGTGGCTCCACGAGCCGCCGGGCCGCACGGTCGTGGCCGTCGACGACGACGGGACCATCGTCGGCACGGCCGAGACGCACCCCAACCACGACGGGCCCGGGGCGCACATCGCCAACGCCGGGTTCATGGTCGACCCGGACCACGTCGGCCGCGGCGTCGGGCGAGCGCTGGGCGAGCACGTCATCGCCCAGGCGCGGGCCGACGGGTACCGCGCCATGGTGTTCAACGCCGTCGTGGAGGCCAACACCGCGGCGGTGGCGCTCTGGCGCTCGCTCGGCTTCGAGATCCTGGCCACGGTGCCGGAGGGGTTCCACCATCCGGTCGAGGGCTACGTCGGCCTGCACATCATGTACCGCCGTCTTTGAGCGGCCCCGGCTCGTCGGGGGGTCCCGGGGGCTCCGGGCCTCCCAACACGTCGGCCGCCACCCGCAGGGCCTCGTTGGCGGCCGGCACGCCGGCGTAGATCGCCGTCTGCATCAGCACCTCGACGAGCTCGTCGCGGGTGAGCCCGACGTTGAGCGCGCCGGCCAGGTGGGCGCGCAGCTCCTCGCTGCGGCCGAGGGCGGCAAGCTGGGCCACGGTCACCAGGCTCCGATCGCGCATGGCCAGGCCGGGGCGTGACCAGATCATCCCGAAGGCAGACGCCGCGACGTAGCGGAAGAAGTCGGGGGCCAGGCGTGCCGCCGGGAAGTCGCCCCCGCCGGCCCGCACCTGCGGCCACAACCGGCCCTGGATCTCCCGGCCCCGCTCCAGCAGCTCGTCGTCCATGGTCGGCCCCTCCCTCGATTCGTCGTCAGTCGGCCCGGAACAGGCTCACCGTGCACACGCTGCCGCCGCCCACCAGGTGCGCCAGCGCGGTCCGGGCGCCCGCGACCTGCCGTTCGCCGGCGTCGCCCCGCAGCTGTTGGACCACCTCGTGCACCATCGCCAGGCCGGTGGGCCCGCCGGGGTGGCCTCGGGCGATCAGCCCCCCATCGGTGTTGAACGGCATCCGGCCGCCGAGCGCGGTGGCACCCTCCTCGACCAGGCGCTCGCCCTCGCCCTCGGGGCAGAAGCCCAGCAGCTCGTAATACTCCAGCTCCTCGTTGGCAAAGGCGTCGTGGCACAGCGCGAGGTCGATGTCGTCCGGTCCGAGCCCGGCGTCGTCGTAGGCGGCCAGCGCCGTCGCGCGGGTCATGGTCGCGGGACCGACGACGGGGCCGAGGAACGTGTGCCCGGGCGCGTACGTCTCGCTCTGCAGGGCCGAGGCCACCGGGCGCACGAGCCGCCGCCCGGGCTGCGTGGCGCGCACACGCTCCACGGAAGCGACGATGACGCAGGCCGCGCCGTCGTCGGCTGGGCAGGCCATCATCGCCGTCAACGGCTCGGCGATCATCTGTGACGCCAGCACCTCCTCGGCGGTGACGTGGTGGTCGGGGCGGCGATGGCTCCACGGGCAGAGCGCACCGTGGTTCCAGTTCTTTGCGGCGATGGCGGCGAAGTGCTCGGGGCGCGTCCTGTGGTCGTGCATCCGGCGTTGGGCCCAGAGTGCGAAGTAGGCGGCGGGAAGGATCGTCGAGTCGATCCGGTCGCGGCCCGCGCCCCGCCCGGATCCCCCGCGCCGGGCCATGTCGGTCATCTTGTCGAAGCCCAGGGCCATCGCCACCTCCGCCCGGCCCGACGCCACCGCCCACGCCGCCTCCCGGAATGCCACCAGCCCGGTGGCCGAGGCGTTCTCGACGTGCGTCACGGGAAGACCCGTCAGGCCCAGCTCCTTCATCGCCTTGATGCCCAGCAACGAGGCGGGCTCGATGTAGCCCACGAACGCCTCGTCAACGTCGACGAGCGTCATCCCCGCGTCGTACAGGGCGGCCAGCCCCGCGTCCCGGGCCAGATCCGTACCGCGGCGATCGGTGTGCTTGCCGAACCGGACCATCCCGACGCCGGCGACGGCCACCCCGTCGATCCTCACGCCCGGGCCCTCGCGCCCGTGTCTCGGGCGACGCCGTCGGTGGGGCGGAACCGGAAGATCACGACCTCGGCGCCATCCCGGTCCTCACCCAAGGTCTCGAGGTCGAGCTCGACCTCCATGCCGATGCGGAAGTCGTCGCTCCCGCCGACGAGGATGCCCTGCACCCGCGGGCCCTCGGGCAGGTCGACCTGCGCCACCCCGTAGACGCTGACCTTGTCGTCGCGCTTGGCGAACAGGGGCACGTGGACATAGGTCCAGGTGTAGATGCGGCCTGTCGGGCCGAGGAGGACGTCGACGCAGCCCTCGGCCAGGCACAGGGCGCAGACGAGGCGGCGGGGGAAGAAGTGCTCGCCGCATTGCGGGCAGCGGCTGCCGAGCAGGCGTGGCGACTCGCCGGGGTCGTCCGGGATCGTGAAGTAGCCGTCCTCGATCGGGCGGCGGACGGGTCGGCTGGCTGCCCCGGGAGCCACACGCTGCTCCTAACAGTCGTGTCAAGTCCGATCGGGATCGGGCTACGCTCCGGCTCGCTTCGCGTCCGAGGGGGAGGCCGATGGGACACGTGGGCGTCATCGGGCTGGGCAACATCGGTGGGGCGATCGCCGCCAACCTGGTGGCCGACGGCCACGCCGTCACCGTCAGCGACGCCGATCCGGCCCGGGCCGCAGCCATCGACGGGGCCCGGGCCGTCGGCGACGCTGCCGCAGTTGCTGCGGCCAGCGCGATCACCATCACGTCGCTGCCGAGCCCCGAGACGGTGGCCCAGGTGACCGGCGAATGGGCCGCGGCGGCGGCGGAGGGGACCATCCTGCTCGACATCTCGACGTCGGCCCCCGCCACCAACCGGGAGCTCGCCCGCCGGCTGAGCGCCGGCGGGCACCACTTCGTCGAGGCACCCCTCACCGGCGGCGCCGTGGGTGCCCAGCAGCGGTCGCTGGTGTTCATGGTCGGCGGCGACCACGAGCCGGTGGCCCGCTGCCGTCCGCTGCTCGACAAGCTGGGCCGCGCCACCTTCCACCTCGGCCCGGTCGGCACTGGCACCACCATGAAGCTGGCCAACAGCCTGGTGGCGTTCGCCTGCACCTGGGCGTCGCTGGAGGCGCTGTCGCTGGCGGCCGCTGCCGCGCTCGACCTGCGCACCGTGGTCGAGGTGGTGCGCACCGGCGGCGCCTCCAACTTCTTCATCGACCGCATGGTCGACGGGATCGACACCCGGGGGCGGCCGCCGCAGTTCTCCCTCGGCCTCGCCGCCAAGGACGCCCGACTCATCGAGGACCTGGCCGCCAGCGGCGACATACCGGCGCCGCTCGCCGGGGCGATCAGCCAGGTCCTGGCCGACGCGGTCGACCGCGGACTGGGCGACCGGGACTGGAGCGACCTGGTCCTCGCCGCTGAGGCCAGGGCTGGCGTCACGCTCCGCCTGCAGGCAGGTTCCGACGTTCGGAAGTGACGAAATCCGGCGGCGCATGCGAACGCCGGTTCGGCCGGCTCGGACCGGTGACCCCCGGCGAGCTACGGGAACAGGCCGCGGGCGGCCAACGCCCCGGCCACCCGCTCGACCGCCACCACGTAGGCGGCGGTGCGCATGCCGACCCCGAGGACCTGCGCCCGGGTCCACACTGAGGTGAACGCCGCGTCCATGCGCTGGCGCAACCGCTCGGCCACGATCTCCTCGTCCCAGGGGTAGCCCTGCAGCGCCTGGGCCCACTCGAAGTAGCTGGCCGTGACGCCCCCGGCGTTGGCCAGGATGTCGGGGACGACCACCACGCCCCGCGCATCGAGCACGTTCTGCGCCTCGACGGTGGTCGGCCCGTTGGCGGCCTCGACCACCACGGAGGCGGTGATCCGCCCGGCCACCACCGGATCGATGCACCCGCCCAGCGCCGCGGGCACGAGCAGCTCGCAGTCGACGTCCCACAGCGCGTCGCCGCTGATGGTGTCGCCGCCGGCGAACCCCACCACCGAGCCGGACTCGGCCACGTGGTCGGCCAGGCCGCCGATGTCGAGACCACCGGGGTTGACGACCGCGCCGCCGATGTCGCTCACCGCCACCACCCGCATGCCGGCCGACGTGAGGAGGAATGCCAGCGGCCCGCCCACCTTGCCGAAGCCCTGCACCACCGCCCGGCTCCCCGTCATCGAGATGTCGAGCTCACGGAACGCCGCCCGGGCGCAGGTCAGGCAGCCCGACGAGGTGGCGCCCGCGTGGCCCCGCGTGCCGCCGATCGAGAGCGGCTTGCCGGTCACCGAAGCGGCCAGGTTCTTGCCCGACACCATCGAGAGCGTGTCCATCAGCCACGCCATCACCCGGCCGTCGGTGTTGACGTCGGGCGCGGGGATGTCGCTCTCGGGCCCGAGCAACGGGCTGATCTCGTAGGCGAAGCGCCGGGTCACCCGCTCCAGCTCGCCGATCGACAGCTTGCGGGGATCGCAGCGCACACCCCCCTTGGCCCCGCCGAACGGCAGGTCCACCAGCGCGGTCTTGAACGTCATCATCGCCGCCAGCGCCTTGACCTCGTCGACGTCGAGGTCGGGGTGGAAGCGGATGCCTCCCTTGCCGGGCCCCCGGGTCGTGTCGTGGTGCACGCGCCACCCGGTGAACACCTCGACCGTCCCGTCGTCGAGCCGCACCGGGATCGAGACCTCGAGCGTGCGCCGGGGGGTACGCAGCATGCGGTGGACGTCGGCGTCGAGCTTCGCCAGCTCGGCGGCCTCGTCGAGCCGCTCGAGCACCGCCTGCCAGGAACTGTGACTCATCGCTCCTGTGACGCTACTGCCGTCCGTCGCTTTCCGTGGCGACCGCCGCGGCGTCGGCGCCCGTTCCGTCACTGATGTCCTCGGCGCCGTTTGTGGGGGCGGTGTCACTACTTGGTGCTTCCTCGCCTGCGGGGGCGGAAACCGCCGGAGTGGCTGCCGTCGGCGGATAGTGGATGTACAGGCCCCGGATGACGTCGAGCAGCTGCTCCCCCGACCAGCCGTCCGCCATGCCTACGGTGATCACGCTGCCGTTGACGTGGACCCACGTGACGCCTGCGGTGGCGAACAGCCGGCGAGCGAGCTCGTCGACGGGCCGGTCGTCGACGATCGCCTCGGGAGACGGGTAGCGCTCGTGGCCCATGCCGGTGAGCGACCGGTTGGCCTCGAACCGGGCGATCCCGGGCGTACGCGACGGCTTCTCGACGACGTTGATCGGCTGACCCATGGCGGCCGGCATGATATCCGCATGGGCACCGAGACCATCGAGGTCACCGGCCACATCGTCGACTCGCTGTTGCTGGCCAAGATCCTCGACACGATCCTCGACGCGGGCTGCGACTACGAGATCGCCGAGTTCCGCATCGGCAAGACCAGCCTGGACGCCAGCCAGGCCCGCATCGAGGTCAGCGGGGACGACGAGGTGCTCGGGTCCCTGCTCGACTCGCTGCAGATGCACGGCGCCAACCGGGTGGCGCAGTCCGACGCTCGCCTGGACCCGGCCACGCGAGACGGCGTTCTGCCGGCCGGCTTCTACTCCACGACCAACCTGGCCACCGACGTGCGGGTCGACGGGCGCTGGCTGGCGGTCGAGAACCCGGAGATGGACTGCGCGCTGGTGGTGCGCGACGGCCACGCCCGGACCGCCCCCATGCACCGGGTCAAGGCTGGCGAGCCGGTGGTGGTGGGCAGCGATGGTGTGCGGGTCCACGCCCCGGCGCACGCCCGCGACACGCAGATGTTCGAGTTCATGGCCTCCGAGGTGTCGTCCGAGAAGCCCAAGGCGCTGCTCGTGGCCCGGGTGGCCGACCGACTCCGGGCCACCCGCAGCCGTGGCGGCAAGGTGCTGGTCGTCTGCGGCCCGGCCGTGGTGCACACCGGCGGGGCGCCCGATCTGGCCCGCCTGGTGTCGGCTGGGTGGGTCGACGTCCTCTTCGCCGGCAATGGCTTCGCCGCCCACGACATCGAGGCCAATGTGCTGGGCACGTCGCTGGGCGTGTCGGTGGCCGAGGGCATGCCCACCGAAGGTGGCCACGCCAACCACATTCGCGTGATCAACGAGGTGCGGCGCCACGGCTCGATCGCCGACGCCGTCGAGGCCGGCTTCGTGACCGGCGGGGTGATGCACGCCTGCGTCAAGGCCGGGGTGCCGTTCGTGCTGGGCGGGTCCATCCGCGACGACGGCCCGCTGCCCGACGTCATCTCCGACACGGTGGCGGCCGCCGACGCGCTGCGGGAGCACATCCCGGGCGTCGGCGCCGCCCTGATGCTGGCGTCGACCCTGCACGCCATCGCCACCGGCAACTGCCTGCCGGCGGGGGTGGAAACCTTCTGCGTGGACATCAACCAAGCCGTCGTCACCAAGCTGGCCGACCGGGGCAGCCACCAGGCGCTCGGGATCGTCACCGACGTGGGCCTGTTCGTCCGTCAGCTCGTCGACCACCTGCTCGGCCCCGCATGACGGTTCACCCCCTGAGCTGGGGACGCCGCTATCTCATGTGCCCGCCGCAGCACTTCGGCGTGCTCTACGAGATCAACCCGTGGATGCGCCGCGAGGTGACGGTCGACGCCGATCGGGCGCTCGCCCAGTGGGAGGGGCTGGTGGCGACGCTGCGGGCGGCCGGCGCCGAGGTGGTAGTGATGGAGCCGCGGGCCGAGGTGCCCGACCTGGTGTTCACCGCCAACGCCGGCCTGGTCAACGGGGGCCAGTTCGTGCCCAGCCACTTCCGCCACCCCGAGCGCCAGCCCGAGACGCCGATCAACGCCGCCTGGTTCGGCGAGCGGGGCTGGCGGGTCGACCACCTGTCCGATGAGCTCGACCACGAGGGCGCCGGCGACGCCCTGCCGTTCACTCCCGACAGCGGACGCCCGGTGCTGTTGTCGGGCTACTCGTTCCGATCGGACGCCACCGCCGCCACCGAGCTGTCGAGGTTGCTGGGATGCCCGGTGCGGCCGGTCCAGCTGGTCGATCCGCGGCTCTACCACGTCGACCTGACCTTCTGTCCTCTCGACGAGCGGCGGGCGATGGTCTCGCCCCTGGGCTGGGACGCCTACGGCCGCAAGGTCGTCGAGGCACTGGTGCCCGAGCCGCTGGTGCTCAGCGACGAGGAGACGCTGTCGTTCTGCGCCAACTCGGTGGTGGTGGGGACGACCGTGGTGATGGCGATCGTGCCGCGCCGGGTGGGGCGCCAGCTCGAAGCCTGGGGATTCACCGTGGTGGAGGGCCCGGTGGACGAGTTCCTCAAGGCCGGCGGCGGCTGCCGCTGCCTCACGTTGGCCCTCGACGTGACCCTCAGCCCTGACGCCCCACCGCCTCCGATGACACCGTCGGCGCCGTTGTAGGCGTCGTCGGCGAACGGCCGGCGGCGGCCGCCCGCCGGACCTCGCGCCAGGCCAGTGCCGCGAGAACGATCGACACGACCGCCAGGACGGCGTGCACCGCCTTGAACCCCAGCTCGTGGTCGCCGGCCAGGATCCCCGTCCCCCGCACAACCCACACGCCCGTGGTCCACGCGGCCAACGCCCCCACCGTGACCACGACCGCCGGCGCAACCCGCCGCCACAGCGCCACGACCACCGCGAGCCCCAGGACCGTGAAGCTCACGGCCAGCAGGGTGCGGCCCCACTGCTCGCCGGTGGACAGCTCGGCGTCGCGCCAGATGTTGCCGATGCGGGTGGTCCAGACGAGGAACGTCCAGGTGACGAGGGCAACCGAGGCCCGGTGGCGGCGCATGGGTCGAGGCTAGGAGCGCCGCTCGGCCGTCACCAAGGCTCGTCACGCAGGCGGGGCAGCCTCCCGGCCACTGGGGCGCTCGGGTCGACCAGGCGCAGGGTCGGGCAGGGTGGGCTCGCGCTCCTCGGCCTCGTCCTCGGGCAGCAGGTCGTCGTCCTCGGCCTGCTCCCGGGCCGCGTCGATGTCCCGGCCCACCTCGTCGAGCCGTTCCTGCATCTTGTCGGGATCGGCCATGTCGGGCGTGTACCCGGCCGCCGGCCCGGCCATTCGGGGTGCTCGCGTCAGTCCAGGAGCTCGGCGTCGACGTCGAACAGGGTCTCCTGGGCATCGGGGCGAACGACACGCGGCACCCCGGACCACGGCAGTCCCTCCATGAACACCCAGCTGCGACGGTGGATGGCCGACGGCCCCAGTCCCCGCAACACCGCCTTGTGGCGGGGGCAGGGGTAGCCCTTGTTGCAGTCGAACCACCACCAGGGATAGTTGTCGGCCTCGACGTGCATGATGCGATCGCGGCACACCTTGGCCAGGATCGACGCCGCCGCGATCGACAGGCAGCGTGAGTCGCCCCGCACGATCCGCCGGGCGATGCCGCCGCCCACGAAGTCCCACTTGCCGTCCAGCAGCACCCGGTCGGGGGCCACGCCCAAGCCCTCGAGGGCCCGCCGGGCGGCCAGGCGCTGCGCCTCGCTCATGCCCAGCTCGTCGCACTCCTCGGCGCTGACGTGGCCCACCGCCCACGCGGAGCACCAGCCGGCGATCCGGTCGAACAGCGCCTCGCGCTCCGACGCCAGCAGCTGCTTGGAGTCGCGGACCTTGTAGACCCGGCGATCCCGGGGCAGCACGGCGGCACCGACGGTGAGCGGACCGGCCCACGCGCCCCGGCCAACCTCATCCATGCCGACCACGACGTCGTGGCCGGCGTCCCACAGCTCACGCTCGACCGCCAGCGACGGGGACCGACCCTGCAGCGCCTTGCGGAGCAGAGGTGCTGTCGCGGCCATCGCGGGCGAGACTATCCCTGGCATGGCTACCACCGAGCCCCTCGACATCAACTCGCGGCTGATGTCGCCGCTCAAGCCGCACGTCATCGTGATGTTCGGCGCCACCGGCGACCTGGCCCAGCGCAAGCTGCTGCCCGGCCTGGTCCGCCTGTCCATGGCCGGCCTCGTGCCGGAGTGCCGCATCGTCGGCACGTCGCTCGACCCGATCGACACCGACGGGTTCCGCGACCTGGCCCGGCGGGCCTTCGAGAAGCACTCGACCCGCGAGATCTCCGACGAGCAGTGGTCGGACTTCGAGCGCAAGCTCAGCTTCGTCGGTCAGGATGCCGGCCCGTCCGGCCTGGCGCGTGCGGTGGCCGAGGCCGAGGCGGCGCTAGAAGCGGCGAGTCGGTCGTCAGACCGACCCCATCACGGGGCGGCGGGTGGGGGTCGGGCCGGAGACTGCCGTCGGCTCCACTACCTGAGCGTGCCACCGGCCGCAGCCCTGCCGGTCGTGCGGCTGCTCGGAGAGGCCGGCCTGGTCGACCGGGCCCGGATCATCATGGAGAAGCCGTTCGGCACCGACCTGGCCAGCGCCCAGAGGCTCAACGCCTCGCTGCACGAGACGTTCGCCGAGGAGCAGATCTTCCGGATCGACCACTTCCTCGGCAAGGAGGCGGCGCTCAACATCCTCGCCTTCCGCTTCGCCAACGGCCTGTTCGAGCCGATCTGGAACCGCATCCACATCGACCACGTGCAGATCGACGTGCCCGAGACCCTGGCGCTCGACAACCGGGTGGCGTTCTACGAGCAGACCGGGGCCTACCGCGACATGGTGGTCACCCATCTGTTCCAGGTGCTGGCGTTCATGGCGATGGAACCGCCCACCGAGCTCGCGCCCAAGGCGATCAGCGAGGAGAAGAACAAGGTCTTCCGCTCGCTGCGACCAGTCCAGCCGGCCGACGTCGTGCGGGGCCAGTACCAGGGCTACCGCGACGAACCGGGGGTGGGCCGCTACTCCGAGACCGAGACGTTCATCGCGTTGAGGTGCGAGATCGACAACTGGCGCTGGGCCGGCGTGCCCTTCTTCCTCCGCACCGGCAAGCGCATGGCAGAGAGCGCCCGCATCATCTCCATCGCCTTCCGGGAGCCACCCAAGAGCATGTTCCCGCCCGGCTCGGGCGTCGGGGGCCACGGGCCGGACCACCTGACGTTCGACCTGGCCGACGCGTCCAAGCTGTCGCTGTCGTTCTACGGCAAGCGGCCGGGGCCGGGCATGAAGCTGGACAAGCTGAGCCTCCAGTTCGCGCTGCACGAGACGGGCCGCGAGTCCGACGTGCTCGAGGCGTACGAGCGCCTCATCTACGACGCCATGAGCGGCGACCACACGTTGTTCACCACCGCCGAGGGCATCGAGCGGCTGTGGGACGTGTCGACGGCGCTGCTGGAGAACCCGCCTCCGGTGCGCATGTACCCGCCCGGGTCGTGGGGCCCGAACGCGATCCACCAGCTGATCGCCCCGCACGCCTGGCGGCTGCCGTTCGAGCGGGGCTGGCGCACCAGCCCGTCGTAGGGCGAAGTGCCCGCGCTCACTCGCACATATCGCGGTGAGCGCGGTCAGAACACGTGCTCAGCCCAGCTTGGCGATGTTGGGGGCCTCGTCGGCCTCCGGCTCGGTCCCCAGGAAGGCGTCGAGCATCTCGTCGGCCAGCGCCGGTGACGTGAGCCGCAGGCCGAGGGCCAGCACGTTCGCGTCGTTCCAGCGCCGGGCGCCGGCTGCGGTCTCGGGATCGGTGCACAGCGCCGCCCGCACGCCCGGCACCCGGTTGGCCGCAATGGACACGCCGGTGCCGGTCCAGCAGCACACCACGCCCCGCTCGGCCTGCCCGCCGGCGACCGCCTCACCCACGCCGCGGCCCACGTCGGGCCACGGCTCCCCCTCCCCCACCACCACGACCTCGTGGCCCCGGTCGGACAGGGCGCGCTTGATGCCGTCGGTCAGAGGGGTTCGCTCGTCGGTGCCGAACGCGATGCGCACATACCCAGGTTACGGAGACAGACGAGGTGCGGCGCGGTAGACCGGCCGCATGCAGCGTTACCGCGTCACCGATGGCAAGGACTTCACGCTGGCGAAGTGGGACCCGGGCGACACGGGCGACTTCGACGGCGGCAAGCCCGAGGGACGCGCCCAGCTGACCAAGCTGACGGCCCGCCTCGACGAGCTGCAGGACACGTTCTACGCCGACGGCCGCCACAAGCTGCTGGTCGTGCTGCAGGGGACCGACACCTCGGGCAAAGGCGGCGCCATCCGCAAGACGTTCGAGGGCCTCAACCCGGCGGGCGTCCACGTCGCATCGTTCAAGGCGCCCACCGAGGCCGAGCTGGCCCACGACTTCCTGTGGCGGGTCCATCCCCACGTGCCGGCCAACGGGCAGATGGCCATCTTCGACCGCAGCCACTACGAGGACGTGCTCATCGTGCGGGTGCACGACCTGGTGCCGCGGGCGCGCTGGCAGGCCCGCTACGGGCACATCCGCAACTTCGAGAAGATGCTGGCCGACGAGGGCACGGTCATCCTCAAGTTCTTCCTGCACATCTCCAAGGACGAGCAGGCCGAGCGCCTGCGGGCCCGGCTCGAGGACCCCACCAAGAACTGGAAGTTCCGCGCCGGCGACCTCGAGGAGCGCGAGCACTGGGACGACTACCAGGAGGCGTACGAGGAGATGGTGCGGCGCACCGCGGCCGAGCACGCGCCGTGGATCGTGGTGCCTGCCAACCGCAAGTGGTACCGCGACCTGGTCATCTGCCAGACGCTCATCGATACCTTGGAGGGGCTGAAGCTGCGCTACCCCCAACCGGTCGAGGACCTGTCCGGCATCGTGGTCACGTGACGACGCGTGACGCGGCGGTGCGGGCGGTCGGCCACGCAGTCGCCCACGCCCGTCGGACGGGCCGTCGGCCCGTTCTCAGGGGGTCTCGGCCCGGCCCTGCTGCGCAGGTGTCGTCGGCTTCGCCGCCTCCTGGGCGGAGGTCTTCGTCTGATCCTGGACCTGGCGCGCCGACCCCTTGGCGTCCTCGACGACACGCTGACCGGCCTCGGCGGCGGTGTCCTTGACCTGGCTCGCGGCGTCGCGGGCGGTGGACGCGATCTCCTCGGCCGCCTCCCGACCCGCCTGCTGCGCCTGCCGCACCGCGGGCTCGGCCTGCTCCAGCAGTTGGCTGGCCGCCTGCCGTTCCGGACGCGTGGAGGGGAGGAGCGATCCGGCCAGCAACCCGCTCCCGAAGGCGATCAGCCCTGCGGCGAGCGGGTTGCCCTGTGCCTGGCTTCGGATCATGTCCGGTCCCTGCCGCACGGTGTCGGCGGCGGAACCGGCGCTCTGCTGCACGGAGCCGGCGGCTTCCCCCGCCGTCCCCATGATCGTGTCGCGCATCGAGCGGAACCGTTCGGCCACCCGCTGGCGCTGCCGGCTGGCCATCCGCGCCGGACTGGTCCGGTCGGCGATGGCATCGATCGTGCCGCTCATCTGCGCGCGCGTCTCCTCGATCTCGCGCCTCACCTCAGCTGTGCTCTCGCCCATTCGGCGTCCTCCTTCAGTGTCTCGATCGTCTCGTCGGGCACCGGGCGCACCTCCTTGGCCCGTGCCCGGGCCCGCATCAGCAGGAACACCGCGATCAGGGCATGCACGGCGCCCACGATGAGAAACGCGAAGCCGGCGGCCATCACTTCCGCCAAGCCCCAGGCGGCGGCGAACGAGAGCAGCAGGAGCGCGGTGTAGCCGATGAGCCCTCCCGCCCCGAACATGCCGCCCACCTTCCCGGCCTTGCGGGCCTCCTGTTGAAGCTCGGTCCGCGCGAGCTTGACCTCGTCGCGCATGAGCTCGCTCAGCTCCCGGGTCAACTCGCCGAAGAGCTCGCCCAGGCTCCGCTCTTCCTCGACGCGCGGCGCTCCGGGCTTCGGTTCAACCATCACAGCACCTCCTCCGACGCGCCGCCGGGCACCCCCGGCTCCGGAGACGTCGGGGGAACACCCGCCGGCGCCGCGAACCCCGCCATCGTGCGGGGCTCTGGCACACTCGGCTCGGCGACGCCCGATCCCTCCTGGCGCTCCTCCCGGGCGGACCGGCCCAGCCGGCCGGTGAGGAAGCCGGCCGCGGCGGCGCCCGCCAAGAACATCCCGGGTCGCCGCCGGGCGAACGCCTTGGTGTCCTCGACGAGCCCGTCAAACCCCCGGGACCGCACACGATCCGCCAGCTGGCCCAACTGCGCAACCGCGTCGTCGGCGTAGTCGGCGAGGGGCCCGGCCTCCTGGCGGTTGCCGTCAAGCAGGGCACGAGCCTGGCCTCCGAGGCGCTCGAGGCCGTCGGCGACCTTGTCGGACTGGGCGCTGGCCTGGTCGTGCAGCTGCCGCTTGGCGTCATCGGTCACGTGGCTGATCTGCCGGCGCGCCTCGCTCACCACCTCCTCGGCCTCATGGCGGGCCTCGCGCCCGACGGCGCCGGCCTCCTCTCTGGCGGTCGTGGCCACGTCCGCCGATGCCTCTCGTGCTCCGGTCGCACTCTCGAATGGCATCTTCGCCTCCCTGACTCCGTCCTCTCGGTTGCCGACCGCCCGCTACCCAGGGGTCGGGCGAAGTAACGAGGTTGCGGCCCTGGCCGGCGGGTATTTGACGGGCGTGGCGCTCCGTTGTCGCCACCACCACCGCCCGAGCGGAATCGCCCGATGGCATCGACATCAGCCGCACACGCCGACGAGACGGGTCGCTCCCGTGAGCGGGGCACGGGAGTGGGCGCGCTGCTCGCACGTGTCGACGACGTGCAGGCCCAGCGTCCGTGGCTGGCCGTCCCCGTTGCCACGGTGAAGAAGTTCGGGGAGGACCGGGCGGGCAACCTTGCCGGCCTGCTCGCCTACTACGGGTTCTTCTCGCTGTTCCCGCTCCTGCTCGTGCTCGTCACCGTGCTCGGCATGGTGCTGTCCGGCAACGAGGACCTTCAGGAGCGCATCGTCGACTCGGCGCTCGCCCAGTTCCCCGTCATCGGCAATCAGCTCCGGGAGGACACCGGGCGCCTCGACGCCAACGGCTTCGCCCTGGCGATCGGACTTGGCAGCGCGCTCTGGGCCGGCACCGGCGTCATGAAGGCGGCCGAGGACGCGATGAACGACGTGTGGGACGTCCCGATGCGGGAGCGGCCCCCCTTGTACATGGCCGTCCTCCGAGCCCTCGGCATGCTCGTCGTGCTCGGCGGCGGCATCATCCTCACCACCCTGCTGACCGGCTACGCCGGTGGGGTCGCCAGCGGCGGGCTGGCACGCGCCGCGGGCGCCGCGGTGAGCGCCGTCCTCAACGTGGCGATCTTCCTCCTCGGGTTCCGAATCCTCACCGTCCGCGACGTCAGCCTGCGCCAGCTCCTGCCGGGTGCCATCCTCGCCGGCGTCGCCTGGGTCGTCCTACAGGTCGTGGGCGCGTACCTGGTGAATCGCTACGTCAAGGGCGCCAGCCAGACCTACGGCACGTTCGCCGTCGTGATCGGGTTCCTGTGGTGGCTCTATCTGCAGGCCCGGATCACGCTGTACGCCGCCGAGCTCAACGTCGTCCTCGCCGACCGCCTGTGGCCGCGTAGCCTCAGGGGCGTGGCAACCGAGGCCGACCGGCGAACCCTCCGTCGGCATGCCGAGGTGGAGGAGCGCTACGAGCCGCAGGACGTCCGGGTCGGATTCCACCGCGGCGACGACCGAGCGGGCGCGAAGCGCGAGACGAGCGCTGAACCTCGCGACGTGCGCTTGCCGGCCCCCGACGAGGGCAAGCCAGACCGCCACCGCTCCCCGTAGGCCACGGCCACCGAGGTGGGTACGCTGCCCTGATCCGCCGGCTCGTGCACGTCGTCCCCCACACACACTGGGACCGCGAGTGGTACCAGTCGTTCCAGACCTTCCGGCTGCGGCTGGTCGACCTGCTCGACCGGCTCGTCCCGCAGATGGAGGGCGACCCGGCCTACGCCCGGTTCCTGCTCGACGGGCAGCTCGCCGTTGTCGACGACTACCTGGCCGTGCGCCCAGAGGCCGAGGAAGGGCTGCGCCAGCTCGTGGGCAGCGGCCGCATCTCGATCGGGCCCTGGTACACGCTGCCCGACGAGTTCCTGGTGTCGGGCGAGACCCTGGTGCGCAACCTGCAGCGGGGGTTGCGGGAGGGCGACCGCTTCGGCGGCGCGATGTCGGTCGGCTACCTGCCCGACATGTTCGGCCACGTCGCCCAGATGCCCCAGATCCTGGCCGGGCTCGGTTTCGAGCACGCGGTGGTGTGGCGGGGCGTGCCGCGGGCCATCGACCGCAGCGGCTTCTGGTGGCAGGCGCCCGACGGGTCGGCCGTGCGGGCCGAGTACATGCCGCAGGGCTACGGCAACGGCTCGGCGCTGCCCGACGACGCCAAGGCGTTCGTCGCCGCGCTCGACGGCTTCGCCCGGCAGTGGGGGGACCTGCTGGTGTGGCCGCTGCTGTGGATGAACGGCACCGACCACCAGATGCCCCAGCCGTGGCTCGGGCGGGTGGTGGCCGAGGCCAACGCACTGCAGGACGACCTCGAGCTGCGCATCGTGTCGCTGCCCGAGCACCTGGCAACCGCCACCAGCGACGGCCTGCCCACCTGGCGGGGCGAGCTGCGCTCCGGGGCCCGGGCCAACCTGCTGATGGGCGTGACCTCCAACCGGGTCGACATCCGCCAAGCCGCCGCCCGCACCGAGCGCACGCTCGAACGGCTGGCCGAGCCTCTGTCGGCGCTGTTCCTGCCATCCGAGCGCTGGCCGTCGACACTGCTCGACGAGGCGTGGCACCAAGTGCTCCTCAACTCGGCGCACGACTCGGTGTGCGGCTGCTCGATCGACGACGTGAGCGATGCGGTGCTCCATCGCTACGCCGAGGCCCGCGACATCGCCGACGGCTTGGCCGAACGGGCCCTAGCTCACCTCGCCGGCCGGGTCCGCCACCGCGGCCCGCTGGTGGTCAACCCCACGGCCCGGCCCCGGGGCGGGGTGGTGCGTCTCACCGTCCCCGGCAGCGAGGCGCCGGCCGGCACCCAGCTGCTCCGCGCCCGGCCCGCCGAGTCGCTGCTGCTGGAGGGGCCGCCCGAGCTGGTCGTCCCCGCCGCGGAGGAGCTGGAGTGGATGCAGACGATCTCGGCGTTCACCCTCGAGGCTGCCGACGGCGCCGTCCTCGTCTCGGCTCAGCGCGAGGGCACCGGCTCACTCGTGTCCCCCGACATCCGTGTGGCCCTGGCGTCCCGCCTGGCCGAGCCGGGACCGGTCCGCCTGCGGGTCCGCCAGCCCGGGCAGGTGAC